>Ga0160427_10001595_pt1 | contig 13897 bp, 11 predicted proteins | sample SolpanmetagenomL_FD_108194 | JGI IMG/M metagenome (GOLD analysis project Ga0160427, IMG submission 108194) | Solar panel surface microbial communities from Lawrence Berkeley National Laboratory, California, USA - L | ecosystem: Engineered > Built environment > Solar panel > Unclassified ...
ATATGTATCATCAAACAAAAACAAGAGTGCTTTTACGAGTACACAAAGAGCGGTTGCAAACACACCCAAAAAAGAGGAAGAGCGGTATCCATGGCTTGCGAACGTAAAAGATAAAGACGGACACAAACGTTGGTATCTTTCCACTCAATTTGTGTGGATTTCGTGTTAATGTACCATTCAGCGGACCATCCGGACTACGATCCACGTACATTGTTTGTTCCTCCTTATGCTTGGGCGAAATTCTCACCCTTTGAAAAACAATACTGGGTGAGCTGCTTGGTGTATCTTAATCTCCATCTCTAACAAGGTAATGCAGGAAATTAAACAAAACTTGTTCGACACTGTTGTCTTTTTCAAAAAAGGAAAATTTTATGAACTTTACGAAGATGATGCTAGTATGTACAATCTGAGCGAGTAGAGGTATATGGCTGACAAGATCCTTAGCTATCGGACATCAGCATTTTGATCTCAAGCTCACAGATCGAGTAAATATGAGGATGGTTGGTGTACCCGAGTCATCCCTACCAATGTGGGCCTCGCAGTTTATCGCCAAAGGTCATAAAATAGCACGAGTAGATCAAAAAGAGACTGCCCTTGGCAAAGAAATGCGGGAGAAGAATAACAAATCTGGTGAGAAGGTTATCAGAAGAGAGCTTGAGTGTGTATGGACCGCTGGTACACTTGTGGACGAGAGTATGCTTCAAAATGACATGTCTACTTATTGTGTTGCGATCAAGGTATGCAGACGGAAATAAATTGAGGCAGCATTTTGTCTAATTACTAGCACAGGAATCTACTGAAGACGGTGCTCCTGCTTTTGGTATATGTTTTGTAGATACAGCTACAGGCGCATTTTCCTTGACAGAGTTTAAAGATGACGTCGACGCGACAAAGTTTGAAACTTTGGTGGCTCAAATACGACCAAAAGAACTTATCCTTGAAAGAGGTTGTTTGTCAACTCGAGCTATGCGAGTGTTAAAGACAAACACAGAGCCAACGACCATTTGGACATACCTCAAATCGGGCAAAGAATTTTGGACTGATCATGTCACTCAAAGAGAGTTGGACGCAGCAGACTACTTTCTGAAGGATGGTGAATCTAAATGGCCAATCGCTCTCGAAGAATGCAGAGAAAAATCTCTTGTTCTTTCTGCGTTCGGTGGACTTGTGTGGTATCTGAGATCAGTGAGTAGCCTATAAAATCAAGTTACACCGCTAACATCGACAGCTCAAAATCGACAAAGATCTGGTCAGTCTAGGTAATTTCAACTGGTACGATCCAATTAGGAAGACTACATCTTTAGTCCTTGATGGTCAAACATTACAAAATCTTGAAATATTCTCAAACTCCTTTGACGGTGGTACGGCCGGAACATTGTTTGCTTTACTTAATAAGTGCATAACACCATTCGGTGAGTAGTCTTTAGCATCATAGGTCTTTCTTCACTTACAAAAGGCAGGCAAGAGAATGCTTCGACAATGGCTATGCCATCCACTACTGGATGCGGACAAGATCAATGCAAGACTTGATGCTGTTGAGTCTATCATGGCCGACGATACTCTACTACGAACTTTCCAGAACGACTTTGATAGACTACCAGATCTAGAACGTATGATATCTAGAATACATGCTGGTAGTTGTCGACCGATTGACTTTTTGCGAGTGCTCGAAGGGTTTGAGCAGATAAGCTCTACTATGGAAGAAGTTAAACCATATTCTGAGGATGCTGGTGGTGTGATTGCTGGCTTATTGAATAGTATGCCGGACTTAAATCAATTGTTGAGGCAGTGGCAGACGGCTTTCGACAGACGGAAGGTCAAGGAAGATGGAATACTAGTTCCTGAGCCTGGTGTAGAGGAAGATTTTGACGAGTCTCAAGCCATGATTGAGGGCATTGAACAGGAACTGGATGCATATTTGAGAAAATATCAGAAGGAACTCAAGGCGGGCGCGAAGTACACTGACAATGGTAAAGAAATATACCTTGTAGAGGTCAATGTGAAGCAAGCCGTGCCTAAGAATTGGATGCAAATGTCGGCAACTGCCAAAGTCAAACGTTATTGGCCACCGGAGGTCAAAACAAAGGTGAAGGAACTCCTCGAAGCCCGTGAGACACATGGTCAAATTGTCAAAGATATTCTCGGGAGATTCTGCACACGTTTTGACGATGAATACCAAGAATGGCTCAAAGTCGTCAAGATTGTGGCGCAATTGGATTGTCTTATCAGTCTCGCCAAAGCTTCCACATCTCTAGGTTCGCCAAGTTGTCGACCTGAATTTGTTGGTAGTAGGCGAGGAGTGGTGGACTTTGAGGAGTTGAGACATCCGTGTATGGCCCCTACTATGGGTGATTTTATACCTAATGATATTGTTCTTGGTGGTGAGGAGGCAAGAATAACACTGTTGACTGGTGCAAACGCTGCCGGCAAATCAACAGTATTGCGGATGGTATGTAGCTCTATCTCCATTAACCACTTCTTATGCACTATATCGACTTACACTTCAATCTAGACATGTGTTGGCGTCATCATGGCACAGATTGGATGCTATGTCCCTGCTAAATCAGCAAAGCTCACACCAATAGACAGAATCATGTCGAGGCTGGGAGCGAATGACAATATATTTGCAGCTCAGAGTACATTCTTCGTCGAGTTGTCTGAAACAAAGAAGATACTTTCAGAAGCAACACCAAGGTCTTTGGTGATTTTGGACGAGTTGGGTCGTGGAACATCATCATACGATGGGTATGTATTTCTAGTCTTCTTGCCCAAACCTTACATGTCTTGTCTTTCAAGGTTTGAGGAGCTAACCAGACTGGGGAACCCATTTACAGTGTAGCAATTGCGCAGAGTGTCTTGCACCATGTAGCCACACACATCGGTTGCCTAGGATATTTCGCTACCCACTACGGCTCCCTCGCAACCGAGTTTGCTGACCATCCAGAAATTGAACCCAAACGCATGCGCATCCGCGTAGATGATAGTGAACGTAATATCACATTCCTATACAAGCTGGAAAAGGGTGTAGCTGAGAAGTCTTTTGGAATGTACTGTGCAGCTATGTGTGGTATACAGAAAAAGATTATCGACCGTGCGGAGGAAGCGGCGAAGAACTTTGAGCACACGAGTCGATTGAAAGACAGTCTGGAGGCAAAACGAAAGGTAGGGCTCGAAGATGGAAATGATTATGTGCCGTTGGGTTTTCAAAGTGATTTTGCTTGGTTGTTGAAGAAGGCTATCGGAGCAGCTACGATGGAGGAAGCCGGAGGAAACGATGAAGAGATGGATGGAATGGCGATGAAAGTCATGTTGAATGCTATAGCAACATTGTAGTCTAATGATTTATGGTGACCATATCATGTGTTCTAGGTTTTGGAAGGGAGTTTCGGAATGTATGACAATTCGGGCCTTTCGTGTCGTACTCTTATGATTCCTGTAAATAGACTTGTATCATCGCTACGCTGCTAGACAACTACGGCTTAATAATAGATAAATCTTTTTACTATATATATCCAGTATCTTGGGTTTTGACTAGCTAATGGGGGTATCATTATATATATCACTAATCAGTCTTTTTTTGACCAATTCTTGTGTGTTTCGAAGAAATTTACATAGATGTATACAGGTGTTCAGTTTTCGTATGAGTGGATCATTATATAGAGTACTATGATGCTAATATCATCGCTCTTAATGTCTCTGTAACACTTCCTCCATGTGCCCGCAACAATTCCGTGGCCTTGACCTTTGTTACTTCCATTTGTTCGACCTAACAGATATACGAATTAGATATGAAAAGAGTTATGATATGAATAGCAGTGATGATGGATATGTGCAAACAAGGAGAAAAGAAAAGAAAGAAAAAGAAACATACAATGAGCGACACGTCCTCCTGATTTACCTTCAGCGCCGGTGCCTTTGCCGCAGCGGTATTTGCTGGTTTCTTTGGATTTGTGACTGACAGATCGGCCATCGCTTTACCGAGAGCTTCCTGATTGACATTGGCGGACGGTGTATCCTCGTCGTCGTTGGAGGGTGTTGTTGTGGATTCTACAGAGGCCATTGCTTTAAAGCGCTTGGCGTCCTCGGCGTTGGTGGGAATGACGGGGTCTTCTTCTGGTTCTGCCATTGTTTTTTTGTTGTTATGATGTGAGGTTCACTTCTCTGCGAGTTGGACGGAGAGGAAGAGTGCTTGTGGTGGTGGTGTTGTTGTTTTGCGTGACTGAGCAGATGTTGAGATCTATAGCTTTCTCTGTTTGAGGTGTTGGAGCTTGAAGCTCTCTCTCTCTCTCTTTTTGCGCTTTGTGTGATGTGTGAGACAGGCAGTCGATCGGCCGAGAAGAAGAAGGGGCAGAATCTAGAGTGAATGGATGCTCAAAGAACAAAGGAAAGAGAGGACTCGAAATTATTTTTTAAATTTCCAATAATAATATGCATGATGATGCTGCTGCTGCTTAGTATTTAATACTTAATAGTTTAAAGCTTCAGCAGCAACAACAACAACAACTCACATCGTATATACACAGCCAGCTGGCAAAGGAGTAATCAGAAATACTCTGTTACACAATTCCCCTGTGGTGACGAATTGTGACAGGCCAGTTCTCAGAAATCACATCACAGAGAAGATGTCTAGTCCTGTAAATTTACCGTTGAGCGAAGCTGCAAAAGGCGCCGCCAGACTGCGAACATCGAGTTTGACAGAGGCGCTCAAGTCTGTAGAAACCGCTTCGTCAAATAAATGGTCACCGTCATGTACGTCCAACCTCAGCCTTTGCCTCACATAAATATAAAGGGAAATAATCAAAATGTCACAAAAATTTGATTAAAGCTTACTGATAAGTTTTAATGGATATCTTCCCTTCATTACTATTTCTCAGCTTGGCAATCAAAACCTATCAAACAGGATGTCTCGTACCCAGATCGAGAAGCCTTTGAAAAGACATTGGCAAAATTGGAATCGCTGCCAATGATTGTGCATCCAAAAGAAGTGAGTTTGAAGACCAACATTTGGTGTCCTCCCGCTACGACATTTTATACTACTGTCCACCAAAAGTTATCCTTCTGATGATAGTATTAGATCTATAAACTACGAGAAAGCTTGAAGCAGGTTGCTCTTGGAAATGCATTTTTATTGCAAGGAGGAGATTGTGCGGAATTGTTTGATTATTGTACAGAGGTAGGTGCATCTTCTGAACAATCTTGGACCAAGGATGTGAGACTCACAAAAAGTGTTTGAAGGAGAAAATCAACGGAAAAATTGCGACCATCCTCCAGATGAGTTTGGTGTTGATTTGGGGTGAGTTGTATCTTTAGAGCGACGAGTATGTGTGTTCAAACGGTATGCTTACTGAGTCTTCACAATGTGAATAGGCTTGAGAAAACCTGTTGTAAGAATAGGTCGTATTGCTGGGCAATTTGCCAAGCCTCGATCAAAACCAACGGAAATTGTTGACGGCAAGGAGATACCGTCTTTCAGGTATGATCTGACCTTCTTTCGATTCATGCTTTGGAGACGAATTGACATAATATTTATTTAAAGAGGAGACAATGTCAACGGTTTTGACCCATCTGAACGGACACCAGATCCGTCTAGGCTGGTACAGTAAGTTATACAAAACTCATACTCCATATATTGGAAGTTTATGGGCTGACGAAAGAATAGAGCTTACTTTCACTCGTCGACCACATTAAACTATATACGCACACAATTGAATGCTGGCTATGCTGATCTCCATCACCCTTTCAATTGGTCACTATCCCATGTCCAAGACTCTGATGTCAAAGCCAAATATCTCAGGACTGTCTCATCACTGACTGATTCTCTCTCCTTCTTACGCACCATTGGTGCCGATAATGACTCTTCCCTTCGCCACGTGGATCTATACACATCCCATGAGGCCCTCCTGTTGGAGTACGAGCAATCGTTTACGAGAAAATGGAGAGATCCTGGCGATACAACACCTCACGAAGATAAGTACTTCAACACATCCGCCCATTTTATTTGGATCGGAGATCGTACCCGCCAGCTTGACGGCGCTCATGTTGAATACTTTCGTGGTGTCGAGAATCCCATTGGAATTAAAGTGGGCCCTACCATGAAGCCTGAGGAATTTGGTCAATTGCTCGATATTGTCAATCCACGTAGAGAAATTGGTAAAGTGACGCTCATTACACGATACGGTTGTGACAAGATTGGCGACATCCTACCAAGTCATATACAAGCAGTGAAGGAGACTGGTCATCCCGTCATTTGGCAATGTGATCCCATGCACGGAAATACAAGAAGTGCAGTTGGTAATCCGGATATCAAAACACGACAGTTTTCAAGTATCATGTCGGAGATTTCGAGTGCGTTGAAGATTCATAAGGAGGCAGGGACTTGGTTAGGCGGTATTCATTTGGAGCTTACAGGAGTATGTATACACCCATGTTGCCTTGATATCTCCTCTTTTATTTTTTATTTCTTCATACTCCAAAAAACTATGATCCTCATCCTACAAAGTCATTTACAATGTATTGTTGGCGCACTTCTAATTTCTGAATGTTTGTAGGATGCTGTAACCGAATGCGTTGGTGGTTCGGAGGGAATCACAGATAAAGATCTACCATCGAATTATCAAACATACTGTGATCCACGTTTAAATGGTAAGCAAGCTTTAGACGCTGCATTTTTGATCGCAGACTACTATACAGAAGGCCGTCAGCAAGAACAGAGAAATGGAGTATGATGGATCTTTCCTGTATCGATGTTTGCTTTTCGCCCTAATGGTTGTATTGAACTCGTGTTTTATCAATTGTAAGGTTTTATATAAAAGTATCAGTATTTTATTTTCTCATGTCCTTCAAAATAAAGCCCAACGAACAACTCTTCCTGTTAATATGATTAGAGAAAAATACAGTCTGATGTTGTTCTACGAACAAATTGATAAAGTTCTTGGGAACTATACAATCAAATGTCATGACCACAACATTTTTTCCATCCTTCAAATCTCTTTCACTATTTATTCAGCATGATCTATATCCATCTTTTATTTGATCCGCCTACATATATATGTTTACCGTAATGATGGAAGATAAAGAGAAAGGTGGTGGGAGTGCAGTTGAGTTTACACACTTGTAGGCGCACCAAGTTCCTGGCTTAAGCATCACATTATATGTATTTTGAATATTTATGAACATTCAACTCCTCGGGGAATAAAATCCAATGCAATATTGTCATGAGAATGAAAAATGAACTAAAAAAAGGTTTGAAGGAAAAAATGGCAGATAAGGAAAAAGAATACAAAAACTCCTTCTACGCTGTATTATGCATTGTTGACACTTTTGTCCCTCATTTCCATTCCCAATACGCATTTCGAACAAAGGAGTTTTTGTTAACGCTGATAGGGAAAAGAAAGAAACAAGAACAAGAAGACAAAAAGTCATGAGTAGAAAGACGATATGGACCATGTTTGATAAAGGCACCTTAACGCAATGGAAAGAAGAAAGAACAAAAACTCCGATTGAAAAGAAAAAGAAGAAGAAGGCTCATGACAAAAACTCTAGGGTATCATTGAAACTAAGAATCACGGAGAGTGAGAGAAGATAAAGAGAAGGGGGAAGAGGGCGTTATAAGAAGAGCAGAAGGGAGAATAAGAATAAGAGGGAGACATTAAAAGAATAGAAGAAGATATTTAGAGAATGATGGATAAAGGGGCAGGAGAACAAAGACCTTCAAGAAAGAATAATAAAGTGAGAAAAAACGACCCTTAAAAAGCCAATGTTTAACATGGAAAAATAACAGTCATCCTGAGGTAATAGTAACACTGAAAGACCACGTAGACTACACCAAGACCCTGGAATTGTAAGAGGAAATAATAGAAAAACCATGTCCAGGCCTACTCGCCTCTCTTTCTCTTCCTTAGTCGTATCCAACAATTTGATGAGCAAAAAGAAAAGCGTCTCATATCGTCATCAGGAAACTCGTAATCGTCATGTCTTCTAGGCTCTTTCCATTCTCTACCTCTATTACACCTACTCGTTGGATCCACGGATTTTATCATTAGAATTGTTTGCATTATCAAACAGCCTTCTGCGCAATTGGTGCCAACATGGGCGGAAATCCCATAGCATTCACTCTCCTTTGGTGATCCATGTCCATCGGAGGACCAACATCATACTCTGCGTACTCTGCCAGAAAGTCCAACAATCCACCGTCATCAGTTTCGTTGAATTGTAGTCTCTGTGACGAGATGGATGGTTTATATGGTGGTGGTTTGATGAGTAATTTGGCTGTTTCGTCGCAGGATGGAGAATATGACATTGGTGATTTTGGCCGCGGCGGTGGCGGCTGCTGTTGAGGTAAGGTGAATGTAGGAAAGAATGGGGAGGGGAAGGAGTAGTTGGTGGTAGTTGGTGGTGCCATTGTTGTTGGTAGACTAACTGTAGATGATGAGGTTGTGGTCGTTGGCAGAGACGATCGTGAGTGATAGGGTAGTGTGGTTGGCGGATGAGGAAGTGGAAGTGAGATTGATGATATGTTGACAGATGATGGAGGAGGCGGTATTGGAGCATTTAACATTCGTGGAGGTGGTATAGTAGTATTTGTCGTAGTTGACCGCTTAAAACTCTTTTTGGGCGGCGCTGAAGGATTGGCGAGAAAGACTGAGGTTGTGCATACAGGTGGTGGAGGCGGCGGTTGAGTTTGAAACCTGTGAAAAGGAACGGGGTCATACGTGTGTGGAATATGAGTAAATCCAGGTTTATTCTGACTTTGCAAAAGGTTTTGCATATATGTCGAAGTATATTCTAGAGAACTGAAATTGTCTTCAGTGCGTTGGGGAGCAGTAGCTTGGGGTTGATCGTTGGTAAACTCTGGAGACGTCATATCGATATTATGAGCCTTCGCAATTGCTTGCATTTGTGCATCTATGTCATGGTTATTGCTCAAGATATCATCTATGCTTTGTTCTGCGCCTGACATGAAGCCTTCCTCATTGCCCGAGTGATAATTGGCGATGTCATGATCAAGATCATTTCCAGAGATTTCATGATCTGTTTCCACATCACCTTCATCAATGACTTGACCGACCATAGCTATAAGTGCTTGTAATTGCTCTTGGTCAAGTTCTCTCGTCAAATTTGACAACATTTCTGGATCCAAATCTGGGATATTATCGAGATCCATACTCGATAGCATGTCAAGAGCTGATACTGATTCCTCTTCATGAGGTTGATGGGTGTCCTCTACCGTATTGAATAACTGAGAATCGTCTGGCTCTTGAGGAACTGTTATTTCCAAGTTCTCTATCAGCTCGGAATGTTCTTGGACTCCTGGTAGCTGCAGATGGTCTTCGACTTCCGAGGTTGGTTGTTCAATCGTCGCCTCAGGAGCAGCTACAGGACTTGTTAGATTTTCCTCAGCTTCCATTGTATTGAGATTGTGATCAGTCTGACTCGTTTCTGGTACTTGTTCTGACACAGAAACATCTGGCTCATTTTGCTCTTCGAAAATCTGTTCCATTCCGCTCATCTCCGCGTCTTCGAGGTCTTGGGGCAGATGTTCCGCCAACATTTGTATCAACTCCATATTATCGTTTCCACCCTCTGCGAACGAAGCTAATGCAGCTTGTAATGCCTCCAAAGTCGCCGCATCTAGCGGTGTATCTTCTTCTCCATCGATTGCTTCCTCTGAACCCTGGTCGTACATGGGTACCTCGCCAGTATTTTCCAGCTTATTCCCACTACCCTCCAGATTGTCTGCTGTCCCATCTTCAATATTATGTTCGTCTGCAGCAAGCAAACTTTGTAGCAGAGCATTCAGATCAGGGTTTCCTTCTAAATTGATGTCTCCTAGCTGCAGGCCATTCATATCTAGAATCTCTTGAACAGCACTTTCCATCTCCTCACTCACCGGCTCCTGTATTGTATGCGGTGGGTCGACAACAGGCTCGAGAGATTCTGTTGGCTGAATGACAACATCGTTCTGTACGTCTGTAGAAATCTCCCCCGTACTACCGCTTCCCAAAAGGGTTGTGATGTGCCGCATTACAGTTTCATCCTCCGCAATGGTCTGCAATGCCTCGCTCAGTGCTTGTAGATCGACATTTCCTCCTTCCAGCATCTTTTGCATATTCTCAGCCGCACCCGCCTCACCGCTAAAGATGTTGGCCAGCAATTCGGTAGTTTTGTTATCAATAAGACTATCGCGTAAGTCGAACGTTGCGCTTCCTTCACCATTGTAGTTCTTTGTGTGCTCTTTCGATAACCGCTTTGCTCTACGTTTGACAAATTCATCATCGATCCACAACTTCTTCTCCAATGTTGATTCATGTCCATAGATCTTATTGGCACGTTTTGTAACTCGACATCGCAGATCATTATCCTTGTTTCTATCTGCGTTTCCCTCTCGCCATCGTCGCTTTCGCTCCCGGTTCTCTTCACGAACTCGTTCCCGTTCGGCTATTCGTTCTGGGTCGGTCTCGTCAGAAGCTGGTAGGTCGAGTTCTTGTTGTTGGTCTCCGATTTTCTTTACTTGGTGTGCAATCCATAAAATCATCTCATCACGATCCTTAGGTATAGACGTAAAATCAATTACAGGAAGGTCGGCCAAGTCTTGGGGAAGCGCAGAAGAGCTTGAACCAAGGTCGGGAGGGGGTGTAGAATCTGTCGAGCCATGTTGCGAAGCTGGCGATGCTTGCTGAGGTACGAGTGTATTCGATGAAAAGTTGAAATCTGTGCCAACCTGTGACGTTAGAAGCTCTAGGGCTTGCTTCAGAGTTTCGCCATCTATGAACTCGGCATCAAAACTACTGAGATCTGCTGGTGCATCCGCCAATATGGCATTCAACTCTTCGCTCGAGACTATGTCATTTATCATGCTTTCGGTAACGTTAGGTACGGCCGGAGCAGAAGGTGAGGGGCTCTTTCTCTGTCGCTTCGCTCCATGGTCATGCTGTGATACTTCTAAACTCGTCGATCGTCTTTTTGATGGTGAGCTTGGTGGTTCAGATAACAATTGACTTGTTGTCGGAGGTACATCTGCTGGCAATATCGTCTCTGGTGTTAACTGTATCGCTGTTTCCTGTGCGCTCTGCGCAGCATCGCCTCCATTTGATGCATCTTCAGCTGGAGTATCCTGCGCAGTAAGACCCCTTGTTGCAGCAAGAAGTGCCTGCACATCCTCGTTGCTCACTATATAAGACTAGTTAGATAACATACTCGAGGGAGTGCGGCGCGACAGAGAAGAGAGATAGAGTGGTCGAGTGAACATACTGCCCAATTCCGCCATGACTCCGGGGTACTACCACCACGCCTCGTCGAGCCCGCTTGGCCTCAATGGACTAGAGATCGACCGGTATCTGGTGAACCTTGATTGGGTGTATCCAATCGTGGAGGTTCAAGTGTAGAGTGTGACAATTAAGGGTTTTGACTGCTTTTTCGTGTGACTGCGGGATGCTTTGAGAATCATTTGTGGGGAGGGACCAGATCTGTAGACAAAAAAATTCGAGCTTGAGAAAGTGTTGGTAGCGTGGGCTAGCAAGTTAGTACGTCTGTCTGTCTGTAGGTGCAGTATAGAACTTCCTCAAATGTGCTTGGGACAAGGTGGTGAGGAGCAGAGGAAGATCAAATACTAAAGATTCTTAAATTTTCTCAAAAACTAACCAACTCCAGTTTAGCTCTTGACTTTATCTTATACTTCTAAGCCTAATTTATCATTCTTTTAGCAGATTAGATAACAGAGTATTTAACTTGGATTGGGTGGTTAAAATCTACTTATCCGTCACGTGTCCCAGGACTCGTTGCTTACTTGAGTAAACAGGAAATAACCACATCGTCAAACATACGTTCCAAAACATACTGGCAAATCAGTATATTGGATAATCACCAAAAAGACAACGAGTGTGTCGCTTCTCCTGTTTTTGAATACCTACTTAAGTACTTAGTAGGTATATATAATAATGTAGAACCGATATTTCATACAGGATTGTGAAGTTCTTTGAATCGCTTTGAGATTTATGCACGGCTATAGCATACTTTTAAACTTGGGATAGCTCTCAAAACACCACACACGAATCTTTGAAGATGCAACCAAAAAAGAATATAACAGCAACTGACTGTAGGGGAACCTCCATACGGCCCCCATCATATATTGATATACGCACGCACCAGATCCAACAAGGCTGTTAGCACCAAGAAGCAAAAAAGAAATGGAGCAGTAGCGATTCGAACGCTAGACCACGCAGCATATTTCAGTCAAAGAGACATTGCAAAGCTGGTATCTTCAAGGTATGTTAGTTAAGTTTAAATTGAGATTGTTGAAAGTGCTTTTACTCACCATACCACTAGACCACAACCCCGATGCCGAATCACGTGCTCAAATGACAATTACAAACAGCAAGCCAATGAGTCAATTTTCAAACTACTTGGTACTCGGACGCATAAATGAATGTGTGGAAAGCAAAGAATCATCAATCATTATTCACTTCCTGTAATCTCGAGAAGTCAGTGCAACAATATCGTAGGTGAAGCCGATCGGTCTCAATACCCAATATAGAAGACGTAAGTTAGATTTTATGGATAGAGATACATATAAAGTAGTTATCTGTTTAGTAGGTACTTGACATTATACTCCCAGAATGAGTGGGTCAACTTAGCTTTTGTAAAGTTGTATATCTACTTGCATATGTAAGCTACAGCAGGGACCTCGAGTAAACTGCAAGACTACTTTATTTTATAAATTTAGGATAGATTCGCTATCTGACAAATTAAATCCACACGAGAATAAGCGATTCGGCCCGCCCACTAAATTTATATAAAGCAACACAGATATAAACTATGATTATTTGTATCATTGACATTACAAAAAGTACATTTGTTGGAACGAACAACAGCAGGAAGGCGCATGTCCATCTCTGTAATTAATCTTAAAACTAGCTGGACATGTGTTCCCTACAAAGTATTCTGCATGCTGCGCATAATATGCATATGATGAGGCAAATGGAATTTTGTGGTGCTTAGAATGCCTGTATGTAAAATTATAATTCGTGCCATTTATAATGTTTTTGCTCCTGATATGATTGGCTTTGCGACAAACTCACCAGACGCGAACAAAGCATACTTGGTATTTCGATCAAGCATCATTCGCGCAAATACAGGAATATGTTCTCCCCCCCCTTCCATAAATCGATCCTAATGCAGACAATGACTATGTACGAAAAGTCATCAGAGGAGCCTCAGATACAATACATCTCTGCGATACTGTAATGCCAAAGAAACTTGACTTTTGCGGTGCCACAATGACCAATGATTGAGAAAAGATAAAGTTTTTTACCCCTTGAGGGACGGCCGCATGCAGGACCTGAAGTGCACCTCGTTCCGTAATTAAGTTATGAAAGTGTTTGTGTGAAAATTTTAGTTTTTTGGTACCTTAATCACCTTCTATGCCTATCTCGGGCGGCCCTGAGAACAGATTCTCACCCAGAAAGATGATCACCCGTAAATAAACAGCAGAAAATGATGGATCACACGACGTCAATCAAGTCCGGAAATCCTTTTTGACAAAATTCCTACACAAAATTGGATTCATACTCTCCTATAGTGCAGAGGCTGGATATTTCATAAGCACATGCATACATGTATACTGGTATACGAGATGAATAAACCTTTCCTTTGCGCTTTGGTAATCTTGTGTATTTTTTTGTCTTGTTGCTGGCTCGAGCGCTCGTGTGAGAGCGGATCAACCACGAGATGAGGCAAAGAGCTAAACGAGTGATTGGCTCTCAAAGGATGGATTTTTTTCATTAAATTGCGAGGTTCTGGAAATTGCAGCACATATGTTATTCCCCTTTCTTACGACCGCATGCCTCCTGCATCATCTAATCTGCTCGGTAAGTATTTTTGTTAGAGAATGCTATCTCGA
>Ga0160427_10001596_pt1 | contig 13893 bp, 14 predicted proteins | sample SolpanmetagenomL_FD_108194 | JGI IMG/M metagenome (GOLD analysis project Ga0160427, IMG submission 108194) | Solar panel surface microbial communities from Lawrence Berkeley National Laboratory, California, USA - L | ecosystem: Engineered > Built environment > Solar panel > Unclassified ...
GTTGTAAATAGATTTCTTCACGGTCTCTTTGACCATTTCACAAATTGGAAAGACACTCCATCGGGACACAACCGATATCACATTTGGAATTACCTTAGTCCTCATGTTCAGATCCGTCGGAGCCATAATATTTGGTATAGCTGTACGTATATTTTGCATATGTCTAGCCATTAAACGTGCGTGTAGTCCAACAATGCTAATATAAAATGATAGGCCGATCGATATGGTCGTAAATGGCCTTTCGTGATCAACAATATATTGTTTATCGCTTTTGAACTTGCGACTGGATTTGTAACAACATTTCAACAATTTCTGGCAGTAAGAGCATGCTTTGGTATCGCTATGGGTGGACTCTATGGAGTATGAGATTTCTATGTCATGACACATTGAGGCATTACTAATATTTTCTGAATAATAGAATGTTGCTGCAACCGCACTAGAAGATGTACCACCACAAGCAAGAGGTCTTATTTCAGGTATGCTACAGCAAGGATATGCCTTTGGATATCTTCTAGCAGTAGTGTTCGCGCGTATGTTCTCAAAACTTGAAACCACTATCAATCTCAATTTACTAAACTTCAATTGACAGGTGCATTTACCAATGAGACCAAATGGCGCCCACTCTTCTGGTTTGGATCTGCCATTCCTGTCCTGTTGATTGCCTTCAGACTTTGTCTTCCAGAGACCAATACTTTCCTGAAAAGACAAGCTGAAAGACAGAATGGAAGTAATGTTGGTTCTGTCTTCGTTGCTGAAGGAAAGGTTGCCCTCAAGAAGCATTGGTTGATTCTTATCTATATGGTTCTATTAATGGCTGGCTTCAATTTTATGGTAAGACTGCCTAACAACTCTCTTATAAGGTATCGTACTAATTGTGTCGATAGTCGCATGGAAGTCAAGATCTATATCCTACAATGTTGAAGAACCAGCTTGGCTTCTCTGCCAATCAGGTCACCGTCACTCAAGGTAGGCGTCATTGTTTTTCAATAGCAAACATATATACTAATATGAACAATGTAGTCGTCGCCAATCTTGGAGCTATTTGCGGTGGTACCGTGGTAGGATACTGCTCTGGTATCTTTGGCCGTCGTTTGTCAATCATTGCCATGTGTATTCTCGGTGGTGCACTCGTCTATCCATACGGCTTTGTTCGTAACGAAAAGGTTACCGCCGTCGCCTTTTTCGAGCAGTTTGCAGTACAGGGCGCTTGGGTAAGATTCCTTTTCAGTTTATCCTGATGCTTCTTCCTCGTCTTTTTTCTGGTCCTAAAATTTGGTCCGAGAATGGAAACAAACCCTCCTTCTTCCGTTATCCCTAACTTATCTGTTGTGCTATATTTTGTTGATACTAATATGACAACAGGGAGTAATTCCTATTCACTTGATGGAATTGAGCCCTCCTGGCTTCCGTACTTTCATCGTCGGCACATCGTACCAGCTAGGTAATCTTGCTAGTTCTGCCTCGTCCACTATTGAGGCCAGACTTGGTGAAAATTTTCCTCTGCCACCAACAAAGAAGGGTGTTAAGCGATACGATTACGGAAAAGTCATCTGCATTTTCCTCGCTTGCGTTTTCACTTATGTATTGATCCTCACTTTTATTGGGCCGGAGAAGAAAGATCGTGATTTAGATGATGTGGAGGAGACAATCTTGGCAAAAGGTGGCCCTGAAGTGCATCACGGCAAAGCAGGTGATATTGAACAGCGCGATTCTGATTCTGGGGAAGAGAAGCCTACCGGACGACATATCGATATCGAGTCTGGCGGTATTCAAAGAGAGACGGTGCATAATAGCACGTACAAATAAGGTGTTGATGCATAGTGTTATTGGAAAACGAACCTTTCTGTCGATCTTTATCCCCCCATGTTATATGAATATTATGAAGGAGCAAACATTTGCGTTTATTGCGAGGATTCAGTATTTGAAATTTGAATCTTTGATAAAATGCTTTTATCTCCGCGCTGTTTGATTTTAGCTCAAGCAATAATGAAGTCTAAATTACTTAAGCATGGAACTTCCATACACAACAACTTCACATCGCATGACTTACCTACATGACCATACTTGGAAACAGGGTTTCCCGTAGCGCAGAGATTGAAAGTGATTTACAACATACATGTGAAGCATGCATATTTATCGATGTCTACAACAAACGCGATGAAGCTGAGCATCTGGTGAACAGATTTTGAGGCGAATATGATTACGCACGCGCCGCAAGTATGAGGTTAGGCGTCAGGATCCACAAGTCGCTACAAGCCAATGAAACACCAGGCTGATCAACATCTCGGCAGTAACCAACTTTGACGACGTGCAGACGAGCAAATAAAGTTGTCAATCTATAAATATACCATGTCACATTTATTTTAGACATACCATATACCAGAAGAAACAGTTTTCGTAAAGATAATTTTCACATCTCGAGCATAAGTATCGACTTTAAATTATTGACATTTGTGCTCGTGTCTACCTAGATATGGATTGATGCGTTATCTGCTATAAATGTCCTCATTAGGCATCTACATAAAATACGTAATACAAGCTTGTAAATCATAAATGTATCATATCCATCTAAATGAAGGCTTACTCATGAACAATAATAACACTATCATTCGGCGATTGAGATGATACATACAATTCAAGTTTTATCATCAGTCAGTGTGTGGATCGGTTGCAGACTTTGGATTAAATTTGTGTTCTCGATTTACTCGATTTACTCAATTGACCAACCACCACAACCAAAACTCCTACAGCTGGAAGGGAAGACAGCAGTGACGACAAACTTGAGCTTCAGGTTAAGACCTCTGAAGATTGACAATAGAAAGCTCTAGGTACATCAATTGCAATCGCGATTGCGACGATAACAAAAGAACTGGAATGTCGCGACCGACGCATCTGAATTACCCATTGCCCCGGGCAGCCACTAGTGAGGACTTGATCCACACAACGTACACCGATGTGCCAGCAGAGAATCCGTATTTCGCTGGTAAAGTGCTTGACATCTTAGCGAACATGTAACTACCGCCTCATCCTTTCTCCTCTTCAACTAGCGGTCCTATCACACTTTATCTTGCTTGCTTTAGCATATGACATGAATCGCTATAACAATATTAGTTTAAGCACAGATATTGAAAGTGTTCTTTGTGTGGTTTTGTCAGACTGATCAACTGATATATCATTATCTTCATTGTATGTATATGATGTTTACTAACCATGGTTCCTCTACAGAATTGCAACTTTTACCTTTATCCAAAACTACTTTTGGGTCAATGCCAAATTTCCCACCTTGAGAAAATTGAAGATCCTCGATCAGTACCAAGCAACTTTTGACCCAACTGTAATTCCACTCACCGAAGGTTCTGTTCCGGAAGGGATACTTCAACACCCTCTTGGCGGTAGCAATAATGGCGGTTTCTATACTTCTGCAGACTATGTTGCAGCTTACAATTCTCGTACAACAACGCCTGTTGCTGTTGCAGAATATTTGTTGCAAACAATCCAACAAGATGAAGTTCATAAATTGGCATTCATCTCAATCAAGCCTGACCTCGTTTTAAAAGCTGCAAGAGCATCGGCTCAACGTTATGAAAATGGAAAAACGATAGGACCATTAGACGGTGTCCCATTCGTAGTAAAAGATGAGGTTGATATTCACGGGTATCAAAAGACTTTTGGTTCAGCAAAGGTATTTGGAATAGAGGAGGTAGAAACCTCATGGTGTGTCAAACAACTGGAAGACAATGGAGCAGTGATGATTGGAAAGACGAATATGCATGAATTTGGAACAGGTGCGATGATGGCAGTACAAAGCAGGTTCATATTGTAGGAATATCTTGATTAACAAAAGCTTGTCTTCATAGATACAACAAACAACAATCCAGTCCGTGGCACGCCCAGAAATCCATACAACAGAAACTTCTACTGTGGTGGGTCGTCAGGCGGATCTGCATATGCGGTGGGATCTGGATTGGTTCCTATTGGTAAGTCGACTTATATAGAACAAGATTGATCTATATTGACATCAAACGTGCTACAGCTGTGGGAGCAGACGGTGGAGGTTCTATAAGGTAAATATGAAACGATACATCCATGATCCAACAAAACTAGAATCTGTGCGCTAATCCCACGCCATAAGAATCCCTTCTTCATACTGCGGAGTATATGGTCTCAAACCAAGTGCAGGCCGAGTCTCTGGTTATCCAAGTCCCAGTTTAACATACGTGTGTCACCCTTTTCACTGATGACTGATTTCCCAACCTATGTGCCGCTGACATTATTGCAAACAATAGAATGGTGTACTTGGACCTATCACCTCCTCAATCGAAGATCTTACGATATGCTATCGTATCATGGCCACACCCAATCCATCATGTTGTCCATCTGCCAACTTTCCTACACCTTTTCCTCTCACTAGTACCAATCTACCGCCTACTGCGACAAAAACAGTCGCAATCTGGAAACCTTGGTTTGACGACTGCTCAGCTACTGTAAACAATCTAACAAGTCTCGCGCTTGATCGTCTAGTCAAAGAACAAAACTACAATCTTATTCAGCTACCTACCTTTCCATATCTCAACGAAGCGCGTTTAGCTCATGCCTCTTCTATCGTATCAGATATGGCGAGCTTTGTTGAAGGTCGCGTATGGGACTTGAACGCGGCCAATAGAGTCTTATTATCCATTGGAAGCAGAAGCATGACGAGTGACTATGTAGCAGCAAACAAAGTACGAACAATGGTAATGAGTCATCTGGCGAGTTTGTGGAAAGAGCATCCAGGCATGATCTTGTTGACACCGACGACACCACACGCCGGTGTGCAGATTAAGGAAGCAGAATTGACACATGGGTAAGTCGTCTATCCTATTTTTGTTTTCAGAATCCCAAATACGAGTGAAATGAGAGCAAATGATTTACAGGTGCTGACCGAGCCTTTTCGGAGCAGCGTGTCCGATACCAACACAAGTCTTAGGAGCATGCGGTACGTGTTTCTTGCAAACTTCACAGGTTGTCCAGCAATCTGTTTAACTGTTGGATATGAGGAAGCAACCAATATGCCAGTTTCGTTAATGGCAATGGCTGAATGGGGCAAGGAAGAACAACTGTTGAGCTGGGCACAGGATGTCACTGCAAGTTTAGGAAAGACGAGACGAAGAGGACAAACATGGGTAGATGTTTTAGGTGATGTCACCAGCAAAATGACGGTTGTAGGCTAAGAATTTGCTATTGATGTGCAGTGTTGTACAAGAATGAGTGGTGATGTTAGGCAGATTGCATGTTGTAAGAGAAAATTGATATGTACTTAATTAAGGGGATCAACCAAAGAAAGAGAGGGTAGGAGGGGAAACAATGGATATCTTGAATATTGCGGACGGCTTGAAACAAAGTTAAGAATATGATGATCTGTATTTGGAATAACAGATAATAAAGAAAGAAAGAGTACAAAAATTGAGTAAAGCAATGCAAATCTACGCTAAAACTATGCTAATATCCTCATTCGTATCAAGTATATATATACATTCATTAAAAACGCCAAGTTTACTAAATTATGATGAATAGGAGTCATGTTTTGGATAATGCAAAAAGACCTTAAATGCTACGAAGCAGTGGTTCCTCATCAATTGCTATCCTTTCGGAACCACCTTCATCTTCAATAATACCAAGACCATATCTCTTGCCCATCTGGTCAAGCAGAATCGTCCTCCTCTTCTCACTCATCATATCTAGCCCATCAAATTCGGCCATCATCTTACTTGCACAGATATAAGACAACAAACCAGCAGTCGTCTCAACCTGTCTTGTAAATTTTAGATCTCGACCGAGAACCCAGATGACGACTAAGAAGATGAGCATGATGCAAATTATGGCAACGCACGTATAGGCGACAACAAACGTTGCTCTGTACGAGTTTGCAGACGAATATGGAATAGATGGTAGGAGTATAGTTAATAATTCGGAAAGAAGAACACCAGCGCCCGTAAAGAATGGTAAGAAGTCGCGGTTGAGGAAACAGAGAATTGGGGTAAAGACAGGAATTGTGTGGCGATACGATAGTGCAATTGATCGTCGGGCAGGCTGATTTCGATTCATCAAATTGTGGAAGGGTGCGAGAGATTGCAAGTCTAGGTTTTGTTAGTACCTATGATTCATTCAACATAAAGCAATAATAAACTCACCTTTGTTGAGTGGAGCCCAGAATGATTGAACGATTGTACCAACAACTGTTGCTACCACCTTGATCGCGATACCATCACTATCCAAGAACCTCTCGAAAATGGTATTTGAGGATGTATTCACGTAGGCGAGAATGATACCAAGTAAAGCCGTAAGGATTATAGCAAACGCGCCTAGCACATACCACCTCAAGAGTACCTTCTTCTTTCCAATGACCAATCTGGTAGATGATATGGAGCCTCGACGTGGACGTGTCTGTCCATCTGGACCAATGCTTCGAGTGTTTGCTGGAATTGTACGATAGGATTTAGTAAATCTCGATGGCAATGCAGAGACTACCCAGGACGGCTGATGAGCCAAAAAGGGGCTTGGGGCAGCACCAGCGTCCACCACGACAAACCCATACGATGGGGACCCATTTTCGTCGAACGTATGACGAAGGCCATAACGACGGTTCGTAAGTTGATGATGCACCCATGCTTCATCATCCAAACCATGTTGAAAGTCTGCAAGGAATTCTCGATTCTGCGAAAGTATGGCGACGCTGGCAATTGATGCAGAAGAAGCATAAAGCACAGGTTTTCTGCGAAATATTATGTAGAGCAATATGCACCCGAGGATTGATATCAAACCCAAGAAGCCCTGTAGTACTCGCACTGGTTCTCTTGGTGCAACTAGCTGAGGAGTGCAGTAATGTGGCCCCCTATAGAGTTCCTCGAAACAAATTGTTGGAATCTTAGCGGTAAAGACAAGCGAGGACATTGCTGGGATGACAGTTAATGCAAGCACGAAGATTAGAGACGACCAAAACACGGCCCATTGCTTCTTGGCAGCCGCTTTCCACGGAATCAGATAAGACCATGTTGTAAGATATGTATGGCATACAGTATCCGCAGCATAAGCACCCTCAGGCTTAGCCATTTGGTAGTATGGCTCACCTTGTTGTACTTCTGTATCGATAAAACGCCATAGGAAGGAGTACAAGATAGCAATGAATGTTCCTACATATTGAGCCAGGAAGTATTCGCCATAAGTAAACGGTTTGTAGTCCTTCAAATTACTGTCTGCAGCACCAGTCCCATTGCTGGAACCAGGATTAGCCGTGGGTACAGATAGCCCTGAAGATCTGCCACCACTTTGTCTAAGAGGCCCTACAACTGCTCCTGTTGGAATTGTATGTTGGCCACTATAGCTCGTCTCAGGAACATAAACATATCCCGACTCTGCCGACGAGACGATAGTAGTTATTAATTCAATTGTGGGAGAGCCTCTGGCAGTACCAGTTCCCGATGGCGTCACCGTAGATTTGTATACGTAGGTCACAAGATTAATCCTCGAAGTTGGAACAATATCATATGGGACGCCGGATATAGTTGTGACTTGTACATCCTGTGGGTTGACGGTACCCGAACCTCTATATACAGTGGAATAGTAGACGCTCTGTCCACTTGTCACAAGAACTACGCTCTCGATACCTTGGTTTCCTTGAACAGCAGGAATTGTAGATATCTGTCCGTTCGGCAGAGTAACCACCTGACTTACAGCAAGAGGAATTGCCGATATCTGTCCATTGGATAGAGTAATGATCTGGCTTGCTGCGAGGAGAGGAACTGTTGATACTTGTCCATTGGACAGAGTAATCACCTGACTTACTATGGCAACAGGAATTGTCGATATTTGTCCGTTCGCAAGAGTGATAATTTGACTTGCTTGAAAAGATGGAATCGTTATCGTTTGTCCATTAGGTAGTGTCGTGACTTGACTGCCCTGAACAGAGGGGACAGTTACAGTCTGTCCATTGGGTAGTGTAGTTATTTGGCCCCCAATGACACCATTACCAGTCGCTTGGCTGTTGCCGTTCTGTGTTGCTTGACCTGAGACAACCCCCCCATTGTTGGACCCTTGTGAGTTTGCGTCAACGCTCAACTGACCATTCCCATCCTGCGTACCTTGGGTTTGACTGGGTCCAATCACAAAGCCACCAATACCTCCAGTATTTGTACCGGACATTGACACTGTGCGGGAGTCCCAGAACTCTGTAGGAGCTGGTTCCCCTGCACTTATACCACCTGTTGGAGGAGGTCCATCTAGTGTGATAGGACCACTCACAGTAGGATTGTTCCAAACTGTTATTGGATCCTGTGTTATTACTGGCTGCCCATTAGGAATTGTGGATATTGTCTGTCCATTGCTGTTCGTGATGAGAATAACACCTCCCAACCCGTCAGGTGATGTACGACCATCAAAGAACTGGCTGCTACCAATGACGAACGATGTTGGGGTAGGTGTAAAGGTGATGCGTCCATCCCAAAATTCACTTCCAGCCGCTGTCGGAGCAAAAACAAGGCTTGTGTCGGTGATTTGCTGTACACTGTTGTCACTGTTGATTGTTTCTCGTCCGTCCCAGAAATCGGTCGGTGCTGGCTCGCCCGGATTTTGTGTTTGATCTGCTGAAGTTACTGCTGTGGTTTCTGGCCCTTGATCATCATTCAAAGGTGATGAGATACTTGATTGTCCAGCAATATGGAAGTTATTGTTGTTTCCATTTTCGTTTACTGAAGACGTTCTGCCATCAAAGAATTGCGAAATTGGGACAACAGATGCTACCGGCGGTGTGGTTTCAGTCTGATCAGTAGACGTTCTACCATCAAAGAACTGTGTGGGTGCTGGAAAACCAGAACCCTCGAAGGAAGGGGTAGTAGATGTTCTCCCATCGAAGAAGTCGGTAGGCTCTGGCTCCCCAGGCGTCGGAGTAGTGGGTACTGCATCGTCTGACGTTGAGGTAGCGGATGTTCTGCCATCAAAGAAATTCGGTGGTCCAGGAACTGGCGTGTGCATTATGATACTAGAAGTCCTGCCATCGAAGAAATCTGAAGCTGGTGGCGAGGCAGGCGTTGGAATAATGGCTGTTGTCTCTTCTGGCGTCGGAGTTGCGGAAGTTCTGCCATCGAAGAAATCCGTAGGCTCCGGAAGACCACTCTCTTCATCAGAAGTAGATGAAGTACGACCATCCCAAAAGTTGCTTCCAGAGAGAACGTCCTAACTTGAATGTCATTATTTATTTACTTGTCGCACGTTCCGACACCAATTCACTCGAAAGGAAGAAGCACGTGATAACTTACACTAGTGAGCGATAGTATGAAAGTCGTACTCGAATCATCGGATGCGTGACTCAAGGTGACTACATGGACGGGATCACTTGATGTTCTGCCATCAAAGAACTGTGTGGGTGCTGGAGCACCAGAGCCTTCAGAGGACGGGGTAGTAGAAGTCCTTCCATCAAAGAAATCAGTAGGTTGTGGCTCCCCAGGCGTCGGGAATGTGGTTGTAATTTCTTCTGACGCGGTGGCGGTGGTTGTCGTCCTGCCATCAAAGAATTGCGATGGAGCAAGAATTGGTGTGAACATTGAGGTAGGTTCTACAATACTAGAGGATTCAGGAGAGTCTGTAGCTAAAGAAGTGCTTTCAGATGTTGTGGTATCTCTATCATCCCAGAATTGTGTAGGCTCCGGCTCAGTCGAATTTTGACCTGGTGGTGGGTGAAAAATCACTACTGAATCGGAAGGCAGTGGTTGATCATCCGTGTCAGTAGAGACAGATGACGTTTGTGACTGACCGTCCGTGCTAGTCGAGATTAACGATGCAGAATCCGTATTCATGGAGTCAGTAATTTGAGAACTTTGATCAGACGTTGTTGAAATAATAGCTGAGCTCGTATCCACTTGCGATGGATCTGATATGGTTACGGATGCACTTGTAGGAGATGTTGAACTTGTGAATGGACTTGAGGAGATCGTGATAGAGTCTGTACTTGTATCTGTGTTAGAGGTTTGTATCGATGATATGGTGGACGATATAAATGTTGATGTTGGTGTCAATATTGGTGTTGGTGTCGGTGCTGATGCTGGTATTGATGTTGACGTTGACGTTGACGTTAGTATTGGTGTCGGTGTCGGTGTCGGGGTGGGGGTCGAGGTCGAGGCCGTGGTCGAGGTCGGTATCGAAGATGAAATCGGAGCTGAAGGGGATATTGAGAGTGATGAGGAGGTCAATGACACTATTGACATGCTGAAGATTGAACTCGATGTCAAAGGTGTCGTGACATCTACAATTTGAGAGGTTGATGGAAGCGAGCTACTAGCACTAGGAGCTTGCAAGGTTGGGACGAAGCTGAGTGCCAAAGCAGAGATAACTGTCGAATCGCTGGCAACAGTCGACGTGTCATTAAGTCCCTCATCTCGACGACCCAAGCTCGCAGACGATACTGGTTTAGTATTATTGACGATGACAGTATGAGTACCGCTGTCCAAAATTCTACCATCGGTATCCGTCCATCCTGCGGGCAGTACTTTGACCATGTACTGTAAAACACCAATGAATGTCAAGTTTATGGTTATAACCATCAATATGAACCATGTTCGTAGGGGCAGCGGTCTGTAGGACGGCGGTGTGATAAATGTTGCATTATTCTGCCGCCGGGGCACTCTAGAGTCTTGTCCATCTACAGCTTTTTGCACAATCTCTGTGCTATAAGCCTCTATTTGAAGGTCAGTATGTGAACTTTCTCAATCAAATGGTAGTTTTCTTAAACACGTAAAACTTACTCTCTTGCGGATTACTATTATCCTGTATTGATTCGTACATGTGTCTTGCCATATCAAGTCAACAAGAGGATATCGTCCCTCTCAAACGGCCGTAGGAATTAATTCCAATTATAACAAATTCAATAAATCCGTCAAGTTGAACTAAACATGATTGAAAGGCAAAAGTTTTTGCAGACACCAAGAAGAAGGCATCCAGCGTTGAGGCTACTAAGTGGATCTTCTAAGTTAATTCACAGCTGAACGATTGCATTTAATATGCTTAGTTTAGCTTCATCTAGATTAAGAGACCCACACATTCCAGTATAATGCAGCTAGCTAGCGCCAGTCTAAGCATACGATCAACGCACTGGCGTGGAGACAGCGAAGGTGGGAGATGCACAACTCTACATCGCGTCGCCTCGTCCAACCTCTTTAGCTTGTTCGCTTCGCAATTAGTATTGAGATAGTTTAAAAAAGCTAGCCAAGCACGCCTAATCCCTACAAAACTCAAAATTCTCAATGTTGTGTGACAGCCACTGAATTGTGAGCAAGGAGTGGATGGGCTGAAGTTGATCGTTTGCTGCGGTAACCTGACGTGATTTAGCAGCTTCCAAATTTTGTAGCAACACATATCCAAATCTTGCCTCCTTGTTTATGTGCGGCACTTGCTTCTATGTGTCATTGCAGAGTGCACCTCTGGTCAAACGCAATTCACCATTTGTATGAAATAGGTTCGCTATCAAGAGAATCAATAAGAGTGGTGCGACTCGATCAATCCCTGCTCGTTAATGATGGTGATCCATTCTGTCCCAGGTAGAAAAGGTCCAGCTAGAAATTACCACAGATCCACCGATTAAAAATAGTAATATTGTGTATTGCTCGTACTGTGCTGCACCCGGGCAAGTCACACCAAAGCACCCTTACACAACGCTATACCTCTTGTATTCTCGTCGAAACTCGTGTTTTTAATGTTTGTGGCGGTGAAATCTTCCTTGTATGCACTAAGATTCTTAAAGAGTTTGGTGCCATGCAGGAATAGCTCAGGAAGTCTTGAGCACCACATATGGTATTCAAAGTACGCTGTTATACAGGTACTGTGCTTAATAGAGTTCCCTGATTGTCCTAGTGGCTGGTTGTCCGGAAGACGCGCTTCATAAGATGCTTGAATAGGAATGTTGAAAACGGCCTTGAATCTTTGCAATTTGCAAGGCGGCATTTGCAGCTGTCCTTAGATGGAGAAGCCGATCACTTTAGCAATCCTGAGATAGAACAAAGGGCCATCGGAATTCCCAACTTTAATAAGTAGATGGCTTAACCGTGTACTGTACATGTACAGCACCAACGATCCCAATCCTCTCTTGGAGCATGTTCTGTTCCTCATCTATAGTCAGGTCGTTCAATTTTCTTGTTCTACACTGTTTCTCGTCTTGGCATTAGCACCAATCTCAGAATCTTTCTAGAGAAGACGACAAGGACGAAGCATCGGAAGAAAATGAGCCAGGTACCCTGGTCGTTAAATGAGCTGCACCAGGTATCATACACAGCCATATAGGGTGAATGCTTTAATGGTTTTGTAGAGCTGGATGCCATATGTATCCGCATGTTCGTTCAACCCAGGAATTCGAATCGATTCTCGAATCAATTGATGTTTGTGAAACGCAATCCCTGTCAAGAAAAGTTAGACATTTCAGCCGCAATTTAATCTAAAAGAACAAAGATGATTGAAATACCAGCGGTATGTGCATTACATTGAGCTTGCAAGTATGACTGCCGCTCTAGTACATTTTCTGATGGTCGAATAGTCGGAGAAATGTCTCTTCTTGCCTGCCAGCGGAGACGATTGAAAAACATGATCACCATCACATGTGACAAATGCTTTGAGACAGACTGGATCCACCTTACCACTAGCTGTTCAATAGCAAAGACTTCAAACTGACCTGAATAAGTACTAAGTATGCATGTAGATGAAAGCAGTGTGTCTTCTATCGAGCCTTCAAGTCGTATCTTGGCTCAAGATTTACTTGATCAATCGTAAAATCACTTTTCTCTGGGAACGAGTCTGAAGGTAACGTGGGATAAAACTCCCGATGCCAAGCGGGTGGATGTTATGGTTTCCCGGGACATGAGACCAGAGCCCGGGGGACCATGCACGGCTGGCCGATTGACTAACCATTACGGTTCTTTCTGTTTTGTTTGTTTGCCAGGCTTCAAGATCAACTTCCAATGATGCACTAAACCTCAACACCACGATCCTCGTCATTATCCACCAGACAACATCATCGCAATCCTTCACATACCCAATCCATGTGTCTAAACTTCTTTGTAACTATCCAACACTGATCGAGACGCTTTGCGCTCAAACGCCTCACCGACCATGACGATAACAACGACCTCCGTCCACGAACCTAATCTTCAAGAATGCCTCACCATCATGGCCGACACCCGCGCGCTCTGTCTACAGCTCCTCTCCGATAGTTCAACGCCTGCAGCCACGCCTCAACAAAAGCAACACTCACAAAAACTTCTCGCTGCAAACCTCTCCAGACTTCGCGGCCTCCACAGAAATATGTACATCGCCCTTCGACAAACCAAGCAGGTCACTGCCGAAGCGCGACAAGAGCAAGACAGACTCCACCTTCAGCTTCAAAACTTGTACTATGAACAACGACATCTGAGAGGGGAGATTGATGCATGTCTAGAATTTCCGTACGTTTTGTCTCAAGCTTGCTTCTAGCAGACATGAGCTACTCCTTCACAGTCGCTCAAAGTACCCTTCATGATGTGATGACAATTACAAAAAGTAAGCTAACGGTTCTGCCCCCTTGTCTTACAGCCATACATATATGACTATTCCCCTCGTTTCCGAAGAAGATTTTATATCCAACCATCCAGAAATCATTGCGAATGATCCACATGATCTGATGAAACAACGATTGTACGACGAGCGAGCGCAAAGGGAGGCGTTGGAATTGCAGAGAAAAGAATTGCTGTTGAAAAAACAAAGGTTAATTGCGGAGAACAAGAAACGGAAAGAGGATTTGGAGAGTTTGGATGAGCAATTGAAGAAATTTATTGAGGCAAGTATCAACTTCTCTGTCATATATAATGTTCCCTGTATCGTCTTTGAATCAGGAGAAAAGGA
>Ga0160427_10001597_pt1 | contig 13891 bp, 7 predicted proteins | sample SolpanmetagenomL_FD_108194 | JGI IMG/M metagenome (GOLD analysis project Ga0160427, IMG submission 108194) | Solar panel surface microbial communities from Lawrence Berkeley National Laboratory, California, USA - L | ecosystem: Engineered > Built environment > Solar panel > Unclassified ...
GGCAAGACGGATCCAGAGTTCGTCCGATACCTCCCACAGCGTGTTCTGATGATTGATCTGGTCTTGATGCGGTTGAGTCGTCGTCACTGGACTTCAGTAGACCAGATTTTCCGGATAGGGTCTTAAAGCGGCAGCAGCTCGCCATGAACGAAGTGAAGGCTACCGCTACCGCGCTGAATCAGGAGATCCTTGGCGGGCGCCGCGCCTGGCAGGAAGGCAAGATCGACAGCGAGCAGCTGGCGCAGGTGATGACCAGTCTCGGCATTCGTGCCAATGCCTTGCTGGCCCCCCTCGAAGCGCAAAAGGCGGCCATCCTGGCGCTGGGTGTGCCGACGAAGCAGCAGAGTCTGGAACTGGAGCGCTTGACGGTTCTGACCAACGGGTACAGCCTCGCGGCACAGCGGGCCGCTGCTGGTGTGGACGCGGCCCAGGGCATCATCACGCGCGGCTCTCTCGCGGCTGGTGTGCAGGCGGGCACTGCAGGCCTGAGCGCGTCTCTGCGGCAGGCCACGGCCGACACCACACGGCTGATGGATGCCGAGCGGGCTGGGCTGATCACCAAAGAGCAGTACATCCTGGGCCTCGCCGATCAGTCGGCGGCCCACCGCCTGGCACTAACCGGAATCGAGGCGGAAGCTGTGGCCCTGCGTGGGCTGGGTGTGCTCGACGTGCAGCAGACCGAACGGCTGGCACAGCTCGCTGCTGCCCAGAACGGCTACACCGCTGCCCTCGCGCGTACAGTCAGCGCGCAGCAGGCTCAGGCGAACGCGCAGCGCGCCGCGGCTGGCGCGGCCCTGGGCTTGCGTGGCGCGGGTGGCATGAACAACCTTGCCATGGGCGCGATGTTCGTCAGCCCAGAGCTGGGCATGGCAGCAATGGCTGCAACGATGGGCCCTGTTATCGCCACAGCTGCCGCCGTGGGTGTGCTGGTGAAGACGCTCGGCGACGGGATCGACAAGGCCGCGATCTTCCAGCGTGGCCTGCAGCAGGTCGGTGCGATCAGCGGCGAATCGGCCGAGCAGATGAACCACTTCGGTGGGTTCGTCCAGCAGCTGAGCACCGACATTCCGGTGAGCACACAGCGCTTGACTGAGCTAGGCCGTGAAGCAGTCATGGTGGGTCTGCACGGGCCGGAAGGCATGCGGGTCTACACCGAGAACATGGCGGCCTTCGCGGTCATCACCCGCACCGCCAACGGCGAACTGGGCCATACGGCTGAGGTCGGCCAGGAGGTCGTGAAGATCCTGCGCTCGACCGGCGCGACCACCTCGGAGGTCACCGCCGGTTTCGGGCAGATGATCAACGGCCTGGTCGGACTCAAGACTGAGTCGGGCGTGGCGATCCCCCAGGTCACGGCCCTTCTGAAGTTCTGGTCGTCTCAGGGGCATGCGGTCGGTCTGACGATCAACCAGATGACCGGCCTCTCGGCGGCGCTGATCCAGACCGGTGCACGTGCGCAGGGCGCAGGCGGCGCCATGGCGAAGTTCTTCGACACCGCCGAGAGTGCTGCGGCCACGGGTGGCGCCAAGTTGCAGGCCTGGGCCAATGTCATTGGCTTGAGTGCCGAGAAGACCAAAGAGCTGCTGAAAAACGATCCGATGGAGTTTCTGCGCCGCTTCGTGACCGGGGCTGAGCAGATGGATCACGGTGGCAAGGCCCTGAGCTTGACCCTCGGCAGCGTGGGCCTGAACAGCGCACAGGTGCGCCGCACCATGGCCGAGCTGAACAACGCGCTGCCCCTGGTGACCGGCAACATCAAGATCATGAACGACGCCAGCCAGGATCAGGGCTTGGCGATGCGCAAGGCGGTCGACGCGACCGATGACTACAAGGACAAGGTCACCCTACTCGGCCAGGGCTTCGACGTGCTGAAGACCAACATGGGCATGTCGGTGTTGCCCGGCATGACCGACGTGTTGTCGTGGGCCATTGACCTGAGCAAGGCGCTAAACGACGCCGTGACCTATCAGGAGAAGCTCAAGAAAGCCCTGGGCACTGGGACGGCCGCGCCCGGTGGCGACACGTACGATCTGAAGACGTGGCTGAAGAATTCTGGCCTGAATATCGGCCAGCTCAATGGTGATCAGCTGGCGCAGGCGCAGAAGCTCCTGAGCCAGCTACAGGGTGTGGAGAATGCCCGCGTTCAGTACCAGAACCTCGCGGACCACTCGCTTCTGCCTTCGTCGCCGGCAATGGATTCGTTCTACCGGAAGAGCATTGGCGAGATCGGGGTGAAGCTCGGGGCAATTCAGCAGCAGGTGTCCGGGCAGGGCACCACCATGGGGCCGCTCACCGAAGCCCAGCAGCGCCTGTCTGGCACACCCAGCCGGGGCTTCAACAAGTCGAAGGGTGAAGCGATTCTGGCAGCGGCCAAGGAATTGAAGATCAATCCGAACGATCTGGCCGCCGCGATCAGCTTCGAATCTGCCGGAACATTTGATACCAACGTCCGAAATCCCACCAGCAGCGCTACTGGGCTGATTCAATTTATGAAAGGTGTAGGCGGCACCCCCGGTAAGTACTACGGAATGAGCCGCGATGAATTCGGTGGACTCAGCTTCGAAAAGCAGATGGAATACGTTTTCAAGTTTCTCAGAGATGAAAAGAAACTGCAGCCGGGCTCAAGCCTCGGCACGATCTACGACTCTATTTCTGGATATGGATATAAAAAAGGGTCTGCTGGCTATGATGCCAACATTCACGACTACATAGACCCGAAGACTGGACAGAAGGTCAAAGGTCAATATTCGGTCTGGGACACCAACCATGACGGCGTTGTCAGTCGTGGTGAGGGCGTTAAATCGCCCGAGTTCAAATCACACATAGCAAACTACTTCCCCGGGGCTGACTCGACTGGTGGGGCGGGAGACGGCGAGGAGGTGGCACCGAAGGCACTGGCAGCCTACGTCAAGGAAGTGAACCGTCTCCAGGCGGCCATCGAAACGGCCAGCAAGGCAAACAACCAGACCGCGTGGGAGAGCGCCAAAGCGGATCTGGCCGCGTTCACTGCTGCGAACAAAGAGAAGGTGCGGCTGGCCCAGGAGTGGATTTCTGATCACCAGAAGGCGATCAAGGTCGATCAGGGGCTGGAAGTCACCGACGCCCAGTTCCGGAAAGATCTGAATAAGCAGCTCGCTGACGGGAACATCAGTCAGGCCCAGGCCACCCTGAAGCAGATGCAGACCAGCCGGGACACCGCGCTGAGCAGCAGCAAGCAGGATGCTCAGACTCAGCTGAACATCGAGCGCAGCCGGGGCGCGGCCATCCTGAACGCGCAGCGAAACATTCTGCAGAAGCAGCGTGATCAGGAGATCCAGGCGGCTCAGGACACGGCCGCCCAGAGCCGGGCACAAGCTGTGAAGACGTATGGAGCGGGCAAGGTGCCGCAGGCCCGACTGGACGGGATTGACGAGATCGAGAGGAAGGCCATCGCCACGGCCAGGAGCAACTACGCTTCCGACGCAGCGGCGGCTCTCGACGTCCAGAACAAGCGAGTGATCGACGCCAAGGCCCGCCTGCGGGCCGAGCAGGAGAGGGCTCAGAAGGATCAGGACAAGGCCGACGCCGATCACGATAAAAAGAAGGAGGAACAGGAAAAGGCCCGTCAGCAGGTGGTGCAGCAGGCCCGCGACCTGGACGTGAAGGGTGCACAGCTCAGCTTCAGCCGCCTGAAGCAGTTGCGTGACGCCGAACTTCGAGATGCAGGCGACAACGTGGTGCAGAAGCTGGCGATCCAGGAGCGGTACCGGCTCGATCTGCAGCACAGTCAGGAAGCCATCGCCCTCGCCCAGCTCAAGATCGATAAGGCGGCGGCCAACAGCGGCCCGATTCAGAACAAGGCGAAGGCGACCTCGAACGCCTATGCCACCTACTACCAGGCGCTCTTCGATGCCAAAGACACGTCCGAGGTCACTAAAGCCACCGGCGATCAGACCGACGCGGTACGCAAGCAGCGCGACGCCTACAGCAAGCTGGCCGATCAGATGCGCGAGGCCATCAAGGCGGGCGGCATGGACGCCGAGGCCAAGCACGAATGGATGGTGGCCTTCAACGATCTTGGGCGGGAAACCGAGAAGCTGGGCCTGACCAATGATCACTACGTCGAGGGGGCACGCAAAGCCACCTTTGCCCTGACGACTCAGTCGGACAGTATTCGCGCCTCGCTCGGCAGCATCAACGAGGCCGTGACTCAGACCGATACGCTGCTCGACGGTCTGGACGCTCGGTTACAGGACATGCGGGAGACCGAGCAGATCGTCAGTGACCTGCGGCAGGCGGCATTCGGCCAGGGCATTCCGGACAGCGCGCCGCCGATCGATAACCGCGACACCGACCCGACACAGCGGCCCGACTCGGCTGCCAGCAACTATCTGAAGGCCCTCGGCTTAGCTCCCGATGCCTTCGCTGCGCTGGCCAGCACCACCATCCCCGATGCCATGCAGGAGGCCACAACCCCGGAACAGTACGCGGGCTTGGGCGCGGTCGTGTTGCGCGGCCTCGTGGATGGGCTGGCCGACAAGGCCGGCTGGGAGAAGGTGCGGGACGCCATGCAACTTGGGCTGAATCAGGCGCTGGAGACCGACAGTCTCGTGATGCAGGCTCCGGTGGTGCCGGGCATCAATACCGGCAACCTACGCGGAGACGATCTGGCCTTCGGTGCGCAGACTGATCCAGTGGGCCAGACGGACTGGGAGAAGAACCAGACCCAGATCAACCGGCAGGCCATTCTCGACAGCTTGAAAAGCATGGATCGTGAGCAACTCGACGGGGAGAAAGCCTTTGCTGTAGAGGCTAAAGATGTCGAGCTGTACAACGCCGTGCTGGCCGAGTTGAAAGACCGGGCCGACAAGGCAGCCAAGGCCGTGCAGGACCTGGCCGAGAAGATGGCGAAGGATCAGGAAGAGGCCACCGCGAAAGCGGTGAAATCGACCGAGGACTTCATGAAAGCCCAGCAGCAGGTGGGCGACGCTGAAGCCAAAGTCGGCGAAGCCATGGGCGACAAGCAGCCCCTCTATCGCAGTGAGATCCAAGCGCTCGAGAACCTGAAGCTCCAGTACCCGCAGCTGGCCGCCCGGATCCAACTGGTGATCGACGCTTACATGCAGCTGCGGAAGGCGGGAGAACTCGACGAGCTGGCCGCCGGCGCCGAGAAGCTGGGTCAGGGGCTGGCCTCGATCTTCGATGGTTTCGGCATGGAGGGCTGGGGCAAAATCACCAGCTCGCTCGGCAGTATCCCCAAGCTGCTGAAGAGCGGCATGGACGCGGTGGGCGACTTTCAGGACAACTGGAAGAAGTTCAGCGGCGACAAAACGCTGGGCAACCTCGGCGGGCTGCTCGGGAGCATTGGGGGTGCCGCCGGAGTCGTGGGCGCGGCCATCAGCCTGATTGGTGGGCTGGGCGACGCGATCATGGGACTCGACCCGGCGTATCAGCTGTGGAAGAAGAATACGCTCGAGCAGGCCAGTGCCGAGCAGCAGGCGATGGGCAGCAAGACGTACGGGAACATCGCCAACCCGTATTACGACCGGCTGAAGCAGGATTCCGAAGCCTTGACCACGAAGGCCAACGCGGGCTTCTGGCAGCGGCTGGGCTGGTCACTGTTTGGAGGTATGCCAGAGACCTTGGACAAAGCCAGTTCAGACGCACTGGTGAAGGCGTCGAACATCTTCAGCGACTTCGCCCAGAGCATCAACGGGACGCTCGAAAGCGTGCTGATCGACGCCACCGACAACGCAGACTTCAGTGGGGTGGGTGACGCGCTCGACAAGCAGATGAACAAACTGATTCAGACCTATGCGCTGCGGGCCATCATCGCCAAGTCGAACCTCAGCAAGTTCATTCAGGACTTCGCCGATGACTCGGCAGCCGGCAAAGACACCACGCTTGACCTCGCCAACATCCGGTCTGAGCAGGGCCGGATCACCAGCAGTTATCAAGCCATCGCCCCCAGCCTGCCCGGGTATGGCAGCAGCACCAGCACCACCGGCTCCAGCACGGCGGGTACCAGCACCTTCGGCGCTGTGCCGCAGTCGGTGCAGGTGGCGATCAGCACGCCGCTGCTGGATTTCGTGGCCATCTACGACACCGCCACCAAACGCTTTGACAACAGCACGCTACGAGACGAGGCCACCTCGCTGCGCAATGAGGCGATCGCGGCCCGGCTGGAAGTCGCGCTCGGCATGACGGCCCAGCCTGCGTTCAGCAGCCAAGCCCTAAGGAGGTGAATATGGACCCGATCTGGAGACTCGAACTCAGCGACCCGAACGGGTTGAACCCACGCTACGAAAACATGGGCATCCTAAAAATCGACGGCTCGCCGAGCATGAACGTGAACGGCGACGGCGACTGCCAGGAGTGCACCTTCGGGGGCATCGTGGACATCGGCCCACGTGACCGGGTCCGGGTGCAGTGGTCGGTGGACGGCGGCGCCACCTGGCGCAACCGCTACACCGGCATTGCCCTGCAGAACCGCTCGCAGCTGCGCGACGATCAGGGCAACTACAAGCTCATGGGGTTGAGCAAGAAGCTCGACGAGTGGGAGGCCCGTATCACGCTGGCCGAGGCCGACCTCGATGCCCAGGTGCGGCAAGTGATACGCGATTTGATCAATTCTGGGCAGGCGGGCCAGCTGCTGACCTTCGACGACACCCCTGCACCGCTGGGTATCACCAGCGGCCGGGTAGTGCCGAACTACCAGAAGGTGAGTGAGCTGTTCAAAGGCACGCTCTGCCCGCGCCTCGAAAGGTCGCGCGTGGCTGTGAACCACGACGGGCGGCTGATCTTCGGCGTGCCAAGCGGGGTGCTGGCCCTCGACGAGGCCGACTCGGCGGTGCATATCGACTGGGGTGACGTGGGCAGCGAGGAACTCGTCACGCACCTGCGCTTGATCTGGCCGAAGGTGATGGGCGGGAACCTCAGCTACCACCGGGGGCTACCCAGCGACCGTGAGGCAGTCGAGATCGCAGTGCAGAACCCACAGAACACTGTGGCGAGCGCATTGGTGAGCGGGCCGAGTCCGTACCCCTATGGGCAGAGCACGGCCACGCTGGGCGTGATTCTCGACAGCAGCAACTTCATGCGCCCCAACACCATCGGGGTAGAGATCCTGCCCCGCGTGACTCAGGGCGCCGGCGATCACGGGTATACCGTCGAGGGTGACGAACCGCTGCTCTGGGACGGCGACCGCAATACAGTTGTAACGTTGACCCCAGACCCGAACGGCTACAGCAGCATGTACCTGACGCTGAGCTACCCGCCGGGCCTGCCGCCGCCGATCGGGGTGGAGTTCGCAGGGGAGGGCGGGGCCCTGACCCAGATCACCCTCAGTGACAGTCAGCGCACCTTCAAGTCGCTCAGTCCCGGAGGCGTGGGCGGGTTCTTTCTGCTCCCCGACGAGGTGACGCAGGCGCTGGCTGAATCGACGAGTGACACGGGGTACGTGCTGACCCTGACTCTCGACATTGCCGACAGCACGGTGCCGCTGCTGCTGAGGGCGGCGGCCCTGCTGTGGGTCTCTCCTGACTTCGCGCAACCGCTGCTCATGGCTGTCTCTCGCACGCCGGTGGCCGCCGCCGGAACGGTGCTGCTGGACGGCTGGCCAGATCCGTTACCGGAGGCCAGCATTCAGCGGCGCGGGCCAGCGAACGAACCGTTGGAAGTCATCACGTTGCCGACCAGCTACCGCTACTTCGTCGGGCTCAACGGCGACCTGCAGACCGAAGTGCTGCTGGGCCAGCGAGACAAACCTGAAGATGCGGCTGCGGCAGCCCTGGTGAAGGAACGCGACAAGTCGGCGACCCTGCAGGCGATCCGCGTGAGCGGGTAGGAGGTGAAGTATTAACGAACTGCAGCAGGCCACCTACAGCGCCGGCGTCATCTACCCGATGCTGACCCAGGGCGCGGCCCCGGCCATCGGCGATTACGAAGATCCGCAGATCACCTACGCGGTCGAGGTCAAGAAGACCAACGGTGGTCAGAGGTGGAAGGCGACCAGCAAGGCGAACGGCGAGGAGGCCGTGACCGGCGCGACCATGAAAGTGTCGGTATACATCTCCGGCCGCACCCCTGGCGAGTGTGGCCTGTACGCCGACACCTGGGAGCGGCGACTCAGGAGCATGACCCGGTACTACGTGGGCGCGCGCTTCGTCAGTGTCCTGGGCGTCACGGCCTCACCTCGTCAGAAGGCGGGCCGGGCGATGCTCAACCGCACCCTGACCGTGACCGCCGAGCTGCTCGACGATCTCTGGCGGCTCTCCGATGACGATGTGCGCGGCCTGCGGTATCCCTCGGAGCAGACCCCCGGCGAATACCCATACGGGTTGCTGCATGTGCTGGAAGGCAACACCGTCGAGCCGCTGGGTGGCGTGAGCTTCAGCGACTCGACCTTCACTTTTTCTGGCGCGAACGGCCAGACCTTCACGCTTCCGACCACGAGGGCCACCTATGACTAACAGCAGCAGAACCTTCGTGCAGGACACCGATCCTGCCTTCGACGCCTTCGGTCAGGCTACCCAGCACGCTAGTGACATGGGCGATTACGCCAAGGGGCAAGGGGACTATGCCAAAGCTCAAGGTGTCCTGAGTGCGCAGCAGACAGCCTCGCAAGCCATCGGCAGTCAGGCGGCCTTTGCCGAGCTGAGCACCTCGCTCAGGCTTGGCGTCTCGCTCGGTGTCCTGCCCCCTGTCTCGGCGCGGCCTCCGCTGATCGAGCGCTTCTCTCAGCCTCAGTACGCCTTGGGCACGGTGCTCGGTCAGCGGGGCTGGAGCATCGAGAGTGGCACGGCTGTCCTGACCGCTGCCGGCCTGGTGGTGGACAGTGACGTGAGGGCGGGCAAACCGCACGGCGCGCTCAGCCCACTGATCTTCTCCGAAGGTGTGCTGCGAGTATTCGTGCCTGACCCGGCCGGCGGGGTGGCTATCGAATGGGGTGGCCCTACTGGACCCGGTTATCACTTCGCCCTCTGGAAGGGCGGCGGCAACCTGGAAACCGGCTGGTGGCGAGCGAACGCTGACGGCAGCCTGGACAACGTCACCAGCCGCGCCGCCACCCCGGTACCCGGAAACCCGTACTGGTGTGAGATCGACATGGGCCCGAACTTCAGCGGTTCCGGCTACACCGTGCGCGTCTGGAACGATAATGCGGCCTACCCGGATCTGCCGACCATGACGGTCGGGTTCAACTCCAGCACGCCGCCACTCGGCGAGGGACCAATCCGGCTTGCCAGCCTCGACAGTCCAGCCACGTACGGCGCGCTGATCGTCGACGACTGGCAGCGGCAACCGAACCCGATCGAAGCGAAAGTCAGTGCCGTCACTGGCCCTTGGTTCAACCGCTTCGAGGCTGGCCAGAACGTCCTGTGCACCATCACCAGTGGGGCCGAGCTGCGCGGAACGGTCAAAAACACCGGTGGCGTGGGGTTGCTGCTGGGGATTCCGCCCGGCATGACCACCCGCCCAGTGGTATCGAGCCGGGTGTGCCCAGCGGGGGGCGCCTGGTCAGCCTGGACGCGCACCCCGGTGCCGAACACCGGCAGTGCAGGTGGCGTGGTGCGGGTGGATCCAGTGACCAACTTGACGCCCGCCACTGAATACCGTGTCGAGCTGTGCATGATCATCGAAGAGAACGATCCGCTCTGGCAGCAGGGGGCGGGCGTGTGCGTGCTGCAGGTGATCGTGGCGGACGGTGGGCAGTGCCGACCAACGGTCGAAGACAACCTGCTGCTGATCGAGGAATCTGGTACCAGCATCGTGGCGGCCATCGTGGCGGACGGGCACTACTCGGACAGCCGCGCCAGCCACCCGACCGTGACTGGCACCGAGCAGAGCCACCTGCACGTAGCCTGCGACATCCTGAATGCCATTCCCTACCAGAGCGGGTACGGCGGTACCGGCGTGGTGAAGGCGTTCGGCTCGGGTGGTGTTCCGAACGCGATCCAGAACAGCAATGGGTTCATGCAGGGGCGTAACCGGGCGTACCGCCGGAAGCCAAACATCACCATCGGCGAGCACGGCGTGAACGACTCGGGTGCTGGGGTCAGTGACGCCGACTTCCGGGCCGGGTACCGGACCTGGGCGCTCGACCGCATGGCCCGCAATCCTGGTACCCAGCTGATCCTGATGCGGCCGTTCCTGGGCGTGTACGAAGCCGTGATCAAGAGCTTGGCGGCCGAGCTGGGTCTGCTGTACATCGACACCACCGGCTGGCTCGACCTGAACACCGACTACGGCCCGAACGACAAGACGCACCCGTTACGGGCCGGTCAGATCAAGGCCGGAATCAAGCTGGCCGCGTGGCTCGTCGCGCACGGCGTACCGGTGAACGGCGCGAGCAAGGTCGCGTATGCCGCTTGAGTCCGTACACTCGCCCATCTCTGACCTCACTTCGGTGAGGTTTTTTCTTGGAGGTTCAGCATGGCACCACTGAAGAAATTGACGTACCGCCTCGACGGCAACGCCCGGCCAGTGCCGTGCATCTCACTCGGTGGGTACAACATCCGTCTGAGCGCGCCTGATGGACAGACGGCCATCCAGATGCCTCCTGGCGCGAACTTCGTGAACGTGATCGGCGTGTCGGCGAATGTCACGGTGAAGGCTGGTGACAGCAGTGTGAGGGCAACCATTGCCACTGGCACGGTCGGCCTGACAGACGGCTCGGCTCCCGACGAGGTACCGGGAACGCAGCTCTTTGCGCTCGAGGGACAGGGCTATCTTGCGGTCGCCAGTGCTGGTGACGTGCTGTTGCAGGTGCTCGGATGACCGGCGGCACCGGCGGCGGACGCGGCAAGCCAGGCCGGGGGCTGGCCTTCAGCAAACTGAACGCCAATACGCTTCGGGTAACGTATGACGACGGCAGCGCACCGACCGACTTCAACGTGGCAGGCCTGAACCCACGTGGAGCTTGGGCGGCGGCCACCGTCTACGCAGTCAGCGACACCTTCACGCAGGGCGGCAGCACGTACCGGGTTACGGTGACTCACACCAGCCCGGCGGTCTTCGCGTTCGATAGCAGCAAGATGGAGGTCTTGGCTGCGTCTGGCGCTCTCGGCAAGCCCGGCAACTACGTTTCCGCCAACCCGGCGGTCACTGGCCCGGTGCTGATCGTGCAGGGTGGGGCCTACGTCACGGCCAATCCGAACATGCTGGCCTCGCTGACCAGTCAGCTGTACGTCAAGGGCTCGGACGGCCTGTACGTCGAAGGGCCGGTGCCGCTGCCGTGGCCTGCCGGTCTGACGCCCGCCACCGCCAGCAATTACAAGCTGGTCCTGCAGGCCCTGGCGAGCGGCACGAACCTGCTGTGGCTCAAGAATGGCGACCCGGTGCCGGCCGCCCTCGGCACCACCGACGCCGCTTATGTCGAACTCGGCACCCCTGGCGCGGTGCAGGACACCGTGGTGTACCGCAAGGGGCTGGTGTACTACGACAACACGGTGGTCAAGACGAGCGACGGGTTCACCGCCGCGAACTACCCCAACATCACCGCACTGGAGACCGTGTACACGAAGCTGGGTACGTTCACGCCCTTCCTGGGTGACGACGCCGGCAGCCCTTCAGGGCGTACGTTGGAGATCAACGGCGGCGGCAGCTACGGCAAGTACGGCTACCTGCGAACCAGCTACCCGACTGGAAGCGCGACCTTCAGTAAGGGCAGCGTGGCCGTCGTGGGCAAGAAGGGCGGCGGGAACAGCCTACTGGTGGCGATCATGCTGGCGAGCGGGTCTGGAGCCACGTACACGGCGGTGGAAGCGCGTCTCAATACGGCTACGGGAACACTCGCCCTCTACACCGTGGTGAACGGCACAGAGGCGCAGGTCGGAACCAACGTCAGCAAGGGCACGGTGGGCAGCGACATCGAGTGGTGGATCCGCCTCGCCGTAGACCCTTCGACCAGTGCGGTCCAGGCGCGCGCCTGGATCGCCAGCGGAGCCGAGCCGAGCACCTGGGACCTCGACACCACCCAGACGGCCGTGAACGCCGCCGGGCTGGCCGGGTTCCGCACCGACATCACCTACGGCCGCTTCGGGTTCTTTGGCGTGAGCCGGGGCGACGCGAACGCCCCGACGAGCTGATGGCCACCAAGTACACCACCTTCGACCGGAGCAAGGGTGGGTTTGTCGATACCGAGACGCCCACCGTTTACCTCCGGCTCAACCTTAACGGGACGCTCACGCCCAGCGCCAACCCGGCCGACCCGCTCACCCTGGTGCTCGATCCAACGCGGCGGCAGCGGGTGGCTCTGCGACAGGTCATCGGCACGGTCGTCCCGTCCATACCTCTGCGGCCACGTGATCCGAACAAGATTACCTGGGGACCGAACGGCTTCCTGAACAGCAATCAAGACGTCCTGGACGGCAAATATGGCGCGACGTACAACTCAATCCTGAAGCGCTACGTGATCCGCGACCAGAACTTCCGCGCCCCGGCCCCTGGAACGCCGGCCTTCCGCGTCGGCGTGCAGTACGGCCAGCTCCAATACGCCAACCTCGTCACCCTGCCGCTCCTGTTCATCAACTGCAACAACCAGGGCTGGGGTCGCGACACCGACAACCAGAGCATCGCCATTGTCCAGCTGAACGGGCAGCACGACGTGCAGTTCGAGGAGTGCATGTGGCTGCCCCTCTACCCCTATACCGCGCCTCCGACGGGCATCACGGCCGGCTTCCCCGGCCTCGCCATCAACTCGATCAACGGAGCGTACCTGGGGTTCAACCACTGCGAGTTCTACAGCAACAGTGGCGTCCGGGTGACTGGCTGGTCGAGCAGCGGGTACGCCAACACTGGCTACGCGCGGCCCTTCCTGGCGCGCTGGAACAAGTTCCGCAACATCGACAACCGCAAGCACGACTCGAACGGGGTGTGGGCCACGGGCGTCGATACCAGCGCGTTCTTCGTCGCGGGTGGAATCACGTTCTACAACGTGCTGGGCATGCCGAACGGCCTGATGGAGTACACCGACGTCGAGCAGGACCCGAAAACCGGGTGCAAGACGGAGGACTGGTTCTCGATGTACCAGAGCTACTTCCCGATCGGCCAGGAGTTCTACTACCGATTCTTCCGGCACAAGAATCTGTTGACTTACGATCCGAACTACACCGGCAGCCAGCAGTACATCCTGCGGCGCCCGGATGGCAGCCGGATCGGGTTCAGCGGCACTTCGGGCAACCTGGGCGACGGTGTGTGCTATCCGGACTCCAGCTACAAATGGTCGGCCGGTAACCTCACGGCGGACATGTTTCCGCACGGGCTGATCTTCGAGAACGGGGTGATTGTGAATGCGGCGCACTTCGGCATCGGGTTCAGTTCCGGCAACCGCATGAAGGTGCGGAACGTCGCGCTGATCAGTGCCGGGGCGATCCGTAGCCAGCACCCGAGCGGCTACACCATCATCTACACCACGCCGGGCGATACGCACGCGCCATACACCGCCTGGGACTTCGTGCAGCAGGGGAACTATGACTCGAGTTATCCGAATGGGGGGGACAGCCGGTATTTCTTCGCGCACGTCATGGACAACGTGGACATCTTCTGGCTGAAGGTGGCAGACGCGGCAGCAGCGACGGTCACGCCGGTCGCGCCCTACATCCCGAATCAGGTGGCGGTGGACAGCATGACGTACCTCAACACCCCGGCGGTGCGGGCCACACCGGCTTCCGTTCTGGCGGCGTTGGACATCGTGGACGGCATCGAGAACAGCTGGATCGCGGCCATTGCCAACGCGGCGGGCGCGACCATCGGCTGCACGACCTGACCTCTGGAGAATCTATGAAGAACCTGCTGCTCGCGGCCCTGCTGTTCGGGGCCGCTTCTGCTGCCGCCGCACCCTCTCCGCCTCCGATCTTGCCCACGCTCTGCCGCGTCACTGTGACGTCGTCACCCGGCCTGTTGCTCGATAAAC
>Ga0160427_10001598_pt1 | contig 13886 bp, 9 predicted proteins | sample SolpanmetagenomL_FD_108194 | JGI IMG/M metagenome (GOLD analysis project Ga0160427, IMG submission 108194) | Solar panel surface microbial communities from Lawrence Berkeley National Laboratory, California, USA - L | ecosystem: Engineered > Built environment > Solar panel > Unclassified ...
GTCTATCACAAGCATGACCCATCAAACGACTGCCGCACTAGTTAACTTTCCCTTGATTGCAGTGTTTTGAAGATATCAACTTCGTTGAAGACCTACTGAAATGATACATAGTTTATTGAATCAAACGTATGAAGATACTAAGACTAATATAGACAAACAAACAATAAAAATGCTTCCTCATGAACATTCACTCAAAAGATATTCAACCTTACCCAAGGTTGAAATGAAGAGTCAAAAATTCAATATGAGACTTGATGTCCTTCTTCCAAGTGAAGATCATTGTATGGAAATCTGGCACTAATTGTTCAGCGTAAGTGGCAAGAACGTTCATTCTTTGGTACAGAGAGGAGCTACTGATTGCGTTCTCTTGCGCATCACTACCAAGTGCTGCCATGTTTGTCATATACTGCTTTGTGTCGTGAGTGAAGTTTTTGCTGTAATCGTGTCAACCTCGTTAATAATGATGATGACACATTACGTTTCGTTCTTGTCATCCATATACTGGGTACTCAACAACTTGAAAGTCTTGTGACTTACCAGTTCCAGACATCTTGTCCAGGCTTTCGATAGCTGTCACTAGTGTAAGACAATTTCTCATATTCGAGAAAGATGATTTGGTGCTTAAGTAGCTCTTCTCGTGGTAGTTTCAGGTAGCTTCGACTTGCCAGTTCTGCTACGTCGCCCAATGTATGTCAGCTAACAGACCCAGTACAAACTTGCCAAGAAAGACTAGAGGATGATAACACCTTGTTGGATTTCGTCCCTCAAGTCGAGATCAGAACGAACTTTCGTAAACAGCTTGTCGACCTGAGCCTTTGCTGACGCCACGGCAGGTCTTATGTCGGTTGAATGTTTTGATGCGGTTGTCATGTTTGCATAAGGTCGATATCAAGATTGAAATTTGAGAAATCCTGCAGCTCTAGAACTAGGATGACGATTGTGCGATAGTGAGATTGTATATTGAGCTGAGTCAAGCCCTAGTTTTATGATGAGAGAACGTGTCGTGTCGAATCTAGACGTGTTTGGGCCAAAAAGAGGATAAAAAAGCTATTACTAATAAAATTTGACATCATCAACCTTTGGAATTGAATGTTCCAGAAGGACTAATTAATTGTAGCATGATCCTTCTTAGGTAACCGTATTTTAGTATTCTCGTATACCTGTTGATTCACAAAAGAAGCACAACATTGTCAAGTTGAATGTTCTGTATTATATTGATAGAATTTACACAATAGGAACTACGTGTATAGAGGCTTATACTAGCAGACTAATAGATGTCATATTGACAGATATACACTAGTGCCACTTGAACTCGAGAAGAAAGAAACAAATTCATAAAGTAATAAACCAACACAAAATACTGCTACGCAATCTTTGGCCAGCAGAATTCCAAGTGCAATTTCAAAGCAGCGTCTAACTCGCATACGAGTATGCTAAATGTTTATCAATATACAAGCAAGGATGTAAAATCGTACTTATTGCCAACTCAAGTCTAATATACGCTTTTTACCATCATACACAATTCTAAACATGACTGCTTGACCATTCGGAACACCTGTGGCACTTGAAGGACTAACTCGACCTGTCTGCAGAGGGAAAATAATTAGACGCTCGTATCCTCTAGAAATGCAACTGGTGACTCGAACTCTTGTATAAAGGTGGTGCCAATGCAGATCGGTTGCTAAAAAAAGATGTTCAATATCGCCACTATCGATAAACTAAAGACGAAGCAGAGTCAGGAGCGAGGGAGGGCCTTGTAAGGTGGACCGAAAAGCTGAGAAAATTTGAAATCACAATCAAATTAGTGAGATCGCTTAGTGGAGCTATCAGATAGCATGATAAAGATCGACGGTCATGCAAACCAAACTTTCATTCCGACACATTACATTTATACTGATCAATGATGATGATTAAATCTATGATCTGGCCAGTAAATAGTCTTATTGCTTAACAAGTGTTGAACCCAGTTGATTTACTTTTCAAGTGATTGTCCTTTATAGAGTAATGTATCCTCAAATTCGGGGGCAAACAATCTGTGCACGCATGCATGCAAATTGAGCGAGTTGAAAGTGAGATATCAAAACAAACACCATATTCAAGTGTGAAAATTTCTCGCATATTGTAACGCATCATTTCAAACCTGTATCAATAAGGTCGCTCTTCATAATCAGATAAGCTCCGCAGACGAGAAGCCCTTCACGAACCCCAAAAGAATTGTTCTGAACTGCTGGTGGGTTAATATGTGCAGGCAAGAACAAAAAATATCTGTTTGTTTGTTTGTCTTGTGCTACCATCTGCCCACAATAGAGAATCAACAAACACGAATTTCTCATCAATTTCCCCATCATCCTCGAGGCCTCTTTCATCCACCCAACTCTACCCATCTCTTCAGGCATCCTTTGCAATTGTCGACATGGTTGTTTTCCCTGTCATCATCGCCAGAAGCGTATTCTCTCTATGTACGACTCGTGTTTCATTAATCCAACACAACGTGCCTATGAATAGTTACAGGCTAATTATCTTTTATCTGTAGGATCTTACTCATCTCGCGTTGGCTCTACCTTTGCAACACGATTTTCTGCTTCTTCCTTAACTGCTACAATTTGAGCAAGCTTTTCGACGCCTCCAACACACTGGATGTTGGTGATCTAATCAGACTCTTCAACACAAAGCGTATATGCTAATTCGTGACCAGTGCTCAAATTTATCGCGTTTAAAGAGCCCGAAGGGTTCATACCTACTCCCTACTTCGAACAGAGTCAACACAGACACGACACAAATTGCGCTTGGAGACAAGCAATATACACGTGCTTCAAACAGGTTTCAACCATGCAAGTACAAATAAATCCTACCTCACAGTTTCTTTGATCATCTTAGAAGGTCGTTCAGCACGACATCTGACGAGATCATAGGTAAAGTAGTGAGCATACTAACGGTTTTGTGTTCCATTCGAAACATCACAAGACTACATGTAGCATCACAATATGGGATTTGGTCTGGCGATACACTCAGCCTTAGGACACTAGACAAACTCACATTAGCTACTTTTCAGCAAAAAGCATCTGAGGACGAGAACCTATAGAAATGCTTATAATGGCGGTCTAGACTTCGACTTTTACAGAAAGAAAGAGATAGACAAACCATGGATACATTTCTTGTACACGAAAACTTCTACTTTTGGCCGATTCGAGCAGCCGTGTACACACCAGTTCACTATGCGATTAAATTTGTAAGCTGATGTCTACTCCTATGCACTACTTACATCTACCAGAGTCTTAACGCGTCTGACAAGATCTTTGGCGATGGTTACAGGGTCAAACTCCACACTCACAGCAGAGCAAGATCAGGTTAAAAAGACTTGCAACTTGTCCCCTACCCCTTCTCCCACTGGCAGAATGTCTTCACATGATCTATAAAAATAGTCAGAGAGCAAGGTTTATCCACGCACCAGAATCAAGAATCAAAACTTCTTGTAAACTTCAAGATTTGATATTCATCTTAAATATAATATAGTGAATTAGCTCAATGACATAGTCAGCTCTCTTGCGTGAAGTGATGTCATTTGTATATATATACACGCGCACTCTTGCGCCAATAATAGCTACCACCAACGTGGTTCACAACAGCTATCATTCCCGCTACGAACAACCAGCTTTCCCTTTGCAGCGACTCCGGCCTACCAAATTAACGACAACAACTATTTGCAGGCGAAAAGTTTACATCTACCAATGCTGAAGGGTATCCCAGCGTCACTTACTCAATCTGGGTATGTTATCCTCATGACAGAAGTCTAAATGATGATTTAACAGTTTAGTATAGTTTCTCAAGGCCAGACTCAGACGACTTTTCCATTTTCATCCTCCTGTTGGTTAGATACGCCAATGCCAAATCCGACTCATTGCGCAAAAACTACGAGAGTCACAAGTAGGCAGAAGCCGTGCCTACAACAATACACCTGGTGTGGAGAAGTTTGGCGGTCGACATCTTAAATTTACTTTTGAGACGAGTTCAAAGGGTGGAACGGTGAGTTTTTATTTCCTTCTGATGTTTTCTCTTGTTCATACTAATCAACCGTTGTTCTAGACAACGCACGAACGTTATGACAAGGGTGCATTTGGTCGACAATGGATGTTGGATCCACAGATTAAGATCGAACACGCAAAAATCCAAGCAGAAAAAACACACTAAAAATCTCTCGACTTCTTCTCCCGAGATGGTTACGCCGTGACGGTCAAAATCTCCAAGAATGTGGCTGAGCTACTCACACAACATGCAGATGGATTCCTGATCAAAATTCTAAAAAACGACAAACAAATAGATAAAGCATTGTGGGCTGCTCTTTTCACTGCTGGCACGTCAGACAAAAAAGTACCGCTTGCCGATCGAGTTCGAGTGAAGATTAGAAGACGTTTTTTGAAGGAACCAAATCGAAAAATATCATATTTGAGGCTCTATGGCGGCTTGGTTGATGATGATCTAGACACTGCATCGATTAAAAGTTTTGGTAATAATAACTGGCACGTGGAAGATCAACAGCATCAACTCAAAATTTCTCTACCGAACAAATTGATGCTCAAGAAGCTTCTTGCTTTTGATTGTAATGCTAGCATTTCAGATATTGATGTTTTTGTCATGTTCTTACTTCTAGTTCTATTTTCTGTTGTCCTCACGCTTCACGTCTATATACTCCGTGTTGACTTTGACGCAATATCTCAAGGAAATTGTACAATAGTTGGTTACTGACAAGAAATGAATAAACCTTTAGGCAATGTGAAGTTTCAACAATGGTATTCTATACTTTGTGTCAAGCTAATATGACAAAGATTCATATTATGATTCTTGGGCAACCATAAAGTCCCTTTTGTGAAAAATTCTTTCACGATATATCGAGGTGGTAACATAAGTTTGGTGAGTTTGAATATTTGGTTATCTAGGAATAAGTATGGACAGCCTAGGGCTTTAATATATACCCTATGAAGAGCTCAGAAGCCAAAATCTTTTGTATAGTTGCTTTCTCTCATCTACATTTTTGCGGTTTTTCCAGGTGGGCTCCTAAGACCACAGTTCATGATGCATGACTTAGGCTATTTATGCGTTTTCTGATTTGTCAAACTTGGCAGCGATTGCAGTCCTAATCCAGACCCGCAAAAGATGTAAAGTATTAAGGTTGATGATTGTTTGTATTGATTGGTGTATAGGAGCTAACTATTTGTAGACTCTTTAATAGAATACTCTCCAAGTCGTATATAAAGTCCACCCGACGCAATACGATTCCTACACGTACGTAAACTTGGGAAGATATATTCTCCATTCTTAAGTAGCAAGCTCTATAATTTAGTTCAATCTATATGATTTATTCAGGGCTTATAGTTTTGATGTAAGCTTCTTAGAGGTCCACTTCACTATCTCGTAGTCATTGAACTTAAGAAGACAGAGAAGATGCCAGGATCTAAGTAACCAGTCGCAAGTCTACAAAACGCATCATACTACCGGGCTAGAAATGCTTTGCAAATAAGCGGAGAAATCTGGCTGCTTATGATGGATGATAAGAATGAGGACGCAAAGCTAGCAACATAAACTGAAAAGTCGGGACCGATACAGCGAACAACAATTGTCAGGTGCAGCCATTGCTTCAAGTATATTAAATAGCACGCACCACTTGGAACATGGAATATTGAAGTAGTATTGGATTGTCTGATACAATGAGATAGTAAGGACGCTCTACTTCAGAATATAAGACATTTAGTTCAATGTTTCTACACGCATGTGAAAACTTATCCTTTAGTTTTACCGCCTCTCCTTCCGTAGAGGTTCGCAAAGAGATCATTACGCACCACGAGAAAATACTAAACACTTTTCCCAGGATGCGCTAGTATGTTTAGTATAATTGTTCCGATTGGCTATTTCCGATATTTGAATGTAGGGTAGTGCATATCTATCAAGAGCCCATTGAATCCAAACACGTGCCTCTTGATGAGGGCCGCTACCTGCTCATGCTGGTCTCGTATCTCGCATCGCTTGACACAGACCAGAAGAAGTCTTTAATATAGCATTCAGTGAGCTGCAGGCATTAGAATCGAACGTTCTTCTAAAACAAGCATGCAAAAACTGTCGACAGAAGTTGAGTCCCCTCAGAATCACTACAAATGTATGTAAACTAGTTAGAGAGAATAAAAGATAGCTGAAACAGGCGAAAATAATATTACAATCATAGCAAACTTGCAAGTAGAATGGAAGGTCTACATGGTCTGTTCCACAAGTCACTTTACTTGAACTAGGATTGATAGAATCTAAAATTACATACCAGGATTAGGTCAGTCATACTTAGCTATTATTCAGACTCTCCTCCCATCTGCAAGACAGGATAAATTCTCTGTTATAACTCACAGTTTGAGACCAAAAACCGACAAAAGATTACCACAGCGTCTACAGGCCGGTTAAGAAACAAATTATGGTTCCAACGCGCCGGTCTGTCACAGAACATTGTATTTCTGAATAAACATCATCACTATCGCCTTGCTCAATAAAACTACTGTGATTGAAGAAGATGCAAAGATAGAGTATTTATTTTTAAATGTACATGTTTGATGAAGAGGAATATTTGAAGGTCTTCGTTGTGGATGGATCTAACCAGACCGTCATTTATCGCCTCCGTGATGGACAAATCACTATGCTTTTGCGAACTCTGAATAAGACTCTTTTCCTTCGAATCTTTCTTCAAGATGAGAGAGTATATTTCTAATTGTTTCGTCTGATCGATTGGAAGATCTTTAAAGAATTTTAGCTTCCTCCTCGAATTGAAGTTAGAATAATAGCAAATCTCTTATCGTCTCGTTTCATCATTCGTAGAAACCATAATTCGTTGCAATTATGGATTGACGCCAAGATACATGCTATCTTGGGTTATTGTATACAACTCAATATGGGCAGCACTTCTGAGGGCTGATAGCTTGAGCTCGGAGGTGCTTGCGACGCCGTTTCTGCTCATTCCAGCCTTTTGCTTACATCCATAGGATGCGTTTATATGTGCATATATATATAGTTCTGTTATTCAAAATAAAGTCTTCAGAATGTCAATTCTAGTCCTCGACTTATTGTTCAAATTCTAGCGGATTTCTTACCATGTTCATCTGTTGTAGTGTTATTGAAAACTATGCTAATTCGTGCTATCATCGATCTGAATTTCTAATGTCTGCCATTCTTCGGGGATGTTTGCAAGTTTGCCGAGATATGATCGATTTTTGTCTATGGCTGAGATTTGAGAAATGATCCCGCGAACACCAATTCTTGGCCGTTGTGCACGCGATCCCGACTTGTCTCTATTAATTGCATGACATAATGAATACCAAATTGTTATTGCGATAATGTCCATTGTGATGCTGAGATAGAGACCACATTGTGTGAAGCTTTGGTTTTGACTCGTGTGTTTATTGCACCGAGATTATTTTTCTGTACGGTGAGAAGATGTCTTGAGTCGGAGAAAAAAGTCGAACTTTTTTTGGTTGCCTTTGCTTCCTCCATCAAAGTCAACGAAAGATCTCCATAATTCTTGAGTCCTGGGATCACGTTGCATCCAAGATGTTCTGTTGTAGTCATGCCTGATTGTTGTCGAATCGTTTGTATCATGGTCGACTTGAACGTGTTGAGGATTAAGATGAAGATTACTTCAAGAATGTGGAGAACAGACGCAATTGACAAGTCGAAATCGAGTTTGCTGGACACAACCGGAAGGCATATCCACGCGACTTTTTTCACTGACGGTCTCAGTTGCTGTCCACTTCACACTTGTTGGTAGAAGAATTTGTCTTTGTGTGCTTGTCGATCGCAGAAAAAGTTGTGTTCTCCGATTCTTGTTCGCAAACCTCCGATAAGTCGTGTTGCACTGCCGACATAGGTGCCATCTACTTGCTCTTGTTTTTCAACAATGCATATGTAAACGCCAGCCTTCGGAACTGTCGAAGCGTCATCGGGAAGGGTCTTGACCTCGTCGAGGGTCATTTTGGCATTGAACATGGATTTGACTTTTTCTGGAAGAAAATCGACGAGGATTTCTGGAAGTTGGGAGTGATTGAATGTCTCTTCGAGTTTTCGTGCGCCTCGGCGTCGGCACGCCATGTACTTTCTCTGAAGAGAAATGTATGTATGTATATATATATATATATATATATAGTTGGTGAGACTGGAGTTGTGTTGAGTGAGGATGAAGAGAGCTTCTTAAATACTTGATACCTTGAGAACTCGTCATGGAATACTTAGGGTTTGACCCTCGCACGCTTAATGGTGGAGTGACTAGCTATTGTGACCGTCGCCGCTTATCGTGGCGAGCTTTGATAGGTTAAGAGATGCGCGTAAATAGGCTGATCGAAGTGTTACACTAACAATGCACGCCCACGCGTCCTGGCTGCAAATACGTCATTCCCAGCCAAAGCACATTTACTCATACCTATAGTACACTACCTGTTTTAGCAAGGATTTTGTTCTTGAGTTGTCATGACCCCTCTCTTTGTTATACTGTACAGGTACAGCCTCTTATCATCAACTAATTCCCGGTTCCGGTTCCAGACCCAAGACCACATGATTCCAAGGATATATATATATTTTTTAGAGAAGTAAATTTTCCGCGAGGGAGTGTCAAGCCTGAGCAATATTTGAGGATTGAAGATAGGGTGTCAAAGCTTCGGAATATGAAGTACGACACAGACAAACACTTATAGACACCCCACTCGGATGAAGGAGTATGAGGACGAAGTTGAAAGTAAATATCATTTCATCGTCACCCGTAAGTATTCTAGGTTGAATCTAGTGGAAAATCCAGACCACACGCCTGTTATTAAGGTTGAAGCCTTCCCCATAACGGGATCGAAATTCAAATCCCAATAATGCAACGAAATGTCAAATTGCTAGCTTTGGTTGGTGATGGTGATTAACATCCTTGTGTTGTACTTTTACGAACGGCACAGCTCCGCTTCACCGTTCTTGAGCGATTTTGCAAGGTCGGTTGCCAGATATCCGCTTCTTCAGTAGCTGAGTAGCTATATGAGATTGTACAAAGCCCTGGGATGCAGTTTTTGCTAGTCCATACGAATACCATACTCAAGTTCATGATGGTACGAACGCCTGAATACATCAGAATGCAAAATCTAAGAGACTTCATCACCTTATAAATAGATACGCCACATGTGACATATATAAATGTGATTATTACCCGACAATGTTCAGTTTACAAGGCCGTTCATCATTTTATTCAAGAGTATGCCATGTTTAAGTGATCTCTTGCTTTGTTTTCAAACGACCTTATTTCTTATCAGATTATACAAGCTCTGCGGTGATTCCAGTAAGCATGAATACATTCAGAGTAATTGTCATCGTCTTGAATTTGATAATAGGAAGGATTGTATCATAGACCAGTGTTGAACTTTTTAGACAAGACAAAGATTTCAAGCACTTGATATGTCTATTATTTATGTATACGTATTCAAGAGCACGCACTCTTCATTTTGAGGATAGAAACCTTTCCTCTATTAGTCCTTTGCAGGCATAATACGTGAGACTATTCTCATTGGATTTGCTCACAGCGAGATGTCATCAAAGCTGTACAACATCTTGAAAAATTCGAAGTTGTTGTAATGCGAACTCGAGTATGCCTGGTAGACTTATGAAGTTACATGTCGTGACAATACCTCCAATGTTACACTAGCGAGACATTTAATATGCTGGCAGCTTGCCTGGAAGTGTATGCTAACTCTACAACTGACGACCCGAGATATCAAATAGGTTTAATAAGTATATTTATCTTGTCAAGAAAAGAAAATATTGTGATTTCTTGTCCCTAATATTATACTTCCAGAGCCTTTTAATCTGAAGTAGAATCAGCATAATAATTAGTACTTTCTATGTTAATATAATTCTTAGGAGTTTGTACATTGATTTTAGCTTATCAGAACTATATACAGACTAGGCTAGTATATTAGCAAAAAATTACTCGTGAAAATAACTACTAGTAGAATATTCCTTTAAAGATATAAGAATAATAGTATGATACTACGAGTATTTTAAAGGCTTATCTGATTTCTAAGTAACTTATAGTACTAAAGTAGCTCTTATTAAAGTATTATTATTATGATAGATACACAGTATAGAAGTAATATTAGTATGTTCGTCTAAGCTAATAATCTTAGAATACTATATAATAGATATATATATACATATATATAAACGTATACGTATAGAGAGAGACCAATGTTTAATTAACTACTAGTTATTTGATTAAATACTCTGCATGTATGTATCAATGATTATGCATATATGGTTTGGTTCTTTTGAAGTTCTTTGATAGTATGCTTAGTATTAATTAGTTGCTCTTGACGTGGAAATGATATCGAATATACACTTTATAATACGAGAGAAACTAGCATAATGAAATCAGTTAATAAACACTATTATTTCAATATCAGTCGAAGTTTATGACTTTGATAAATATATATACATATCTAATAAATATATATGTATACTTAATTATTATATTCTTCTGCGGACAAGAACTTGTAGAGCTATGTACTTACAGTTATATTAGTTCCCTAAAATCACAATTTAGCCACATCAAGCAATGATATTGTGAGTTGATGATATCATGAGTAAAGGATCAATGCTGGATATATCTGTATAAGTTGACTCTCTCCTAGTATTTATTGCATTTTTAGTCGTGTGGTATTCATTGGCGTTTAGACCAAGACATTCTGTATTTCCTTACTACTTGACTAGGTACGTTATTATCGAACAACAAACTAACGCGCCACTCATTACAGATTGACACAATGATTCATGATCACATCTCAAAGATAAGCAAGTTAAGCCAGAGCAGCTTGCCGGGTCTAGTGCATTTCTGATCTAACACAGATGAACATTATATGCACAGTTCGCGAGGAACGCCCGTTCAGCAGAAGAACAAAGATTCACCCGCGGACTCCGCAACGACTCAACAGATTACAATAACAAGAAGATAAATCGATCAATAATATTGTCTATCAATATATTGTTATATATCTCCGCTCACTCCATCAAAACAGGCTTTCTTGGCTCAGTTGGTAGAGCGTTGGTCTCATATCACCGATATGATCGCGTCTAAGACTCGGACATCCAAAGGTCGTGAGTTCGAGCCTCACAGAGAGCACATCAACATATTTTTGCATTTTTTTTTGATCCCCCGAGTGTTGTGGTTGGCGTGGTTGAAGGATTGTTGAATTTCGTCCAGTGTTGAGCGCAAAATTTGATATCTTCGGAGATGTGTTGTTTATGTGGTTTTTCATTGTGAATTAGGGCCTAATTGGATTGGCTGGAATGTATGAGAAGATCACGTGTGTATCCAAATCGGGGATGAGTATGCCACACCAAGATTACCAAAGCGCTCCAACAAGTCTACCCAACAACACACTCAGTATATCATAGTGGTGAAGGTGAGACTTACCGTCATTATCTTGCGACTAAAGTAATACTGTAATAGTCTAAAGTCTCTTCTCTTGAAGTTACCCAGGGTGTTGTGTTTTTTAGTGTATAAATAAAATCAAATTCTAATCGTTTGTGTGCGTGTATTATGTTTATCTATAACAGCCAACTTATCAACCACACAAGTAATGACAACTATAAGCTCTCTATCGGTCACTCGAAATAAAATTAATACAAACGTTTAAACTGTGCACAAGTGTTATGTGTAGGCCATGTACTGGGTACTAGTTTGGTGCTGAGTACATAAAGTATGTAGTGGTATATCATTGTCCAATACTATAATGTCACATAACCTCCAATATATGAGTACTATATGTCGTATTCGCGTTATTCAGAGAACATATAATTACAGGAAAGCTGGATTAATCTCACAACACATATAACATAACTTATCCTAACTCTATGAACCTTTATAGTATTTAGTTGTGTTAAATATTTCTATAGTATAAGCATATCTACACGTGGTCGAAGATACAGCGAAAGCTCGAAGACTGTTTTTGTCCCAACTACTCCGTGTATACGCATGATCGCTGTTTACACATCAAGCACTACACTGCTTACATGTATACAGATGTATAATAGATGTAGTATCAATAATAGGAAACCGCAAAAGTAAATCAATGATAGATGTATTTCTAATAGCAAATCTTAATTTAGTTTTAGGCCACAAATACTGACTGCTATTTCCATGGTAGAAGGGCGTGATTTGTCATTTGTAACAACATATTACTTCTCAATGTTTAGAGCTATTAGCCCTGACATGGTTAGCACAACTAAGAGATATTTGTAAAAGTAAACCATCACAAGTCGAGTCAAACCTCACGATCAAGAATAAATTATAGCGTTTTCGTCAGGTTGGTTAAAAATTTATTCAATGAAAGTTAACCTTAGGCGAGTGGCCGAACATAAACACTTGTGTATATAAACATGCCACCACACATGCATACGCCTATCAGTATCATACTCCTCATTTCATCTAACCACGATGGATTCACCGATCGAAAATCGTATATATGTACACAAGTGGGGGGGGAAACACCTCTATGGACAAGGACAAGAGTGAAAAAACGGGCAGTTATCGATAATAAAAGCTCCCCACTAATCATGATATCAGAAGATCTTGAGAAGAAAAAATTTTCACCTCCACCATGTATCAATTTAAACTTGCTAGCAATTCCCAGGGTTTCGTACACACCTTCCGTACGGGATCTTTAAACGACTCGAACAATGCATGTTTGTTCAACAAGGATCCTTGATCTACCAAGACGAAAGGCAGCTTACTATACTGGTACAATCGATTCCATATGTGATTCACTTCTCGATATGGCTATCAATCCACGATTTAGACTTCATTGTAGATGGAATGAATTGTATCAGTTGGAATTCAGATTTGTTGTTGCCTACTCAAATTGAGATTTGCGCACAAAGAATGCCGACACTTTCCTTATTACGCTTTCAGCCAAAAGATGCACAAGGGAGATCTTATCAGTTGACAAAACCTATATTGAACAACAAAACCTTGTAAATGCGGGGAGAAGATTCCGAGAGCCTGGTGTTTTTTGGTTATAATGTAAATTGTGGATGCATCACTCTAGTCAAAAGGGTATCTATTTTTGTGCATCATCATCACTACTTTAGGACAATAACAGCAATCGAGATAGACATCAAACGGTGTAGAAGAGGTTTTCTCTCCGACGATCAAACTACGTAATACTGGCAATGTCCAAGTCGCATCAAATTTTATTATCGACCAAAGATCTATGATCTTGCGTCCTAACAAATCGAGATGAGTAGGAAAAGCTATCTACTTCCTAAATCATCTATCGTAACGGCCCTACAAATCAGTATGTTAATCTGCGCAGAACATTTTTGTATTTGTCTGCCTTTAGAGGAGAACCTGGAAGAGTTTACTATATGAGCATACCCTTGATGCCGCCTTTATACATCTTGCAAAGCCATGGATCAAAATGGCTCCCTTTTTTTGCTGCCTTCCCTTTCGAAATTTCGCCCTGATTGCAAGTTTGTTCAAAAAACCCAGGTTTGGACGTGGGAGTTCATCTCGTATATCGCCTAAAAGTCTTGTGCGGAAAAACACCTTCTTACAGTTGAGGTAAGACAAAGGTCTTTTGTTTAGTACGCAACCGATTAATCTGCGTTCTCACCAAAGCGTATGATGTGAAAAAATTTTCGACGGTATTTTTGTTTGATCATGTGCGACAGTTTATGACCAACAAAGCTACCGCGAAGGAAAAATGCTAGGATTCTACGTCAGGTCTATCATCACGATATCACTTGATTAGTTTGAATGAAATTGGGGTTTCGCCAATGTTATCTCTGATCCCGAATGCTGGCCCTGCTGCTATGCTGTGACAGTATGTGCATGA
>Ga0160427_10001599_pt1 | contig 13883 bp, 10 predicted proteins | sample SolpanmetagenomL_FD_108194 | JGI IMG/M metagenome (GOLD analysis project Ga0160427, IMG submission 108194) | Solar panel surface microbial communities from Lawrence Berkeley National Laboratory, California, USA - L | ecosystem: Engineered > Built environment > Solar panel > Unclassified ...
AGGTTGGTAAATCTACGGTATTTTGGATTACCGCACCAAGGCAGAAAAGCAGCGGGCTAGCCCATCTACCGTTCTGTTTTGTGGCGGCCATTTGTAACGCAACGCACCCCGGTTTTGTGCCGGAGGAAGCACAAATTTATGGGGAAATTTCTAAAAATTTTAGTTAGCGTTGGGGCTGTGTTGGTTATGGCTATCCCAGCGTGGGCACAGTTGGATAATTCGGCTTTTACGTCGCCCGCACCGGGTTTTAAACCCAGACAAAGAATTGAAGAATGCTTTGCTTGTCCAGCAAAAGTAGCAGATTCTATTTTTGCCGAAAACGCAGCATTCGACCTTGCGAGAACGGTTGACAAAGGCGACCTGCGCATCTCGCTCAATGCCTTTACCTTCTTCAAGGACAACGAGTACTTCAACGACATCGTGGAAGGCTACACGCTCTTCGGCACGCAGCTCAACCCACAATTAGTTTACTACCCCACCAAAGAGCTACGCCTCGAAGCGGGCGTTTTCTTGTGGAAGGACTTTGGCAACCCGGTGCTTCAGCAGGTGCGGCCCACCTACCGCGCCACCTGGACGCACGGAAGCAGTCAGTTCATTTTCGGCAATATCAAGGCCAATCTCAACCACGGCTACATCGAGCCGCTGTTGGATTTTGAGCGCGTGATGCTAAAGCCATTAGAGGAAGGTGTGCAGTACCGCCTCAATACCAAGCGCGTATTTTTGGATACGTGGGTGGACTGGCTGAAGCAGGAGTACCCCGGCGTAGCATATCAGGAGCAAATTGCCGGCGGCCTCAGCAGTAGCTTCCGGTTGACGGGTGATAATAGCCCGGTGCAGCTCTCGGTGCCCGTACAGTTTACGGCCCGGCACTTTGGCGGGCAGATTGACACGCTGCACCGGCCCGTGCAAACGCTGCTCAACTACGCCACCGGCCTCGTGGCGCGGGTGCCGATACGGGGGCACATCTTCCAGGCGGTGCGCCTCAATGCGTATGGGCTACTCTTCGACGACCATTCGTTTTCCAACTACCGCCTGCCCTTCCAAACCGGCAAGGGCCTGTACCTCAACGGCACGCTCGAAACCCGCTACGTAGACCTGATGCTGAGCTACTGGCAGGGCCACCAGTTTTACGCGCCGCTGGGCGGCAACTACTACCAGTCGATAGCCTCGCGCTACGGCACCCCCGGCTACACCGATGCCGACCGCCGCCTGCTGCTCGTGCGCCTGCTGCGCGACTTCCGCATCTCCGACGCGGCGGCCCTCACGGTGCGCGTCGAGCCGGTGTATGATTTTAATCGCCAACTCCTCGATTTTTCCTTCGGCTTCTACCTCAACTTCCGGCAAGAGTGGCTGCTGGCCAACTTGGCCCACCGCGCCCGCGTGGGACAATAGGGAAATGGAATTTGGAAGGAGGAATAAAGAATTATTCTGGTAATAATTCTTTATTCCTCCTTCCAAATTCCATTTTTAATCTCCTGCTGCCCAGTGGCGCACAAAGTGCACGATGGGCGGCGTGGGTGGCCGGCTTTCCCAAAAGCTGAGCCGCAGCCAGGCGGGCGCCTCGGGCTGCTCAGGCGCCTGTGCTCTGAAGCCCAGCGCCCGCGCCACTGCCTGGGCGCGGGTATTATCGGCAAAGCAGCGGATGAGCAGCCGCTGCGCCTCCACCGGCCGCCCAAACCCAAACCGGCACACGGCGGCCAGCGCCTCGCGGGCGTAGCCGTGGCCCTCGGCCTCGGGGGCCAGGTAATAGCCTATTTCGGCTTGCCCGTGGCGCTGGGGCATGAGGCAGATATCGCCCAGGTAATCGGCCGTTTCGCGGTGCCAGATGCCGAACACGTAGAAGCGCCCGGTGCGCCAGTCGTCGGCAAAAGCGGCGAGCTGGGTGGCGGCAGCGGCCAAGGTGGGCACTGCCCGCAGGCGGTCGGGAAAAGACAGGCGTAGCCGGTCGCGGCTCCGGTCGAGCAGGGCGAAGAAGGCGGCGGCATCGGTAGGCTCGTAGGGGCGTAGCAGTAGGCGATTGGTTTCGAGCACTGGAAAAACGGGTTGCGAAAAGAAGCAGCCAGTCCGCAGGTTAACAATAACCCTGCCGGGGCGCGACTACCACCCCCTAACAACTTATTGGCAGCATCTGCTGCCGCTCTGCATCCATATCTGCCCAGCCAGCGCCCCAGCAGGACCACCGGCCCACGCAAAAAGGCTACCCTGTGGGTAGCCTTTTTTATCTAAAAGCCAATTGGCCCAGTACCGCGCCTTCCACAAAAGCCGTGGAACCCGCTAAAATCTGAGATAATCAGTGGTCTTGGGCGTACTGGCGGGGGCTGCCCAGCGCCTGCTGGGTGCGCATCACATTTACCTGCCTAGCTGCTTCGTTGAAGAATTCGAGGCGGCGAATGAGCATCTCCTTGGCAAATACGCGGCCCTCGGGCGTGCGCATCACGGCTTGCTTGTCGGCCAGCACGCGTAGCATGGCGGCCAGCGTCTGGTCCTCATGCTTCATAAACTGCTGCTGAAATTCGGCCAGGCGCGCTACACCCGTGGCGGTGAGCTTGAAATGCTCGCTCGCATTCTGGTTAAGCACCTCGCACAGCACGTACACCTCGATGGGCAGGCTGGTTTCGAGCGAGGTGGTGCGCAGGTCGAGGCCAGCGGCCAGGGCGTCGAGGATGATGCGCACGTTGCGCTCAAATTGCTGGTAGTAAGCTTGGGCTTCCAACTGGGGTGAGTTATTAGTTAGAAGTTATGAGGGAGGAGGCAGCAGGTAGAAATAGGCTGAAAAACCAACTTCCACCTCCTGCCTCCTCCCTCATAACTTAAAGGAGGTCTTTGATAATCTGCTCGATGCCGACGCCTTCGGCCTCGGCCTTGAAGTTGCGTACGAGGCGGTGGCGTAGAATGGGCAAAGCTACGGCACGCACGTCTTCGATATCGGGCGAGTACTTGCCGGTGAGCAGCGCGTTGCACTTGGCTGCCACAATGAGGTACTGGCTGGCGCGGGGGCCAGCCCCCCATTCCAGTAGCTGCTGGGCGCGGGGGGCGGTGCGGGCCAGGTTGGGGCGGGTTTTGTGCACGAGGCCCACAGCGTATTCCACGACGTTGTCGGCCACCGGCACGCGGCGCACGAGCGCCTGGTAGGCCTGAATATCAGCCGAATGCAGCACCTTGCTCACGCTGGGCTTGCGGTCGGAAGTGGTATTCTTCACGATGTTCAACTCTTCCTCGTAGCTCGGGTAGCCAAGTTGAATATTGAACATGAAGCGGTCGAGCTGCGCTTCGGGCAGCGGGTAGGTGCCCTCCTGCTCGATGGGGTTTTGGGTGGCCAGCACGAAAAATGGGCGTGCCAGCGGGTAGCGCTGCCCAGCCACCGTCACGGCGTATTCCTGCATGCTTTCGAGCAGGGCGGCCTGGGTTTTAGGCGGCGTCCGGTTTATTTCATCAGCCAGGATGATGTTGGCGAAAATCGGGCCCTTCACAAACTGAAATTCACGCTGTTGGGTCAGCGTTTCCGAGCCCACAATGTCGCTGGGCATCAGGTCGGGGGTAAACTGGATGCGGTTGAACGAGAGGTCAAGCGAGTCGGCAATCGTCTGAATAAGCAGCGTTTTGGCCAAGCCCGGCACGCCCACCAGCAGGCAGTGGCCCTGGGCAAATACGGCCGTGAGCACCAAGCGCACCACCTCGTCCTGGCCTACAATCACCTTCCCGATTTCCTGCCGCAGCTGCTGATACGCCAGCTTCAGCGAGTCGGCTGCCTCTTTATCGTTTTGAAATTGAGCCATTTGTTAAGTAAAAGCGATAGCAAGACGTTGATAATACCCTAAAGAACGTCATGCTGAGCTTGCCGAAGCACCTTGCTTGAATCGTTAGATTGGTAATCCAGCGGCGCAAGCGAGATGCTTCGGCAAGCTCAGCATGACGTTCAGGGTTAGCGATAACGTATTATTCGGTGCTGGCCGTCAATACCTTGCACTCGGTGTACTCGGGCGCTACTTCCAGGTATACGGTGTTGCGGTTCTTTTCGTACCAATCATCGAGGGCGCGGTTTTTCTTTTGGGCCAGGGCGGCCTGCGATATTTTCTGGTAGTCATCAAGCAGGTTGGCCTGGTGGGGCGGCGTGTTGCTCTTGAGGTACAAAATGCGCATGGCCTCCTTGCCGTCGTCGGTGCGGTAGGGCAGGGGAGGGGTAATGTGGCCCACCTTCATCGTGTCGATGATGAAGAAGATAGCAGGGTCGAGCTTGTCGAGGGGCATGCGCGAGCCGCCATCCTGGCGGTTCGCGAGCAGGCCACCGTTACCGCTGGTGCCCTTGTCAGTGCTGAATTCCTTGGCCGCTTTGGCAAAGGAAATACTGTCCTTCAAAATCTGGGTGCGAATCTTGGTCAGCTTGCTGGCGGCTACGCTGGCATCGGCCGTGCCGGTAGCCGGCTTTAGCAAGATGTGGCGGGTAGAGTAGGAATCGCCCTTACGCTCAATAAATTGGATAAGGTGAAAGCCAAATTGCGACTCTACCACCGGCGACATCTGGCCGGGCTCCAGCTTGCGCGATGCAGCCTCGTACTCCGGTACCAGCTCGCCCTTCTTGAAGAAGCCCAAGTAGCCGCCCTGCGCCCCCGAGCCGGGGTCCTGCGAGTACTGCTTGGCCAGGGTTTCGAAGCTTTCACCGGCCTGAATGCGGCCGCGCAGGTCGTTGAGCTGCGCAATGGCCTCCTGCTTGGCCTTGTCGTTGACCTGCGCCGGAATGACAATCTGGCCCACTTCCACCTCGGTAGAGAAGTAAGGAATACTGTCTTTCGGCACCTTGTCAAAGTACTCCTTCACCTCGCGGGGCGTCACGGCTACTTTACCGGAAATTTTATCCTGCATTTCCTGCTGCACCAACTGGTCGCGCACCTGCGAGCGCAGGTCCTCCTTGAGGGCGCGCACCGGCTTGTTGTACATCTCCTCCAGCTTCTTCTCGGAGCCTACCTGCTGCACGAAGTAGTTCATGCGGCGGTCCAGTTCGCTGTTGACCCGCGTGTCAGTTACGGTCACGGAGTCTACCTCGGCGCGGGCCAGCATGAGCTTGTTCAGCACGAGGCTTTGTAGCACTTTGCAGCGCAAGTCGGGCGGCAGGGGCTTGCCCTGGGCGCGGGCCATTTCCTGCGCCATAATGCCCTCAATGTCGGAGCGCAGAATAATCTGATTGTCAACCTTTACCACGATGCCATCCAGAATCTGCTGGCCCCGGGGCCGGCTGATGCCGAGCTGAGCATGGCTGGCGTGCGGCAAGGCCAGCGCAGCGGTAAGCGTGAATAGCGAGAGGGCGGATAGGCGCCGGAACATACGTTGCATAAAATAGAGAGTCACGCGGCGGGCCAGAGGTTGCCGCCCGTGCAGCGATAACGTGCGGAAGGGGACAGAAATTCGGTCAGCCCCCTAAGAAAGAGCTTATTTCGTGACGAGCTTGGTCACCTCGGCGTCGTTGACCTTCACCGGGTACTGCTGGCGCAGCTGCTCAATCCACTGCTTTTCGAGGTAGTTCTGGTAGTCGCTGGTAGCTTGGCCGCGCGCATCACCCAGTGCTTTGGGCCCGGCGGGCAGGCTTTGTTTTACTACCACGGCGTAGTAGCGGCCATCGCGCTGGGTGGTGTAGGTGCCGGCTGGGCGGGTGAAGTAGTCGTCCATCACCTTGTTATCACCCTTCTGGAAGGTGCGCTGCTGAATTTGCACGGCCAGCGGGTTCTGCTGGTTTAGGTTGGCTTCCAGGGCGGTGGTGGCGTTGCTGAAGAAGGCAATGCGGGTATCGCCATCGGCCGTGGCGGCGGTGCCGGCTGGCGCCGCGCTCAAGCGGCGGCGGGCAATCTTACCGATTTTAGCCAGGTAGTCGATGGCTGCCGTGGTGCGCTGGCGGGCTAGCGCCGGGCTTTCGCCCCGGCGAATGTGGCCGGCCACCGTCACAAACAGGGTCGTGTCCTGGCTTAGGCGCTGGGCCACGTTGTCGAGAATAGCCGAGCCGCCGCTGTTGGCGGGCGTGGCGGTGCCGGGCTTGAAGTGCACCATTTCCGTAGCCGACTTACCGGCGATGGCGTAGCGACCCGCCGGCAGCTCGCGCTGGGCGCGGGCCAGCAGCTGCGGCGACGCGGCCGAAATAACAGAGCCCCGCACACGCTGCCCAAACTGGTAGTTGGCCTGGTTGGCCATGAAGAACTTCTTGAGGCCAGCCGTGTCCTCAATGGCTTTGCTCCACACTTTGCTGTCCATCAGTTGAAACAGCAGGATACCGTCGCGGTATTCCTGCACGAGCATGCGGTAGTCCTCGTACTTGGTGGGCAGGCTATTCTTCTCAAACTCGGTCAGGCTCTGGTCCACGTACTGGTCGTAGAGCTGCTGCATGGCAAAATCGGGCTGCGCAGTGGGGCGCGGGCGCTGGTTTTGCTGCGCAAAGGCCAAGAAACTGGCCACCGTGTAGGGCTGCCCTTTGATGGTGAAGATGGGCAGCTTGTCGCCGCCCGCCTTGCGGGTAGCCTTCGACGATTTAGCGCCGCTGGCCGTCATAGTGGCGGGGTTGAATTTGTAGCGGCCTTTTACCAACGCTGTATCGGCTTGGGCGAAAGCCAGCGCCTTGGCAGCCGGAATCTCCACGAACTGGTCTTCCTGCCGTATGCGCTTGAGGAAGGCGGCACGGTTCAGTTCCGAGCGCGAGTCTTTGGCCACTTTGCTTTTCAGCGTAGGCTCCATCGAGGCGAAGGGGGCCAGCGGCTGCTTCTCAATCAGCTTGATGATGTGCCAGCCGTAGGGCGTTTGCACCGGCGCCGACACGTCGCCGGGCTTTTGCAGCTTGAAAGCCACTTCCTCAAACGAGGGAATCATGCGGCCGGTGCCGAAGGGCGGCAGCTCGCCGCCGTTGGGTGCCGAGCCGGCATCTTCCGAAAACTGGGCTACGAGCTTGTTCCAGTTTTCGCCCTTGCGCAGGCGGGCATATAGCTCGTTGATTTTTTTGTGGGCAGCGGCCGAGTCGGCCTTCGGTGCCTGGGGCGTCACGCGCACCATCAGGTGCGCTACCTTAATCTCGCCCTGCGCGGCCCGCTTATCATTTACCTTAATGATGTGGTAGCCGAAGCGCGTGCGAATGGGCTGGCTCACCTGCCCCACCGGCGTGCGGTAGGCCGCCGACTCAAACGGGTACACCATCTGCATGGAGGTGAAGTAGCCGAGCTTGCCGCCATTTTCGGCCGCCGAGGGGTCTTCGCTGGTAGCACGGGCCACCACGTCGAAGGGCTCGCTGGCCACGCGCTGGCGCAGGGCCACTATTTTCTGGTAGGCGGCCAGCGTGTCGGCCGGGGCCGCGTCGGGGGCCACGCGCACGAGGATGTGCGAGGCATTCACCTCTTGGCTCATGCGGTCGTAGGCTTCGTGCACGAGCTGGTCGGTCACGCCTTTTTCCGTGAGGTAGGGCTGGGCCAGCTGCTGCTTGTAGCCATCTAGCTCGCGCCGAAATGCCTGCGTGGTGTCGAGGCCCTGCTTTTCCGCATCCAGCACCTTGAGGCGGAAATTGGTATAGAGCGTGAGGTAGTCGGTTACGCTGGTGCGGGTGCCGTAGTCGGGCGCCGTCCCGTTGTTTTTCTTATACACGTAGGCAAACTCGCGGGCCGGCACCGGGTAGGTACCCAGCGTTTCGATGGCGGGGCCGGTGGCTACTGGCGCAGCCCCGGGGGCCGTGGCCAGCGACAGGCTAGCGGGAGTGGTGGCAGTGGTGGGCTTGCTGGTTTGGCAGGCGGCCAGTTGAAGCAGCGTGGCGGCTGCCGCACCGGCCAACGGGAGGCGGGAGTGCATAGAGGAAATAAAGGGAACCGACCTGTTTGGTGCTGAGAGGCAAAACACAACGTCTCAGGCACAATGCTGGTGCAATTTTACGAAGAAAACCCCGGCTTATGCGCGGCGCCTGCCTTGGCGCGCTCTTGGCCTACCCCGGCGAAAGCTAATGGCCCCCAATCAGCCTCCCCAACTAGCCTGAACGCACAACGGGCGAACGGCTACTTGGAGCCGTCCGCCCGTTGCGGTTAAAAGAAGCATCTGTTATGCAAGTACTTTGCTTAAGTGGCAAACGGTGTGCGAGTTGCGCTCAAAGAACTCTACCCGGTCCATAATGCGCGACACCAGGGCCATACCCATGCCGCCCTTGCGGCCTTGCTGGATATAAGCTCGCAAATCGGGGGTCGGAACCTTGCCCGCCGGTAAAAAAAGTGTACTGCCGTGGTCCTCAATCTCAATATCGAGTTGCTGATTGGTAAGCACCAACAGCAAATCCAGAAACTGGGTGGCATCCTCGCCGTTGGCGTGAATAATAAAATTGGCCACTACCTCATCCACCGCTAGCACTACCTGGTTGACTACCATATCGCTACGCTGCGCCGTAATCAAAAAGCCGCGTACAAAGTCACGCACCTGCTGGAGGTTCTGGCGTGAGCAATGAATACGGAGACTGTCTTTCATGACGAAGGTGGCGAGCGGGCTGGCTACAACGGAAGCGCAGCAAATGGGGCAGATTGAGTACCTGCCAAAAAACAGTAACTAAGCAGCCTGCGCCTCTTTTTCGGTGGGCACGATAGTCATGAGAGAATCTAGGCCCAGAATCTCAAATACGTTGAAAACCTTCTCCTGCATATTGTAAAACACTAGTTTTACATTAGAATCTTGCAGGCGTTGCAAGTGGGAGATGAACACGCCCAGGCCTGCCGAAGATATGTAGCTAAGCTTTTGGCAGTCAATGAGAACCTTTTTAAATTTGAGCAGTTCGGGCTTGTTTAGCTCGGTATCAAGTACTACGGCAGAAGAGGCGTCCAGTTCGCCATCAAGAAAGAGGGTGAGCGTGGTGTCAGCGGGTTGAGCGGTTACTTTCATAATAGGCCCCTTACGGTGGAGTTAGCCCTGGGGTTGGGCCGACTTGAACTTGATGACAAGCAGTGTTTGGTCGTCGTGCAGGGGCAAACCCTTGCTAAAGTCCTGCACATCTTGGCGGATATACTGGTTTATCTCTTCAGCCGACTGGTAGAAGCACTGGCCCAGCATTTCAGCCAGGCGGTCTTCGCCATATTCATCGCCTTCGGCGTTGCGCGCCTCCGGAATACCGTCGGTATAAATCACCATCACGTCGCCGGGGTTATAGTCCCAGAATTGGTTCTTGACGTGGCGGCCGTAGCTGTCGTTGCGCAAAATGCCCAGGCCCAGGCCCTCGCTCCGGAAGTAGCTAACTTCTTCCTTGATAGAGTGGTAGTAGAGCGTGTGGCAGTGGCCGGCGCGGGCAAAGCTGAAGCCGCCCGCTTCGTAGTCGATGAGATAAAACGAAGCCGTAATGAACGAGGAGCGCTCCAGGCAGTGGGTAAGGGCCTCGTTGGCCAGCACCATAAAGCGGTGCGGGTCGGGGTAGCGGTCGCGGTCCTTTTTAGCCAGCGGATTGGGCTGCATCAGGGCGTGAAAAATACCCTTCATCTGGGCGGTGTGGAATGCCGCCGTGACACCTTTGCCTGATACATCGCCGATGAGCACGGCCAAGCGCTGGCCCGGCAAGTGCAGAAAATCGTAAAAATCGCCGCCTACTTCCTTGGCCGCCTGGGCATAGGTGCTGATTTCAAACCAGTTGTCGGTGGGCAGGTGCTTCGGAATGAGGCGCTCCTGCACCAAGGCTGCAATACGCAGCTCGTCCTGGGCGCGCTGGCTCACACGAGCCTCCTGCGCCAGTTGCAGGTTTTCGAGGCTCAGCACGGTTTGGGTCGTGAAGGTGTGCAGGATGCTGAGGTCTTCGGGGTCGAAGCCGGCCAGTTCTTTCTTGAGCAACACTAATACACCATAGTCGTGCGAGGCACTGCGTAGCGGCAGCACCGCCACCGAGCCGTAGGGCCGGCTCAGGCCGTTCAGATGCCCGGAGCGCGGTAGGTCATTGTCGATGGTTTCGGCGTGGCTTTCGGGCAGCAAGGCCACTAGCTGCGGGCGGAGCGCTAGCAGGTCGGCCGCCGATAGCTCGTGAGTAAGTGCCGACGGTAGTGCGCCCACTAGCTCGGTGGGCTGAAGTCGGGCATCGAGCCAGCCGGCATCGGCCCGGATAGTTTGCACGGCCGAGGTAAAGAGCGCTTGGTAGATTTCGGGGGCCGTTTGGCCGCGCTGGATAATCTGGCTGAGTTGCTGTAAGCTCAGAATCTCGGCCCGCCGCTGCTCATACACATCGGCAATGGGCAGGTTGAAAAGGGTGACCAGCAGCCCCGCCACGGCATAAAACACGGCGAATAGGGAAGCCAGCACCAAGAAGGCCTGCTGCGTAGGCGGCGTGAGCAGGGCGGGGTCTAGCTGGGCCTCACGCAGGTAAAACAGGAAAATCGAGAGAAAGCCCAGCACCCCGAGCTGAAGCATGATAGCCTGTACCTTCTGCCCCTGGCTGAGATAGGCCACCCACCGCTGGTGGCCGCTGAGGTAGATGCCAAACAAGCCCAAACCCGTGATGATGGCCACCCGCAGAAAGTCGGGCGCCTGCCACACGAAGAGCTGGAAAAGTAGGGCGGCCCCCAGTATCATCTCAAACGCCGTCCATTCGCGCTGCAAGCGCTGGCTACCCCGAAAGCTAACCAGTGAGCGCCAAACGTAGAGCGTTTGGGCCAGCAGTATAATAAACAAGGCCAAGCTGATGGTGTAGCCCACAGCCGCCGTGCTATTGCCCGGTAAGGGTAGCGCGCGATTTGTCGCCAGCTGTACAATGGCATGCACTCCTAGCAACAAGGCCGTGAGCACCAGTCCCCGCCAAAACAGGGTGCGTAATAAGGGCAAAAAGCCGTGGCCGCTCAAAGCGTCGGGCTGCACGCGGGCGTAGAGAAATACGCTGGCCGCAAAGCTCCCCTGAGCCAGCAGCAGCAGCCAGCGGGGCCAGTCGGCCGGCAGGCCCAGCACGGAGCGGCCCTGGCTAAGCGTGCCAAGCAGCAACACCAGCCAGCACCCGACCGCTACTGCCAACAGCCAGACCGAGGAGCGAAATTTGGGCATAGATTACAAAAGGCAAAAACAAAGCGAAGCGGCCTCCTGCACGTAGTGCGGTACTCCCCGGCCGGCACAGACAAAGTGCAAAACTACAACGTAGTCTGCAAGGTGCGGGCGGGGAAATACAACATAGCTCCTACTGGCTGGCCCTCAGTAACTAAGCCTGCTGAAGCGCAGCTTAACAACCGAAGGCCAGCTTAGAACTAGCGGCTCGAATAGTTGGGTGCCTCGCGGGTAATCTGCACGTCGTGAGGGTGGCTTTCGCGCAGGCCGGCCCCCGTAATGCGCACAAACTGCGCCGCTTGCAGCGTCGGCAGGTCGGGGGCACCCACGTAGCCCATGCCGGCGCGCAAGCCGCCTGCCAGCTGGTACAGCACCTCGCTCACGCTGCCCTTGAAGGGCACGCGGCCCACAATGCCCTCGGGCACGAGCTTCTTCACATCGTCTTCGGCGTCTTGGAAGTAACGGTCCTTCGAGCCATCTTCCATTGCCTCTACCGAGCCCATGCCCCGGTAGCTCTTGTACTTGCGGCCTTCGTAGATAATCAATTCGCCGGGAGCTTCTTCGGTGCCCGCCAGCAGCGAGCCCACCATCACGGCGGCGGCACCCCCGGCGAGGGCCTTCACGAGGTCACCCGAAAACTTGATGCCGCCATCGGCCACGATGGTGGCGCCGGTGCCCTCTACGCCGCGTGCGGCTTCGAGCACGGCCGACAATTGCGGCACGCCAATGCCCGCGATGATGCGCGTGGTGCAGATGGAGCCGGGGCCAACGCCCACCTTCACGACCTCGGCGCCAGCCTCGGCCAGGGCGCGGGCACCGGCGGCGGTGGCTACGTTGCCGGCCATCACATCGAGCGTCGGGTATTCTTTTTTCAGCAGCCGCACGGCGTCGAGCACGCCCTTGCTGTGGCCGTGGGCCGTGTCGATGCTGATGATATCGACGCCCGCCTCCACGAGGGCGGCCACGCGTTGAAGCAGGTCGGCCGTTACGCCTACGGCGGCGCCCACGCGCAGGCGGCCCAGGCCGTCTTTGCTGGCCTGGGGCGAGCGGCGGCGCTTGCGGATATCCTTGTACGTCATGAGGCCGGTGAGGCGGCCGTCGGCATCCACGAGGGGCAGCTTATCCACCTTACGGTCTTGCAGCATGTCTTCGGCAGCGGCCTGGTCGATGCCGGCGGGGGCCGTCACGAGGCGGTCGAGCGGCACCATCACGGTGGTCACGGGCGCGTTGAAGTCCTTCTCAAAGCGCAGGTCGCGGCTCGTGAGGATGCCCACTAGGCGGTGGTCGGCCTCTACTACCGGAATGCCGCCGATGTTGTGCTTGCGCATCAGCTGGCGGGCATCGGCCAGGGTAGCGGTGGGCGGCAGCGTGAAGGGGTCCTGAATGAGAGCCGACTCTGAGCGCTTCACGCGGCGCACCTGCTCGGCTTGCTTGTGGATGCTCATGTTTTTGTGCACAATGCCCAGGCCGCCGGCCTGCGCCAGGGCAATGGCCATGTCGGCCTCCGTCACGGTATCCATCGCGGCCGAGATAAGGGGCAGGTGCAGCCGAATGCTGGGGGTAAGCTGGGTGCCGGGGTCGCAGTCGCGGGGCAGCACCTCCGAGTAAGCGGGCAGCAGCAGTACGTCGTCGTAGGTCAGGGCCTCGAAGGCGATTTTGGGGGTGGCGTGGTCGGCCATAGCAACAGGGGGTTTAGCAGAAAACCTTATTGCCAGACAAATATACGGCGCGCCAGCGGGCTGGCCCCGCGATTTATTTCCGGTGAGTAACCAACCCGCATCTGCCAGCCGCCGTTAAGGCCCCTAATCGCTTGGTTTCACTAAAACCTGATTGACTATGCTATCGCTGCTGTTTCGTCGAATATTACCATTATTTTTCCTAGGTGCCGTTGGTCTTGCTTCTTGCGTAATCCGGGAGGGAGGCGGCGAACACCGGGGCGACCACCACAGGGGCCGTGACCACGGCCGCGGGCCGCACCGCGACGGCGGGCGCTATTAGGCGTGCGGCGCATAGCAGGCTGGTAGATAAGCCGATTTTTAGCCAAAAAAAAGACTCGCCCCAAACGGGACGAGCCTTTCCAACAGGTTCCTTTTCCACAAGAAAACCAAAAACGTTACCTCGGCAAGCCGGAGCGATAAGGCAGCAGAAGCGCGGAACGGGGTTCCGCTACGAAAGCTGGTAAGTGCTGCAAGTTCCGAGACACTGTGCTGGGCTAGCGTGGTGTTTTTCGTTATTGACAATACAAAATTAACATTGCCTAGCCGGCCGCCCACCATGAAAGTCGCCCAGCCGACCAGTATTCTCGCTGAATGGCGGCCTATGGCAACTGAATGAGGTGTTTAGCCCGGTAACTCGGCCCCCTCGCCGGTGGCTGGGCGGCCCTGAGCTGCTGAGTAGTGGCGGTGCAGCCAGCGGCTGAGGCCCTCCAGGCCCGGCATGAGCACGCGCTCGGTAATATTAGCTTGGTCGAGCTTATCACGCACTTCCCATTTGAGACGAGCAGGCAGGCGAATACGAAAGTACAATTCGGGGTGCTGCATGAGCCACGTGTGGAGCATGGCTTCGGGCGTGCTCATGAGCGAGAACAGCGCGTACTGGTGCACAATGCGCGCATCGAGCGAGGGCGGCTCCAGGAACAGCACGAAAGGCTCGGCCTGCAAGCTGGAGAGCGTGGGTAAGCTGGGCAGCGTAGGCGCCAAAAGCTCGGTAGTGAACACGTTGGAACCCTCGCCGGCCAGTGCGTCGCGCAGAATGGGCGGCAGGTGCTCGGCGGCCTTCACGTAGTTGAGGGCCCAGATGATGCCATCCTGGTGGTAGGCGTTGAGGTCGTCGGTGGCGAAGTGCAGGGCCACGTAGGGCGAGTACGTCCAGTCGAGCAGGCG
>Ga0160427_10001600_pt1 | contig 13881 bp, 11 predicted proteins | sample SolpanmetagenomL_FD_108194 | JGI IMG/M metagenome (GOLD analysis project Ga0160427, IMG submission 108194) | Solar panel surface microbial communities from Lawrence Berkeley National Laboratory, California, USA - L | ecosystem: Engineered > Built environment > Solar panel > Unclassified ...
TTCAAACTGGCGTTTTTTTCTAAGTCGAAAAATAAGAATTAACAAATCAAACAATGCGCGAAATGAGCTGGTTGCAAATTTGGGGTTGTCCTTTCACTCCATTTTGAGAGAGTAAACTCCCTCCTTACTTTGGAATTCACATAAGGCGAATTGAAAACAAAACGAAGACAAGAGAAGAAGACATGATCTTAATTGATATTTGATATGTGACCGCCATATTTTTCATTTTTTTCCTTTTCAAGCTATCTTCCGTCCATAAAGGCCCTGTACGGTAACTGTCAAGACACTTTATTTTTCTATTCATGAACTATACTGTAGACTTTTCACCAAGTGCTTGTCGAGCAGTTTTTCTTAAGAGAACAGTCGGGGTAGTAGTTAAAGTTGGATGGTAGGTGGCTGCTCTTTTCTTATTCTTCTGCTGCTTCTTGGCAGCTTTCTTCTTTGTCGCCTTTGGTGTCTTTTTTGTCATTGCTGCTGCTGTTGGTGTTACTGTTACTGTTACTGCTGAGGGTAGTGAGAGTGGCAGTGTTTCTTCAGATAATTCTTCATGTTCTCCCGCTTCATGAATGGTTTCTAGTCCAACATTTGTCACCGTGTCGGCAGCTTTTATCTTCGCGATCGTGGGCTTCTTCTGTTTAGCAGCTAATTCTACTGCTTTATTTTTACCCTTGCTATTTTCAGCGTTGTTCTTTGACTTGGATGTCTTCTTCTCTTCCGGCTTTTTGTTATCGTCATTGTCATTGTCCTTCTTCTTGTTCTTGTTTTCAAAACCTGAGTGATTGTACACTAGTCGATGTTTGTCAGATGCAGTATCGTCCGTGTTGCTTTTGATATTGCTACCGTCTTCGTCATTAGCATCTTGAAGCGATGGAAATCCATACTTTCTGTATGGGAATGGCTTTTGAATATATCGACCAGTTCCTTTTGGTTCAGTGTAATCTACTACAGCCTGTCCACGGAAGGTTCGAAATTCCTTTACAAGGACTAATGTGTATACTTCATTACCATCGAGATCCTTGTTGCATACTGACTGGAAGTCAAGGTCTTTGGGTGCCTTTGTACTTGAATTCTTCTTCTTGTTCTTTCGCTTCGTTTTCCCCTTCTTCTCCCCGAGAGGAACGGTAGATGGAGAATCTATTGGGGGTGGTGACAGTGATTGGTTGTGAACATGGGTTTCACCTGTATCTTCTACTGTATGTGTATCTTTTGTCTGAACTTTTGCTGTACGAGCCATGATAAAAAGATTGTGACTGTATTCTCTTTAAGATTTGGTAGTAAATCTAATGTACTTGTGGTATTTAGAACTAACTATCTTTGATCTTGATTATTGCTGCTAGCAGATTCTTTGGCGATAGAGATGTCGTGCTGAGGTCAGGATGTTATATACTCTTTATATAAGCAATCTGTTCTCAATTTGGGCTTATACATTACAAATGAAGACGTACAAAGCAGGCTTGGTGTTGCAAAATGTTCCAACGTTAATTCTATTCATGTCCAATTCGTGTTTCATTTCATACTCTCGATAGTGTGCTTGATCATCGTGAGATTTTTTCGAGCTCGATGCACGTCCCTCTTATACGTTCTGATACCAAAATTCTGTAACCGATATAGCATTTGACTGACACAATTAAAATGTTTGGTTTTGTATGAGTTTGTGTATTGAGCCATACTTTATGGCAACGCTATCCTGTACACTCATGTTCGAAACTGTCTTATGCCTCAAACATGCATAGAAACAAGCTTATTATTTTGTGCTGTGTGCCGATCCAAAGTCAAACTTCAATCATTTGCAGTATGTATTCAAGATGCTCTTAAATTTCAGACCGTGCTGACGCCTGTCAGCCTTCGTTTTAATGATTGGGTAATCGAATGCGATCGTCGCTTTGCTTCGTCCCATCTAGTTAAGGGTTAACACAATGTTTTTTCGCAGATTGTTAATGCCAGCTTTGGTTACCTTTTCGTGGTTCCACTGATCATCTTGCGAAAAATTATCTGTGCGTAATTGATCTGACATTTTTGAATAAGGTTATCTCAGATATCGAACTTGGCAAAAATAGCTCATAATGTCTACATACAGTTTTCGTCTGATGATCATGACCCTTTACGAAGCAAACATCTAGTTGCTCCACAAACTCTGATTGGGATGGTGAATCGATCTCAATTCGATTTATTAGTATTACCTTGTATATTATCAGATTGAGGGAGAAATCAGTGTGGTTCAATTGAGCCCTGGACCTGCGAAAGTCGTCATTATCATCCTGCTCGTTTGTTGTCTTTGTCGCAGCAACAAGTCGGATTTTACTCTCTGTTTGCACTCTAGCTTGGCCAATAATATGAGCTTTCCAGCTTGAATCTGATAATTCTCCACGAACAAAATCGTCCCATTGCAGTCGGAATGTGTCCAAGTTCTCATCAACGAGCTTTTTTTCAATCAATTAGAAATAGGAGGAAGATAAATATATATTTTTGGAAGGACAGTTTTGACTAAACTTACCTGTGGTGGATAAGCGGGAGGTGGAGAAACAGTTATCCAATAATGATCGCCTGTGATGATTGTTTGACAAGTTCCTATTGGAATTGTGTAATGTTTGCCGAGCTGTTGATTGATCTCGCATACGACCTGCACAGGCACACCCAGAATAATGTAATCTTCACCATATCGCGGCTGCCTATTTGAATATGAAGCCGCATTTGTTCGATGGTCATGGCTAGTTGAGTTTACTAATGGTGACTTTTGTATAATGACATCCTGAAAACATAGGCTTGGGTTGGAATCCACTAGCAAGCTGTAGTAATATGCATACTTCTTTGCTTGACGTCGATAATTCGCTCTCAACTTATCTGTCTGTTGCGTATAGAAAATTCTCCAATCTTTTCGACGTAACGGGTCCAAAGTGAAGTCGACTAGCGTGTCAATGTTGAATCTTAAGGAAGAAACATTGTAGGAATTGATTGCTATTGGGTTTGTGAGAGACACAGACATGACCAGTCGTCGCGCGGCGCTAAGTGTACGACAAACAAAAATCTGAGCGCAACCAGATGCATCAAGATGAGAGCCAAAAAAGATTTGGTCAAATTCTGGTATCCTGGTTATCGGGATTCTGATTAAGGAGATCTCGAAGCTGATTTGACCGTGCACAAAGGTCGGGCTTTCAGGAGACTAGTTGCTCTCTTTATACGTCTGGTATTCCTTTCTCTATACTTAATCGTTAGAATTATTTGTTTTCTTCCATCGATGTATTGATGCATGAAATGTCACATTTATTTTTAAAATAGCAGATGTGAATCAGATGTCGATGCGGTATGCCTTGGACACGGCAGGCATCTTCGGTATATGATTCTATCGAGATTGAAAGGTATAAGGCACGTAGCTTGGAATCGGGTGCTATTTTGAGTGCGACGTCCATTCCATGATGATTTGTTCCTTATTTTTCGTGTAAATCAAACTAGAAATTGTGAAAAGTATCATCCGCATGCATATGCTTAAAGTTTTCATATTCCGGTTAAGATAGGCTGGCTTGATCTACTCATGCTGAGGTATTATAAATGTATATAAAACGATATTTTAATAGTCAACGTCAATGCCATGATAACTATCCATGCTGTGCCATTCCGAAAATAAGCCCCAAATATGGCATGATGCTGGATAAGGTTGAGTGTGTGTGCATTACCTATTCAGGTAGCCGCGCGCTTCCACATCCTTACACACCACTATTTGGCCCTTTGATAGCTGTCAGCGATATGAATTTTGGGACAAAGTTTTGATCGTCCAGTGGGAAAGCGTATATTTGGCATTTGAAATCTGTAGATGGAGGTCCCTAAACAGCTTCTTGCCTTGGGATGTTTGTGTTTGGCGTCACACCTTAATCCAATGCTTGAGAAACACGCAAATGCCTTGCCAACCCAGGATGAAGAGAGCACCCAACCAATTGTTTCATCGGGGATGAAATGACAAGGTGAGAATCTCTCCAATGTGACAGAAAAAAGACGTAACAACGTGAGTTCAATGTGCGAATTAAAACCTGGCAGACGAAGAAAAATCATCAATACAACATAAGTTATATTTCCGGTGCTTGTCAGGCAGCTCCATAAAATCCTCTAAGGATGTTTCGATCGACATAGTCTTTGAGTAATGGTAGGTACAAGGTGTATATGTTGGACATGAAGCCTATCGGTTTCGTAAACCATGATGTAGCGACATCCTCTCACTGTATCGCTTCTTAACCCTCAGTGCTTATGAAACCACTGCTCCAACTCTTCTTTGATATATTGTAATCCCGCACGGAACCCCCACATCTCGGTTTTTTATTCATAGCTAAAAATCATCAGCAATATCATTTGTCAATGTCCAAATACTCGACATTACCTTGTTGACGTCGTTAATTTTTTCACACTTGTGATCATCAGCCCTTTATAATCCAAAAAAATGTTCCTCAATTCATCATTATATCACCGAAAACTGGAACAGTTTCTCTAAACAAGACAAATAAATGCGCATTAGCCAAAGATCATCTTCTTATACAAGAACGTTGAAAAAAGCAACGGAAAAAAAGAAAAACAACAACGGCAAAACAGCTATGAGTGATGTATTCCTCATATTCTTACCTTGCTATACAATACAGAGGCCAATAAACTCTCAAACTCAAACATCCATCACCAAGAGCCTTTGCGTCTCGATAATAACAATGCTGATCCATGCAGCACGAACATTTCCTATCAAACTTCCAACGAGAACGCCAGATCTGTTGGTAATCAATATCCATATCAAAGGAATACAATAAAATTTCAGATAGCCATGTATGTCCAGGTTGATTATCATATTGCCTCTTCAACTTTTTGTAATAGTGTTCTGCCAGCATGGTCCATAGTTTTCTCCGAAAGTATCGACATGTTGCTCGTAGATTCATCCAGCCGGTAGATGAACCGGTGTAGCTGTGTATTTCCAGGAGGAGTTCGACTGGTAGTTTAGCAATGCCACAAGATTGTCGCAGCCATGCGTCTTTGTGCTTGCGTTTGAGTAGTTTTTCTCTTTTGTGAGGCATGGTTCTTCTTGCTCTTGTTTTTTTGTTCGTGTTTTTGATAAAGAGTAACCAAGATGGTCGGTTGGTTCGATATCAATTGAAGATTTGAGAAAAAAAGGTGAGAAGTGGTTCGATTTGACTTGAGTTGGAGACGAGAAGGCCTTAAGGGCAAGATTGTAATGGTGATCGTGGTATGAAAGGAATAAATGATACCAGGATATCAGTCAGTGGTGTATAATCGCGATTAAACGCGAACAAACGCGTGTTGTCAAAACACTATTTGATTGACCCGCACGACAGCACTTATATGGTCATCGATTCAACTCAAACAGGTCTTGCAAAAGCTCTGGTCTTATTTTGCTCTATCACATACAAAAAAACTATGCATCGGGTCCAGCAAAAATCTTTTGGAATTCAACCATACATTTTGGATATCTAAGTACTAAGTAAGTACTAGCTAAACACTAAGTAATGACTAAAACATCGTAAAGACCAACAAACATTCTGCCATCGCACCGCATAGCTCTTTTTATACATGACACTCGCTCCTAATCACTGGCTGACATATAAACAAAATGACTTCGGCTTAGTCTATGATATCTTCCTCAAAGCCTCAACTCCTCCTCAAAATCTCCGAGTCATTAGAATCCAAGCTGTTTCTCTCACCATGATCGTCATCGTCGCTCACTGTGTTATACCCTGGCTCATGGTGCGTAAATTTTTCGGTAAAGTCTACAGAGTCTCCTTCAAAAGACCTATATGTTGTCCCAGTCGGAGTTTTATCCCCATCATTATCGCCAACATCCTCTTCGTCAGAAGATTCAGGAATTTGGTCTCCGCCAAGTTCAGCAAATAGAGTTCCAGGGTATTTTGTACGCTTCTTCTTGGACTTCTTAGGTTTCTTGGTGCTTGTAATTTTAGTTTCTGTCACTTCAGTGATAATCAGCTCATCATCGGTCTGTGGGCTTAGACGACTTTTGAACGGTGTTTTAGTTTGTTCATGAATCCACAATTGATCTGCCTCACTAAGTTCTGCATCGTCAACTTCCTGGAGAAGTTGATCGTCTGTCTTAGTCGCGATAGAAGTTGACAGCGAAGATGTCGGCTTTGGGGGTGGGATATCTACAGATGCGGGTATGGAGGAGACTTTATATTTCGAATCGCGTAACGATGAGCTCGACAAAGGAGGCACCAAGTCTGGTTGTCTCTTTCTTTCAAACTTTGACTTTATTCTTCTTACTCCTGCTCGTGCTATGGATATGAAATGGTCGGTAACCGTATTGATTACCCTTTTAATTTCTTGTTCTCGTCTCAAAGAGACAGTGTATTGCCTAGCCCGCTTTATAGCTGATATTGCACGTTTTAACCAGTAAATAGCTCGTGCCAGCAATATGATCAAGAATTTCAATATTGCCAGAACCATGGTTTTAATCAAATTCATTGTCCGTATTGGCAACCTGATTAAGAATCTTACTGTCTTCTTGAAGACTTGTATAATGAACCTCACAAATCGTGGTAGTCGACCTCTTTTGTTCTTTGTTTGCACATTGTGCTCGCGTTCCTGCAAAGAACGACTGTTTCGATTTTGAAAGAGCTTGAAAGGTGCAACGATACATTTCTTCAAGGCAACAGGTATGCCCTTAAACTTAGCAAAAAGCCACAAGACAGTTTTGTTAGCAACGTTCAAAGCATTGGTGGTTAAGTTCATGAGCTTCGTTGATAATACTGGTAGTCTTGGCAAATTAGCCACTTTAAAAGTGTGCTTATCGAAATCTTTCCACCTTTCTGCAAACAATGGTGCATACAGGGTCGAAAGTAGTCCTAGAGTAAAGAACAAAGTGATTCGCATATCCCAAATTGAATCTATCCATGTATGTGAACTTCGGCCGTTCTATTATGATATATTAGCCAACATTGTTTGTTGCGTTTGATCTGAGAAAGACTCTGGTACTCACTATATAAGTGTCTACACGCCGCTTTCTCTCCAAGCATGCAGCGAAGTGTTCAGGTAGAGTTGTTCCTTTACCTAAAATGATATCCTCTCCAGGACAGAGTAAAGCCATCAAGAACGCAGAATTCTTACGCGCTTCTTCAGATGAAGATGAAGTGCTGCTGAACAACCATTCCGAAGCTCTATCCAAGAATCTACTACCATCGTCAAATTTCGGTATGTATCTAGATCCCGATGGAGCTAGTTGCCGTGATCCAAGGCTTTTGAATGCTTGTTCCATGTATTTTCTGCTCGAACTTAGTTGTTTCATGATATCTCTGTATGCTTTATCGTGAGACCTCTTATTAGCATCAATCAGAAATTTGACACTCTCAATCACTTTCTCATTTGATGTGCTGAGAAATTTTTTGGTAAATAATTCCTTGATTTTGCGATCAGCTTCGTAGTTGACTTCGTCGAGGATTCTCGACTTTTGCCTGTTAATGTTGTCCATTTCTGCCAAGAGTTTGCCGCTAGAGCCTGCACCTATGGCAACTCGATTCTCTGAGCTTTTGAATGAAGAAATGTGAACATTTGTGATTGAATCTGCATAAGTAGGCGTAGGTCGTGACACTGCACTGAAATGCGCCGCTGCACCCACTCTCTCATATCCCTCAGGAACAACGTATAAAGTTGATGTCATTATGCGCAAGAATTTTGTTCTGGTAGAAATGACGAGTGGTGTCCTGATAGTGGTCGTGACAACTCTAAGCCTCTCGTTCTTTCTCGCTATACTACCCTGCATCATTCTTACATTCCTGTCTAATTGGAGTACCTGAGCGTCCATTTTCTTAGCTTCGATGATACTCAAGTATGCGGAGTGTAGCCTGTTGAATTGCCTGGTCAAGTCGTCTATGACCAACGCTGATTGATCAAGATGTTTTTCAATATCAATCTTGTGCTGCTCTTGTCTTTCTTGAATTTTTCGCAAGTAGGTCAGAATTTTAGTGTCTGTGATGGATTGTGATGCATTCTTGCTATATATCATTGTCATGTCTTCTGAATTTGGTTTCCAAACTTCCTGATACACATTTTGGATGACCGCTATAAGAGTAGAGACCGTCAGTCACCTGTCAGGAAATTGACGAAATAAGAACAATCTGCAATACTTACTTGGTCGTTCATGAATAAAATTTTGTATGAGACCATAACCCTCTAAAGTTCTCGATGTAGCCTGGACTACGGTCCATAGAGGATTCCAGAGTAACCAGGCGACTAGACCAATGTTCAAAAATAACGAAATGTAAAACCATAGCACTTTTGGAGTTGTTGGAAAGACGATCCCTGATTTGACTTTCGTCCATAAATATAGTGCATTTCCCTTCGAAAAAGGAACATATTTCTTCCAAGATTTCAGATTTCTCACTGGAAATTCCGTTTCGTTCTGGGAGGTTTGACCTCCCACTGTCGAATTCTTTTGTTCCGGAAACGTTGATGAAGATGCAGAATCCTCAGCCTGTGTCTCGACATGACTTGGCAAGCTCGGGCTAGATGCATAATCATAGTCATCAGAGACTCTGGTTTTCTTTCTTAAGCCCATCTGCGGAACCATTCTCGGCGCCTTTCGGGGCTGATGTAACTCTGGAGACATCAAAGCAGAGTGGCTTTTCGTCTTTATAGACAAAAGGGGTTGTCGCTTCTTCCTTGAGATACGAGGGATTGGTGTGGGTGTGTATGTTTCCTTCGGAGAGAGTGTCGTAGGGTTGAATGGGTTGAAAGCTGGTCTATGGAGTGATGTTTTTCTTGCTAGCATGTTGTTTGAGGGATATAACTGACGAATATCAGTAGCACTTGAGAGCATTCGATTGCGCCAGTTGAGGGGCCCAGGTCTTGTAGTATCATGGTGGTCAAATTCTTGAGGAGTACTCTCAACAGTACTTAAAGTATCATCATTGTCCTTAGCTCTCAAAGTTTGTAATTTTTCTTGGAACACGCTCTTTGGTGAGCTTATATCCGTCGCGTAGAATGGGTCATCTGGGTCTAAACTATCATGCCACTCAACTCTATGCTGTCGCACAGCCGATAAAGGCATGTTGTATAACCTATCACAGCTATCTGGACCGTTTTTAGTTCTTTCAATGATAGATGACTTTTCAGAACTACGTTCACTATATATAGAAGAGGGTGTTGACTTTTGCGACAAGCGCCTAGAAAATGGCGACTCTGCGTGGTCTGTATGATAAATCTGCCACATTTCTTCTGATGGCATTGTTTGTGAGTCGTCAAACATCACTCTCCTTTGGCCGGATGAAGGTGTCTTGGGCTCGCTGCTGCTACTTCCTCGACTAATAGAGGATGACCCATTACTGGAAGAGGGACTTGAGTATAACGTAGATAGTCCAATTTGTAAGACTTCAGTTTCGTTCTCGTCACCATCCAGACTGTCGATGCTCTCGGCATCTGAGTACTCGGTTTCTTGGACTGCATTATCGAATCTGTATGTTGCGTCCATTTGAAAAGTATGACGCTAAATTGCTTTGAACGGCAGCTTCAGCACAATACAATGATGAAGTTAAGTGAGGTCTTTCGAGGTTGGCCTTTGTGGGTATTGATTGAGCAGAAGGACTTTCACCGTACTTATGAATGAATGAAGTTTATCTCCAGGTTGCAGTGGATAAGAAAAGTCTTGAACTTTTGACTGCGAGAACTTTGGTACACTCTACAGGCCGATAACAACAAAGTTTATGGAACATCACGGCTTGAATGCCATCTCGAAGAGATGCTGACAGGGCCTTTGATGCACTTGTTATCTTTCATCTTCATACGTAAACTTGACACTTTTTTTTTGAAAGACACGCATCCTTCGAGACAATTTTGTTCAGAGAGCAAAGTGTTGAATGAATTTATGAAACTGCACTTTCCATTAGATGAAAGAAAGAAAGAAAGAAGGAAGGAGTAAGGTCGTGTGTTTATTCACTTGATTGTTTAAAGGTTTAACAGTTTGCCTGTTTGATGTTTGATTTTGTGGATATTCCCGCTGACTAATCTCTGACAAATGAAAGTGAGTACCCCTGCATGCGCCTCCCCGAACGCCCAGGCACCCACCTACATCTCTCTCCCCCCCCCAAAACCAAACAACCAAACAACCAAACATGCACTACGTCAGCAGCCCTCTATTCTGTTTACAGCCAAAGTCAAGTCAAGTCGGTCATCCGTCCATCCACATTCCATCACATCCTCATTCTCATCACCGTCTTCATCAATACATACATCTTGCTCAAACAATCCGCTGTCATCAGGAACTTTCTCCTTCATTGCTAGTCAGTCTTCTGTGTTCTGGTGGCGCAAGATCCGTGTGTCGCCTTAGATCAACCAGAGCTTTGACATCTGTGCGACCCATCAGATACAAACAAACACTGTTTGGCAAGCAGCGACCATAGCGACCTTGGGCAATCGGCATCGTTATATTTAATTTGACATCTCTGGACTTTATCAAACCAAGCCACACTCTGATTTTCGAATTCTGTTTTTGAGATCTGAGAAATTTGGATCCTAGCTGTCCTGCAATAACTGTTCGGGTTTCAACCACTTCCATCATTGACTCGACCTCAACTGGAACGACTTTTGTATTGACTTAGTTCACAAAGTTGAACGGTATTCAAACCAACCAACCAACCAACCAACCAGCCAGCCAGCCAGCCAGCCAGCCAGCCAGCGAGCCTCCGAAACCACAAAACAAGCCATACAAAAAATTATACTATATACCTGGCGTTTCGCCTGCAGGATCAGGTTAGAAGTTGTTGTACTGTGTCCAAACCTCGAGAGGGCTTTGGATTCTGGAGAGTCATGTTGTCTCAAATACGGCGAAACCGCAACTGGTTTTCTATCAGCGGCGCGGTATCTATAACGTTATTTCTTCAGCTATTGTTAGTTTCTTTGGTTTTTGCAGACGTTCCAACGCCCAAACACGAAGCCGGACGCTGTGCAGTTCGTGGAACAGTAAGTAGCTTTTCCAACATCCTGCCTCGTCGTAGTAATGAGGCTAATCCTTTTCTCTAGTGTAAAAAGTCCTTCTTCAGCAGCGACTTGCCTTGCGCAGATAACGATGCATCTGAAGTGCCATCAGACACCTTACGAGAGCAGATTGTCGGAATATGCGGCGACAAATGGAAGGAGGGAAACGTCTGCTGTTCGCAAGATCAGGTACTTAACCCCTCATCAACATGCTACGAATGCAACAAGACTAACCATTTGATGTAGGTAAATGGAATGCAAAAGCAGCTTAAACGTGTCAACGCCTTCCTTTCGACTTGTCCAGCTTGTCAAACAAACTTTTACAACCTATTTTGCGAGTTTACATGTTCCCCCGATCAGTCATTGTTCCTCAACGTAACGTCAGTGGACCCTAAGATGGCTGTTCAAGAACTGGATTACTTCTTAGAGCCGTCATATGGTCGTGGGTTTTACGACTCTTGCAAAGACGTCAAGGTCTCAGCGACCAACGGCTTTGCTATGGACTTGATAGGAGGTGGTGCCAAGGATTATACAGCGTTCCTGAAGTTTCTTGGAGACAAGAAATTTGCTGGATCACCGTTCCAAATGAATTTTCCATTGAACGACAACCATACAAAAGCGGATAAACCGTATCTCCCGATGCACGATATTCCTAAGCAGTGCAACGACACCGACGAGGCTTATCGATGTGCTTGTGTCGATTGTGCGGCTTCGTGCAAAGAGCCAGAAAAGTTTGATGTCGATAAGCCTTGTTATGTTGGTCCAGTACCTTGTCTCTCCTTTGCAGTATTGGTTGTGTATGCTACATTCCTTGTTTCTTTAGTTTTGATCTACAGTTTCCATATTGCATTTCAACGTCACAGGCAACACAAACATGAGAGACTACGACTATTGCAAGATGCACCGCTTTCTGACGACGAGGACGAGGGAGATATCCTTGCACCACTTGGGTTGTCGGACAACACTAGAACGGAGTACTCTGTTAATAAATGGTTGGACACAAAGTTCTTAGCAATTGGACGGTTCTGCGCGACCTACCCGGCCATAACAATTGGCACAAGCGTCCTTTTGGTCGCATTAATGTCCTTAGGATGGTTACGCTTTCAAGTTGAGACTGACCCAGTCAGGCTATGGGTGTCACCAAAATCAGAGACAGCGATTCAGAAGCAGTTCTTCGATGATAACTTTGGTCCATTTTTCAGAGCTGAGCAAGCCTTTTTGGTAAATGACACCGACAAAGAGCACGGAAAGGTCTTATCATACGACACACTACACTGGTGGTTTGATGTTGAGAATAGAGTGCAACGACTTAAGAGTTTAAAGCATGGAGTTACTCTTGACGATGTCTGTTTCAAGCCGACGGGAGAAGCTTGTGTAGTACAGTCCCTCACAGGCTATTTTGGAGGTGACATTAACCAGGTATCGCCACGAACATGGGCATCCGACCTCAACAATTGTGCCAATCAGCCCGTAAACTGTCTGCCAGATTTCGGACAGCCTTTGAAGAAAGAGTTGTTGTTTGGTGGTTATGGTAGATCTGGAGACGTCTCAAAATCACAGGCCATTGTCGTGACTTGGGTTGTGGCAAATCACGCTGAGGGCTCAGACGCTGTGGCTCGCGCTATGGATTGGGAACAATCACTAGAAAACCTGCTTATCGCTGTGCAGTATGAAGCAAAGGAGAGAGGGCTTCGTCTCAGTTTTAACACAGAAATCAGTTTGGAACAAGAACTCAACAAAAGCACCAACACAGATGCCAAGATTGTTGTTGTGAGCTACATATTTATGTTCATATATGCGTCTTTGGCGCTAGGTTCATCTGGATTGGCGTTATCAAAGCTGATCAGTAATCCATCAAAAGCGTTCGTCGATAGCAAATTCACTTTAGGCATCATGGGCATTGTTATAGTGCTCATGTCTGTCTCAGCGTCTGTTGGACTTTTCTCAGCCATGGGTGTTAAGGTTACCTTGATCATTGCCGAAGTTATACCCTTCTTAGTCTTGGCAGTTGGTGTAGACAATATTTTCTTGATCACTCATGAATTCGACCGCGCCAATGTATCACACCCAGATCTTGATGTTGAATACAGAATTTCCAAAGCACTCGGCCGTATGGGTCCTTCGATCTTGCTCTCAGCCTTGACTGAAGTTATTGCTTTCGCTTTAGGCGCTGTTGTAGCTATGCCTGCTGTCCGCAATTTCGCCATTTATGCTGCCGGCGCTGTATTGATCAACGCATTGCTACAAATGACCATGTTCATTTCGGTCTTGTGTTTGAACCAAAAGCGACAGGAAAGCAACCGATTTGACTGTGTTCCTTGCATAGTCGCTCCAGGAGGTCCTATACGTCTATATGTTGGAGAAGAAGAGAGTTATCTCCAAAGATTTATCAGAAAAACCTATGCACCAGCCTTGCTAGGTAAATATGCCAAAGGCTTCATTTTGATTTTCTTTTTGGGCATATTCTCCATTTCTATCGCCCTGTCACCTGAGGTAGAACTTGGTTTGGATCAGAGGATTGCTATTCCTAGCGACAGTTATCTGATCGACTACTTTAATGACCTCTACGATTATTTTGGAAGTGGACCACCAGTTTACTTTGTCACCAAAGGATACAACGCAACACATCGCTCTGAACAGAAGGCTCTCTGTGGAAAGTTTCCTGCTTGTGGAGACTATTCCATGTTGAACATTCTCGAACAAGAACGAAAACGACCCGAAGTTTCTTACCTTGCTGAGCCTGCAGCAAGTTGGATTGATGACTTCTTTGTCTGGCTTAATCCGGAAGCCAGTCCTCAGTGTTGTTTTGAGAAGAAGGATGGATCTGGTTTCTGCAAAGGGGAACAACCAGGTTGCAAAATCTGCTTCGAGGGCCGAAAGCCTGCCTGGAACGTCACACTAAACGGCATGCCAGAA
>Ga0160427_10001601_pt1 | contig 13879 bp, 14 predicted proteins | sample SolpanmetagenomL_FD_108194 | JGI IMG/M metagenome (GOLD analysis project Ga0160427, IMG submission 108194) | Solar panel surface microbial communities from Lawrence Berkeley National Laboratory, California, USA - L | ecosystem: Engineered > Built environment > Solar panel > Unclassified ...
TCTTGTTTATTTATACGCTTTAGTCTTTTGTTTCGGTCTGTTTCGTTTCGTCTCGTTCCAACAGAGTAGGTGATGATGTGATTCCCTCCAGGCAATTGGTCCTCTTACAGCTGAGCTCTCTCTTTTCAGTTTCTCAGTATTAGCGCTTCGTGCTTTCACCTTTAAGATCCTGAGATGCTTATAATGAAGTTACAGGGTATAATTTTGGTGCGGCTTTAAAAATTTCCCACATGCGTAAACATCTTTGAAAGATGACCGAGTTCACAAGATCTTGATAGAGCTAGACCTGCGAGTGAGTGTAATAGCAGAATTGTTGGACACGTAGACCTACTGCTTGCCTTTCTCCAACCAACTTGTGTGACTTAGCTAATCATTCGATGTTTGCTTCTTGGTGATAGCCGCGGAAGTTTCGTTTCTTACCTGCCAATAATGTAATACGTCTCAGAAATTGGTTCACAATCTTTATCAACATAGCACTATCTAGGCACGCGTTGGCCTTCTTCGGTTTTGGCCTTTTTCTCTTGGCAGTCCACCTAAGCAGGTTTTACAGTCAGACTTATCAGACGTAAGCTTTTAAGGAGTTTTGCCAAGAGATCGATCACAGGCGGAAGCAGGGTCAGAGAAATATATCTTACGTATATTCACATGTTTTTACCGAGATGGAGATACGAAACAAATGCGGAGATGTTTTATGGGGAATGCCCTGACCTTGTTGGTAGAGACATGCCCACAATCATGGCCGTAGCCCGACGAGTAAATCCGATATCCTCTATGAAAACTGCTTGTTACTATGGAAGCATATAATAAAGTGCTATATTGCCTAAATGCACTCGTGTACTTATACCTTGTTTCTGGTAATGTGATGAATCAATGACAAATCATATTAATGACTCATCCCTGAAGTTGATCAAAGCTACCGAATGGTCTAATACTTGTGATTTGGTTGTGACATCTTAAACTACAACTTAATGATCTAATGTGATAGACAGGGAAGAGTTTTCATTTGGACGTAAAATGGACATGAACCTACATGGTTGTAGAAAATTAGATTTCATTGCTTGTTGATGGCAGAATTAGTCATAGGGCATAGAACCAGAGTTAGGTCGCGCAATCATCATTTGTGGTCAGAGCGTGCAATATATCATCATAACATTGTAAAAATCATACCAACTTAAGAACATCACATATATGAACTAACAAAAATCCTCTAAAGTTTATTATTGATTAGCATGTATTCAGTTGAATAATATCCGTAACACGCTAAGGGAAAAGAAGCTTGGAAGGTGAAGAAGAGAGCTGTCAACAAACTGGTCGGGGAAAAGTGTCATGCAAACGGAATTGTACTATGGACAAAATGGAACTCGTGTCATCATCATTTAGTAAAATTTTGATGGTTTCCCTTTCTCCAATCTCAGCCAAATATCTAAATTAGAAGTTAGCCCAAATTGTAGTTGGCTGAGCCTACTATCGGATTCCTGTTATCTTGACCAACTGAAGCTTATGTGAGCCTTATAGTTGAAAATAGTTTGGGTTCGTGGTGTATCTTATGGATTTGGTCGTAAAAGTGACTCGAGTTGTATTGACGACAAATGTATACGTTAAGTTTGTCAAAGTAGTAATATATGTGGTCTGTATTGAGGTAGTAAAACCGGATAGTGCTGAAGTTGTGATCTTAGTTGTTTTCAAAGAAACAAACCTCGACGTCGACTTTTTAGTAGAGACCACCACATACGTAGCATTAGTTTTCGAGAGATGATATCTTGTTAATCTGAGTGTACGAATCATTTTCTCAGGCACAATAATTGCATTCTTCGCGAAAATATGCATGAATATAAATGTGGGCAAGTATAAGAATCCTTATGGTCGTACCAAGTTCAAATGTCCTTGACGGACAAACCTATTGGAGGACGCTTCACATGCAAATCCACTTTACCGGGATTGGTATGCGATGCTCTTATTATGAGTAAAAAGGTATACGAACATATGCGCTCTTTGTAGATAAGATCTACAGGTCTGTAGAAACAACTGTAGCTGCTTTTTAGAATCGTCGATCATTGGCTGTTTTTATATATTCATGGAATTTTCTACACTCAATCTTATTTGTAGGTTAATGAAAACAGGAGGCACATTAATCATCATGGTACTGTACCACAACTGGCATGATGATATTAGAGTTCTGCTGCGGAACTATGCCATCATATTTGCCGAGCCTTGCGTATGGTTAATACGAACAAATACGTAATAAGTGGATTGTATATAGCCCAAGACAGGCATGTACACGATATGCCTATTATATCTCAGTCTATGTAAGATGCTTTGTATATCTTTTTTGCTACATGTATACGAAAATTGTAGTAGTTTGAGCGAGCTCAGATTGCAAAAATAAGTTTTTATCAAATTCAAGCTTAATTTTTTATTATTATCATGGTTGGAAATGTTTGTCGAGTTTGTTCACATTATTTGATTATACGATGCTTCAACACGACGCCCACGAATTGCTGTAACCTACTTGGGTATGCATACTCAAGTAGGTAATACAGAATACCTACAACATTGAATACAATAGGCGTATGTATAGATGATATGCATTCAACCACTAAGGAAATCTTGGAGCCTGTGAGTCTATGAGATTTATGTATAATGCAAGCATGACATGCCATTTACCATTGGACGGAGCATACTTCTCGAAATGTGAGCTTGATGTCGTTCAGAATATTACAAGATAGTATTTTATTCATATTATATAAACACGTTTTGATACCATGGTGAAAGACAAATTCCACAAAATTTTAACCGCATTCACCACTATTCGATTATCGAGATCCAAAAGGATTGCACATTTGGTAACTGGATCAAAGCAATAAACACAACCTAAAATGACTTGTTCAGAATTGACTAAGATATATCGTTGCAAGCATGAGAAAACAACACATCACCACTCACTCGCTTGCACCTTTAGCAGAAAGCCTTGCGAAAGCTCTACTGCCCACGACTACTCAAAAGTCAACTCATTATGTATGAACTGTAGGCAATACTCAGCGCATAATACAAATGCTCGAGGAAATAAGAACTATACAAACAATTTGCAAAATTCTACTACAAGCATAAGACGTTTGTCACAAAACATCCAAATGCCAGTACCAGAGGTAAAGATTCGAGAAAAGAAAATCCCACGAATAGAAAGTTCTCTCAAACATACACTTGACGAACACGGCGTGGCATTAAACAAGCCTACAGTATGCTTTTTCCAAACATCAACATACACCCAATGTGACCACACCAAATGCTCAGTGACCCATGCAAGAAATTGCACCTCAGTGTGTAAAGTTTACGAATGGGCAAATTCAAAAGTTGTCAATGGAGTATGTGGAAAGTGCGAATATAAGTGGAAAACGAAGGAGCATCATGCTTCGTATTATGTTGAACCCCAGATAAGTCCACAAAATAAGAAGAAAGGTCAAACGACACGAATTGTCAACCTTGGAAACTTTGGACAATTGCGGATTGGCAAACAAAACAGCCCATGAATAAATACTACTTCTTTTTGACTAAGAGATACATTGCATGTTGTCTATTTTGCTTCAGCTTGTTCTTTCCTTGAGTGAAGGAATAGTAACAGTACTCATGCCGAATAGCTAGCTCATTCAGCCATAAGAAAACAATCGAATTACACATTTGAACTTGAGCTTTTTGCCATCGATTATGTCGAGATATATATGTGCGTGACTTGCTCCTCAAGATGAACGAAATCTACAAGATAAAGTCAAACTTTCTTACTCGAGTCAAACGCTCGACTTCAGATACATAGTCATCTCGAAATCTATATATAAGGATAAGTTGATATAGTCAGATCCAGACCCATCAGACGCATGCTCATCCTGACTTTCAATGGATATTGTTGCCTAATATCGTCATAATCGGCCTATCTCAAAAATGAATGTTAGTCTCATGAACATCGCGAAAGACAAAAGCCAAGAACATTCAGATATTCAAGCAGAGAACTCATGCCACAATCTTTCTTTATCCATCAAAAATCCATCTTTTGTGAACTCCACTCCTTCCTCCTTTAAAAGCTTCATCTTTTTCTCAATATTAACACCCGAAGGCGCCTTTCGCCAATCTCCCATAAATCCTCCTATAAACTAAAGAAAAGAGTCACGGAGTCAGTCTTACAAAAAGGTCTTCAAAAAGATAAATTCAAAGTTGATATTACGATGAGACCAAGATAAACCATACCCCAGTACTTGCAATAACTCGATGACATGGAATTTGTGGAGCATATGGATTTCTTCGTAAAGCCGAACCGACAGCTCTTGGGGAAGAATTTAAAGCGTTCGAGAGGTCAGCATAGGTTGTAATTTTGCCTATCTTGTCAGCTTAAATAGAAAGAAACAAGGCGAATTTTCGAGAGATTTGCAAAGTTACGCGAGAAGGAACATGGACTTGTAGAACAAAATGTACATACCAGCCGGGATTTGTGAGAGAAGGTTGTAAACACGCTTGAGTTATATTGAATTGTTATTATTATCATTATTCTTCCTTTTCTCGTCTAATTTTCATAAACTTCATGACGAAAGAAAATATACCTTCTGGTAAGGAGTCACGGTAGCTTTCTTCTGCATTTTGTAGTGTTTCGATGAAATAATAATTGAATCCCTTGAATGATTTGTATAACGTTGCTTCCTTTTCAAATCTACCAACATGAGTTGTATTTGGCATGCTCTTATATTTCCTGTTTGGTAGTGTTTTGTGACGCGTTGAGTCACACGAGAAAACGTGATGCTATAGACAAGGTTTTTAAGATTTGAATTTGTAATCATATAAATCAAATCTTAGATCACTAAACAACTAAGCATTTCTAGTCTAATTTAGCACGGATGACAATTATGGGCTGCATATCTACAGTTTCGCAAGTTCTTCAACTTTGACAATTTGTACATCTGACGGCATGCCTCCTTTTCCAAAACTGACGATACTCTTTCGCATTGGATCGCCTTCTTCTCCATATCCTAGTATAACTCTACCATCTTTTGTTTTACCTTCTGGTCGAGGTTTGAACACAAATTGACCCATGTTGTCTTTTTTTAACCATTCTGTTATATGTTTTTGTGCATCGTTGCCGGATGATTGTGCAAAAGGTTCGAGGCGGGTCAGCAGATATGCTTGAGGAGGAAAGAATATGATAGACTTGGCGTGCATGGCCTCAAGTGCTTTTGTCGGACTGAGAAATGTTGTAGATATAATTTCTCGGCCGCCATCTGAGGTTGGCATTGTCATCTCCTGTAAAGGTGTCGCATCCAGATGTGATGGTAGAAATGTCAAAAACATCTTTGTGAAGTATCGCTTCTTCATCGTTTTAGGCGTTTCCCAAGCAGTAAAAGGTATCAAGGCATCTAATGACATTTAGCTCTCTATCGGGTGAACGATTGAAAAGGCCCATATTTGTCGTACCTGTACTGACAGATATATTCTCCTTATTCAGCCAATCCACAAACCGGAGTTTCCCTGAATGGATCTCCTCCCGAATGCTCTTGAGGTTTGAATCTTTCTTTATGGGTTCCTTCGTCAAAAGTAGACCAGTTTCCTCGAATGTTTCTCGTATTGCGCACAACTCATAAGATTCGCCATCCTGCGAGGAATCCAAATTCCCGCCAGGAAAGACATGCGCATTTGCAAATGACGTAGCTGTGTTGACTCTGTGAACTAGTAGAACTTCATTTTTTGCATTCATCAAGACAAGACTGACTGAAATCATTAGTCAAGACCAGCTGAAGGAACCATGTAGGAGCTACCTTGCGCTTGGTCTGGGTGTCATTGGCGCCTCTTGCTTGGTCGTGTAGGAATGATTGCCCGTCATGATTACTGGGCTTCTGATGTGAGAAGTACGCTTGATACTCAAAGTACGACAGTTGATATTTACAAATGCTCGAGCTGGCGACTTGACAAGATGCTGTATGTACATGTTGATTCGGGCGAGACTTTATGGAGAGTTGTACTGAGCGAGCAGGTTTGGCATTCGGGTACGTATTTGAGCCACGGCTCAATGACAAAACCTGGTGATGAAACTGAATCCTGCTCAGTTGGTGATGTCCATCGAAAGAATTTGCCGTTCATGACCGGTGATAGCCATCATCATGCTCTGTGGAGAAGCATGTCAAATTAGTGGAACCAATTCTATGAACTTGTCCTCAATGCTATGCTCTTCATATGAACTTGATCAATCACATTAGTGGTACATGATGATACAAACCATATTTGCTTTGCAAATTTGTAGCATTCTCAATCGCAACCATAATCAATCATATACAAACAAGAAGAATTGTTGCGAGTCAAGATAATGTCTGGCGTCTGCAATCGATAAACATGATTTGACTTGTCCGTCTTGATGCTGACAATTCTCGGCGTTCCTACTCTCTTGTTTGCTAGGCACAGTGACATAGGCTGAGTAAGTTAGCATATGCATATGGCACCAAGCCTCGACAATGCCAGGAGACTAATTGCTCTTACTCAAGTGAAGCATTTAACAGGGTCACTGAAACACATTGGCAAGATTTTAAGCCTCTGGTCGTCCATGTGCATAAATATAGTGCTGAATTTATAATAAACATGAGATGAATCTCGCGATCGTCTCTAGTTTGGTATCTCTTGGCTCGTACACTGACTTGTGTATGTCTGACAATGTGCCGAATTAGTCCCAGGAGCTTCTTGATATAGTATACATCAAGCAGGATTGTGCATCTACGTCTAGATTACTGAATTTTACAACTCAATCTGTAGGTGCCAAGTAACCTTATCTGATGCGAACAAGAAAAAGACGACACACATGCAAGAGTCCTGAACGATCGATTCATCTTCTGGCAAAGCTTATTTTGTATGTGTCTACAACAACAAAGATCGGATGGCTCGTGGGGGCGGCGTTGTTTCATGCTATTTTAGCAAAAAATCCAAAGTGGGTTCATATTTTCGCAGAGTTTACCCTCCAGGCGAAATCTAAGGGGTTGTCTTTCGGTTGAGAATCTCAGACAATACTAGAAGAAGAACAATACTAAGTTATATAATGAAGTGCAGCACGATGCAAAATCAATGAATCAATGAATCAATGAATCAATGAATCAATGAATCAATGAATCAATGAATCATTGATGAATTGGTTGCAAGCGAGATGGATCTCGAGAGCTCATGAGTGTTTGGAAATTGTGATACCATTTGTACTGGAGTGTACGATGAAATACTTTAGTGTAGACTACAATAGTACAGTACGGCTGTGCAACGAGATATCTTCGCTCTCAACGAGCCCTTCAGCCAGCCAGGTAGCCAATTGTTCAGGCACACTACTTGCTCTATTCAGCTGGGATCATTTTCCTTATTCCGTTACAAGATATCCACATTGGTCTTCTGGGCGAGCCGAAGGTATCTTTTGTACCCTGTCTGTCTGTATTTCCAATAACCAACAGCCTTTTCATGCTCTTTTGATTGGCAGTCAGTATTTGCAATAGGGGATTTGCACCCTGATGTCCCATTATGGAACATCAAAAAAAAGCTTATGTTGGCGTAAAGTGGATACATGCTCCACATTATCATGTATTGTGATATTACCATTTTATTTGTCTTTTCTCTCCCTTTGATCCAGGTACCAGGAAGACTCGGCGTTTTTGCTTTGATCAGATGTCAACACCCAGGATGTGGGATGAATAAGGAAGTTCCTAGACTATAAATCGTGTGTCATTTCCGCTGCGTCTTTGTCCAGGCTTCTTCCTCACTCACTCATCTCCATCTCACCCCATTAATAGATCTCGTTTTCGCTGGCCGAACACTCCATCCAGAAAACAAAAGAAAGAAACAAAAAAAAAAAAAGGCATTTCACGAATCTTCTGCTTTGATAGCATATAACGACAGTTTCCTCACCTTTATATCACAGAGATTCTTGATCACTATTTCTTTTGTTCTGTTTCTGGCATTGACAGCTCAATTTGATCGTCACTCACATAACATCTCATCATCACCCCAACATCTGCAACCCATCAAACTTCATTGCAATCTACAAATCATACCTCTCATACTTCATACTACATACACCAAGGTTAGTGAAATTTCCTATGCTTGCTATAATTTGTACCGAAAACATACTAACCTCTTACCCTGCCTTGTAGATGTTGTTTAAACTCACCACTGTCGTTGCCATTGCATCTACAATTTCCGTCGTCACAGCTCTTCCTATCCGACCTCCACCAAGTGCATATGGTTCACAACCAATGAGAACTCTTCCAATCCGCCAAGGAGAACTGTCACCAAGAGAGAGCGCCGCAGCCGTCATTATTGATGATCTGATTAATTGAGTTACCTCTTTTACATGAAAGATGGCTCGGACAATTATTCAACAAACATCTCCCATATCATCTTGAACACCCTGCATTTACAACGCAAATACTCAGACAGAATTGCGCTTTTAAGAATCACAAAGTAAAGATTGTGCATAATAAGGAAAGCGTCTTCCTATAAGCACCGCATCGCTAGGAAGAATATTCATCTGTTGGAGATAATTGTCAAGCAAGGAACTCTACGAGAGTTCCTCAAGGATGGTTTTTATAGGTTTCCGAAAAGGAACATACAAGTTCGTCTTACTTGTCGATTGATAAGACAAGAAGTGTTTGAAGTAAGGGGAAAAACAGTAGCGGATCTGATAATCGAGCATCATGATGGGATCAATTAATTTTGTATACCTGCTTGGTATCAATCTACACTCACCCTTCTAGAGGTTCTAGTTAGAGCATCGCAACTATAACAGACGGCTTCTACTATAGTGATAGAATAGAAGCTTTCATCCACACGCATTTTCAATCACAACATCACTATAAATTTCATTTATGTACAAGAATGTCATCCTTGTGAATTATTCAAATTTTATCTCCTTGAAGTGAACGTTGTATTCAGTAAAGCTTTAGTACTAAGCCAAGTCGATTAGGTTATGCAACTGTCTGTCACTATTATCCTATTTGAACAAACAACATGCATCACCAGTGTTGTATTATACATTAAATATTACTATCCACCACGTGCACCACAACACATATTACAAGTTTTGTGAGTGGTAGCAATATATAGAATGACAAGAACGCTAATAAAAATTCGCTATGACCGTAACAAACTTCGTCCATGTTGCGTTATCTCATTCGGATTCCATGTTTGTTCTTTCGAGCCATTTTGTGCCAAATCGATCGTCACAGCAACTACTTCATTCACAGTTTGCGCTCTCATTGTATTTCTCACCATTTCTGGTATCCATGTCCCTTTCGACGTGACCATTCCCGGTCTCATTATAAACGTTTGCATATCTTCTCTGTCAACCAAGATACTCTCGATTTCACCCTATCAATATCAGAAAGAGAGAGTCAGTACACATATACGTATAATCATGGGTGCCCCCCATGATGAGCGGTTGAAAAGCTCTCATCATTGAGGACTGAAAATGATAATAATAATCTTTTGATTAAGAAAGAAAACGTACTCGAATTTTTCTCAAATCTCCCATAATCCATGTTGATGCATCTTTGTCTCTAACTGCAATCATACCACTAAAGTAAATGAAGCGGAAGTTCGGATTGTTGTTTGTAGCTCTTGATATTGCATCCATTCCCGCGATTGGGAAATTGGTATTTACTCTACGACATGTTTCGGCGTTTGTGCTCTTGTCGCCAAGTGTCCTAGGAAGGTTTTTCCAAGAAATGTTAGCAAAAGTAAATAACGTTGGCATTGCGTTAGTATAGTGCTAGTAGCGTCTTCTTCTTCTTCTTCTTCTTTTTTTTACCCTCTAGAAAATTGCTACAAGTATCAACTATCAGAGGGAAAAAATACTAACCATATACAAGCATCGCTTCCCTCGAGCTCTTGGATAACATTGTCAGGATAATTTAGAAAATCTTTCAAAATAACAACCATCAACTTTGGATTTGTGATGGAGAGGGACCGTCTTGATAAAACAATAATTGATGTAATCGCCGGATTGTCAATGCATTGTTGAAGTACTTCTTGACCAATGAAACCAGATGCTCCAGTAATAATAATTTTCATATTGACGAATGACTTTATACTTTAGAGAGTACAGGTCTTGATACCGAGATTTTTGCTGTTAAGAACTAGAGAGGAATGCAACAAGCTTATCAATATCAGAGCTTGAATTGCTGTAGTATTTTGATTGAATGTTTTTGTCGTTGTTTGTCATGATATCAATTACAATTGGATATGAAGCGCAATTTATATACATAAATCGGCGAAGTTAGACTATCCATCCCTTTTGAGCAGGGATGATGTTCAAGGTCGTGGACGGCTCAATCATTGATCCGAACAATGGAAGTTTTTAAATGGACATTAAAAGAACCACGAGTCTGAGATGCATGATGATATCGTCCCAAAAACTAAACCGCAAATCGCGGGAAATAATCTGATGTTGTATGAAATAAGTGTGTCATGAATAGATAACGATATGGCATTCTTTTGATTTTGTTTTCTTTGGTCTATCGAAAATTATACATTATTGTAAAGTATGCAATGTTTTATCGCGAAAAATGCAAAATCATAAGTCGTAAGTAGCTTTTTTTCAAAAACAGTGATTCACCGTATATACCCCACGACTATATATCGCAGTAGAGTACACCTTTAGTTGCTACTGGTAAACCCATAGCCTACGATCTGTAAATTTATTGAATAACAGCCAGGCAGTACTTTGCCTTTACCACCAGCATAATAAAGCTGCCACGATGGGCCAAACTGGCTCGCTGCTGTTATAGGGCACTGGTACCATTTGTTTGTGGTCTTGTATCTGTGGAAAGAATTTCACATCAGCATTTCAAATTTCTACTTTTTGCTATCGGACAAGAGACTAAGAGTAGTTAAAGAAAAAATCCTACCTGAAATTGAAATCTTGCTGCACAGTAAATCCCTGTGTCACGGCACCGGCTGGCACGGTGTCAGTTGAACTAACAAAACCGACAGGCGAAAAACTGGGTGGTAGTTAGCGACTGAAAAACATCTACACACAATATCAGAGTAGAAGAGAGAACTGCTCACCTGTTTGGGAAGATGTATAGGGATTGATCAAAGTTTGGTGGGGCATGTTCACTTGTAAACACAGCACTACTACCAGCCAATTCTAATATGACAGGCTCCGAGTAGATTTCGTATTTGACACTGCCCATAAAAACCGAAGCTAGGCCGCCTTACGTTAGAATAAATTGATGTCGCGACAGCGAATAGTGACAACTTACAATTTGCGTACGAGACAATATCTGCTGGTGACATTTCAACATTATTGCCGCCGTCGGCACGTAGCAAGAATGTTGTTGGCACTGTCTTCATCATTGGTGCTGCAATGGCAGTTACTGCTAAAAGTGATCCGACTAGAGATTTGAACAACATTTTCCCCGGATTTTGTATGTATGGCTTTGAAGATGATCAAAGTTGATTGTGATGATTGAATTGATATCTTGTTTTCAATATCCAGATACGATTTCAATGAATAAGGGCCTCACTCTCTATTTATCAAGTTTATCCAAGCTTCAACACCATCTTTGGACCCATTTCTAACATCGTACATGCATGATGTAGCAACCGTAAAATTCAACAAGCTACAAGGCTGGGGATATACGCGAAACCATGTCAGAAAATGGTAGAGGATAGAGTTCGTCTCATGCAAAGTTCCGATTTTTAACCTTATTGAGAAGCTCGTGGAGTGATTAGTGTGATTCAAAATCTGGCTTCTTCTTTTGTTTGTTTCTACTCTCATTTCAACAATCGAAGGCCTGCTTAAAATAGAACACGATCCAGCCAACCTTCTAAGATGAGCTCTTGTAATGACTGCGCTTAACAAGGTTGGGGTTTTGGCTGTTGATCGTTTTAGCCGTGTCAACCTCAATGGACTGTGATCTGGCAGTAGCAACTTGGACTTCCCCTTGTTGTCTGTAGCTTTTGTACAGAGCATCTCGCTACTTGTGACTTGATTAGACTCGAGGTGAAAGACGAACTCGTCCTGAGACTCTCCCTGAAAGTCAAGTTTTAATTTAAAGCGTATCGGACATAGCCTCAAGAACGGGAGAAAGTCGAGTTGCTTGAATTCACGTGAAGTCAGTAGAGTTTGGACGACTTAACTTTAAAGAAGCAAAGTTTGGGACGAGATCGCATCAGCTATTGTGATGCACTATTCAGGGGCACCCTAGTGGAGGCTATCTCGAAGTAACATCGCGTTGATGATCGATTGCGGTGATGAGCGCCTAGAGTGAAGTGAGTCTAAGCTTCGTCTCGAGTTGCATGAAATTAGAAGTTGTTTATGTTAATGCACAACGTACAACTAGATATTCACCCTACAACAATCGGCACACTGCTATAAAATCCTTGTATGTGCAGTTCGAAAAGAAGATTACAAGCATGAATTATGATGGTGATATTCTGATCATCGCAATATAGCTTTGGATGCGCACTCTGAGTACTTAGTAGTAATCTTGCATCGACAAAAACTTCGAAGTAGACAGTTTATACATCACGTGTACACGTGGAGTTTCCGAAGATTTAGCACACTTCTCGCGTGGGTGATCAAGCACAACATCTGAACCACAGCCAGAACTTTGGTCAGACATTTGCTACACAAGGGCATCATGTCGATGCAGGCAGAGAACGAAAACAATGCAGAAGTACCCGACTGCGAAAAGTCCTTGGCATACTGGCTGAGCATCTCTGCCGACACCGATGGCATGCTTGGAGGCTATCCACAAATATCCAACCTTGATGTTCATGCATCAACGAATTTTCTTATAAAGTTAAAGTCGCGTATGCCCAAGGATCGGCCTTGGAGAGCCGCAGACTGCGGGGCTGGGTATGGTTTCACAGCATTTGTGTTGGGATGAGCCTTTTCTTTCTTTACTAAATATTTCCCTTTCTTTTCTTAGCATCGGACGAGTCACAAACGGATTCTTGATAAAAAACTTTGAAATAGTAGACATTGTGGAACCAGTCAAAAAGTTTACCGATGTAATCAAAGTTAGCCCTGAGGATCATGGATCTATAGGAAACGTCTTCAATGTTGGATTACAAGATTGGTATCCAACACAACATACATATACAGTGATATGGAAGTAAGGCTTTTTTTCATGCAAATGTTTCAAAAACTTGTGCTGACATCTACACAAAATAGTCAATGGTGCGTGGGCCACCTTACAGACGCAGATTTTGTGGCCTATCTCAAACGGTGTATTCCCGCATTGCAGCCGCATGGTTTTATTGCCATTAAAGAGAACATAGCCACGACTCTGGATGACATTTATGATCCCGAGGATAGCAGTGTCACACGGACAGATAAAAAGTTCTGTGCATTGTTTGAACAAGCCGGACTCAAGATTGTCAAAACCGAACTACAGAAAGGGTTTCCTGCGTCATTGGGACTATTTCCTGTCAGAATGTACGCCCTGCAACCAGTTTGAGGGGTCAAAACGGTGCGAAATGATACAACATTCGGACAAACATTATGCAAAACGCAGCATATTGCTATTTCTAGATTACTGCTACCTCTATAACTCTATAGCTTCGTTAGAGATTATGCTCAGAGCTAAGAACATTGTCATGCTCTCAGGTATCCAATCCACAATCAACTATCTGATCTAGTATACAATACAAATAGTATAATATCAGCCACGAAACCCAGTCTGCTGCGAATCCACATCGAACCAAAATGATATGTGTTACAATGAGGAATTAGGAAGTAACAGATATTATGGGCGTTGCATAGGTTTTGATAGGATTTTGAAGTTGCTTCCTCGAGGCCTTGAGGAGTGCCTTCTCGCACGATAGACACTGAAATATCCCCTTGAAATACCTATTAAAGACTACTTCCACA
>Ga0160427_10001602_pt1 | contig 13877 bp, 6 predicted proteins | sample SolpanmetagenomL_FD_108194 | JGI IMG/M metagenome (GOLD analysis project Ga0160427, IMG submission 108194) | Solar panel surface microbial communities from Lawrence Berkeley National Laboratory, California, USA - L | ecosystem: Engineered > Built environment > Solar panel > Unclassified ...
CTTAAGCTAGCAGCAACAAGTCGAATTCGCAACAAGAACTAGAAATGGCCACAACAAGTTTGTGATGCCAGCAGCAAATCGAACTGCCAGCCGCGAGTCGGGCTGCCCAGACCATTCGAAATCAATTGCTAGATCACTAATTGCTAGTAACCAAAGATGCGATTGCCAGAAGTTACTAACTGCACAGAACATGCCGACCGTACACAAGACGCCGATCATACACAATATGCCAGAAACAGAAGATGCCGATTACACACAAGATGCCTTTACGCACAAGATGCAGATTGCACACAAGAGGCCGAGTGCACACAACAAGCCGATTCCATACAAGATGCCGATTTCATACAAGCTGCCATTCGAACAAGAGATGTCACTTGCGACAACAGCAATTATGAAATTATAACAAAATTAAACAGCCAGCGGCAGGATTACTAAGAAGCAAAGGCATGTCAAGTACGAGAAACAATATAAGTGCCAAGCACTACGACTGAAGTGCCAGCATTAGGTCAAGTACGACGAAAGATTAATCAATCGCTAGCAGCTGAAGATTGTCAATTGCTATCAACAATGAATTGCAAATTGTCAGCAACGAAAGCCCATACAGTGCTTTTAACAGGACGACAAGGAGAAAAACTACTAGTGATGAAAGTAGCATCTGCGTAGTGCTAGCAACAAGATTGCTTGCGACAAGATCGCGATAGAGCTAAAACCCTCAGGTATTAAACTGGAAAATGCTCATCGGTCACCTTGCAGTGAAGTTATCAGCAGCGTTATCTGCAATCAATTACTTCGACAATCTGGCACACCACAACAATCAGAATCGAGCAACCATGAACTACCTTGCACTGAGACTCTTTCGCAAAGAGATATCTCCTTAGAGGTTCGCAATCAAGACATTACGTCAATGCAAACCACACTGCACAATCGGAAACACTGTGCAAGCGGAAATACTCCGCGTCACACATCGCAGTTGGAAACACTTCGAAATCATTAGGCACTTCGCAATCATAATTGGCAGCATCAAGACTGCGAGTATCGAACAGAATTACATACTAAGATCAAAGACAACACAATAACCAACTGCTAATATACAAAATTTCTAGTAATAAGACCATTGAACTTCGGCAACAACAAGTACTGGCAATAAAACGCAACGAAAGACAACATTGTTGGCAACGAGAATACTGGCAATAAAATCGCAAGTGGTAAAAGCGAGCGTCAGCTACAGAATAGCCAGCTTAAGTATCGTTTTCTGTAGCAGAACTGCTTTCCGCGACAGAATCGCTTTTCGTGACAGAATCATCTGCAATAAAACTGTGCAAGCAACAAAATATGCCAATTGTCAACAACAGGTTACACCGCGATCAGAGATTCATCCACAATCAGAAGTCATTCTGCAATCAGAAGTTGTTTCGCAATCAGAAGTCACTTTGCGAACAGAAGTACAATCGAAGTCACTTTGCATTCGGAAGTCATTTTACAATCACGTTGTTTCGTAATCAGAAGCGCAGCCGGAAGTCAGAAAGTCACTTCGCAATCGGAAGTCAACTCGCAACCAAATCAACTCTGCCATATGGACTTTCCAAGCAAATTGACCTGCAAACGAATCGACTTGCGTGATATTAGCAACAGAACACAAAATCACCAATCGCTAGCAAGAAAGTCAATGCAACAGAACTAAGTGTCAGCTCCAAAATTGCCTTCCGTAACAGAATGGTTTTTCGTGACAGAATTGCTTCTCTCAACAGAACTGTTAGCAATAAAATCATCTTCGTAATCAAATTATGAGCAATGGGATCGACGTCGCATTTAAATTGCCACGATCATCAGCTATCAAAGTGCCAGCAACAAAGTTGAACTCCATCAATCAGAATTGATTCACAATTACAATCGACTTCGCATTCGAAATTGACTCCACATTCAGCTAATCAGTAATTCGATGTTACTCCCAAATCAGTCGTAACAGCGTATCAGAACCACTTTGCAATAAGACTGGTCGCTGCATGCTGCCGGGACCAGTGAATGACAGGGCGAAAGCAATCTTGAAGGATTTACTTATGCTGGTCATTGCCGGCAAAGAAGTTCGTTATCATACTACATTTCGCAACACTGACGTTGGGAATAATCTTACCAGCAATCATGAAGAGTCCAGTGTTCACGGCTCCCGAATCCGAAGCTGCATTCAACATCATCCCTCTTCTCAAGAAATTGCTGCATACAAGCTACTCTACAGTGATAACCAACCTTCTGCCGCCCGTTTCCAGCACTTTGATGACTTTATTCTACCTAAGTGTATCAGTTGCACTGCACGTGTACCACGATAAGCTTGCTCACTTCCATATTTACACCACCACTACACCATGCATACCGAAGCTGCCAACACAAAATTGTTGTCATGAACAGAAGCCGAAACTCAAATGCAAGTCCTATATTAAAGACGATCGGACGACGATCCCCCTCCCCGATTACGCAATCATACTCCACCACCCTCAAGGTTATTCACGTCTTCAACTCACTCATCTCTTACCTCTGCTTTCACTTTCTCTCCAATTCTCACATACACGACGTCTGGCATATCGTCAAGAACACACTAACCTATACTCTTCGTCACCTCGTCAGCTCGCAACTTGCTATCTAGCACAAGTACAAGCACATCCCAAGATGACGTCCACCTGGTCCGGCAGCGCATCTTATACCAAAGTCGAACAAGTCTCTGAGTCTGCGTGTCGTCCGCCGACTCACAGGCGATGAGAGCTACGAAACGCCTGTACTCATGAACTCGACATGGTGTGATGCCGACGCGTTGAAGAAAGAGTTGGAGGATATGGGATGGCGGGACGTGCAGGTTGAGAAGCGCGAATGTCCAAGTCGCTGGAGAGATGCGGAAGAGGTGGAGAGTTGGTTGCTGGAGGGCGGCAATCCGGTTGTCTGGGAGAAGCTGCTGCAACCTTTTGAGAAAGGATTTGGACGGAGTCGTTGGGATTTGAGGGGTATCTTGAAGGAGGAGGTTGAGAAGTTGTGTGGGAGGGAAGAGGTGGAATTGATGGTATGTTGAGATGTTCTGTTCTCTTGAACCTAAAGGTAAGAAGTAACATGCTGACTAGTGATGGTATGTAGGTTCCGGTTATTTCTGTAGTCGCTAGGAAGTGACTGTCGTGACATACTCCGAATTGAGCTGATATATACGTCTATATAGCTAAGTGGAATCTGATGTTGTCGCTGGAGGGGTTGGCATCAGGCTGGCTGCCTTGTGAGCCTATGTAGCTGTGACTTGTGACTATGACTGTGCTATAAGGATGATTGATAGAGCATAGCGATAGGTAGCGATAGGTAATAGTGATGGTAGTCGAGGCGGTAATAGTGATGGTAGTCGAGGAAGAGTAATAAGCGATGTGTAGCAAGCAGCATGGAGCTGTACTATGCTGTGGTTTAGGTTATAGGTGATAAATGATGCAAGATATGTCATGGAGGTTGTGTGATGAGTGCTAGAGCTGAAGAAGGAGGCTGGTGATCTATGTGGAATCTATGATCTAGATGCGACAGCAGATGAGAAGTGATTCGCGAAGCTGGGATATGCAGTTATTTGCTATTTCTATGCACCGAGCATTCGTCAGCATTCATCAGCATACACTTGATAGCCTACTCGCACGAAAACACATAGACAGCTTCGAGCTATCACTAGCCGCGCCTGTGCTCGTGTAATCAGACTAGAGGACTAAACTTGGAATAAATCGAACTCTCGGCACACGATGATGGAGCACTAATCTGACTGAAATGATCTCGCGAATCCTTACAGGTGCATCTAGCTGTACACATATCAGCAGCTGCTCGTCTAACAAACAATTCCCATCGACAAGTCAACTTACAAACACTGAGACACCACACTTCTAGCTTCGCGAGGGCTTGTCGCCAGCCACGTAGGTGGGTCAATGGCAGATCTGCAAGGCACGTTTCGAATGAGTAAAAACGCTTGGAGCTTTCCCCTCACCACATGACGCACGTTCTTGAACGACTTTGGTTTCACAGACTTCGTGTTTCAAGTTCGCATCGTACGGTGTCCTTTGTGTTTCATCAGTCTGGTTTCATCACGCAGAACAGTCTGAGCACTTGACGCTCCGTAAAAGGACGACCTCGCCTAATCTATTCGTTCGACAGCAAGATATCGGCAATATCGGCAGCAAAGTTAAGCCATCTGATTATTGTTTCAGGCTTGCATAATACAACTGACTTAGGTGCACATACCCCGCCTCATACCCGAATTCTACCCGCAATCAATGCGCAATCCTCCTCGAACCCCAGCAAACCTCTTCCCTCCATCTTTCGAAACTACGAATGGACGAAGATGACTGATTGCTGGACACGCTAAACCTGATTTGAGATCAGTGACTTGAGCTACTGATTGAGCTTCTGAGTGCAAAAGTTGATCTGGGATGTTTTCCTTACTACTGTAATATGCCCATCATGGAACTCGACTTTCTACTCCCAAGCAGCACGTTCGACAAGCAAGACCTCTCTTCTCCTTTATCACACTCACCTTCTTCTCAACCTCACTGCCGGACCTTTACTGGAAGAAGACTGTCGCGTTCTGTGTAAGTCTCCCAACCCCTTCAGCTTTACTTGATTCTAAATTGGTGATTGATACCACAGTCTCCTCCTCCACCATTCACTACATCACGATCCATCCCTCCCCCTTTTCGGTCATATCATTCTAAGATGAGGACAACGACACAGCAGATCGAAGTGATCATTCTCGACGATGACGATGACGCGCAAGTACTACCACAGCAAGTCTTCGCCACTCAGGAGGTCACAGCACAGATCAAGAATGAATCTGGTACTGCCCAGGCTGTACATCGCACTCTTACGCGTCTTATGAAGACCATCTTTGTTAATACGTCTCTGCAGGACACCTTTGCTGGGCTGGTCCCAAGGCAAGCGAAGCAAGAGCTCGGATTAAAGGAAGAGACATATGGTACAATCCCCTCTTGTCACTACATTTCGCCGCTCACACCGACTCATTGCAGACACTTCGTTCAGCATGTTCCAAGACACCCACACTCGACCCGCACCTGCTTCAACAACGTCGGGCGGCATCTCTACACGTCCTGACCTCGACGCCTCTTTCTTTCAACCTGAACACTTGATCGAAGATGACTGGCATTGGCTAAATGCTGGAAAACGACATCCCATACACTGGAACGATCTGGATATCACCTCGCAAGCCAGGTTTCGAGACCACGTTATGTCTATACCAGCGAACCACGCAGCTTCCTTCTTCCAGCATTGGCATGTGCAGAAGACCACCCAATTGAGGAGCTTCATCTGGCCGCACGATCGTACCTGGTGATGCAATGTCACGGCCACTTTCGCAAGACTCAATTGGTCATAATGTTTCCCGGCGCTTATGATCTCAAAGGCGCTTTGTATCATGACTGGGAGGCAGTGCTCTCACGTTCGACCGAGTTCATCGAAGATGAAGACAGTGATGAGGAGGACCAGCACAACTCGCGTAACTTCCGCGGCTCTCAATCAACATATCCTCCAGAAGCATCAAGTACGTATGCATCATTATCTACACATAACGTCTCAGCTAACTCCCAATGCTTGCAGGACCTACCACTCGCGTCAAAGTCAGACAAAGCTCAAGTTCACCACGTCTACAAAGAAGCAGTCCGTACATCACCTTCGCCATCGCCTTCGCCCGAACCATCTTCTCGCGCATCCTCAATCACACTCGAAGAGAGCACACCTCTAACATCGTTGACCACCTCGTCGCTCAGGACACGACCATCTCAGCCAAAACGCAGTCCAAACAGCTTTGTCGTCCAGCTCTAAGCGCAGAAAAGGTCTTACAAAGGACCACTTCAACTCAGAATGCACTTGTGTTACCTGCGACAACTGCAACGACTTGGCCAATGCGCTTCGGCTCAGCAACCAAGATGATTGCCCTTGTGGACACTGCGAATTCTGTATGGAAGTCGCAAAAGTCAAGCATGCGAGCTTGCGCGAGTTTGTGCCAGGTAAGTGATTCATCTGTCGACCAAGACTCAAATGAATGCACTTTCACTAACATGCATCCAGAACACTCACGTCCAACCCAAGTGCCAGTCGTTGTCTTCGAGGTACTTCCTCCAACTCCTTCCTCAGCAATGCAGCAAGAACTTATCGATTCCGAGCATCCAACCACACCCAACGTCGCTTCTGCTCACGACATTACTCCCGTCATTCGACGAATGTCAGAAGCCCAAACTCACTCGCCCACAAGCGTCATTGCTGCCAGCGAAGCGGTGCCAACCAGTCATGCAGTCCCAATCAGCCATGCAATTCCAACCAGCCATGCGCTTTCAGCCAGCCAAGCTGTTCCAACCAGCCATGCAGTTACCACTGGTCAAGCAGCACCACCGAATCAAGCAGCACCGCCCAGTCAAGCAGCACCAACCAAACAAGCAGTCCCGGTCGCTGAGCTTCCTCACAACTCGTCCTTCTATTCAGCAACGCACTCGTCAATCGTCTCCACTACCTGCAACGAACACGCCCACGTCTTCTGCCGAACCACCTCCATACACCTCACGAGCTGGTGTTAACCCTCCTCCCACACCATTGGCACGATCTGTCATCGAAGCGCACGACCCTGCACTGTCCGCTCGAGTTGCGCACTTCGAGGCTGCGACACGAAATCTCGCCAACGCTACACCTATGCGAACAGCTCAGCACAGACCATAACTCTCTGTCGAACTGGAGCGAAACGAGAGGACTCACATGGAGAACGCAGGCATGTTTCGCCAGTGCAATGATGTTCTTCGACAATCTCTCAACTCGCTCATAACACAACACGTCTCATTGATGGCAAGAGGTCTTACTGGCAGGCTCTACAGGACAATGTCAACGCATTGAACGCTACTGCTGAAGCACTAGCTGATATAGAATATGGACTGAGAAGAAACATGCAATGGATGCTGACGAACGATGACAACATGTCGCTCCGCGCGTCGAGGACCGCACAACGATGAGGATTGCGGCCGTTGATGGATGACTGGGTGATGTGCACAGAATCGTGCTGACATTGGTTGAGTGGTGATGTTCCCTTATCTTGTCTACAATGAAAAACATGCTTATGCAGACTCTTCTCGTGCTTGAAAACTAATGCTTGCTTTCTTTCCTCCTCTCCTTCACTTTGCCAATCTCGCTTCTTTCTTACTTGCTTTTATGATGTGCTAGCTTCTGCTTCCGTGCTCGACTACGCATGTGTAGTGTCACTATTTCTCTCACTCACTCTTCCAGTCTGACATCTTCCTACGGCTTCATGTTGTGCTTCTTCTCGTACGATATGTCTTTCTTGTATCTTGTTCTCAAATGCTATTGTCAACTGGAAAATTCACTCAGGCATGCTTGTCTCGTGTTCGATCATTCATGCTTACTGTCTCTATATTTACTTTTCATCTTGCGCTCTCTTGTCTTGTCCTCTTCCTTCCTTTCTTCTTGATGTGCTTCTTCCCCACGAAGTCTCGCCATGGTGTTGACGTTGGCTCAGTAGCAATATTATCATGTCTTCCACAAAACACCAGACACACATGCTGATCTCGTGCTTCCTCGTTCTACTTCTCTCTTTCTTTTTCCGAACCTGTTTTTGTTCCTCCTTGCCTCTTGTCGCACTGTCTGTGTTCTCGTATTTTGAAACATTTGGAAGATTCACTCATGCATCTTGGTCTGGTGGTTGAACATCTATACTCGCTCTCTTTGCTTCTCTCATTCACTTTTCCTTATTCAACCTGTTTGTTTCACTGCGTGTTCAAGTTGCTTCCCACACTGGATGTGCTCTCGTATCCTGACTAGAATGGAAGACTCGCCGATAGATTCTCTTCTCGTATTCGACCATTCATATTTACTGTATTTACGTTTCTTATCTCTTTTTCAAATTGGTGTGCTTCTTTCCTTGCTTTCGTTTGCACTGTTTTTCGCACTGTCGGCATCCGCGTATTCTATCTATAATAAAGCAGTCCGCAATGAACGCTCATTTGTGCACTATCATGGCTATCTTACTATAACTACTATATATAATATGATATCCAATATGTCATACTCCTATTTGCTATTCTCTTCTAGGCTCTATATGTTATTATACTTGTTTGCTTATAGCTCTTGGCTCTAATTCCGATATAATCTTACTAGAGATATTAACCTCTCTTGTTTTATATTTACAGTATTACTAAAACATATAATATATAGACTCTTAGTCTAGCTGTTAGGGTTTTGCAGTTGTTGTTATTCAGTGCCAAGGAGTTGCACTAGGGCTAGGGTTAGCGGTACGATTCCGCCCCTCGTACCTTTCTTTCTTATAATCCTTTAGATCCTCTTTTCTTCCTCGTCTATCGTTCTATAGTCTAGTCTAATTTTGTTACACCTTATCTGCTCTAGAACCGTGATATTATAATAGACCTACACTATCTATAAAAAACCTCCGTTAAAATTGCGCTATTACCGCCATTTTCTATTTTTCGCGACTTTTATTCATCTACTATCTTTCGCTAAAATAAACGAACTAGTCACATATCTTCTATCAACTTATCCTTAGCTATAGCTTTCTTATAAGGCTCGACTAGGCCGATCAACGTTAGCGATAACCTCCTTACTCCTCCTACCTATCCGTTTAACCTAACTAACATTGAGTCCAACGAGCACGGTAACTATTAGTTATTAGTAGTAATTATAGTTATATATGAGTCGATTGAGTAACTAACTAATACTAAGCGTGCGACTTAGTATAAGGTGCAGTTGAACCACTAGGGTTAGGTCTTCTTGGTGGAAGAACTTCTGGACCCTAAGTGGTGGAACTCTTAGCGTTACTACTTAGACTTCACCTGAATTCAACAGTAACTATACCTTAGACTCCTTTATAGATATATTAGTTGGAAGTAATATCGACTAGCTAGTCTAGGCACGCTTCGTCTTTAACCTCCCTTAGTAAGTATAAAAGGCTTATCGCTACACTTTGTTAAATAGCTATCTATTAAGAAACTCTAAACGAGAACGTTGCTAGGTAATCGTGCGATTCTCGCGATTGCGAGTAATCTCTAGAGCGAGAAAATGGCCAGCTTCACCTAGATCCTTAATCTTGAAGCTCTTGGCGAGGTCTACCTTAACTTAGTTAACCTGCTTAACCGTAGGAGTAATGATTAATATGTCGTCGATGTAGACGAGAACCTAGACGTCGCTACGGATAAATAGGCAGTTATTAGACTAGGTGCGTGAGAAGCCTATAGCCTTATGAGCCTTGCGTAAGGTTTCGTACCAGTAGTGTAGTGACTGCTTAAGTCTATATAACGTCTTGAACAGGTAGACGTGGGGACTAAATTCTTCCTTAAATCCAGGCGGAGTCTCCATGTAGATTACCTCGTTGAGTAACCCGTATAGGAAGGTAGTTTCAACGTCAATCTAGTGGCACTTAAGGTCCCTGAGTGTAATTAGCGCGAAGATTAATTTGTACGTAGTAGATCGCACCACGCTAGCAAACGTCTCAAAGAAGTCGACGCCTTCTTTCTAGAGGAAACCGTAATCACTTAGCGCGCCTTATACTTCTCAACAGCACCCTTAAGGTTGTATTTAGTCTTAAAGACCCATTTACCCTTGAGTGCATGTACTCCAGGCGGCAGCTTGGCTTTTACCTAAACTCTGTGAGAGCGGATGGAATTCATCTCTTCCAGTTGCGCTTTTACCTAGTGGGGCTAGGTGGCGCTTGCTCTAGCTTCCTTAATGATCTTAGGATCGTCAGGAGTAGAGGACGAATTGAGGTTATTAATCGTCGAGATGTAAGCGGCGATAACAGGGTCTCTACAGTAGCGGCGAGTTATTTAGACGTTACTACTAATCTCCTAGGGGGTCTATGTGTTGTTATAGACGTTGCCTATATTAGAGTTGCTTTTAGAGTCGTCGTTAAAATTTTCGTTGACTTTAGTGGAGACCTGCTTACCACTAAAATTGGTGGTAGGACTAGGACCTAAACTAGGAGAATTTAAGGCGTTAGGAAGAGCTGGGGTAGTGTCCTAAATACTCCCAAGTTGTCGTAGGTCCGAAAGAAGGTTTAGTTCTTCCGTAATAACGGAAACTTAATCTTCTTCGCTATCGTCTTTACTAAGACTTACACTATCTTCGCTAAGACTTGGGTCGACGACGTCGTTATAGCCGTCAACGGGCGCAAACTACGCTAGGAGTGATCTAGTGTCGTACTCCTCAACGTTAGTAACGTTCTCAATACGTTCTACCTAGGGGACAGTTCTCTAGTCGTCGATAATCGACTCGTCGCCGTCGCTCCTCTCAGTATTAGAGATCATGTCGAGTCTAAAGTTGTTTTCTTTCTTACTTAGCTTACTAAATATCCTGTCGTTCTCGGGATGCCCCTAGTTGTCTCAGCACGACGTTATAATCAAGGCCTCTATCTCTATACTCTACTCTAAAACTCTTAAAGAACACGAAAAGCATGTACGCATTGTTATAGAGAAGCTACTTAAAGAAGGCCTATAAGTTGACATTAAGAAATGCGAATTTAGTATACAAGAAGTTAAACATCTTAGTCTTATCATCACCACAGAAGGAATTAAAATAGACTTAAAAAAGATCATAGATATCATTGACTGGGCATCTCAAAAGTACAAGCATTTCTTAGCTTTGTAAACTTCTATCGCCGATTCATCCAAGACTATTCTAAGATACCCTCGCCGCTTACTACTCTTACTCGAAAAGATCTTACCTTTAAGTGGTCAGATACCGCTTAGATAGCTTTTAAGAAACTAAAACCCGCTTTCACCACTGCACCTATCCTGAAACACTATAATCACGAAAAGCTAGCAATCGTCAAAACAGACGCCTCTAATACTATAATTACTAGAGTACTATTCTAATCTCACGACGGAATCTTGCACCCTATTATATACTTTTCAACCAAGATGACACTAGCCGAACTTAACTATAATATCTACAATAAAGAGCTACTGGCTATTATCAGGTCTTTTAAAGAATAGAGACCTGAACTAGAAGGCGCTTAAAGATAAACTTCCGTCATCTTAGATCACAAGAACTTTGAATATTTTATAACAACTAAAGCCCTTAATCGGCGATAAGCACGCTAGTCTAAATTTTTATCTCGCTTTAACTTTGTCCTCGACTATAGACTAGGTCCCTTAAATAAGCGAGTAGACGCTCTAACTCGTAGATCAGGAGATCTGCCTAAAGGAGGGGGTAGATAAAAAATTCAACTGGTTTCAAAAAGCAACAACCTTAGCGACGACGTTAAGAAAGACGTAGGCATCTCTACCGCTATAGTAGACGCAGTAATTTAAACCCCCATTTTACAACACTCGATATCTTCTTTAGGACAAGACGCCACGACATAAGATGCAGATCTACTTCAATCCGTTCTTCCTAAAATTACCAATTATCTTAAGTAGACTCCTCGTCAACACTTCCCGGCACCTTATATAACATCGCTACCTAGACGTTCTACTCGTAAGCAAAGCCTAGCGCTTCTCCTACTTCTAACCTCGCGCTAGTCGCGGGCGTTAAGGTAAGAGCAAGGAAATGTCTTAGATCTAACAGATAATCACTAGAACGAGGACGATATAGCGCTTAACGTAAAATAAGAGTTATACTTCGCTTACCTTCGAGATTAATGTGCTCAAAAGATCGTTAATAACCTAAAGTCCAACGTGCGTACTATGAAAGATTTTCCACTCTCTAAGTGCTCCTTAATTGGCGAAGATAACGATTATCGAGTTATCTATCGCGATCGCATCTACCTGCTAAATAACAGTAGACTTTACAAAAGACTAATTAAGCACATCTACAACGGAGCCATAGGTGGTTACTTAGGTAAAGCTAGAACCTACGCACTTGTTAGCCGTTAATACTAGTGGCTAGTCAAGCCTACCTCTAATTAAGAAGAATCTTCGCCTTTAGTGTTGCAGCTAGTTAAGAGATACGTTAAATCCTACCAAGTATGTCGTCGCATCCACTCTTGTAAATAAAAGTACGCTAGACTCTTATACCCTAACGAAGTGCCGAACTGCCGTAGTAACATATTAGTATAGACTTTATTATAGAGCTTCTTCTGTCGCTAAATGTCTATAGCTTACGCTATTAAAATATCCTCATTGTCGTTAATAGACTTAGTAAGCGAAAACGAGTTATACCCTACGACGACGTTACCGTAGAATTAGTAGCGTTAATCTTCCTTCATGAGATCTATAAGATCTATAGCTTACCTTCTGTAATTATCTCTGATCGTGATTTACAGTTTATCGCTCAGTTCTAGCAAGCACTTATAAAAAGGCTCGGTATCAAACTTCGTCTTTCTACTACTTACCATCCTGAAACGGATAGCCAAACTGAGATTACTAACGCTTTTCTAGAATAGTATCTCCGAGCTTACGTTGCTTACCTTTAGGATGACTAGGCTACCTAGTGCGCACTTACCGAATTTTCTCTTAACGATCGTCCTTTAGTCTTAACAGGCATCACACCGTTCTTTACCAATTTAGATTAACACCCTCGTAGCACTTTCATGCTACTAGCGCCGCTACTAGATTAACTACCACTTAAAGTTCAACAGCTTGCTATAGGCTAGTAGTAAACCTCGCTAGTAATTGCGGATCATCAGATTACCTACCTACATCAATATAGAGGCTACTTCGATTAAAGCGACTACTTTAGCGCGCAGGACTCGCAGCGGGCGATTTGTGGGGAAACTAGTACATAAGCAATAATTTCACCCGGAATATTTATAGCACTGTATCTTAGCTTTAATTTGAGTTATTTCCGACGCTTTTTAAACTTATAATTGATGTAGTTATAAAGATAATAAGATGGTAGTGATTTACAGATGAGGTGTGCACGGAGTGGTTCTATGCACGCAATAGTGTACTCTTCTACATAGAATAAGAAATAGATAGTTTATTTATATAATCTAAGCTATTAGTTCACTGGATTACTTATTAATACTATATCTTTTAATATACTTTCTTCCGGATTAGCTATTATATTCTAGCAAAACTATTTCGATACGAGACTAGACGAGAAGTTAGTAGCGCGTAGCTAATAGATTTAACTACAAGACGTTCTATAAGAAAGGAAGTAGGATTGTAAGAATCGCGAAAAAATAAAAGTACGCCTACGAATTAGTCTCGCTTAGTTATTAAACTTAAACCTAACGTTAGGTCTTTTTAAGGACTATAGTAGTAGCCCCCGCTTAAGGCCGAAGCTATTATAAGACATTTAAGCTCCTCCGCCTCATTCTAATCCTACATATCCTAATCCTCTAGCTAAGTCTCTAAGCTAATAGCATTAGAGTATTGTCGAAGATATTCCGCAAGTGTAAACGTTGCGTCACGAATGTTAGGATAGAAAACCTATAATAATAGAAAGTCGCCGGTCTAGCGTATAAGAAACTTTAATTTACTACGAGACAATTTTAAATCTAGGATTTCTTCTATCGGCTAGTCTTCGTTATTGTTATCGCAAATAAGGGAATTAGCGGCGCTACGCAGTGTAGTTGGTACTTGTTAGCATTATTAAGGCGGAGTAGCGAAGTGTGAAAGATAGGGTAAATACCGCGCTAATCACTAGGAATCGCGAGTTTAAAGGCATGATTACTAATCTTATCGATTATACTAAACGGTCCCTCGTACTTATCATATCAAATTCTAGTGAAGTCTAAGTGGTAACGCTAAGAGTTCTACCACTTAGGGTCTAAGTTACTAAGAGTTCCCTCCTCTAACCACACCGCCGCCATACACACCTACCGCGGATGTGACCTCGCCGCCGCCACTACCCTGCCGGCGGTTCATCCGGTCAAACCTCATCGCCGCCGTGACCGACCCCCCTTCGTA
>Ga0160427_10001604_pt1 | contig 13867 bp, 10 predicted proteins | sample SolpanmetagenomL_FD_108194 | JGI IMG/M metagenome (GOLD analysis project Ga0160427, IMG submission 108194) | Solar panel surface microbial communities from Lawrence Berkeley National Laboratory, California, USA - L | ecosystem: Engineered > Built environment > Solar panel > Unclassified ...
ATGGCGAATGATGACGCATTGCGTACCGAGCAGCCCCATTTCCTTCCGAAAATCCTGCGCCACGGCCAGCATCTTTTCGTTAGTCAGCTTCTCAGCATCACTGGGATTGAAGCTGATGGAAGTATGCCACACGGGATTATTCACATTCGGATTTAACGTGCAGCCCCACTCAAAATCGGCCCCCATCACCTGGGCATTATCGGTACGCACCCCTTCCGCGAAGAGAATCAGCGGCTGTTTGTCAGAAGGGGCATTTAAACGACCGGTATACTGGTAGTTTACGGCGCCCGGAAAGTTATTCCCAATTGTGGTGCGCGGTGTCATCGTTGAAAGCTGGTTAGTAGCTCCCCCAGTTGTTTCTGTAAGACTAATAGCTCCCCAGCTTTAGTTTGTTCTTTTTGACCGGGCTGCTGTTTGAGTAGCTCTACAATTGCTTTCAGGTCATTGCTAATCTGCGGTAAACACCGCACGTTAGCGTGCTGCTCAGCCGTCAAGCCGACCGGCCTGCCATGCGACATCCACTGCTTGACAACGCCCGCCAAGGTCTGGCCTTTGACCCGGGCATGGGATTCCAGTTGAGCAAAAATCGCCGCTGAGAAGCGCACTACTACCACGTTTTTCTGCTTTTCCTCCTCCGTTTTTTTAGGACGCCCTCCCTTCTTCTTACCGTTTGCTCCATCCTCGCCAGCTGGTTCCGAGCCGGGTACTGCGTGTTCGTCGGACATAAAAGAGATGTTTCTTAAGAGATGACAGGCTGGGAATGGAGGTTTATAGTCGCTTTTTTCCTGTCTGGCTTTGTATCTAATGCGAATATACTCCCTTCCTGCGAATCACCATGCCACTACCTATTCTATTTCTACTGATACCCTCTCAACATCATTTTTTGAGACCGAGAGTTTTCAACCAGTAGATTTTTTGAGCGTAATCATTTTCTGATTTCGCTACCTGGCTTCCATTAGCAAAAACACCCTCAAGCGTCCTTGTCAAATTTATCCTTAAGGCATAATCACGTTTTTTGACAAATCTAGTTTCATCAAATTATCAGATTTGCAAGAATCTATAAAACACGTTTTTTTTGCAAAATTAAACTATTACTTTATAAGTCAAGTGCAAAAACTGCTTATCATACTCTTGGCATTATACTTGATTTTTGATAGTGAAACTGTGCCTACGTAAGCATAAACTGTAGTAGCACAATTTATAAAGACTACACACCTAGCATAGTCATTTTCAGCTAACATAACAGACTTTTTGACTACTAAGATGATTTTGTTGAAATAAATGAAGCTTATAAAAATAAAAATTGCATCTCTATCAAATCTACTTGTTTCGATAGTTGAGCACCCCATATCTTGTCAACCATCGAGGGTTTTTTCAGCCAGCGACTACTTTTCACTTTTTACAAATTTCATCTTTTTACCATGTCTGAAAATCAAGATTTACCAGAACCCAACAATACTCCCACTAACTCACCCGCCAATACTGGAAAAGCTACCTCTGGCAAAAAGCTCAAAACACCCAAAAGAGCGTATGGTAAAATGCGGGTTTCTCTGCTTGTTGACCATGAGCACATACTACGGATAGCTTCAGTCATTCTGGAAAGAAATGGAGAAGACATTCATACCCCTCAGCAGCTAGTAGATTTAGCTATGGACCGATTCATGGACTATTTGAAAATCAAAAAAGGGATTGATGCGCAGGAGTTATTTTCTAAAAAGCCAATACCATCCAAGTAAGTCTACCCGCGCGGTCATTCATCTACTATTTCCTGAACCGCCTGCTTTTTTAGTTCTATTTTTTTGATTTAAAGCAGGCGGTTCAGAAGTATTCTTCTGTTGCAGTAGCTAGCCCTATTCTCACCACGGGTAGCCAAAAATTTACGCGCTGGGCTTAACGCTTTGGCCGCATACTCCTCAAGCGTTAAGCCTGCCTAGTGCCCAGTGTTACTAAGTCGGTTTTCAGTTTCTGGCTGCACTGTCAACCGGCGTAGACCTTGTACAGATAAGTAGCGCTTACCTCAAGTCCCTATTAATTCAGTAGTCAGGTGGCCTTATCTCCCCCTGCTACTTCCCCATAAAATCAAGTGTCGGACTGAATGGGAATCGTGTTTTTATCTCGCTGGGAACATCGCTTCTAGGGCGACACACTTGTTACAATAGATAGCAAATTGCGCTCATGCCCTGTTTGGAACAATTCTCTGTTGTCGATTCTCAGCTCTTGGTTTTGGCTGGTCCTTCCACTTTTATTTTCCTCGTGACGCTTATCCAGCAAAGACTTTCACTGAGGTAGTCTGGTGATGATGGACACTGTATAGTTCTTCTGTCATAGCAACAAAAGGCGCTGAGTACTTACCCGCCAAACTGCTTAACTATGGTGAGGCGTTCAGGGTCTATGTGCTGCAGCCTGGCCAGCTACTAGGCTGCAGCATTAGGCCTAACAGGCCTACCGCCCGGCAGAACAAGTTGCCAATGGCCAGCGCCTACGGCACCCGTCGGCTGCGGGTGCCGTAGGCGCTGGCCATTGGTACTTCCGGCGCGTGCTCAAAGCTCACGGCTCATGGGCCTATTAGCCTCGCTCATCTATACCCCGTACAACCAATTTCGATTTGGCCAGGCGTGTCGGCTCTGACCGCTTGCTCGGCTCGCCCGCCCCCACCGCTCTCGAACCAATTCAAGGTCGGCAATGCTTCCTCATTTTCTCGGATAGGGCGACGGCTGGCACTACCGCTACTCACACAGGATTACGGGCTGAAACGCACGCAGCATCATTCCCCAGAATCTGGTCAGCGAGGCCCGGCGCCGCGCCCTCGTGGTGCGCCGGGCCGTAGTTCAATTCGCCGTGCACTCCGGCTAAAGCGATCAGTACGCGGCACACAACCTAAAGAAGTAGTGGTGCATATAGTACCAGCAGCGCATGAGTTAGTGCTGCAACTGCTACGACAAAGCCCCCGCCGAATCGTTTTAGTATCGCTTTAAAGCTGAGTCGCTCCCGAGCAACTGCTTTCCTGGCCTGACTGAGGACGAGCCTGAAACCAGCCACCACCCAGCCTACTACAACGCCGAACGCCCCTACCCGGCACCCAGTTCCCAATTACTTTGAAGCTCACCTACAAATCACCCCCAACTGTGTCTGGCTTAGCCAGCCCACCTCCCCGGCGGTCGCCTCTACCGAGCAGAAGTAGCTGGCTAGGTAGCACCTTATCGGCCTTGGTTAAAAGTTTAGTCCAAAAATCGCATCTGGCGGAGACTTCTCTTTAGGTAGCGAGCAGCTTGGGAAACGAGAAATCCAGCTTACGCTAGGAAAGTCTTCCCCTACTGGCGGGTCAGCGACCGCTATTATTCCGCCAGTTCGCGCAGCATTTTTGCCGCATTGCTATTGTGCGGGTCCAAGGCCAGGGCGCGGGCGTAATTGGCCCGCGCCTGGGATTTTTCCCCGTTGCGCAGGCAAGCTTCGGCGAGACTGTCAAAGGCGTTACCGCTCTGCGGGTAGAGGTGCGTATTCAGCGTAAGTACGCGCATCGCTTGGGCCGGCTGGCCATCCTGCAGCAGGTGATAGCCCACGTGGTTAAGATGCCCCTCCTGCAAGGCAGCTTCGTCAGGATTTTTGCTTTTGGCCTGTTGGTAGGCGGCCACGGCTTGCTCAAACGAGCCGGAGAGGAGCCCGTCGAACGGTACCTGCTCGCCCGGATTCAGGTGGCTGTGCTCGTAGCGCGGCGGCGTGTGGGGCAGCTGGATGAGCAAGTGGGGCCGGGCATCGGCCGGGTTCACCACCAGCCGTACGGGGGCATCCCACTGCTGACGCATATACGTCTGGTCGGCCACCTTGAACAGCTCCACCGGGTCTTCGCCCACCTCCTTCAAAAATAGCCGGGCGCCGTGCCCCACCACTTGCAGCGCCTCCAGTGGCCCCGCCCGGTAGCGGCCGGTCAATTGCACGGTGTCGGCGGCGGTCAGGGGCTGACGTTGGTAGAGCGGGGAGCTGTAACTGGCCCAGTAGTAGGTTTCGGCCACGGCCCGGATGACTTCGTTGACGAACAGGGGCTGGTTGGCATTGGTGAGTACCACCACCCCGTAGCCTTTGTCGCGGTGGGCCACGAACTGGCTCGAAAAGCCTTCGTTCCAGCCACTATGCTCGAAGTATACGTCCTGCTGCCGCTCGCCCAGCGGGCGCACGAACGGGCCGGGGGCGGCGTAGTCCGTGAGCACGGGCGTGAGCCAGGTGGCGGCCATGGCGGGCGAGAGCACCCGGTGGCTTTTGCCTTTCAAAGTCCGCTGCACGTCGGTAGGAAACTTTGCCAGGTCGGCGGCCGTGGTCCACAGGCCGGCCGGGCTCATTTCAGGGTACGTATGCCATTGGCCCGCCACGGCCGTGCCGTCGGGGCCGTAGCCGGTGGCAGCCCGTGCGCGCCAAGTAGTGGGCAGAGGCTGCGCATACGTGCTGGCGGTCATACCCAGCGGGTCGAGCACCAGCTGCTGCATCAGGGCGGCAAAGTCGGTGGTGCCCGCCGCATCGAGCATCAGCTGCTGCGCAATGCAGTAGCCGCCGCCCGAGTAGCGAAAGCCCGTGCCCGGCACCTGCTCGACGCGCACCGGCCCCGTAGTAGCCGGCGCTTCCCCGTCGAGTAGCTGGCGCAGGCTGGGTACGGGCGCGCCGGGCGCATAGCCGGCAAAGCCATCTACCCCCACGCCGGCCGTGTGGCTGAGTAGGCCGCGCAGCGTCACTTTCCGGGTTTGGGTGAAGGCATTGTCGGGCAGGTGCCAGCTGCGCAACTCGTCGTTCACGTTGCCATCAAGGTGCAGCTGGCCCTGCTCAACCTGCCGCAGCGCACCGTAGGCCGTGACAGCCTTGCTGATGGAGGCGGCCTGAAATAGCGTGCGGGTCGTGACGGGCACTTGACTGACCCGGTCGACGACGCCATAGGCTTTCATCCAGATAACCTTCGAGTTATAAATAACGGCAATGCTCACCCCGGGCACCCCGTAATGCTGCATGCGGGCGGCCAGCGTCCAGACCGAATCGCCTACGAAGCGTACGCTGGGCAGCAAGCCCGCTTCGACGCGGCGGATTTGCTCGGCACGGACGGGCAAGGCTTGCGCCTGCCCCAGCTGGCTAACCGCAGGAAAAGCCAGCAGCAGCCACAACCGCCTGACCCAGCGGGGGGAGGCAAGCCCAGAAAATTGTTTCATTAAAATAGGGAGAAGACGCTCAATCAGACGGAGAAAGCGGGTTATTCCACTTACTCTCTGGTCGTAATGCCCCAGATGCGGCTGCAGGAGGGCCGGTTGCCTGCGCCAGGGGCAGCTTTTCAGGTTTCGCTCGATGCGGAGCGCTCGTTACAGCGGGGCGGAAAATTACGCTAATCCCCAACTGACCTCGGCGTGGCGGCCGTGGGAAACCCAGCTGCGCGAGCTAGCGGCAACTCGTGGCGCGGCTCACCCCAGATAGTTGCCCATTTGCCACCCAGGGTTTGTTGGGAAAGCCACTTATTCAACAGCTTAGCTGCATTGGCCGGCAGGGTTGCCGTTAGGCTAGCCGGCTACGGGTAGCGACCTAGTAGTGAGCTGCTTGCTGCGGAGCCAGTCGCTTTCGGTGCTGCTCCAGCAGCCAGATAACGCCCCCCAGGCCCAGCACCGAGGCGACCAGGGAAGAAGCCAGCACGGTGGAGACGGCCACGGGTACCGCGCAGGTGACAAGCCCCAAGAGGCCAGCCAGCACGAGCAGAATGGCGTGGCCCAGCCAGGCTCCGGCCTGAAACGGCTCCACTCGCGGCGGCACGTAGCGGGCCACCACCAGCTGCGTCAGCGACGCGGAAAAGGCGGCGGAAGGCTGTTGCAGGCCATGCGCTTGCAGCAGGGCTTTTAGCGGCTCGGGGGGAGTAGGGCGCGGGCTCATAGAAGGTGCTGAAATTCGGTGGGCAGCAGCTGGGTCAGCGCTTGTTCGAGCTGCTTGCGGCTGCGGAGTAACTGCATTTTAATCGCCGAAGTTTTTTTGCCCAGGATGACGCAAATCTCGGCAATGCTTTGCTCGCCCAGGTAGTGCAGGGTGAGCACCAGGGCATCTTCCGGGGGCAGGCGGGCCAGGGCCAGCGCGAGGTACTTCTGCTGGTCGGCCCGCCGCACGGCGGCCCACCCATCGGCGGTAGCGGAATGGTCGGCGGCCGTTTCGAGGATTGGCGACAGGTCGCTCAGCAAGGGCTGGCTCCGCTTCTTGGTGAGGGCCGTATTGTAGACAATGCGGTAGAGCCAGGTTGAAAACTTGGCCGCCCGCTGAAACTGGGCCAGGGCCGCAAACGCTTTAAGAAAGGCAGCCTGCACCACCTCCTCGGCATCCTGGGGGCTACCTACCACGCGCAGGGCCACGGTGTAGGCCAGCGCCTGGTAGCGCCGCACCAGCTGAGCCAGGGCCTGTGGCTGGCCCAGGCCCGCCGTAGTCTAAGCGGAAACTACTTCTTATTCTTCTCATGGAAAATTCCTTTGCCGCGGCCATCCCCATTGCCATCACGTTCACCCTGTCCGGGTTCGGCATCGCCTACTACTACCTTACCACCCGGTCGCGGGAGCGCCTGGCCCTGATAGAAAAGGGCTTGGCGCCCAGTGCATTTGCACAATCCAGAAGCTACTTACCCTTGCTGCTGCTGCTGGGGGTGCTCAGCATGGGTATCGCGGCCGGCATTGCGGCGGGGGCCGGGCTGACCAGCCTGGTGGGCAGCCAAAGCTACGTGTATCCGGCCACTATCTTCTTCTTCGCCGGCCTGAGCCTAGTCGTCGCTTACTACCTCCTAAAGGCCTTGCCTTCCGCTAACTAGCTATGGTGCCAGTAGCCGGGCTTAGTAGCCGGCTACTGGCACCACCGTCATAAAATGAAAAATCAGCTTTTTGCATCCCCCATCCTCCTTGAATGCCGCCGGTGGCTGGCATTGAGCGGGCTGCTTGTCGTCGTCGCTATTCAGTCAGTAGCGGCCCAATCTATCGGTTTCCGCACCGAAGACGTTAAATTTACCAGTGCGGGCATTACGCTGGCGGGCACCCTGTTAACCCCCAAACACCCGGTAACGGCAGTCGTCCTCGTCCACGGGTCGGGGCAGGAAAAGCGGCAGCTGGAGCTGGCGGCGCGCCTGGCCAGCCGCGGCATCGCAGTGCTCACGTATGACAAGCGCGGCGTGGGCGAATCGGGCGGGGTGTACGTGGGGCCGGAAGTGGGCACCAACAACGTGGATGCCGCCAACCTCGACCTGCTGGCCGCCGATGCCAGTGCCGCCACCACCGCGCTGGCGGCCCGGCTGCCCGCCCGGCACGGACCGGTGGGCCTGGCGGGCGGCAGTCAGGCCGGCTGGGTCGTGCCGCTGGCCGCTACCAAGAATCCGGCCGTGGGCTTTATGGTGTTATTTAGCGGCCCCGTGGTGAGCGTGCGCGAGCAATTGCGCTTTCAGTTTTTCACGAATGGTGACCGCCGCTTTTGGGACACGCACACCGAAGCCGAAGCCCGCCAGCACCTGCGCCACGACCCCGACCGCTACCAGTTTGCCGACACCGATGCGCGCGGCGTGCTCGCCACGCTTGCCATTCCTGGGCTCTGGCTGCTTGGGGGCCAGGATATCCAGGTCCCGGTACGCTTATCAATGGAAAACCTCGATACGCTCAAAGCGCAAGGTAAACCTTATCAGTACCAGTTGTTCCCGGCCCTGGGCCATAATACGGCCTTCGCCAAATTGAACGAGCCCGTCGAGGCGGCCATTCGCTGGATGGCCGCATTGCCTCGCCTCCAGAAACGCAAAATGAGCATGGTCAAGAGGTAGAAGGACGCAGAAACAGGGTGTGTTTCCACTGGTCGGAAAAATAGCGAAACAAAGTCTGACACCACATTCAATGCGACTTCTGGACCAAATTTGTAACCAAGGCCATTATCGATGCACTACGAGGCTGGTCCACCATGCACTCATCCAGTTACCTACTTCTCCAGGCCCGCTAGCTGCTTTTCCAGGCCGATAATTTTGGCTTGAATAGTTTGAAGCGCTGCGGGCCGGGTTTCGTCAGTATACACTGGGGAAGATATTACAAAATCTAGAGCACCGCGAGTATCCTCCAGTTCACTGAGAATACGCCTTCGCTCACCGGCTACGCTAGTACCCGACTTGGTAAATTTCGTTTTAACCGCATCCTTGCTTTTCGTCATCGTTGACTGGGGCTGCTGCAGCTTCTCGTAAGCTGGTAGCAGGTAATTGTCAGAAAGCGCCTTGAATACGGCCCCGGCCAGCTTCTTAACCTTCCCAGTGGCAACCTGGGCTTCTATGGTGGTTACGACATAGCGGATATAACCTTCTGGATAATCGCCGGCATCAAGCTTAGCCTGGATAACTAGCAGGCTTTTCTCCGCTATACCAGTCCTGAGTAGCAGCGCCTGCCAGCTACCCTCCTCCGGCGCGACCAGTGCCGGGGCTTTAACGGTCGATGCAAAGTGGAATCGGATGGTGCGGACCGCCTTGCCCTGGCGGAAGAACTCTATGGTGATAGGCACGTCCGTAGTAGCCAGCTCAGCCTGGGCCCGGTCGAGGACGCGCGCTTTAAAATGGTCGAAGCGATTGGCGTACTCAGTAGTCAGGCCAAGAACGTTGCGCAACTCGCTTACTTCAATATCCCGGTAGGTTTTGCCCTGCTGCGCATACTCCTTAACCAACCAGTAGATTCGGTGCGAGGACGGGCTGCGAATCTGCAGGAGCTGGGGCAGCTGTGCCTGGGTAAAGTTGTGGCGCAGGTCAAGCAGGTATTCGCGTACCCCTTCACTGAATCGGGCCTCTACCACCCCCTCGCTCTTCAGATAGTCACATTGGTACATCAGAGGCCGATTCATGCGGTCAGGCTGTTTAACTCGCTCTCCGTTTGGCCCCAGCACCTCAATATGCAGCACGCGCGTTGCCAGCTTCTTCGCCATCTCATCTACCTCGGCATAGAGGGAGTTATAGTTGCTGTCTGGGGAAAGTTCCTTAATCGGAATCCGACAGACGGAAAAAGTGGTGTCCCCTCGGTTGATGCGCACAAGTAAGGCGAGGAACAAGCGGGTTTCCAGCGTGGAAAAACTAAAGCGCGCATTCACTAGCGCGTTGTGTTGCACCACGAGTGGTTGCGGGTCGGGGTTCATAGAGTGGGTAGAGACTTGGCTGCTAGCAAATGTAACGAATGAATACGGCATCTCCCACAAATTTTTTTGCTTGTGGGAGCATACCCGGTTTTTGTGGGAGATAAACCCGATTTCACCCGGTTTTTGTGGGAGTAAACCCGGTTTTTGTGGGAGATAGACCCGGTTTTTGTGGGAGCAGACCCGGTTTTTGTGGGAGATAACCTTCTTAACTAATTGATTATCAATTATTTTTTGGGGCTTAAACTAAGTAAATAGTGAACTGAGAAAACTACAGTTTCTTGAGCTGTTTTTATTTTTTTAATTGAAAACTGCTGATTTGAAGCAAGAAAAGGGATTGTAAACACTATTTTTTTGCGGGCGGCAATATTTTTTATGTCCTGATTCTTGTGTGAGACAAAATATAAACTACTGTTAGAGTGCATTTTAATAGTTTATGGAGCTAAGCATCTCCCACAAAAACCGGGTCTGCTCCCACAAAAACCGGGCGGTGATGAAAAACCCGTGTTACCTTTCGGACGGCTTAGGGATATGTAAATAGCTATTATGCTATTGATTTACACTAGCTAAGCCTGGCTATTCAGAAAAATTATTCTGAGCTGACAAGGTCTGTTTGGAAAACTTGCGGGGTTCCGTGGCTGCGCACACGCTGGTTATCCAAGCCGCAGGCCACGACCCAGGTCGCGCCGCCATTTCCCCGCAGACGCAGCGCATCGCCTATCATGCGCAGACGCTTAATACTTCTGCGGGTGGCAGCCTGGGCAGTTGCTTACTAAAGCTTGAGGTTGCACTAAAGTGTGTGGACAGCTAGCGTATCCAATCGAGTGCAGCGAGAAGGTGAGCCACGGCTAAAAAGGAAGTAGCTGTCTTTTCGTAACGGGTCGCGAAGCCGCGCGCTTCTTTGAGTCGGCCAAAGAAGCGTTCGACTTTGTTGCGGTCGGCGTAGAGGTTTGTATCGTAGGCACGTTGCTGCTTACGCGAAGTTTTGGGTGGAATCACCGGCTCGGCCTCGGCTTGCGCCACGGCCGCCAGCACGGCGTTGGTGTCATAAGCCCTGTCAGCTACGACTGCTCCCGGCGCGGTGGGTAAGGCGGCCAATAAGCCCGGCAATTGCGGACTGTCCGCGTGTTGCCCCGGCGTGAGGACCAGGCGCAGGCCGTTGCCTAAGGCATCGACAAGCGCATGGACCTTGGTTGTTAACCCGCCGCGTGAGCGGCCAATGGCTTCGGCGGTTGCGGTGCTTTTTTTTGTCCAGCGGCGGCTTTGTGTGCTTTGACGGCCGTTGAGTCAACAAGTACCCAGGCGTAGTCGGGTTCTTGCAACGCCTCAAATAAGGCTTCCCACACACCCGCCAGCGCCCAGCGGCGGAAGCGTCGCGCTACCGTATTCCACGGCCCAAATCGTTCAGGCAGGTCGCGCCACGCGCAGCCGGTGCGTACCCGGTAGAGCACCGCGTTGATAAACCGTCGGTTATCGCAGCCAGTGCCCAGCCGCCCGCGCATGTGCGGCTCTAGCAACTGCCATGCTCGTTCGCTTAATTCATGACGACGCATCCAACAAAATTACTGCCCTTGCTGTCCACAGACTTTAGCGTAGGAACAGAAAACAACGCCAAGGCCGGGCAGTCGAATTTTGCGGGGCGAAGCATCTCAGAAACGGGTGTTTTAGGAAACAACCAAGCCGGGCAACCGCCGCCTGCGGGATTGTAGCGGGTAAGGCAGTAGTAACCCACTAGGGTAACACCTTCGCCTCAAGGGGGCAGGTGTTACCTTTTACAGTTAACATCTTATTAGGCAAGTGCATACCTGCTACAATGGCAAAATAAGGGTACTACCGTTCGTTTTCGCTAGCCCTTTCCGCTGGCAGAGAGGCGTGGGTAAAACCCTCTTTGCTGGCTAGTCTTGCGGCTTATTTGTGCCTTATGTGTAGCCATCAACCTGCTCGGCTTCCGAGTTAGCGGTTGTCCCCTCTTGGTTTAACAATACCTAACGTACCGCTAGGCGTATCCGGTAGGAGTCTTTGCGTACAACCTTGCAGAGGCTCAGCGCCACAGCCGTTACGTCTGCTTCGAGCGCAAAAATGCGAGCGTAAAACCAAGTGCGTGGTACCCGACCAACGAACGCTGGGCGCACCTAGCTTCTTTGGACGTGGGCTAATACCAACCCTAACAGCTGCCCAGAAGCACCTCGACCAGTACTTTTCCTACAAGCAACACCTATTCGCCATGATTAAAGAAGCCAAAAACGTGGATTTTTACACAACTGGCCGGCAGCCTTCTGAGCGGGACTTTGCTCGCATCAGCGCGTGGATTAAGCGGGATAAGCAACGACAGGCGGCCCGCGAAGCGAAGTCAACAACCGGTCCTAAACCGCTTAGTAGCTAGGGGCATGGTCTTAAAGCGCTGGGTACTGGCTAAAATTCTTTAGCGGAGTTTTCTGCTCCTACGCTAGTGCGACCCCAGCTTCTGCGAAAACGTTAGCTTTTGCCTGAACGGCTCTTTGGGCGGCATTTCCACTACGACCCCGGCTGGTGTATAGCTCAGCAGCTCCAAATCTCAGCGTAAGACGCAGCCGGCTCAGTGAGCATAGGGTATAGTCGTCAGCCAGACACTTGTCGTGCTGATACCTGCCCTCGGTAGGGGATAGCTGATGCGCGTGCTGGCTCGTACCACGGAGCGTCACGTTGTTTATAAGATGTTTTTTACACCGTATTCCCAGGCAGAGACCTCATGGTTAGGGCTATGTGCTATACTGTGTTCAACGCTATTATGAGCGAAAGCCGGCGCTGGATACTGAGCCGGACGCTGTGCCAGGCTGGCCCTACCGAGTATAAGCAGCCGGCGGCCGGCGAGCATTTGGGTCAAGACCCTCAGCTGGGCCGTGGCTCACTGACTTAAGCAGGCTGGTATGGTGTATTCCTTTCATGTTGGCATCAATCGTTCGCTGTATTTCGTCCACACTCAACTCGTCAGTTGGTACCTTCAAAAACTGGCCCTCTTGCCCCTCCCCCACTGCCTCATGCTTAAGAAAAATATAGCATCTAGGTGCAATTACCGCTGTTGATATAAGCGGCTTTCCGTGCATCGCGGCATTAATTAGCTTGGCATGCATCAGCAATTTAAACAAATATCTTGACAATATCTGATTTACACTTCTCTACTTTTACACCTTATTGGTTTCCTTGGATGCTGGCTTGGGACGTCACCTTGGCCCTTTCTATTAGCTGTCAACAGTGTTTCGCTGCCCTGCTTTCTTTGCGTTCCCGCAGTAAGTTGACGGCTTATTGCTACTGTTATAACCAAGTTCTACTTAGCGTTTCCAGCCAGGAGCTAAGGTTGCTTACCTGGATGCTGCGTACCTTATTAAGTGTAATGCGGGTACGTAGTATCTCCTCTAATATACCGGCTAGCAAGCTCTGCTCCTGCTCTTGCAGGAACCTCAGTATCCGGTCACGAGCCTCTCCATTCTCTACTATGTCCAGCGTGCGTGCACGCTACAAACTATTGATAGTTTGATAGCTTAAACTATCATCTGAGTGGAATTATACACTTCTCTACTTTTATTCTTGTAGTATTGGTTGATGTGGCAACAGGGGAGATTATATTTTCTCCTATTCCACAAATTATTCTACTTTTCCCTTTCTCTACTTATACACGTCTCCACCTTATATAGCAAATACCTTTCAATCATACTTTTCTTGCTTACTTCTACTTCTCTACTTTTACACTTCTCTCTTATTTATGCTAATGAGCTTTAAGTGATGTCCTATTAGTTTCTCTACTTTTCTACTTATCTACTTCAACACTTTTCTACTTGACAGGAATAGTCTAAATAATCAAACTGCGGATTCTTATCCATCTTATTAAAATTATTCCCTTTTTACACTTCTCTACTTTTACACTAAGCCCTTATTCTACTTATCGGTTTCTCCACTTTTACACTTCTCTTACTTTCTCTTTTTATACGAGTACACTTTTCTACTTTTCCACTACATTTGCTGTCTCAGCGGGCTAGCCTGCTTTCTCTCTATCCCTGTCGACGCAATGGCTAAAATCATCAGCTTTGCCACCCAGAAAGGTGGTTCTGGAAAATCAACTCTGGCCCTGGTGCTCGCTGCGCCGCTGGCTACGGAGTACGGCCTGCGCATTGCGGTGCTGGACTGCGACTATCAGCAGAGCATCGTCAAAACCCGCGAGCAGGTGGATGCCGACAACTTCGAGGAGCTGCTCAAAACGAATCCGGCGGCGCAGTACCCGTATGACGTGTTCGCGCTGGGCCTGGGGCAGGTGTTCGACTTTATTGACGACCCGGAAAAGGACTACGACCTTATCATCGTGGATGTGCCGGGCCGGGCCGACGGGGATGACGTTTTCAACGTGCTCACGGCCTGCGACGCGGTGATTGTGCCGTTGGTATCGGATTACCTGGACCGGGCCTCCACAGCCGAGTTTATGAACATTTTGGAGGCCATTAAGAAATCGGCCGATACCCACGGCATCGCCTTTCAGTACTTCGGGCTGTCGACCAAGCGGGTGGCGGGCCGTCGGGAAGAAAAGCAGATGGATGACTACATCGACGGGCTGGGCTTGGCGCGTTTCAACTCGTACCTGAGCAACCGGGTGGCGTACTCGCGGGCCTCGACGCTCTACAGCCTGCTGAATCCGGCCTGGCTGCGCTACGCGGGGGGTAATAAGGAAACGGCCGACGAAATCCGCCGCTTGTGCGACGAGTTGGTG
>Ga0160427_10001606_pt1 | contig 13857 bp, 17 predicted proteins | sample SolpanmetagenomL_FD_108194 | JGI IMG/M metagenome (GOLD analysis project Ga0160427, IMG submission 108194) | Solar panel surface microbial communities from Lawrence Berkeley National Laboratory, California, USA - L | ecosystem: Engineered > Built environment > Solar panel > Unclassified ...
CGGACGCAGATATTCCCCTGCAGAACTGCCCGGGCCTTGTGCCCGGTTGAGCTACACCGCCTGCGGACCTCAGCTGATTGAGGAAGGCATGGTCGACCTATCGATTTTGGAAGCTGACCACATCTTGCTGGACAGGTGCTCCCGAATGTGATCTGGACTGTCAAGGATGAATCCTGGGGCCTGATGATGCCCGTCTAAATCCAAGATATGGGGGATATACGTTATTTTATACTAGCTCTCGCATGGCCTTCGCTTCTGTCTGCTCTAGCTCCTGAGCTGTTTTTCCTGTTTTCGATTGGAATGGCTCTGGTTGTTCTGGAGTTTCACGGAGATGAGGGCTGATCTTCTTTGCACAGGCTCTTGTTGGTGGGTTTACCATGCTTGTGCCCGCGCAATGGCGGGAGAGAATGTAGTGCTTCATTAGGTACGGACTTTCTCGTTTTTATAAAATAAACTATAAACCGGTGCGAGGGGGGTTGCACACCACCGGGAGTGGGAGCGCACCAAGAGGATCTCTATGGATGAAACTGCTGGTCGTCAACGCCCCACCTACCATCATGGCGACCTGCGCCTTTCCCTCATTCGGGCCGGGCTGGAACTGGCTCGTCAGTACGGCCCTGACGCGGTCACTGTCCGTGAGGTGACCCGTCAGGCGGGTGTCACCCCCAACGCGGCCTATCGCCACTTTGCCGATCGTGACGATCTGCTGGCCTCCGTATGTTCTGCAGCACAGGTTGAGGTGGCCCGCGCCATCGAAACCCAGGTCATGCAGATCGAACGTTCGCTGACAGGTACCGCGCGTGCCCGGGCCCGATTTCACGCGGTCGGACTTGGGTACATGCGGTTCGCGCAAGCTCAGCCTGGGCTGTTCCGAACCGCCTTCTGGGCCTCCAGGGACCTGAAGAAGACGGCGAGCCCGGACCGGCGCAGTGAAGGTGGCAAAACCCCGTTCGAGTGGCTCAGCTCAGCCCTGGACGAACTGGTCGAATCGGGCGCCCTTCCCGCCGACCGCCGGGAGAACGCAGAGTTCCTGGCCTGGTCCGCCGTCCACGGTCTCGCTACTTTGCTGATTGACGGCCCGTTGCAAGCCCTCACGAGAGAACGGGCAGCACACCTTGAGAACCTCCTGGTGAGCATGGTGGACCGGGGATTACAGGAAGAGCCCAGCCAATAAGCAGATTCGGCAGGAAGCTCCGCCTCTTGCATCGGATCCCCCAAATCCCAGAAGGGGAGATGAGGCGGTTGCTCTGTTCGCCCGACCGTCGCGCCGCCGCCTGAAGTTCGGCCTTCTGGTCGACCAGAGCCTGACGCAGGGTGGAAAGCTCCATACAGACGGCCTCGAGCGATGTAGCCCCAAGCAACTCTACCGGCGAATATGTGCGACGGTCTCCACTCGACTTTGGCCATGGAGGAACGTCAGGCTGCGTCGCAGCGCACGTCTGCGAGGCGCTCGACAAGATCAAGTGAGATTTGAACCATTTTCCGGCTTGACGCAGACATTCGAAAAGTCGGGACCTTCCACAACGCTCGCCGAACCTCAGCGAGCGCACCGACAAAAGGAGGTAGGGTCTTGTCGCAGCAAGCGGCACGACGAACCCAAGGTTCATGGTCTTGCCAACGTTCGTGGGGTATCAGCGCCATGAGAGAATCGTGGTGGCGTGTGGATGAGGGAAAGACCAGCGTCCACAACCTATCAGGAATCAACGTCTCGACCATCCCCCCTCTCTCACCAACCTTGTTCTGAGCGCAGCTCTAAGATCGATTTTGGCCATCGAAGAGCGTCGGCCACATCTTCCTTGCCGGAACCCCGAGAACCACTTCGGAAACAGGGTCATGTTCGAGTCTGATATGAGGAGCAGCATGCCGCTTCCTGTATCAATGGCCAAAGTCCAGCCCCAGACCCACCATTTCCCGGTATCAAATGGCGATGATCCGCCCTGGAGAACAGCAGGTGTCAAATTCTCCAGCAGAGTCTGTTTCTTCTGGGAACTTTTTGTCGTCTCGCTGAGGAACGGACCGCCTAGGGTGTCCTCTCCAGATACGCCGCAAATTGTCCCACCAACACCCGGAGTTGTGCAGCTTCCAGCAGACTCAAGCCCTGCAACAACCGTTCTTCATTGGCAACATGCAGCGTCAGTACCCGGTCTGCCAGTTCGCGTCCAGTCGACGTGAGATGTACCAGCACTGTTCTCCGGTCGTCCGGGTGCGCCTGCCGCTCGACCAGCCCGCGCACCGCCAGCAGATCGACCCGCTTGGTCACGGCGGGCGGCGTGATCGCCATCAGGGCACTCAATCGCGAAAAGGGTAGGCCTTCTGGGGGTGCAGAGCGGCGCAGCGTTGCCAGGACGTCGAAGCTCGATGGGGTCAGGTCGAAGGGAGCAAAGAACTTTTCCAGTTCATGGTCCAGCAGCGCACTCAACCGCTGAATGCCGATGACGGTGAGTTGCGCCGTCGTATCGATGTCTGGACGCTCCTGAGCCCAGTCCCGCTCAATGATATCCAACAGTTCCTGAGTCTTCATGTCGTCTCCCTGGCCCGCTCGCGGGCCAGCAGTGTAACTGCCAGGAACAGCAGTACCACTCCGAGCACAGCGGTACCGCTGACCGGACGAACATGCTGGCCCAACAGGCCGAACCCATCGATCACACGCGCACCGAGAATCTGCCCCAGGGTGACGCCTGCTGTACTGGCCGCCACCCCCAAGGCACGGGCGGTCAACAGGGTAAGGGTGACATAGGTGACACCTACCAGCCCGCCACCGAAGGCCCAGAGTGGCGCGTGAGTAGGGAGGTGCGAAGTTCCCAGAACGCTGAGCAGCGCCAGCACAGAGGTGAGCGTAAACGCCACCAGAAAGTTCATGAGGCTGGCGAGCACTGGATGCCCAGCGTGCCGCGCCAGCCGAACGTTGAAAACCAGACCCAGAGATAATCCCAGCCCGGCACCGACGGTCCCCAGAAGGGGAGCTACCAGTTCTGCGGCGGGGAGCATCACAGTACCTGCAGGCCGAGCGCGGTCAACACCAGCACGAGCGCCAGTGTCCGTGTCCGGTTCATCGGGCGACGTACGGTTCCAAACGATCCGAAGTGATCCAGGGCCAGGCCCGCTCCGACCTGGGCGGCGATCACCAGGCTGACCGCCAGCCCTGTGCCCAGCAGGCGCGTCAGGACGACGCTGCCGATCACATACGCACTGCCGACCACACCCCCCAGGAAACTCCAGCCGGGCGCGCCCTGGAGCCGGTATAGCGGGATCCTGCCCCGGTGAACGAGTGTCAGGCCCAGGACGAGTGCCAGCAGTCCGACACCATAGGAGACGGAAGCTGTGGCCGCTGGTGAATGGGTGAAGGCTGTCAGGGCGGAGTTGAGCGCGAATTGCACGGGCAGGAGGGCCCCGACAAGTACGGCGATCGGAAGCATTGGATGCATCTTCATAATGCATTTTACCAGATTAAAGTTCACCGGTGAAGTATATGGGCGATGGTTGCATCAGCTGCAACCTGTACAGCGACCGAAGCAGTCAGTCAACGGTGCGCTTGAAAGGGCCAGTGTCAGGGTTGCTGCTGTTTGACACACCAGCTCACCGAAAGGTGCGGGATGTTGGGAATGCCTTGTCTAAGGCAACTGCTGGCATGACGACGTATCTCCCCGTAGAAACGCAGGCCTACTGAATGGAATGAGGCTGGAAAAGCACGTCTCAGCGAGGCTGCAAGAGGTGAATCGTCCCGAATCTCCGGTGGTCCGCCAACCGGAGCGCCCGCAACGCCGCTGTCACTGTCCGTTTCCTGAGTAGGGGACAGTTTGAGATGGGATAAAAGTCTAGAGGGGCTCTGGGATGGTGTTTCTGTCTATGAAAACACTCCCGAGCCCCTCACCTCATTCTACGATTCTCGCTCAACTCGCCAAGCACCCCTGGGGCCTGCGGGCCCCCAGTCTGGCGCTCCTGGCCGCCCTGATTCTCGCGCTGATCCAGCGCGAGGACGTCCGGCTCACGAAACTCGCGGCCCAACTGCCCGGGAACGTGTTGCAGCGCAGCAAGGTGAAGCAGCCGCACCGCTTTTTCAAGAACATCCGGCTCCCCGAGAACGTGCTGGCTGCTGCTGGCTGGTGACGTCGCTAACCACATACCATTCGTGCCAGCGCTGGAACCCACTTCGATCCCCGCGTGGTCATCGTGTTCATCCAGCTCCTTGGACTGTCCTGAACCCGTGATTCTGAAGCGGTTGCCGAACACCGAAGCAGCCAGAACCACGGAATGCCTTTGATGTCGGCTGGACGCTCGTTTTTCTCTCGCTCTCATAAATTCTGTCAGGCAGTCAGCCAATGCCAGTCAGTAGTTCTTGTGGGTTTTACACAAATATTTCCGCTTTTTATTTTGCAGTGCAACGAACTCCTTTTCTGGCTTAAATTGTTAAGTGCGTGCATGAATATCACCTTTAGGCATCTTCCCGGAAGCACCTAACAATGACAACAACCACACGCTCTTTCGTCGCTTAGCCGGTCCAATTGGTTCCGACAGGATAAACAGTGGCAGGAGCGGTTAGATTTGTCAAAATAACCGAAATACAAGAAAGAAGTCAGAAACCATGGCTACACTGACGTCATGAACAAATCGCTTCTCAAGCTCGCCGTGATGATCGGCATCTGCATTGGAGGTGTGCCGGCCGGCCTTGCAGGAGAAATTAAACTCGATACCCTGCTCGTTTCCGGAGCCCCCTCACCGTGCCTCGCCGTTCGCGTCAACATTCTTCAAGCTGGAAAGAGCCTGTCCCAGCTCAACCTCGGTCCGACCGGCACGATGAAAGTGCAGGCCGGGCAACTGGTGCACTTCCGGAAGGGGCAGAACTACCTGCTGCAGGCAACCTGCATCAGCAGTTCCGGCACCCATCAGAATGCCGGCCTGACGTTCCTGGCCGATGGCCGGACAATCATCGTCCAGTTTTCAGACACCGGCTTTCAGATCAAACGCGGCGGCGTAGCGTACTGAACCACCCCTCTGCCTGATCTTTTCCGCTCTCATGGCTGTTCTGCTCCTCGTCCTCCTCCCCTCTCTCTTCACTGCCTTTCATCTCACCCAGGAGACCCAGGCAAAAGCACACCAAGACCGCCCTCGTTTCCGTCACCACCGCCGCCCTGCTGGCAAGTGCGGCTCAAGCCAGCAACAAGATCGAGATCTTCTCCTGGTGGTCAAGCTGTACAAAACCAAGTACTCGGGCATCAAGGTCGACAATGCGACCGTGACCGGCGGCGCTGGCACCAATGCCAAGGCGGTGCTCAAGACCCGCATGCTTGGTGGCGACGCCCCGACAGCTTCCAGGCGCACGCCGGTCAGGAGCTCACCGGCACCTGGGTGGTCGCCAATCGCATGGAAGACCTCAGCAGCCTCCACAAGTCCGAAGGCAGGGCCAGCAAGTTCCTCAAAGCCGTGATTGACCTGATCTCGTGCAAGGGCGCCATCTACAGCGTGCCGGTCGACGTGCACCGCAGCAACGTGATGTGGTACGTGCCCGCCACCCCTGAGTAGGGGACAGTTTGGGGTGGGATAAAAGGCTAGAGCAGCTCTGGGATGGTGTTTCTGCTTATGAAAACACCCCCGAGCTGCTCACCCCATTCTCCGGTCCTGGCCCACCTCGCCAAGCACCCCTGGGGCCTACGGGCGCCCAGTCTGGCTCTCCTCGCGGCGCTGATCCTTGCGCTGGTGCAGCGCGGGGACGTCCGACTGACGAAGCTGGCTGCCCAGCTGCCTGGGAAGGCCCTACAGCACAGCAAAATCAAGCAGCTCCACCGCTTCTTCAAGAACATCCGCTTGCCGGAGGAGGTGCTGGCGCGGTTCGTCCTGAGCTTCGCCGACCCCAGAGAGCACCTCTGGCTGGTCATCGACCGGACAACCTGGCGTCTGGGCAAGACGGAGATCAATATTCTGCTCGTCGCTGTGATCTTGAATGGGCAGGCCCTGCCGCTGATGTGGACGCTGCTGCCCCATGCAGCAACTCAGCTGTCCGGAACGCCTTGATGGAACGCGTGCTGCACGTCTTGCCGGCCAAACGGATCGCCGGTCTCCTGGGAGACCGCGAGTTCACCCTGAAGAAATGGTTCAAGTTCCTGAACAAGGCAAAGGTGGCACCGTGTATCCGCCTGAAGGCGAATACCAAAGTCAGCGGGATGCCCGTCTGGGCGCTCTTCAAGGGCATTCCTGTGGGTGAGGTCCGGTGGTGGTATCGACCCCTGATGGTGTACGGCGTGCCCCTTCGCGTGTGTGACGTGCGGGATGGGCATGGCCATGTGCTGTATGTGGCGACGTTGGAGCACAGCCCGCACGCGCGGGAAGCGTATTCCCGAAGATGGTCTGTGGAATCGCTGTTCAAATTCTGGAAGGGGTCTGGCTTTGACCTGGAAGAGACGCACTTGACGCACCCTGATCGGCTGAGCACCCTTCTGGCGCTGGTTCCCCTGACCTGCGTCTGAGCCTGGCAGGTTGGAGAGGCAGAACACGAACGAGCACCGATCCCGGTGCTCGCTCACGGCCGCTTGGCCCTCTCCATCGTGCGTTATGGGTTCAATACGGTGAAGGCAGCACTGATGAATCTGCTCTGGAACCCCACTGAGACGCTTTTAATTCGCCACTTCCTCGCCTGTGCCGGCAGGCTGTCCCCTACTTAGGTCCGTTTCCCAGGAAAGAGCGGCGCCTTGACCAGCGGAAGTTGCGCCTGCCGCCAACGTCGTGCCGAAAACAGCGGGGCGAATCCTTGAAAGACCCCCTGAACCACTTCGGGAGCAGAGGCCATACTCAAGTTTGACAGGGGAGCAGGATGCTGCTCCCCTGTCAATGGCCAGAGTCCAGCGAGGATGTCATCTTTGAGACTCGAGACCTCGCTGGGCAAGCTGTCTCCGAGTGGCTTGACGTCTTCTTTAACTGCCAGCGCCGCCATTCCACGCTTGGCGACTGGGCGCCCCACGAGTTTGGACGGCAAGCTGCAGTGGCTGACCTTCAACGACGAAAAACCGGGGCAGGCTCAAACAGCTGTTGGCCGCTTCAACCATGGTTGGTCGGTGACCGCGGTAACTCCCTCAGAGGCCAGACTGGAGAGAATCGCACCCACAACCAGGCCACAGAGGTCAGTCCGGTGCCAAGCCATAGGGCGGCGTGCACCCCCAACCGCTCACCGAGGAAGCCGAACAGGAGTGCGCCGAGCGGCAGAATTCCATACGTGAGCGTTCGGTAGCTGGCCATCATCCGGCCGAGCAGATGGGCCGGGGTGAGCGCCTGGCGAAGGCTGAGAAAATGAATGGAGGAAGCTGCCAGACCGATGCCCTCGAAGAAATACGAGGCCATGAGTACCGGGAGCGTGAAGCCTGGAAGACTCTGTGCCGCAGGTACCAGCAGTGGGGGAAGACAGGCGAGGGCTGCCATATTGACCAGGGCCCGCCCGAAACCGATGCGGCGGGCCAGTGGCCCGGCCAACAGCGAACCGATCAGGGCACCGACGCCCGCCGCGCTGAAGATCAGCCCGATCCGGCCTGCGCTCAGGTGGAGGTCGCGGGTGGCATAGATGACCAGCAGCGTGGACAGGGCCTGGGAAGCACCGTTGAAGGTGGCAGCCTCCAGGGCCATGAGCCGCAGCATCGGCTGGCGGAAGATCATCTGCAGCCCTTCCATTATTTCTGCCACAAGGTTCGCCTTCTTCAGGCTGGAGACAGGCGCTCCTTCCACAGACCGAATCCCGCCGATCCCCAGGACGCTCAGAAGGTAAGAGGCCGCGTCGACCGCGATGGCGATCGGAGCGCCCAACCAACTCACAAAGACGCCCGCAAGTCCAGGCCCGGCGATCTCGGCCACCGAAGCGCTGGCCTGCAACTTGCTGTTGGCGTCGACCAGATGATCCTGACCGACCAGTCCCGGCAGGTAAGAGGCGTACGACAGTTGAAACAGGGCGTCGAGCATGCCCACGCAAAAGGCAATGGCATAGATGAGATCCATACGGAGCCAGCTGAACAGGGTGCACAGTGGAATCAGCGCCAGCAACACGGCCCGGCCCAGGTTCGCCAGCACCAGCAGCGGCCTGCGGCGATGGCGGTCCACCCACACCCCCAGCGGAAGGGACAGAAGCAGAAAAGGGAGGAACCGGGCGGCCCCGAGATACCCCATCTGCTGAGGCGTGGCGCTCAGCAGCTGCACGGCCGTGAATGGCAGGGCCAGCGTCGTGACCGAGGACCCGAACAGCGAGATGGTTTCGCTTCCCCACAGCTTCAGAAAGTCGGGGTCGCGCCACAACCCCCGGTCCGTCTTCGACCGGGCGGTCACGTTGTGGACTTGAGAATCTGGATCACCGATCCAGCGTGATAAGCGGCGTGAGTCAGCTGATTCAAGATGATGTTCAGCTTCTGTTCGTTCCACTCACGGATGCCCTGAACATCGTGCTGAAACCGCTCCGCTTCTTCCTCCAGTTCGGTCCTGAGGGTTTTCCATTCGGCCTCGTTCACCTGCACGTGAGTGAATGAGGCGTCTTGATTCCCGTCTACCTGCTCTTCAGCCAGCCAGCGCCTTCCCAGACGAAGCCAGTACAGGACATGCCCGATCTGGCCGGCGGCACTGGACGTCCCTCCGGGATTCGGGCGTGAGGCATGTTCAGCGCTGACCTCCTGGACGTGGAGAAGCAGGCCTTTGAACCAGACCTCCTCGAAAAAGACGGTGTGGACTTGCCTGGCGGCTGTCGAGTTGAAGACGTTTTCTTTTTCTGACATGGCATCCTCCCGAAACGTAACCCTTGAAACTGTTTTAAAGGTACGGCATCGCGTGATCCGTAACCCTTTAACGTTCCTAAAGGGGTTACAGCAGTACACTGAAGGGATGAAAGACTCCACCATGGCATTTGCGTTTGTGGCCGAACGGCTGTGCCTGGATTTCACCAACACCGTGGACTGGCATGCCAGCGAACACGCCAGTGAACGCCTGAACACAGTCGCGGATTTCTTGAAGTGGAGTGAAGCGGCCCAGGTGCTGGAACCCCAGCTCCGCCACCGCATCGCGCAACACGTGCAAACGCATTCCGACCAGGCGGAACTGGCTCTTGACCGTGCCCGTGCCCTCAGAGAAGTCATCTACCGGATCTTCAGCGCGCTCAGCCATAACCACCCGCCGGGGGCCGCCGATCTGGAGGCTCTGACACGGGCCCGTCTGGAAGCCGCCCAGCACCAGCACCTCCAGCCTGACGGTACGGAGGTTCACTGGGTCTGGGAGGAGGCCATCAATCCGAACCGCCTCTGGTGGCCCGTGGCTGTGGATGCCGCGGATCTGCTGACATCTGACCTGCGAACCAGGGTGGGGGAGTGCGCGGATGACCGCGGGTGCGGCTGGTTGTTTCTGGACACCAGCAAATCGGGGCGCCGCCGCTGGTGCAGCATGAAGGACTGTGGGAACCGGGCCAAAGCTCAGCGTCACCGGGCAACGGCCAGCACGCATCGTGAGGCACGCAGGTAGGCGCCGATGCGCCATGAGGCCACCACCCCTCCGACAGCATGAGCGGGTGGAGTTCGCTTTCCGGATTCAGCCAGGCGGAAGGGCCTGGCCAGATGCCATCCCACCTCACCGCCCAGGAACTTCAGAAACCACGGTGCCAGCGCGTCACGTTGTACTCGGGCTTCCGGCTGGCCTGTCCGCTGAGTGCAGCTTGGCTTTCGGACCCGTACTCAGTCAGTTCAAAGCGGGTTGCACGGTGCTTGGCGTTGTCCAGCGTGTAGGTGACCTTGACCAGCATGGCTGCAGTTCTGGTGCCCTTGCCCTGTTCGGTCACCGTTGTCGTACGGGCGTAGCTCAGATCCGGGTCAGTACCGAGATTCAGGTCCGCCGGGGTAGTGGTCGGGGTGGTCAGCAGGCCCATCTGCCCGACCGGCCGTCTCTCCATCAGAGTCCGGGATCAGCTTTGGGGGCCGTCGGACGGTTCTCCGACCGCCAGCCAGGGAAACCCCGCCGGATTCAGCGCGATCCGGCGATCCAGGGCCTGTTCGTCATACGCGAAAATTGCTTCGAGAAAGGGAAAGTCCTCTGGCCGGACCCGGACTTTGAAGGTCGGCTGGACGGCTTCCAGGCTTGCGCAATGGTGGGAATGGTAAGGATACCCGGCGATGGTGCCACCGGCTTCGCGGCCGAAGGTATCACCGGGGAGGAGATACACCCAGCCTGACCGGAAGGGGCGTTGTGCCAGTGCCACTGCGTCTGCCCCGAAGAAATACCGCGCCTCGAGGCTTCCCGCCCGGTCCACGGTGATCGCCGCATTGATGATCCGCATCTTCACACGCGGCCGGTCCACGACCGCGAAGAACATGGCCCAGAGGGCGTCCGAAGAGGCATAGACCGCCTTCCTGTTTCCGAACCAGCCGATATCGTTGGACTGGCGCGGAATAAGCTCAGTCAGGTCTTCCTGGCCGGTGCCATGGGCGACATAGCCCTGCTCGTCGCACAGCCAGCAGAGAAAGGCCCAGAGCGGTTCTGGCCCTTCAAAAGCTGCGACCCCTGATGCCAGCGCGGCTCGCAATATCTCCTCCCAGCGGTGGACCGACGGGTTTGGGTTCAGCGCTGGACGACGAAGCCAATAAGCTGGAAGGTCCATAGTCAATTCTCCCTGGGCACTGAACTTCGAGGACGTAGAGGCCGTTGCTCGAAAGATCTTAGCTGCAACACCTGAGCCTACAGGCTGCGCGGTGCCTGAGGGTCGTGACGGGCTCCCCACAGAAGGGTTGATGATCGTGGCGTCGTCCGCGTCCGTCAGGGATACGCTCTGCACCCACCACAACGAGCGAGACGAGCACTGTAGGTGGTCAGCCACGAAGATCCAAGGTCTGGGCCTGAAGGCAACACCGTTTCAGACAGACGCTCCCTCCAGTGAGGAGCGGCCAGAGGTTCCTAAGAAGTCTTCCCGAGGTGCGTGATCACCACGGATCGGCTGCAGCTGAGGATTGGCCTTCCAAATCGTGGCACACTGGAGTCCATGGCTCACCGCAATGAGACAGATCTGCGTCTCATCCTGACGCACCCGGATGGCCACAGGGTGGCCCAGAAGAACCTGAAGGTGAGCACCGCGACCTACCACGGCGCACACGTGCAGGAAGCGGCTCGGGCGGCGGGCCTCTCCACGCGGCTGCTGAGACGATTGGCATACAGGGTTTACGGAAAAGACGGTGGGGTGCTCTGCGCCGAGAGCGTCTGGCATGTCCACGCCGATCTGGAGTCTGGCGGCGTCCTTGCCTGGCAACGGCCGGAGGAGTGGCCGGAACGCGAGCGGGCCTGGGCGCTCGCAGCGCATCGCCCTCCCACTTCACGGGCGCCGGCATGGTCGCATCTGGAGTGGCAGGCCGGAACCCTGGCTTGGCTGGACGATCAACTGCAGGGTCAGGGGCTGACTCGAACGGGCGAGCCCATCACCCTCAAGCACTGGCAGATCAGCCTGTTGTGGCGGATACCGACCTCTAGTCCAACGTGCATGATGCGGGCCAGCCACAGTTGCACGCTGGGCGCGTCGCCCTGGCCCAGTGAACGCCCGATGAATACTGTGGCTGCGCTGATCAGCCCGAAGGAACCGACGATGAAAATGCCCTCCAGCGTGCCCACAATCTGACTGGCCGCCAGCGCCGACGTGCCGACGCGGGCGAAGACAGCAGCGTATAGGAAATTACCCAGGCTCCAAGCGAACTCGGTAAACGCTAGCGGCGCGCTCAGGGACAGCAGCGGCCCGGCGATGGCACGCAGAGCGGCACGGCTGGGCAAGTGCAGCGCAGCGAGATGACGCGGCCCATACACTTGATGCGCTAGCAGCGCAGCCTTCAGGGTATTTGCGATCACCAGTGCCCACGCCGCACCCATCACGCCCAACCGGGGCATCGGGCCGACGCCCAACACGAGACCGTAAGCTATAAGGCTTTCCATCACTACCGCCACACTGGTGACCACGAGCGGCGTGCGGGCGTGGCCGAGTGAGCGCAATGCACCGCTGAAAATCCCGCCCAGCACTCCCGGCAGCAACGCCAGTATGACCACTCGCATATAAGGCGCGGCAGTGCGGGTTACGTCCGCTGCACCGCCCGCCAGTTGCAGGAGCGCCTCGGCGTTCAGGATGATCGGGACGGTCAGCACGCTGGCCAAAATGATGCTGACCACTAGGGTCACGCTGAGTGTCTGATTGACGCCGGCCCTGTCATTGGCTCCCACGCGCCGCGCAATCAGAATAGTGGTCCCTGATCCCAGGGCCCCAAGCGTAATAAAGAACAGAAAGCTCAGGCTGCCACTCAGACCTACTGCCGCCACCGCCACCGGCCCCAGCACCCCCACAATGATCTGATTTATAAAGTTCAGCAACAGCTGAATGACCATCTCCATGCTGACCGGGATGGCGATGGACGCAATCTCTCGAATGGGCGACTTCGTCGTTTCAGATGACGGTATAGGTGGGGGGAGGGCAGACATCTCGCGCCAGCGTATCGCTCCGAATTTGGCGGCGAATCAGTCAAATGGCTCAGTGGCAGCAGGTTCAGAGGTCTGAACTTTTGAACGCAAAGGCGAAGCCCTCCCTTTACATCCTCAGTAGCAATTGTGTTGGTCGTCAAGAGACAAGGAGCGGTCCAAAAGCCGGCCATTCCTGACCCCAGGACATGCAGAAGGCCTGCGCCGGCCGCCAACCGGAAGTCCAACCACACGAGGCACAGACGATGCAAACCCTTTTGAATGCACCGACCCAAACCGGGGAACCGGTGACCCCCGCTCCCCGTGACTCTGAACGGGCCCCGTGTCCAGATGGAACCACTGACTGAGACTCACCTCGACGTGCTGCGAATGAGATGACAGGGGACGTCTGGCGGTACAACCCGATCGCCGCAAGGCGTGGGCCACCCTGCGGGCCCGCGAACGGGCCCAGGGCACCGGCCTCGCCTTCGCCATCATTCTGAACACTGGAGAAACGAGTGGCAGCACCCGCCTGTATGTATACGATGCCGCCCACCGGCGGGCCGAGATCGGACGGACCTGCCCTGCGCACCCACGTCAACACCGAGGCCAAATGGCTGCTGTTCTGTGAGGCGTTCGACATGATGTGTCTTCACCGGGTCCAGCTCAAGACCGACGCGCGCAACCTGCGCGCGGGCGGGCCATCGAGCGGCTCGGCGCGGTCCGTGAGGGGGTGTTGCGCGCCCACATGGTCCTGCCGGACAGCCATCTTCGCGACACCGTGATGTACAGCGTCACGGCGCTCGACTGGCCGCACGTGCAGATGCATCTTGAGACGCTGCTGAACCGGCACCCACCGCCGGAACGCCCTTGAGAAGGGCCGGCTCCGCCTGCAAACTGCACCCCGGCCCGCACCCTCCATCGGTTGCGGGCGCTGATGCTTTCGTTTTGAACCTCATCGGCTTCCACTGACTCCCCGCCGCTTGATCCCCAATCTTCGGTTCCGTACCACGCCCTTTCCAGGCATCGGCGCCGGGTCAAGCAGGAAGCTGCGGGCAGTCAGGGCCACTCTTGCGCGTCTGGCAAACCCGCAACTGGCTTTGCACCTTCTCCGACCTGGAGGCAGACTTCCGGGGGATCCACCTTGACACGGTCGGGGCGGCGTGAACAGGCTGCAGCTCTTCAAGGACAGCGGTGGGCCTCTCTGGTTACCGCTTCAGTACACTGGCTCATCCGCGTTCAACCGTTTCTATCCCTGACGGGGATTTCGGCCCCTGGGACCGGGGTGAAGATGGGTGTGCAGTCCTAGAGCATTTGTCATAAAAACATATGAGGGTGGGCGTGTTTAAACCAACCGAAGGTATCGAAGGGCGTCACCGCCTGAAGCGCCCGACCAATGGCATCCATCAACGTGTCTACGGTGGACCA
>Ga0160427_10001607_pt1 | contig 13829 bp, 13 predicted proteins | sample SolpanmetagenomL_FD_108194 | JGI IMG/M metagenome (GOLD analysis project Ga0160427, IMG submission 108194) | Solar panel surface microbial communities from Lawrence Berkeley National Laboratory, California, USA - L | ecosystem: Engineered > Built environment > Solar panel > Unclassified ...
CGTATAGTCTCCTATCAAGCCCTTCGTTGCTTCGTTCTCGCCAGAGTTTGCAATTCGGTTCGCGTTTTCCCCAGCCATACCCATCTTGACAATCTCTTCGAGTTCGGTCTCGCCAACTTGAGGCATAGGCAGAACGAGTTGTCGTCGCTTGCTCAATTGTTCGGCTTCTCGCATCTTCTGCAATTGTCCTGCTTTGGCTGCAGCCTGCGTTGTTGCTGTTCCATTCTTGTTTCCCTTTCTTCGTTTCGAATCATTATCGTCATCTTGATCACCTTTTCGTTTGGCTTGAAGTACGGCTTTTCTTGGGTCAAAAGCTTGGAGCGATCGCTCGTTTCGAATCTGTTCTTCTTGTGTGTCGTAGAAACCTAGTGCTGGCTTTTTCTCGAATGGGATGTCGGCATTGTAGTCCATTTGTCCCTTCTTCCTGTTGACCAATTTGATGTTGATACCCGCATGTTTAAGTTCTCTGCGCTTCTGTAGTACAGCCAATCTTCGAGACTCTTCAAGCTGACGTTCACGAGCCTTCCTCTTTGCCTTCTTTCCCTGTGTATTTGCCAAACGAGCTCGTGCTTCACTCAACATTTCCTTCTCGTCTTCGTCCATGTCCACTGCGTCGGGTCTTGCTGGTTTAGTTTCGGGATCAGGGTCCATCTCGCCAGGTCGAAGTTTTCTGACTTCGTCCGCCGAAGGAGCTGAGGCTTCTCCTCCATCGGGGCCGCCAAGTCCAAGTTCATCATTTTCTCGTGCTTCGGCGTCGTCGAGTAGTTTTTGATAACGTTCAAGACATTGTGTTGCAGTTCTTCCTACTAATGGTGCGATCGTTCTCCATTGTGTTGGCATCAACTTTGCGAGATGTAGCAATTTTTCGTCCTCCTCCTTACTCCATTCAATCTACAACGGAGAATATTTTGGTTAGATGATATGCGCGAGTTAGATACAATTGCTGTAAAACATAAAGACCTACCTTGCGGATACCTGGATCCAACCATTCGAGCCATCGTGCTTTACATTGCTTTGGTGTTTTTCGCGCAAGCAAAGAGGACACACGCGCCCATTGATTGAGACCGTACTTGGAGACTGAGGCTTTCAGAATTTCATCCTCCACGTTGACCCAGACACCTCCTGTGATATGATTAGCAGAGAACGTATGATGGTTTCGTGAATAGGAATGCGCTTACCTTTGACGACAGGCATGTTGACAAAGCTGGCTGACTGGCTTGACGATGTTTAGGGTGTAGATACTTAGTTGGACACTGAGATTTGTGTTGATGGATGTGTTTTCTGAGTTTCCCTCTCCTTGAATCATAGGAATGGAAATGTTATGATTATCTCTATGCCGCATTGATAATCACGTGGTGTGACCATTTGAGTCAGATAAATGCGGCACCAAGTCGAAAACTTGCTTTGCTGAGAAGTACACATGATACTACCAAGTATTAACATCCATAAACATGAAATTATGGCGAATATGCCACTGAAAGCTTGTGTTCACCGTTAAATTAAGCACTTGAATGTATATGTTGTCCAAGCGCGCTTGTTTTCGCGGTAATCTCTTCCAATTGTTCTTCTTCTTCTTCCAAACATTTCCATGATAGACATTGGGCCATGAGATGATTGTAGATTGCAACGAATCGGGTGGGGGAATCTTTGATTGCATCGTGGGACAGCGGGTGACAGGCATTTCTTTGAGCAACCAAGCACTCGCTCACAGACCAAGAAGCAAACAAGAAGCAGCAACAACAACAACAACAACAACAACAACAACAACAACAACAAATAATAATAAGTGAATTAACATTAATACCTGAGAACACGAAGGAACGTGTTTGAAGGACAGACAACTCTACTATCATCATGGTACTACTGTAGATATTGATTTCAAACCCTTCGCTGCTCGTACCATGAGCCAATACATCTTCAGTTTAACATCCACAACGTCAGCAAACTAAGCAGAAATGGCGAGTGCAGGGCCAAGAGATTCTAAATCGTCAGACGAGACTCACATTCAAGACACCAGAAAGGACTCACAGATTGACGAGGATACATCTGACGAGGAGGACCAAGGTGAAGACTCAAATAAGCCTGTCGAGCAAACACAAGAGAAGGAAGAGCGTTTGAATAAGCGAATCGGAAAGAAGGCGCAAAAAGATCAGTTTGCCAAATGGTTTGTCTTTTTATTGGATCTCTGCCCGCCAATAACAAACTGATAACAGATGTCTACAGGTTTGCTCAAACGGCACTGTCGATTCAACTAAAGAAGGACAAAAATGCAGAGGACGAGGCTGATAAGCAGGCTGATGAACTGAAGTCTGCTAGAGCTTTGTTGTCAATGAAGTCAAACCATATTATATCTGATCCTAGAGAGTACCAGTTGGAACTTTTCGAGAGAGCAAAGCTAGGAAACACGCTTGCAGTTCTTGACACTGGAAGTGGAAAAACACTTATCGCAACTCTACTAATTCGTCACATCCTCGATCAAGAATTGGAGGACAGAGCGGCAGGCAAAAACCCACGTGTTTGTATATTTCTGGTAAGGATGCTTCACCATCTCCCAAAAGTGTTTTAAACACACACCTCGAGAGAGGCCAATACCCAGACGGAGGGATCAAGAAACACTAACACGACTCAGGTGGATTCGGTTACACTCGTTTTTCAACAGGGTGCTGTACTCGAGTGCAATCTTGATACCCAAGTTGGAAAGTATTATGGCGAAATGGGTGTGGACACTTGGAACGCCAAAGCTTGGACTGGTATATTCGTTCATGATTATGACCCGCGTATAAATTGACAAAAGTCACACAGATGTCTTACAAAAGGACAAGGTCATCATAGCGACTGCTCAAATCATTCTTGATTGTTTGGCACATTCGTTCCTAAAACTGGATCAAGTGAATCTTTTGATCTTTGATGAATGTCACCATGCCAAGAAAAATCATGCTTATGCACGGTATGAGCCCAGAATTTTTGACCAAAAAACGATCAGTGCTAATTTCTCAAGTATCATGAGAGACTTTTACGTGCCTTTGGAAGAAGCCAAAAGACCAAGAATCTTTGGAATGACGGCTTCACCAGTTGATGCAAGAGTAGACGTAGTGAAAGCAGCAAGGTATGTACATCAACTATATGTAAGTCATGTAGCTAAGTCTATCACGGAGTGAGCTTGAGCTCTTGTTACATAGTCGGATTTGTACAACCAGCGACTTGACACTGCTACAAAAGTTTTTCAGTCGGCCAGTTGAAAAAACACTGGTATATGATCGGCTTCTTTTCCCCAAGGACACTCACCTTGTGGAAAAACTTGCAGCTTTTAAAAATGTTTCCTGTCTCAAACCATTGTTCACATTCTCCAGGATAGCATCCTCGCAACTCGGTAGGAGACCAACCTTTTCCCTTCTACTGACTCTACTGACTAATGATCAAGGAACTTGGTGTGCGGACCAAGTCTGGAAGTTTGCCCTTACAGAACTGGAAGCGACCAGACAAGAACGACGAGTAGGCATGCGTAAAAAAGATTTGCCAGACGATCCTGAGATTTTGGAAGAAGAGATGAAAGCAATTCGTGCAGCTTATGGCGTAGTCCAGAATCACACCTTTGAGAACCTACAGTTAAACCGGGAGATGTTTAGCTCAAAGCTTCAAACGCTGTGCTCTTTCTTGCGTCAGAAATATTTCAAGCCAACCGACTACCGATGCATCATATTTGTCAACAGACGATACACTGCAAAAGTTCTTTCGATATTGTTTGAAGAGTTGTCTTTTCCGAACATAAGACTTGGTACCTTGTTGGGTTCCAGTGGTACAGGCATTGGCTACAACGGATTGACATTCAAAGAGCAAGCTATAACCATGTATAGATTCAGGAAAGGTATATACAACTGCCTAATTTCTACATCTGTTGCCGAGGAAGGTGTAGATATACCTGATTGTAATTTAGTAATCAGGTGATTGAACCTCAGACTTTGGATTTTGCAATGCAAATACTGACTTCACATCACAGATTCGATTTATATAGCACGATGATTCAATATGTACAGTCTAGAGGCAGAGCAAGGCATCAAACTTCAGAGGCATGTAATTGAGTCATTCTGTGTGAGAAAGCTAACATTTGCCATAGTATGTACATATGGCCGAAGATGGCAATTCACAACATGCTCAGGCAATCTGCGACGTGCAACAAGCAGAGGTAAGTAAGAGCGTGATAATCCCAGCATCATACTGACGCTTTCCGTATATTTAGAACGTGATGAAATCTTTTTGTACACAGTTACCAGAAGATCGTCTGCTAGACAGGCGACAAGAGATCAATTTTAGCCAGATCATGAATGATAATGCCAGAAACCCCTCAATTACCATTCCTGAAACGGGAGCCAAACTGACGCTGAATTCTGCCATACAAACTATAAATCACTTTATCGGTAGACTGGTAGGCTTCCAATTTTCCACAACCACCTCGAGATTACTAAATTTGCTAGTCGACATCACTTGGTTACCAACAATGCGCTATATTTTCTTTCCATCCTTTATTCGGTAAAGGTTATAAATGCGAGATCATCCTTCCTCCAGAATCGCCAATCACAACAGTCGAAGGGTGGCCCTGCGCATCTAAAGCGCGAGCCAAGCAAGCAGCCGCTTACGACGCCTGTAGACTTCTTTACGAGAAGAAATATCTCGACCAGAATCTATTACCAATCTACACTGAAAAGTTGCGCCCTTTGATGGCAAACGCCCACCTAGCAGTTGACCTCTTTAAGACACATACTTATGATTTCAAGTTAAAGCCAAGTTTTTGGGACATCAAGACCGATGATGCTCCTCAAGAGCTTTGGGTCAACGTTTTGTATCTTGAAGAGCCTGAAGAATACGAACGCAAGAGTCAACCTATAGCCATGCTGTCCAGACAACGTACACCAGTTTTTCCAACATTCTCTGTTTACTTTGATCGTGGAGGAACAAGTTTAGTCAAGATTGTCAACATGTCGAAGCCTCTTCAGGTCTCAGAGGACATTTTTGCTAAGCTCACATCTTTCACTTTCAGATTTTTCAGAGATGTGTTCAATAAGAGATTTGAGATGGAGACATCCACCATTCCTTATTGGGTTCTGCCTGTTTGCAAGAACCTGTCGTCTTTTCAGGACCTGAATTTTGACATTTTGTTTGACTGGCAACTCATAGAATTCGTGCATACTCACGAAGAAATCGCGATTAATCCAAACGATCCCAACCAATACATCGACAAATTCTTGATCGATCGAAGATCGAGAAGCAGGCGTTTTTTCGTCTCAGAAGTAGATCTGGACTTGACGCAACTATCACCCATACCCGACGGAGCCTGTACAGCACCTTTCTCGAACAACATTATAGACTATAGTTATGATGCTGGCAAAAAAGGTTGGGAGAAATGGAAAGGTGAAGTGCCAGAACATCAACCTGTTCTGGTTTCTCATCGAGTGCTGCATCGTATCAACATGTTAGATCCTGCAACTGAGCGAGAGAAAACACAGGTTACTCTGGCATACATTTGTCCATCCGCATTTGTTGTTTCTGTGGTAAGTATCTTAGACGATCTTAAGAGCATTCACTGATCATCCCTTGGACTAGCTTCCAACAACGGTTTGTGCAATGGGAATGGTCTTCCCATCAATCAGTAGCCGAATCGATTCATACTTGCACGCATTGGACGTTTGTCGTGTATTGAAAGTGGACATTGCTCTTGACGTCGCATTGGAAGCCATAACAAAGGACGCGGACAATACAGAAGAACATGGAGAAGATCCACAAAACAAACGAAGAGGCATGGGTGAGAATTACGAGCGATTGGAGTTTCTGGGAGGTGAGAGGACTAGCGATTCTTCTGACGAAATGAGCTAATGATATTGCAGACTGTTATCTCAAATTAGCTACTACCATCGCTCTGTACTCGCAAAATCCAGACAATGATGAATTTGAGTATCATGTCAAACGTATGCTTCTGATCTGCAATCAAAATCTATATAATCGTGCGCAAGAACTACGAATTCCCAAATACATACAAACAGAGGGCTTTTCTAGGTGAGTGAGGGAAAAACATACTTGTGGAGAAAGACTAATAATGTTTTCAAAGACGTTTGTGGTATCCGAGAATGAGACTTCTGGAGGGCAAGGGCGTCAACAAGATTGTGAACGAGCGCACACATAAACTTGGCGATAAATCCATTGCAGACGTATGCGAAGCACTCATTGGAGCTGCATTTCAGGACAAAGGATTTTCCATGGCGTCTCGAGTTGTGACATCTCTACTTAAGACATCTGAACACGAGGTAAAGGATTGGTCCGATTATTACAAGTTATATAAAATACCAGAATACCAATCTGCATCTGCTACAGCTTCTCAAATTGAATTGGCCAAACAGGTAAAGTCAGAGATTGGATATTCATTCAAATACCCTAGACTATTGAGATCTGCATTTACACATCCATCGTTACCAAGTACCTGGGAGAAAGTACCGTCATACCAACGATTGGAGTTTCTCGGTGATGCATTAATTGATCAAGCGTGTGTTATGTACTTGTGGGAGTTTTATCCTGGAAAAGATCCACAATGGCTTACTGAACACAAGGTATGTTCCTCAAGTAAGACTCTTCCACACTCTTGCAAAGCGCTTATGATCATCACTAGATGAGCATGATCAACAATAAATTTCAAGGAGCGTTGTGCGTGCTCCTTGGATTTCACAAGCATATCCGGCTTATGGGTGGACAACTGAGTGCTCAAATCACCGAGTACGTCACTCTTGTCGAAGAGGCTAAAATGCACGCAAACGGGGCCTTGAACTATTGGGTGGATGTTAAAGCTCCACCAAAGGTTCGAAAATTCCGTAGAAAAAGCATGATGAACAATACTGTTGCTAACTACAACTTGGTACAGGCTTTGCCAGATGTTCTTGAAGCCGTGGTTGGTGCTATGTTTGTTGATGCTGAGTACGACTTTAGTGTGGTCAAGACCTTTTTCGATAAATTTTTCCTGCCATTCTTTCAAGACATCACTTTATATGACGATTTTGCAGGCAACCATCCAGTGGTAAGTTTGTCCTTTACGAACTTTTTAAAGGATTGCGAAGAGCATACTAAACTGGAATCCTCTTCCAAAAAATAGACTCTTCTCCAGAACAAAATGACAGGTCTTGGATGCGACGATTGGCGCATGTTTTCTCAAGAATTCAAAGATCGTGATACGTCTTATGTACTTACTGCTGTGATGATTCACAATGAAATCTTTGCAGACAGTCGAAATGCAACAATCAAGAATGCTCGAATTGCAGCTGCAAAACGTGCTACGGATAAATTGGAAAGGATTGGTATTGAAGCGTTTTATGAGATTTGCAATTGTGAAACCATCAGAGAGGATGCGAGAGTTGAGATGGAGAAGATCAAGGAGAAAAATAAAGAGTATCGAAAAATGAAGAAGAAGGGTTTTATGCAGAATGAAGCCGGAAATAAAGACGACCATGAAGGAGAGTTAGACGCTGCTGGAGAGACAGTAGAGGAACAGGCAGCAGTAACGCGAAAGAAGATGGACAACAGATTCATTGATTTGGATCTAGACGCGAAGAAGGGCCTGGTTCAGGGCACTCTACAACCGAAGACAAACGGTGTGACAGAGGATGGACCTGTTGGTAACCCGCTTGAGGTAGTTCAAGAGAGCCTACACAGTCCGACGATTCAAACTCATAAGGTAGACGAGAAGGAGGAAGATTTGATTTCGTTTGACTGAGATAGTCTATGAACTTCGTACAAGAAACGCGTTAGGTCCAACCACATTCCGTTTGTCCTCAAACAGATGCTCAAACATAGACAATTGCCATGCAAATTGCAGACCGAAGCTGATACATGAATGGACTATCAGACATCTTTCTTCATTTTTTGATGTAAAATTTCGATTCATTTGTGTCAATCTTCGACGTTGATGGAGTTTTGTCCTTTCGACTACTTGAGAGGTAATGCGATATGCTCGTATTCGATGTAAAGTAGTGTCTCTTTTTTAGTTTACTGTTACACTTTTCTACTTCCTGTGTGATCATACCAAAGCTGCATACCGCTCTTACTGTGCCTATGCTGTGAGTAACATTATTCAAGTCACTAATGTTAAATATCATACTATCACTAGTATTGAGTTCATTTTTTCCCTTCAATTTTCGTCTCCGATCCAACAACAGCTCTAACCAACTATTAAGTCGAATTGTATGCATATCCTTTCAAATCAAGTTCCATAACTCCACTACGCAATATGCTTGATATAAAAGGGGTAAAAAAAAGACAGTACATCTCGCTATAGAGCAGGACAAAAGGTAAAAATAGAAAGCAGATTTAAAAAGAAAAAAACCACAAACGACGGGGTTTGATACAAAAGGGTCTCCAGATCGTGAAAAAGATCTTTCAAGAAACAATGACAAAACTCAATTGAAGAATACCATCCCCAAAACTCAATTAAGCTCATCCCGCTCCTTGTCCTTATCCTTATCCTTTTCCTCCTTCTCTTTCTCTCTGTTACGTCTCAAATTTCTCACGTTTTCCATCCCAGATTTTGCTTTCTGTCCAGCGCTCTTTAGCAAGTTTTCGAGATTAAACGGTGAATCATCCTTTGACATATTTGGCGAAGCATCGTCGTCGTCACCCGACGCATCATCTTCGTATTCATCGTCGGACGAGGACTCAGAGGCAGGCCGTCCTAATTGTGCATAATCAGGCGACATGACTCCTCTATTAGGAATGCCTCCACGGCCCATCATGGGCAATGGTGGGGCTGTAAAAACTGTCGGCGTCATGATAGGAGGAGGTTGCTGATCTCGGGGAGCGGGAGTACTTAAAGAGTCGGAAAAAGTGTTTCTGAATGACGTTACACTAGCACTTCGATGGAGTGAGTGATTGAGGATAGCATAGACTCTGCTATCGTACAAGTGAGGTGCTGACTCGACCCCGTCATGAACGGATTCTGTGTCTGTGGGTGGTGGTTGCGAGCCATTGAATGCTTCATCTGCAAAGAAACTGTCCAAATTTTCGAGACGAACTACCATATCACCAAGACCGCCTTCGCCTCGAGCATCTTCAGACAACATTGTTGCAGTTCTGTCCGCAAAACTAGTGTATGCATAGTCGTCAACTTGGAACTGCAAATCAGGCGTTGGGTTTGTGTCTTTTGGTGGAGACGGCATCTGACAAGTATAAAAGACTTCATGAACGTTGGCTCTGGTCGTCGAAGCCATAATGGCAGGCATAGGTATCGCCCAACCACTATCCTCTGGAATACCAAACAACGTCTCGGTTCTTTCATACTCCTTTCTCAGGGTCCTATTGCCCATACTCATACGCATCACTTGTCTATCCATCTTGCCGCCAGAGATAAGAATAACCTTATCCAAAACTTCAAGAGCTTGTTGACAATACTCTGTCTGTAGCAGCCGTAGGAGTGGTGAGATCAAATCCGCCCCCACACCAGCAAACTCAGGTTTCCTCATGTCAATCAATGGCAGTATCGCGGTCAACAACTCCATGACTCTGAGCTTGAACCATTTCAAATTGTTTGAAAGCATGCCAACCAAGAAGATAAGTGCGGGTGCCTCCCACTGAGGAAAAAAGGTCTCTTTAATTGCAGAAACGATTTGTGTTCTGAAACTGTCCTTTGACCTAAATCGCATGCCAGTATACAAACTTAATACTCTGGCAATTTCTAGGTGATTGTCATTTTTGCACATGACGAGCATGCTTTCAGCGGCCTTGATTGTAGTTTGTGGAGGACCAAACTCTTTATCGTCAGCGCCTTCCAGAAACCTTGGAAGGTTAGCTAGTAGAGTGTAAAGTAAACGATTCGAGTCTCCAATCAGCTCATTACTTGGGAGTACGCTCAGTTTATCCAGCACCTCGAGAGTTCTCGCTAACGATACTGAAGAACGCACACCTTTAACAATCAGAGCTTGGATTCCCTCAAATTTGCCCTCCCAATTAGCCGGGTACATTGAAAGTAGGAAAGTTACTGTCTCCTTCACGTCCAAGTCTAGTTTGTTCAGCAACTTCTGTAGAAGAAGCAAAACTTCCATAAACTCCTTCTCGTGAATAGTGTACAAACAAGCCACAGTACACCAAAACAGCTGCGGGAAGTCAAGTAGACCTTCTTGAGTCAATTGTTCTGTGATAGAATTCAACGTAATTAGTATTTCCATGGAGAACGATTGGATATCTGTCGAGTTATCCGCAATCGTATTGGACAAACGACCCAGCATGTCTGAGAGCATGGCTTGATCTAGCTCTGGTAGCAGGCACCTAAATACCTGAAAGGATCGACATGCCAAGTGCCTAACAGGACAATTTGTTGCCCATTGAACTGCTATCTTACCCCATCTTTCCCTGAGATAAGGGAAGTCTGCTTCAAAAATCTGCAAAACCTCTGAAACCATTTGGCCCATCGACTTGGGAATTCTCGCGCCATCTTCAGACGATCCAACATCATCATAAGCCCAATGGGTTTTTGGTTTTCGTGCTCGGATGGTTTCGACAAACTCTCGCGATGATGCACGTACGGCAGGTGCTGAGTCTTTATTCATCTTTGATATTATCAACTCATGAATCAAATGACCGAGCATTTCACGAGCTTGTTCTTGGACAAGAGGGACATAGTGATCCCAAAGAATGAAAACTACTTGCAAAAGCAAAGGTAAATTTGGCGCCATCTCCGGAACGGGGCCTACGAGCAGGTCAACCATAAGTATCAGACCGAGCTGTCCTCGAGAGAATCCCTGCTATATGGCTGTTAGTAGTTATCACTAAAATTCAGCTGGTAGAATTATATACCTGTTTACCGCCAAGAGGCAGCGATTCGGACAAATCAGCTATATAAGGATACATCGCCTTGTCTGGTATGTTGTATGGCTCGACTTGAGTGATACTCATGAGTTTCGGCTGGAGGTATGCCATCAGTGCTTCGACAAGTTTTGCCCCATTTACGGTTCCTGCAAGGCACACGATAATTTGTTTCCCATAATTAACAAAATTCTGCTCTTTTCTTTCTAGACTTTGAGCTATAATGAAATCCAGAACAACCTTGACATTGCCGTTGTATGATGCACTAGCTAGAGCTTTCCATAATCCTTCAACCTCATTGTGTATTTTACCGCTAAATTTGACTGTAATCTCAAAGAGATTAGCTAAAACCATGTAGGACCATGCGCTCGGACCGCCATTTGGATCTTGTTGCAGCTCAATCATTTGGATCCATGGAAGCAGAACAGCTAAGATATCACGCTGTGACTTGGAGTCAACCAAGTTGAAGAACATTGTAAATTCCGAGATCATCAAGAAAGCCTCTTCTGGATGAAGATTTGACATGCTTTTTGACAATTCAAATTGTGCCCTCTTGTAGACAGCTGCAGTCTTATCGGCGATACTAACTTCGTAATCTAGAACTGTCGTAGTTTTGAAATAACGCTCCTCGGTCACTCTAAGCAACGTCGCTGCTTTAGACCTTACTCGGTGGTTTTCGTCCCCAATTTTGAAGAGAGCTAGGGCAAGTGATTTGTACAATCCGCATGGATAGTCAGGTTCGTTGATCAGGAGATCTGACACAACTGCAAAGTAACTTTCTACACCCTTTGTAGTCGTCCTATAAAGATAACATGATTTCATAGCCAGGCCTAAAAGCTGTGGCATTCCTCGATTGTGGACTAGGAGGTTCTTCAATGCTTTTCTACCAACACGATGTAGTCGGTCACTCGACTCGTTGAAAACGTATTCCAACCATTGAAAGAGGCTACCGACATCGAACGTCACCGTAGATTTGTTCTCAATGACACTAAATATAGGTCCAGCCTATCAAGAATTGAATTAGATTAGTGTATACATATATCATAGCCACGAGGGAAACTTACACAGAGTGCAGCCATAGCGCTCAAGGCTGCTGTCTTTAGATCGTTCTTCTCTATTTCAATTGATGCACTCGTGGTGTTTTGTGGCCAATTTCCATTTTTACCGCACCACAGTTCGATGAGATTGAATAAAGACCGTCTACCATCAAACGGCAGCCATCTCTCAGGATTGGGCGTTTTGTTTATTCCCTCAAACAATTCTTCGGTCAAACCACAAAAATATCGCCGCAGTTTAACATAGTCAGAGTCGTCCCTGATATCAGGCTCACTAAGGAATGTCTTCATGTCCTTGAGAAATGCAACTTTATGTTGTAGGATCCAGACATCATTATATACCTCTGGTTGTTGCAGAAAGTATGACGTAAGCTGCATTACATGCGTAATTTCTGTTCGAAGTCTGTATTCCTTCTTGGATCGACGAACGTTTGGTCCTCCGTTAGCAGCACGATGATTTCGGCTTTGCGCGCCATCGTTCCATTTAGAAACAAAAGGCTGAAGGCTTTCCAGCAACGTTTTATAGAGATTGATGTTGATGGAACCTAGACCACTAACAACAGCATCCCTAATTGTCTGGTTTTCACTGCCAAGCAAAGGCAATATCATACTAAACAAGGATCTGCCAGAAATGATTCTATCCATTGACGTGGATGAATTAGAACTGTTTCCTTTAGATACCTTGCGGGTATGTTGCAAACTTGGAGTTTCAGGTCGTGTTTCTTGGTTCGTCAAAGTCAATGTAGAGCAAGCTACAATAAGGTAGATCTTCCACTGGTTGATAATTCCCTCTGGGGAGGTAAGTGAGGTCTTGATGCCTGGCTTTTGTGCTACATTATCAAAACCGGCTTGCTTAGGTGGTTCCAAGGCGACAGTTTGAATCTGGCTTTGCATTTGTGCCAATCGACCACAAACGGTATCTCTGCATTGGACAACGGTCAGAGGAAACTTTTCAAAACACACCCTAATGAGTTTTGGGAACAGTTTAAACCATAAAGACGAGTCGTATTGATTATCACTGGACGCGAGGTCGATCAGAGCATCTTGAGATTTGCTTTCGAATAGCTCTCTTCGGAGACGACTACGATCTGCCACTGACCACTTGTCGTCGTTGACGTTTTGATTCATCACATTCAATGAGTCATATTCAAGAATATGAATGATGCGTGTAAACTGTTGAGGATCCTCATAGTCTGGCTTAGGCTCCTTCTTCTTGTACCTATTTTCAACCTCTTCCTTAAGAGCGTTATCAAATTCGGTGATGAGCCGCAGGACCATAAGTGCAAATTTTCGAACAGTTCTTGAACAACTGGAAAGGAAAAACAAGCCGTGTGACTCAATCTCGTCGACCACTGTTCGAACGTTGGATATCTCCAGGTCATCCATTTTGCTAGGAACGTCATTGATGGTAAGGCCCATCTCTTGATCCATAGCACTAGGTACGATTTTCGTCTTTTGCTTGATTGCCTCTATCCAAATTCTGAGTAATTCTACATAGAGTTTGAGGGTGTTTTCAATATGTGTAGCTCCTAGCATCCCAGCATCAGAGGTAGTAGCATAACGACTATCAAAGTCAAAGATGAATCTCGCAAATCCAATGATTACTCGTTGGCGTTGAGAAGATTGTCGTGCAATACATTTTAATGCGTTTGCCGCTCCAGTTGCTACCTTATGATCGACATGTGCTGTACCGTGACACAAAATTTCGACCAGCTTCGTGAATGTGATGTTCGGCGGCAGACATCGTGGTAGGGCCGAGAAAGTAACGTTCAATAAGTCATAATAAGCTTGTCTCTGATCACCAGACGGATGATCTAAATTAAATGAGAAAGTCGCGGTGACAGGAGTCTTGGGCTGTACATGATTGAATCTCTCTTCAAGCAAAGCCTTCCCTCCAAAATTGGTATCACATACCCAGATGATTCGACCAAGAATGTCACCAAA
>Ga0160427_10001608_pt1 | contig 13828 bp, 16 predicted proteins | sample SolpanmetagenomL_FD_108194 | JGI IMG/M metagenome (GOLD analysis project Ga0160427, IMG submission 108194) | Solar panel surface microbial communities from Lawrence Berkeley National Laboratory, California, USA - L | ecosystem: Engineered > Built environment > Solar panel > Unclassified ...
GCTGCGCAACGCGGCGATGCCGGTGGTGACGGTGGTGGGGCTGTATGTCGGCATCCTGATCGGCAACTCGGTGCTGACGGAGATCGTGTTCAACCGGCCGGGGCTGGGCAAGGTGATCGTGGGGGCGCTGAACCAGCGGGACTACACCACCTTGCAGGGGCTGATGGTGATCTACTGCTTCCTGATCGTGCTGGTGAACCTGGTCACCGACCTGGCCTACGGGTTCATCGATCCCCGCGTGAAGCGCGCATGATGATGACTGTGAAACGCGCATGAGGCGGCTGCTGTCATACCCGATCGCGAGCATCGGGGCGCTGCTGTGCCTCCTGATCGTGGCCGGCGCCGTGCTGGCGCCGTGGATCGCGCCCTATGACCCACTGGAGCAAAACATCATCGAGCGGCTGTCGCCGCCCTCTGCCGAGTTCCTGTTCGGCACCGACAACTACGGGCGGGACGTGCTGTCGCGGCTGCTATGGGGGGCACGGATCAGCCTGGTGGTCGCGGTGTCGTCGATCGCGGCGGCCATCCTGGTGGGTGGTGCCATCGGCATGGTGGCGGGCTATGTCGGCGGGCGCACCGACCTGGTGGTGATGCAGGTGATGGACGTGCTGCTGAGCTTTCCCAGCCTGATCCTGGGGCTGATCGTGGTGGCGCTGCTGGGGCCCGACATCGGCAACCTGGTCTTCGCCATCGCGCTGACGGCGGTGGCGCCGTTCGCCCGCATCGCCCGGGCGCCGGTGCTGAGCCTGAAGGAGCGGGCTTACGTGGAAGCCGGGCGCTCGCTGGGGTTCAGCCATACCCGCATCTTGTTCGTGCACATCCTGCCGAACATCCTGTCGGAGGTGCTGGTGATGGGCTCATTGTGGATGGCGACGGCGGTGCGGACCGAGGCGAGCCTGTCGTTCATCGGGCTTGGCGTTTCGCCACCAACGCCGACCTGGGGCGGGATGATGCGGGACGGGTTCGAGAACATCCTGGATGCGTGGTGGCTGTCGGTATTCCCGGGGGTGGCGATCCTGCTGCTGGTGCTGGGGCTGAACATGGTGGGGGACGGGCTGCGGGACGCGACAGACCCGAAGCTCACTCAATGATCCTCGAGGTCGAAAGGCTCACCAAGCACTTCACGCAGACGCGGGGCTTCCCGCGGACGGTCACCACCACGGTGCGGGCTGTGGATGGGGTGACGTTCCATGTCGCCGCCGGGGAGGCGTTCGGGCTGGTGGGGGAGAGCGGCTGCGGCAAGAGCACGGCGGCGCGGGCGCTGATGCGGCTGATCGAGCCGGATGGCGGCAGCGTCCGCTTCGGCGGGCAGGACATGCGGGCGGCCCGGGGCGCTGCGCTGACCGCGCTGCGGCGGCGGATGCAGATCGTGTTCCAGGACCCCTACTCCTCATTGAACCCGGCGCGGACCATCGGGCAGACCCTGGCCGAGCCGCTGCGGGTGCATGGGCTGGCGCGGGGGGCTGACGCGCTGGCGCAGGCCGGGGCGCTGCTGGAGGAGGTCGGCTTGCCGGCCGCGGCGGCCAGCCGGCACCCGCATGCGTTCAGTGGCGGGCAGCGGCAGCGGATCGGCATCGCCCGGGCTCTGGCGCTGCGGCCGGAGCTGGTGGTGGCGGACGAGCCGGTGTCGGCGCTGGACGTGTCGGTGCAGGCGCAGGTGCTGATGCTGCTGAAGGATTTGCAGGCGCGGCGCGGGCTGGCCTTCGTGTTCGTCAGCCACGACCTGGCGGTGGTGCGCTGGTTCTGCAGCCGGGTGGCGGTGATGTACCTGGGCCGCATCGTCGAGCAGGGCCCGGTAGCCGAAGTATTCGCGCGGCCGCGGCACCCCTACACGCGGATGCTGCGCGACGCCTCGCCGGTGCCGGACCCGACGCGGCGGGGCGTGCTGCCGCGCGTGGTGGGGGAGATCCCGTCCGCGGCCAACCCTCCAACGGGCTGTCATTTCCATCCGCGGTGCGATCGTGCGACGGAGCAATGCCGGGTCGAATACCCCGGCTGGACCATCGACGGAGCGGGCGGAGTTGCCTGCCATCATCCGCTGAGTTGAACATTTAGACACGCGAGAGTTGCGTTACGGTATCGTTATGTTATGCCACGTCGATGATCAACGTTTTGTGATCATCACTGAGCGAGGCTTATTCATGACGTTCCGCTTCATCTTTCTCCTGCCAATTCTGATGCTTCCGGCGTGCGCGACAATCGTGAAAGGGTCGACCCAAGACATCACCGTCACCAGCACGCCAGATCATGCCAGCTGCCAAGTCATGAGAGGTGCTTCTCAGACGGCCATGATTGAAAGCACACCTGGCATCGTCAAGCTCAATCGCGGCAGCGAGGACACGATCGTCTCGTGTGTGAAACCTGGATTCGATAGAAATGCAGTCACAATGGTATCTGCTTTTAACGGCGCCACTTTCGGCAATCTTCTTGTTGGTGGCATTGTCGGTATTATCGTAGATGCCTCAACTGGTGCAAACTACACCTATCAAGATCGAGTCAACGTAGTGCTTTCACCAAATGGACCGATGATGCAGGTTGCGCCCTCGGTTGGGGCGTATGCTCCAGGTGAGCCAATCAGACTTCAACCAACTCAGCCTGGAGTTTAGTCCAGGCTCAGGGCGAGGTGGCGCGACACCTCGCCCTGAGGTTATCAAGGAGCGACCGTCTTGCACTCTGTCGACCGCGACCGGCTCTGGCAGGCCCACATGGACATGGCCACCATCGGCGCCACGGCGGAGGGCGGCAGCAACCGCCCTGCCCTGTCGCTGTTCGAAGGGGAGGCGCGGTCGTTGCTGCTGCACTGGTGTGAGCCGCTTGGGCTGAAGCTGCACCGGGACGGCATCGGCAACCTGTTCCTGCACCGGCCCGGCACCGAAGCGCGCCCGGCAGTCGCGTTCGGCAGCCATCTGGACACCGTGCCGACCGGGGGACGGTTCGACGGCGTGTTCGGCGTGCTGGCCGGGCTCGAGGTGATGCGAGCGCTGGACGGGACAGCGCTGGCTGCGCCGCTGGAGCTGGTGGTTTGGACCAACGAGGAGGGCACGCGCTTCGCCCCCGCCATGATGGGCAGCCGGGTGCATGCCGGCGACATGACGCTGGAGCACGCGCTGGCGGTGACCGACGATGAAGGTGTGAGCGTTGCGGAGGCGCTGGTCGAGAGTGGTCAGGTCGGGCTTTCGCCGCCGGCGCCCCGGGACTGGGCGTGCTGGATCGAGCCGCATATCGAGCAGGGACCGATGCTGGAGGCGGAGGGGGCCGATATCGGCATCGTCACCGGCACGATGCAGGCACGCTACTTCAAGGTGCGGGTCATAGGGGCGCCGAGCCACGTGGGTGCGACACCGATGGACAAGCGGCGCGACAGCCTGGCCGCAGGTGCCGAGATGATCCTGGCGGCCGAGCGCGTGGGACAGGCGGCGGAGCCGTCCGGGCGGTCGTCGGCCGCCTGGATCCAGAACGAGCCGAATGCGCGCGGCGCGGTGCCCAGCCTGACCCGCCTGCACCTGGATGTCCGACACGCGACCGAAGCGGGGGCGGCTGGCATGGAGCGGGATCTGCTCGCGGCCGTCTGCGACATCGCGGCCCGGCGCGGCGTGCAGGTGGAGATCGACCCGTATGCGCGGTTCGGGCCGGTGCAGTTCGATGCCGGGCTGGGACAGGTGCTGCGGGAGATGGCGGCGGCGCGGCAGCTTTCGGTGCGGGACGCGCAGGCGGCAGCCGGGCACGACAGCGTGCTGGTGGCGGCGCTGTGCCCGAGCGCCATGATCTTCGTGCCGAGCCGGGACGGGCTCACGCATCACCCGGGCGAGTACAGTTCGGCCGCGCAGCTTGCCGCCGGGGCGCAGGTGCTGCTCGACGCGGTCGTACGCCTGGCCCGGTGACCGACGGATGACCGAGCCGCACCCGCGCCTGGTTCGCGACGAGGTCAGCCTGCTGCAGAAGTTGCGCCTGCAGCGGCGGCACGAGCGGAAGGCGGCCACCCCCGGGCTGCCGTGCACGCCGGGCGAGCGGGTCGCGGATGCGGTGGCCGCGGGAATGGGGTCGTGGCGCTTCATCATCATCCAGACGACGATCCTAGTCATTTGGGTGATCCTGAACGTGACCGCCTATGTGCAGCACTGGGACCCCTACCCGTTCATCCTGCTCAACCTGGCGCTGTCGTTCCAGGCGGCCTATGCGGCGCCGTTCATCATGATGAGCCAGAACCGGCAGGCCGCGATCGACCGGCTGGAGGCCGGACACGACCATCAGGTCAACATCAAGGCGGAGCTGGAGATCGAGCTGCTGCACGACAAGATCGACGCCTTGCGGGCGACCGAGGTCGCGGTGCTGACCGAGACGGTGGCGCGGCTGGTGGCGCTGCTGCAGGGCGGGGCGACGCTGCCGGGCGCCGCGGCGGGTTCTCCCCTGCCCCCTCAGGCCACCATCGCGGCGGCGGTGCCGCCGGCTGGCGAACGATGACGGGGAACCGACGTTGGTGGCGCAGGGAGGACTTCACATGAGCCTGTTGATGAAGCTGTTTGGCGGTGCGGTTGCGGTGGCCGGGGGCGACAAGCTGATCGGCAACCAGGGGTATCGCGGCATGTTCCGCCATCTCGGCTGGTCCGACCAGGCGATGCGCACGGCGGCGGCGGCGGAGACGCTGGGCGGGATGCTGATGGTGCCGGCGGGCACACGGCGGCTGGGCGGCGCGCTGGTAGCGGGCGTCTCGGCGGCGGTGCTGGTGAGCGAACTGCGGCGGGGCGACGGGAAGCTGGCACTGCCGCGTGCGGTCGTGCTGGCGGGCGGCGCGCTGGGGCTGCTGGCCCGCCGTCGGTAAAACCGGCGGGCGGCCCAGGCACCACAGGCACCAGACTTTGGGTGCTAGGCGACTTCGGCCGGCATTGGCGGGGTCCCGCCGGCCTCGATGGCCGCGCCGGCATCCAGCATCAAGTCCTCGCGGTAGCGCTGGCCGATCAGCTGGATGCCGACCGGACTGCTGCCGGCCATCCCGGTGCTGACCACCAGGCCGGGCAGGCCCATCAAGGGCAGGCCGGTCTGGATCAATTGTGCCTCCAGCACGCGGGACCAGGCCGCCTCGCCCTGCCTGTCCAGGCCGTCGGCGAAGGGCAGCTCGCCGGAGACCGGCACCAGCAGCAGCGGATAATCGGCCAGGAAGCGCGTCCAGTCGCGGGTGATGGCGTTGCGGCGGACCAGGGTGGTGGCGATGACGTCGGGCGGCAGCGACTCTGCCATGGCGCGCACGCCGTGCATGACGGCCAGGGCGCCGGGATCGCCTTCCCGCTCGACCGCGGCGCGGAAGGCGGCCCAGCCGTCGCCGAGCCAGAGCTTCATCTGCAGCGCCGTCGATTCGCGGAAGTCGGGCACGGTGTCGAGCGGGACGACCTCGTAGCCCGCGCGTTCCAGGCGCCTCGCGGCATCCAGCAACGCGGCCTCGACCTCGGGAACGACGGACATGCCGTCCGGGCGGAGGCAGAGGGCGACGCGCTTCGGGGCGGCCGGGCCATCGAAGGGGACCGGGATCCACCAGGGATCGCGCGCGTCGCCGCGCATCATCGCCTGCAGGCCGAGCCGGACGTCGGCGATAGTGCGGGCGAGCGGGCCGGAGACGGCCATGAGCTGCGGGCCGATGCCACGCTCGGGGCTGCTGCTGTTCCAGGCGGGGATGCGGCCCAGGCTGGGGCGCAGCCCGTGCACGCCACAGGCATAGGCGGGATAGCGGACGGAGCCGCCGATGTCGGTGCCATGAGCCAGATGACCGATGCCGGCGGCGACCGCGCTGGCCGCGCCGCCGGAGGAACCCCCCGGGGTGAGCGCCGGGTTACGCGGATTCTTGGTGTCGCCGTGTAGGAGGTTGGTGGTGAACCAGCGCAGCGAGAAGGCCGGCGTGTTGGTGCGGCCGATGATGACGGCGCCGGCGTGCTCGAGGTTGTCGACCACCGGGCTGTTGCTGGCGGCGATGAGGTCCTGCTGCTGCACCAAGCCGTTGGTGGTGGCAAAGCCTGCCTGGTCGGCGTTGACCTTGACCGTGACGGGGACGCCGGCGAGGAGGCCAGGGTCCTCGCCACGGGCGATGGCAGCATCGATGGCGTCCGCGCGGGCGCGGACCGCCTCGGGCCGGTGCATCACCACGGCGTTCAGGCGGGGGTTGACCGCGTCGAGCCGGGTGAGCGCCGCCTCCGCCGCATCGCGCGCCGAGACCGTGCGGCTGCGGATGCGGGCGGCGAGGTCGGTGGCCGAGAGGCGCCAGAGGTCGGTCATGCGGGGCTCCGATGCGGTGTCGCGGATCGTGGAGGGCCGATCATGTTCCACTGCGGCGGAGCTGTCATGTAGGGTCGGCCTGTAAGTTGGCGGCAAACGGAGTGCACGATGATTCGAGTGATGATGGCGGGTCTGCTGGTACTGGGCGCGATGGCGGGTGCGGCGCAGGCGCAGGACGTCGATGCGGGGGAGCGCAGCTTCGGCAAGTGCCGCGCCTGCCACCAGGTAGGCGAGACCGCAAAGAACGGCATCGGGCCGACCCTGAACGGGCTGTTCGGGCGCAAGGCGGGCAGCGTGGCCGGCTATTCCTACAGTGCTGCCAACAAGGAGAGCGCGCTGGTCTGGGATCCCGCTGTTTTCGCGGACTACATCAAGGACCCGAAGGCGAAGATGCCGGGCACCAAGATGGTGTTCGCCGGCATCAAGAACGAGAAGGAGGTGTCGGACTTGACGGCGTACCTGCAGCAGTTCGACGCCGCCGGCAAGAAAGCGGGGTCCTGATGCTGCTGCGCGCGGCGGTGCTGGGACTGCTGCTGTCCGTCTCGGCGGCCCGGGCGCAGGACACGCTGCGAATCGCCTTCGCCGACCCGGTGTCGTCGCTGGACCCGCAGCTGAACAACAACGCCGGCGACCGGTCGGTGGACATGTTCTTCTTCGACCTGCTGGTGAATAACAACGACAATGCGTTGCAGCCGGGCCTGGCGGAGAGCTGGCATTCGACCGGGCCACTGACCTGGGAGTTCAAGATCCGCCAAGGGGTGAAGTGGCATGATGGGACGGAGTTGACGGCGGACGACGTGCTGTTCAGCTATCAGCGGGCGCCGAATGTGCCCGGCAGCGTTGCGAGCTTCGCCGGATATCTCCGCACCATCGAGAAGATGGAGGTGACGGAGCCCTACTCGATCCGTATCACCACGCGGGAGCCGAATCCTAACCTGCCGCTCAATCTCGCCTCGGTGCACATCGTCAGCCGCCATGTGGGCCAGGGCGCCACGAGCGAGGATTACAACACCGGCAAGGCGCTGGTGGGAACCGGGCCGTTCCGCTTCGGGTCGTACACGCCGGGCGCGCGGGTGGAGATGCGGCGCAACGACACTTATTGGGGCCGCAAGAGCATCTGGGCGCATGTGGACTACCGCTATGTCTCGAACCCGGCAGCGAGGAGCGCGGCGCTGCTGTCGGGCGACGTGGACGTGATCGACAAGGTGTCGGTGGCGGATGTGGCGAAGCTCAAGGAGAGCCCGAATGTCCGGGTGTACGCCTATCCCGGCCTACGGGCGATGGTGCTGCAGCCGAGCTTCACCGAGGGACCGAACCGCTACGTCACCGGGACGGACGGCAAGCCGCTGGAGCGGAACCCGCTGCTGGACGTGCGGGTGCGGCGGGCGCTGACCATGGCGATCAACCGTCCGGCACTGGCCGAGCGGCTGCTGCAGGGCACCGCAACGGCGGCCAGCCAATGGATGCCGGAGGGCACGTTCGGCTTCAACCCCGCGGTGAAGGTAGCGGCGTTCGACCCTGATGCGGCGCGGGCGCTGTTGGCGGAGGCCGGCTACCCCAACGGGTTTAACCTGGTGATGCACGTCCCCGCCGACCGCTATGTGGCCGGCAGCGAGACGGCGCAGGCAGTGGCGCAGATGTGGAGCCGGATCGGGGTGAAGACCACGCTGGAGACGCTGACCTGGACGATCTACTCCAGCCGGGTGAACAAGGGCGAGTTCGCCATGACGATGATCGCCTGGGGCAACGGGACCGGTGAGGCGAGCTATGGGCTGCTGAACATCCTCGCGACACAGGATGCGGGCCGCGGCCAGGGCGTCTCGAACTGGGGCCACTACAGCAACAAGGCGGTGGACAAGGCGCTGGACGAGGCGACCAGCGCCTTCGACGACGGCAAGCGGTCCGCGATCCTGCAGGAGGCGGCACGCCTGGTGGACGAGGATGTCGGGATCATGCCGCTGTATCACTACCAAAACATCTGGGCGGCGCGGAAAGGCCTGGTGGTACGGCCGCAGAGCAGCGATCGCACGCTGGCGGAGATGGTCAGCAAGGAGTGATGCCAAGCGTCGTGGTGCAGTGCAACATTCCCGTTGAAGTCTGCGGGATCAGACTTATGTTGCACTGCAATAGGAACGAGGAAGCGTCCTGACCGTAGTGCCGGCTTCGGCTGGCGAGACAAGGATCAGGATGATGGCAGTTTCCAATAATACCGGTTTCTCCAGCGGTGCCCTCCGCGGCGGCGCCGCGCTTCCGACCGACCTCGGGGCGGCTCTGTCGCAGCAGCTGGTCCGGCTGACGCGTAAGCTGGGCCGCCGGGTCGTGCAGCCGAACTTCGACCGCTTGTCGGGACCGAGCCTCGAGCAGCTGGAGCCGGGGCTGGCGTCCGAGCTGCGGGCGATGCGCCGGATGTGATCGGCCGCCGCGGCTATGCCGCGGCATGGCGTTTGACCGGGTGGCCTGCAGCGGGAAATATGCAGGCTCCGGTTTACGGCTTCCAGCGCCGATGCCGGTCAATGGGCAACGGAGCCCAGGTTGGAGGCGTATATGACGGTGGCCCGGGCAAACCCGACGGACGCACGGCTTGTCACGGAACGGCCGGCGCCGCACGAGCGTATCCTGCGCGTGGCTCGGGACCTGTTTTGCCGCCATGGCATCCACGCGACCGGAATCGACCGCATCCTGTCCGAGGCCAGCGCCTCCAAGATGACGCTGTATACGCGGTTCGGCTCCAAAGAAGCGTTGCTCAAAGAGGTGCTGAACCAGGAGGGCGCGGCGCAGCGCGGTGCGATCTACGCCGCGATGGAGGACGCCGGGCCGGACCCGGTGGCGCAGCTGCTGGCAGTGATCGATGGCTTGCGGGGACTATTCGACGGCGAGAGCTTCTATGGCTGCGCATTCATGAACGCCGCGGCGGAGCACACGAAGGGCACCGGGGCCGCGCCCTGGCTGCGGGCCGTAGCGAAGGCGCACTGGGACGAGCTTCGCGAACGCATGGAGTTCCTGGCCGGAGCGGCGGGGTATACGGACCCGCCGCTCTTGGCGCGACAGGTCTTGCTGGTGATGGACGGGGCCATCGCGGCACTGATGGTCGGTGGCGACCCCGAGGTGCTGACAGTCGCCACCCTGACCTTGCAAGCGGTGCTGGGCGGCCACGAGCGGCTGGTCGAACCGCCGGAGACAGAACCGTGACAGTGTGCGGCCAACGCTGATCGGCCGATGACGGACTGAGTCCATTGCGGCAGGATGCCGCATTTGCGGCAGGTTGCCGCATCGATTCCGGAGGTCCGTTGCATGCTGTCACGCCGCTCTACCCTTGTTGCAGCCGGACTGAGCCTGGCGACCGGCGCGGCGTCGTGCCCGCGTCCGGGTGCGGCGCAGACCCGCAGCGCGACCGCAAGCTGGGCGGCGCAGGTTCCGGTGATCCGCATCGGCCTGCTGGGAGGCGAGAACGACGCGGACCGGCTGAAGCGTTACGGGCCCTACCAGCAGCTGCTGCAGGACAAGTTCGGGGTTCCCGCCAAGATGGTGACGGCGGCCGACTATGCGGGAGTGATCCAGGCCTTCGGCGCCGGGCAGGTCGAGGTGGCCTACATGTCGCCGGCGTCGTATGCCGCCGCGTGGATCGAGAGCGGCGGCAAGGTGCGGCCGCTGGTGACGGCGCTGGAGTCGGACGGGACCACGGCCTACGTGTCGGTCATGTACGTGCGGGCGGATTCGGGAATCACCGACCTTGCGGGCATGAAGGGGAAGTCGCTGGCCTGGGCCGACCCGAATAGCGCCTCCGGCTATCTGATCCCGCGATCGGAGTTCCGGGAGAGCGGCCTCGACCCGGCGACCTACTTCAGCCGTACCGGGTTTGCCGGCGGGCACGAGCAGGGCGTGGTGGCCGTGCTGGGCAGGCAGTACGACGCCGGCGTGACGTGGACGTCGGGCGTGGGCGACGAGAAGCAGGGCTACACGCGGGGCGCGCTGCGGACCATGGTCGACAAGAAGATGGTCAACATGGACGAGCTACGGATCATCTGGCGGTCCCGGCCGATCGAGAACGGGCCGCTGACTATCCGGTCGGATACGCCGGCGGCGTTCCAGGACGACATGCTGGCCTTCCATCTCTCCTTGTCCAAGGAGCATCCGGATGTGTTCCAGGCGATCAACATGGGCAGCGGGCCCGGCCTCGTGCCAGTGACCCACAAGGATTACGAGCCTTTCGTGGACATGCTGAAGGCTGAGGCGGCGGCGCGGCGCCGGCGCTAGGCGCATGACCGTGACTGCCGGGTTCGAGGCGGCGTTCGCCGAACGGCGGCGCGCGCGGCTGGTGGCCTGGGTCGGTGGGATTGCGGTGCTGGCGCCGGCGCTGATCGTGAGCGCCTGGATGTCGGAAGCGACGCCGCACAACCTGGCGGCGGGCCTGCCGCGGGTCGGCGAGTATTTCGTCAAGCTGGCGCCCGACCTGCACCGGGCTGCGCTGCTGGCGGGGCCGACGACCGAGGGCTCGGTCGCCTACTGGTTCTATCGCCTGGACAGCTGGGCCTGGCTGCTGTTCGAGACCAGCCAGATGGCGGCGCTGGCGACGCTGGGCGGGGCGGTGCTGGCGTTGCTGGCGTGCTTCCCGGCGGCGGCGAACCTGGCCCCGAACCGGCCGACCTACGTGCTGTGCCGCCGGGGCCTCGAGCTGTTCCGGACGGTGCCGGACATCGTCTATGCGCTGATCCTGGTCTGGGCCGTGGGGGTGGGACCGCTGGCGGGCATCCTGGCGATCATGGCGCACACGGTGGGGGCGCTGGGCAAGCTGTTCGCCGAGGTGGTGGAGAATGCGGACCTGCGGCCGTTGGAGGGGATCAAGGCGGCGGGTGGCAGCTGGCTGCAGGGTGTGCGCTACGCGATGCTGCCGCAGGTGGCGCCCAACTTCATCAGCTACGTGCTGCTGCGCTTCGAGATCAACGTGCGGGGTGCCACCGTGATCGGCTTCGTGGGTGCGGGCGGCATCGGGCAGGAACTCTATACGGTGATCAGCTTCAACTACTACCAGGAGATCTCGGCGATCCTGGTGCTGATCCTGTTGAGTGTGAGCGCCATCGACCTGGTAAGCGAGCGCATCCGGACGAAGGTGATCGGCTGATGACCGGTGTGACGGGACAGTCAGCGGGATGGCAGGCGCGGATGCCGGGGGCGTTCGGCGTCTCGCCGTGGCGCCGCGCGCGCCGGGTGGCGGCAGCGCTGCTGTTCGCGTGCTGGCTGGTGGCGCTATGCCGGTGGTTCGACATCACGCCGGCGCGGCTGGCCCACGGGGTGTCGGGGCTGCTGGTGATCCTGCGGCAGATGGTGCCGCCGAGCCCCGGTGAGCAGTGGCGAGACATCCTGAACGGGCTGGGGCAGAGCGTGGCGATGGCGCTGCTGGCCACGCTGTTGGCCGCGGTGGTGGCGGTGCCGCTGGGCTTTCTGGGCGCGCGCAACGTGGTGGTGAACGGGCTCGCGCATTTTTCGATCCGCCGGGTGTTCGACGGGTTGCGCGGCATGGACCAGCTGATCTGGGCGCTGGCGTTCGTGCGCGCGGTGGGACTGGGACCGTTGGCGGGCGTGCTGGCGTTGTTCATGGCTGAGGTGGCGGTGCTGGCGAAACTCTATGCGGAGGCAATCGAGAACGCGGACGCCAAGCCGCGCGAGGGAATCGTCGCCGCGGGGGGTGGCACGCTGTTGGGTGTGCGATTCGGGCTGCTGCCGCAGGTGCTACCAGTAATGTTGGCGCAGGCGCTGTACGCGTTCGAGAGCAACGTGCGGAGCGCGTCGATTCTTGGTGTGGTCGGAGCCGGCGGGATCGGACTGCAGATCGCGGAACGGATCAAGATCCGCTATTGGGACCAGGTGGCCTTCATCATCCTGCTGATCCTGGTAACCGTCGGCTTGATCGATTTCGTATCGGGCAAGATCAGGCGCCGGTTGATCGGGTAATGCCGATCCGATTGTGCCGGTCGGATCGTCAGGTGGCGGACTGGCCCATGTTCATCTCGATCAGGATGGTGTCCGCCATGAACTCGGCGGAGTGCCAGGCCCCGGCCTCAAGGCGCAGGACGACGCCGGGTTCGAGCGGGATGGTGCCCTGCTCGCATTCCAGCCGGGCATGCCCGCTGACGACGTAGAGGAACTGCTCGAAGGCGTGGTGGTGCCGGGTGGCGATGTGCCCGGCCTTGATGTTGATGTGGCGCATCACGCCGCCCGAGCCCGGAAGCTCGGACCGTGGCGGTCCGGCAGCGGACCAGCGGGCGGCGTGAATGCTGGGCATCAGACGACGGAGAGCTTCACGTCGACGTTGCCGCGGGTCGCGTTGCTGTACGGGCAGACCTCGTGGGCCTTATGGACCAGCGCCTCGGCCTGCTCCTTGCCGACGCCCGGAAGCTCGACCTTCAGCGCGATCTCGAGGCCGAAGCCGCCTTCGCTGCGCGGGCCGATGCCGACGTTGCTGTGCACCTTGGCGTCGTTCGGAACCTGAGCGCCGTCCTTGTTCTGGCTGGCGACGAACTTCATGGCACCCAGGAAGCAGGCAGCGTAGCCGGCTGCGAACAGCTGCTCGGGATTATTGCCGCCGCCCGGGCCGCCCATTTCCTTCGGCACGGCCAGCTTGACGGAGAGGCTGCCGTCATCGGTACTGGAGGAGCCGTCGCGGCCCCCGGTGGCAGTGGCGCTGGTGCTGTACTTGACGTCGACAGACATGCTCGTTCCTGACGTTGTTATCACTGACAAGTGGGATGCGACCCTAGGCAAAATAACCCCCTGCAGACAGATCTGTCTATTCTGAGCTTGCAGACGGCGAGGCTCGGGTTGCAGATGCCGCAGCTCTGCGGCCCCATGATGCCCGATGCCGCTTCGTGGAGCATTGCGCCCAACGAGGCGGCAAGACCAGCTTAACGAAGGAGCGTCTTCCGCGAGCATGGATGACCGCGCATCGGAGAAAGACCGGTCTTTCCAGGAACGCGGTTCGCGGCACGATCTTTGCTGGTGAGGTGTCAAACCAGGGGATCTGCCATGGAAACCACTCCACGCTTCATCAACGGCGTGCACGGCTTTACCGGACAAGGGCTGGAGACGGCACTCCCGCTGGGCGCGCCGGCCTATACCGTGCCATCCGACCGGCGGGCGCAGCCGATCTATATCCGCGCGGGCAACTCCACGGCCGAGATGGTGGCGGTGATGCTGATGCATGACGGCAAGGCCATCCGCACGTTCCCAGTCGGTGCGAAGGCGGGCATCCACGTGCCGCTCGCGGTGGTCGAGGACCTGCAGCCGGACAGCGTGATGGAGATCTATGTCGCGGCACCGCAGGGCGTCAGCGGGCAGATCGTGCTCGACTTCGGCCTGCTCGAAATCTGACGGAGCGCACGGACATGACGAAGCGGCGCCTGGTTGTGGTCGGCAACGGCATGGCGGGGGCCCGTGCCGTCGAGGAGGTTCTGGCCCGGGGTGGGGCCGAGCAGTTCGACATCGTCATGTTCGGGGACGAGCCCTACGGCAACTACAACCGGATCATGCTGTCCAACATCCTGAGCGGGCAGCAGGGCTACGACGAGATCTA
>Ga0160427_10001609_pt1 | contig 13826 bp, 14 predicted proteins | sample SolpanmetagenomL_FD_108194 | JGI IMG/M metagenome (GOLD analysis project Ga0160427, IMG submission 108194) | Solar panel surface microbial communities from Lawrence Berkeley National Laboratory, California, USA - L | ecosystem: Engineered > Built environment > Solar panel > Unclassified ...
GAGGCGCTCGTGTTCGCGCTGCTGGCCGCGACGGGGCTGATCCTGTCGCTGTTCGTGCCGCGCCGGCGGGTCTGGGTGCGGGTGCGGGCCGTGGACGGGCGCCCGGGGGTCAGCCACCTCGAGGTGGCGGGCCTGGCCCGCGGCAACGACGCGGGGCTGCGCGAGGAGGTCGACGGCCTGCTCGCCGCGCTGCGTGCTCAGCCCCAGCTGACGCCTTGACTGTCTAGGGCGCGTCTGACGGGTCGATGAGGCGAGGCGCCCAGGATGAGTTTATGTCCGATCGCTTGTTCATCCTCACCGACGCAATGTGAAAGCGGCTGGAGCCTCACCTGCCGACTCGTGGTCGAGGTCACGGTGCCGGGCGTGGTGGCGTGTGGTCCGATCACCGCTTGGCGGTGAAGGGCATCCTGTGGCGCTTTCGCACCGGCTCTCCCTGGCGTGACCTACCCGCCGATTACGGGCTCTTCACGATCGAGGGTGTAGCTGGGGTCAGGCCGCCAACCAGCTGCTCACCGCTGCTGCTCCCGGTCAGGAGCCGAGACACGGCGGTGGATGGTATGGATGGACCGCTGGACGGGCCGGCTTTGGGGGCTCCGGCCCCATCACGTGACGCCGATAAAATCACTTACGTCAAAGTGACCATCCAGTGTTGCATCCAGTGAACGGTCCAGGCCTTGACGAGCGGGATCAGATCCTGCTGGAGACCCATCACGTGAGTGACCTGTCGGGGATGGTCGGTAGCGTTTGAGTGGTCAGCGGTGAAACCCGTGGTGAGGAGGGATCGAGCTGGTGGGAGTTGCAGACTTCACCTTCAAGCCGACGGTCGCGTCTCGGGTGGATTACGACGTCGTTGGTGAGCGAGACGGTAAGTGGATCATGTTCCAGAGCGGTTGCACGCGGGCGGAAGCGGAGGACGCCCTCGAAGCGGCACGTTCGGGAGGACCTTCGGTCACGTGGCACCTCGTGCGGCGGACCAGCACCGTCACGGAGGAGATCGTCGACGGCTGATAGCCGCGCCTTCGCACCACCGGGGGCGCAGGAGCAGTATCAGCACCTTCGGCAGCAGAGCTAGCGCAGGGCAGCGCCGACACGAGCGCAGGCCGCGGCAGCAACGGCGGCGGGGGCGGGGGCGGGGGCGCCGCAGCAGCCTCCGGCGGTGCTTGCTCCGCACCGGGTGGGGGCCGACAACCGCAGCGACCGCTGCAGCCGCGAGCAGCCGCGCGCGAGTACAGCGTCGCAGCAGCGAGCGGCAGCGCAGAGCGAGAGCGACCGAGCAGCTGTTCGTTCTCACGCGACCTGTCCCGGCTCCAAGTCCGTGGCCTGCGGTGGGACAGGTCCCGTGAGACGGCCGGCGGCCTACGTGTCTCATCCAACTTGTCCTGGTCGAAGATCGCTAGGACCCGTCAGGGGAGTGGAGCAGGGCGTCCATGCCCGCCCGGATCGCGAGATGACCGTGGCCTCGTGCCACCCGCTTCAGGCGCGACCCCAGAAGGCGGTCGGGTCCGCGGTAGGGCGAAAGCCGACCGTGGCCACCGCTGCGGCTACCTCGCGGAAGCGGGCCCCGACGTCGCGGGGGATGTGAGCGTCGCTGCCGAAGGACACCGCGTCCCCGCCGGCTTCGTGCCACCACCGGACCACCCGCAGATCCAGGGGCAGCTTGGTGTTGACCTCCAAGACACGCCCAGAGCCGGCCAGCACGTCCAGCGTGTGTCGGGTCTGGTCTTCGACATCGCCCCAGGGCAGAGGCCCCTCATCGGCGGTCCAGTGCCGCAGGGGGAAGTCGATGTGTCCGAGGACCTCGAACGGGCCGTCGCTGGCGGCCATGGCCTCGACCTCGCTCAGGTAGGCCGACAGCAGGTCGACCGGCGGGCGCTGGGCCACGGCGTGATCGACCAGGACGTGCTCGCCGGGTGCTCGCAGGTCGCTCAGGGTGTGCACGGAGCCGACGATCCGGTCGAACCCGCGGGAGAGGATGTCGCGGACGGCGTCGGGGTGCCGGTGCACCTCCGACATCTCCACCCCGCAGCGGATGGTCAGGTCAGGGAACCGGTCACGGCAGCGCTCGCTCGCGGCCTGGTAGGCCTCGACCTCCAGCGGTGCACCCATGAAGTGACCGTGCCCGTCGATGCTGCCGCGGACTCCCTCGGGCCAGGCCCACCCGCCGGGAGGAGCTGACCAGACGGTGAAGTCGACGTGCTCGGTGAAGGAGATGGCCGGTAGCCCTACCGCCACTGCTTGCTGGCAGGTGGCCTCCATGTTCCCCTCGAAGGCGTCCCAGGAGTATTGGGAGTGCACGTGATTGTCGGGGGGCAGGTTGATCGACGGCTGGGTCATGTCTGGTCATCGTGGTCGCGTCGCAGAGCCTGCGCCAGACCAGCGGCCTCTGCTCATGACGTGGCAGCAGCAGCAGTTGGTTGAGGCAGCTCGCCGGGTTTCCCGGTACCGGGCCCAGCCTGCAGTCGCTGGGACAAGTAGCTGGGACGTTGGGACAACAAGACTGGGACGTGGGACAGGTTCAATGGGATTGAGACATTTGCATTGGGACCGGACATCCATGGTGTCCGTTCTCACTCGACCTGTCCCAACCCCACGGCCGTGACCTGGGATGGGACAGGTCGCGTGAGACGGCCGGCGGGCCACTTGTCTCACGCAATCTGTCCTCGTCGAAGATCGTCAGGACCTGCTGGGGGTCTGCGCAGGGCGACCAAGGCCGCGTGATCAGAGGCGTTGAGCTCTGACGAGCAGGAGACTGTGTCGATGCAGCTACCCGCTGATGGTCACGTCCACAGTCAGTGGTCCTGGGACGCCCGCGACGTCGGCGCGATGGCCGACACCTGCGCCCGCGCGGTCGCTCTGGGACTGCCGGCGGTTGCCTTCACCGAGCACGTCGACTTCACCCCCTTCCGCGCCGGCTTCCTCGCTCCTGACTACCCCGACCTCGTCGACGACGGCGGGATCTTGACCGCGCCGCAGCTGGACGTGGACGGCTACTTCGAGTGCATCGAGCGGTGCCGCGCCGCCTATCCCGAGCTGACGATCCTGGCTGGCATGGAAGTGGGTCAGCCGCACCGGCACACCGATCAGGTGGCCGACCTGCTGGCCCGTGGTTCGTTCGACCGGGTGCTGGGCTCACTGCACTGCCTGCCCGATGGGGCCGAGTTCGCCGAGCCGTGGGAGCTGTACCCGCACCACCGCGCGGCCGACGTCTTCCGGGCCTACCTCGCCGAGGTCCCCCGGATGGTGGTCGGGTCTGAGGTGTTCACGTCCTTCGCGCACATCGACTACCCGGTACGCAGCTGGCCGCAGGACGCGGCACCCTTCGATCCTCTGGACTTCGAGGAGGAGTTGCGGGGTGCGTTGCGGGCGCTGGCCGAGGGGGAGCGGGCGTTGGAGCTCAACACGCGCCGGCCACTGGAGGCGGTGATCGTGGCGTGGTGGCGGCAGGAGGGCGGGCGACGGGTCACCTTCGGTAGCGACGCCCACCGCCCCGACCTGGTCGGTACGGGGCTGGCCGAGGCTGGTCACCTGGCCGCGGCTGAGGGATTCGAGCCGGACACCCGCCCAGGGGCCGCCTGGCTGCTCAAGACCTGAGGGGCACCGGTCCGCACGTCCAGCACCCTGACGAAGGCGCCATGACTGCGAGGTCATGAGTCCTGGTCACGGATCTTGGCCAGCCAGGTGTCCGTGAGCTGTGACCACTCGTCAACGTAGTCAGCCGCAGAAGGGCGTCCCAGTAGAGGAAGGGCTGCGCGGGCGACGTCGGCGAAGTCCACGGCGGCCACGGCGGAGCGACGGGTCCCGGGCTCGAGGATGACGACGTCACTTGGACCGCGACCGGTGACGGTGGTGTCGGAGGCCACGGCACTGACCCGACCGGCGAAACGGTCGTAGCGGGGGGTGCTCGCCAGCAACGTGAGCGCGGTCTGCAGACAGCGGGCGATGTGGGTGGGGGAGGACACCAGCGTCAGATGTCGCGCTCCGCGCTGCAGGCTGACCTCCAAGGCGGCAGCGACTTCAGTCCGGGTGGTCGTGCTGGTCCGGTCGCAGATGCTGCGCTCGTCTAGCAGGTCGTCGACCAGTAGTCGGGCGCGTTCTCGCGAGGCGGTCAGTGACTGGTGGGCCAGGTCGTACAGGTCGCAGCGGTGGGCTCGGGCGAAGTGCAGTGTGTGCTCGGACTCCAGGACCCCGTTGCCGGCCTCCGCTCCGGTGCCGAAGAGCAGGAGTGGGTTGGACTGGTCGAGGGCGATCAGCACTGCCCGGGGGACCCGGCCGAAGTGGTTGTGGTGCGGGTCGCCCCAGACCACGTCCTGCCACTGCTCGGCCTGAACGTGGTAGCCGTGGGCCAGCACAACCGAGGGAGATGTGGTCGGCAGTTGGCGTCCTTGACCGGGTGGCACACGGCAGTCTCCCAGCCGCTCGAGCTGCTATTGATGTCATGGGCATCGACACCTCCGCGGCGTCCTGCTCTACGACTCGGTCCGCCTCGAGGTCTCACCCCAGGACGGCAGTGATGAACAGTCGGTCCGTTCGCCCGCCGACCCCGGGTCCCACCACGATGTCCTTGAAGCCGGCGGAGGTCAGGCGGTCGCGGACTTCCTCTACCGTCCACGCGCGCATCCGGAACAGGTACTCGTGCACGTGCGTCGTGCCCTGAGAGTCGACCTCTTCATGACGTTCGGTCACGTCAAGGCGGTCGTCGCGCCAGGTGGTGCGGCTGGTGAAGGTCACGATCGCGCCGGAGCTGAGGGTGGCGGTCTTCGTGCGGGGCCGGCCGTCCGCGCCTGCTCGTGAGCGGTCCGCCTCGCGGACGTCGAGGGCGAGAAGTCCTCCAGGGCGCAGGAGGCGGGCGAAGGACCGTAGGGTGGCGTCGCGCTCCTGGTCGGAGACGAGGTCGTTGAGGACTCCGCGGCAGGTGATGACGTCGAAGGGTCCGGTGAGGGCCGGGTCGCACACGTCGTCGTGGTGGGCTGGGCTGGCCGGGCAGCGACCTGCGGCGATGGTGAGCAGCTTGGCGGAGGCGTCCAGGAGGGTGACCTGGTGTCCCCGCTCGCTGAAGGCGGCAGCGTGGCGGCCTGTCCCGCAACCAGCATCGAGCAGGGTCGCGTCGGTCATCCCCATGGCGGTGAGGGCTTCTTCGACAGCGCTGATCCAGGGAGCGACAGGGTCGGCGATGAAGCTGTCGTACGCATCGGCGTGGGCGTCGTAGAAGGGGCGTTCGCTCGCGGTGCTGGCTGACTGCGACGTCACGCGGGCATCGTTGCAGCAGATGGTGCGAGCCTCAAGACCGTCGGTGCACCAGGGCCGAGCGCCTTGCAGGGACCTTCTCGGCACGCGTCCGGACATCAACAAGGGCGTCGACCCGTTCCGCTCTCGCTGCTGTCAGGACGCCTACTTCGCTCGGTAGATGACGAAGCGCAGCGGCGTGGGCGGTAGCTGGGCGAGAAGGTGTGCAGCGCGGGCAGCAGGTGCCTCGCCGATGACGTGCGCGACGCTGAGGTATAGCCGCTGGATGGTGCGCTGGGTGTAGCCGGTAGCGCAGTCACCAGAACGGCCGCCGGTGTCGGCGCGGGCGACGACCCACTGCAGAGGGTCGCGACGGAACAGATCGACGTCGGTGGCGGTGCGCTCGTCGGTGCGCAGCAGCCACCACAGTTCATCATCGGTCATGACGGCGAAGCGGGTGAGCTGCTCGTGGCTGGCGTCGTGCAGGAGGACTCCGGTCCAGTGCCGCAGCAGTCCGGTGGCCAGGACGTTGACGTCGCTGGTCTGTGACCGGGCTTCGGCCATGACCAGGTCATCGAGGTGGTCGGCGGTGGCGGAGTCGGTGGTAACGACGCCGCCGGTGAGAGTGAGCCGGTCCATCAGCTGTCGGAGCTCGTGCAGGGGACGGCCGTGAGCACGGGCGCTGCGGACGAAGGAGTCGAGGTGATCGAGGGACAGTGCCCCCTTCGCGGCGCTCAGTGGTCCGGGTACCGATCCAGCGGCGGCCGCGGCGACGTCGCCGACGCTCAGCCCGTGGCGGGTGAAGAGCGGGCCAAGCTCGCGTAGGCGCTGGTCGCCGAGCTGGTGGTGGTCCAAGCCGGCGAGGCCTTCGATGGTGTGGCTGAAGGGCAGGTGCCCGATGTCGTGCAGGAGCGCGCCGGCACGAGATAGGACGTCGTCGGGATGGAAGTGGCTGACCAGGGCCAGGACGCCGAGGGAGTGCTCGAGGCGGGAGTAGTTCTGGGTGGTGACCAAGGTGGCGGCGCCGGCGTGGGCGATGAACTGCAGCCGGCGAACCCACCAGGTACGCAGGAGGTCGCGTTCGAGGTCGGTGAGGGTGAGGGTGACTTTCCAGGTCGGATCGGTGTAGGTGCCGCCCAGGCCCAAGGTGTCGGCTACAGCTGGCACGTCCACGCTCCTCGACTGGCTCACAGCACCCCGGTGTGCGGAGTCGATCCTGCCTGTCGGCCGTTGCGGTCATAGCAGCGACCGCGTCACGACCGTGAAGTCGTGGAGGCAGTGCTTCTCTCACCACCATGACTCGTGGGTGGGTAGCACCTCAGGAAATTCTCCCCGCAGAACGGGCGTTGTCTCAGACACGATCCAGGCGGAACAACACATTCTGGTGACCCCGCGCATCGACGACACTGCCCGTACGCCGGGCACCGGGACGCTCGATCGCCCGTTGGGAGCGGACGTTGTCGACGTGGGCCGAGAACAAGACCGTCGGCAACGAGGCGAACGTATGTTCGATCATGAGGTGCTTCATCTGCCCGTTCCACTGCCCGCCCCAGTGCGATCGCGCCAAGAAGGTCCACCCGATCTCCACCTCCCCGGGCCCACGCAGCACGAAGCGGAACGTGCCGATCACGTTCTCGCCGCGACGGTCCATTGCGACGAGGGCACCACCGGAGCTCACGGCGTCCTCGAACCACGCGCGGAAGACGGGCTCCTGGGTGCGGTCCTTGGCCGGGTGCTGCTCCCACAGGAGCGGGTCAGCTGCGATCAGGCGCAGCGCCTCAAAGTCGTCTTGGCGCAGCGGACGCAGCAGCAGCGCCTCCGTCATCAGGACCGGCTGTCGATCAAGCACGTCAGGACGCTAGCGCGCACTGCGCTGCTGACGCGCTGACTTATCCCGTCCTCTCGTGGACACTCGCCACTTGCTCAGCGCCAGGAGCTCAACCGCGCGCCTCTCGGCATGTGTGGACGTTCGCCAGGCCAGCACCGGTGCTGTCGAGGTTGTCCGTAGCCTCCAAGCATGGTGCGTGGAGCGGTCTTCTTCGACGTCGACGGGACTCTGGTACCGCAAACCAGTAGCGGGCAGCACCTGGCGGACCTGCTCGGCCATGCCGAGGTAGTGCGTCAGGCGGAAGCTGGCTACGCCGCCGGGACGTTGAGCAACCACGAGGTATCCGTCCTCGACGCCCGCGGTTGGGCCGGTCAGACCCCGACGCAGGTGAACGGCTTCCTGGGGTCTCTGCCGTTGGTCGACGGCATCACCGCGACCGTGGCCTGGTGCCGGGAGAACGACCTAGCACCGGTCTTGGCGACTCTCGCATGGGAGCCGGTCGGGACCTACCTGTGCGAGCGGTTCGGCTTCCTGCGCGCCAGCGGCCCTACCTTGGAAGTGATCGATGGGCGCTACAGCGGTGAAGTCGCTGAGCACCTGGACGAGGAGGGCAAGCGGGACTTCGCCCTCACCGTGGCCGCCGAGCTCGGTGTGCCACCGGCGCGCTGTGCCGCCATCGGCGACAGTCGCTCCGACCTGCCCCTGTTCGCTGCGGTCGGTCTGGCGATCGCCTTCAACGCCACCCCAGCAGCCTCTGCTGCCGCTCACGCGGAGGCCAGGGGAGGCGACCTGCGGGCCGTGGTGCCGCTGCTCGGCACCTGACTGGACGCCCCGCACTAGTCGCCACGGCCACGGCGCCGATCATCCTGAACTCGACAGATGAGTGAGGTCAGTCAGGTGCCGGAGGCCATGTAGGCGGCGAGGATCTAGTTGGGGTGGCGGTCCAGCGTGGTCCTCGCTCGGTCGTAGCGCCTAGTGGTGCGGGGGTCGGCGTGGCGGGCGGCCGAGCAGGCAGATGAGCGCGAAGTCGCACGGATTGGCCGAGTCCGGTGACGTGGAGAGCAGTGCCTCCAGCTGCAAGTGGGACAAGCCCAGGGTGGGGGACTCCGGTGGGACGTTGGGGCGGCGGACGTAGTCGGCCGGGGAGTGCTCGAGGACCTCGTCGATGACGCAGGTCCGGTAGAAGCCCGTGACCACCGACATGCGCCGGGACACGGTAGAGGCGGCGAAGTGCTGGGTCTCCTGCATCCACCGGACGTAGAGCTCGATGTGCGGGCGCCGGGCCTGCAACGGGTTGAGCTGCCGGAGTTGACACCAGGTGAGGTAGGCGCGCAGGTCGGACTCGGCGTGGCGGCGGGTCTCCCCGCGGTAGCGGGCGAGGTAGGCGGCCACCGCTAGGCGCAGCGGGTCGGTGCGCCACGTCCCGTCACCGAGGGGGATGGGGAGGCTGTCGGGTGTAAGGCTCATGGACGAGCATCCGCCCACGGCGAGCATGCTGGCGAGGGATCTCGCGCCCCGGGATGACCGCGTGGTCCGGCGCTGCCATCCTCCTTGAGTGCCCTCCGTGATCTTCTGGCCCCGCCCGGCGCTGCATGACGGCGAGACGAGTGTCCTCGAGGAGCGGGCCAGCTATGCCCGTGGAGGTCTTGCCCGTGGTGGGCTTCTCGTCCTGACGGATCGGCGCCTGATCTTCCAGCCCAACCGACTGGAGGCATGGACGCTGCTGAAGCCGTCCACTTGGCCCCGCACGACGATCCAGGAAGTCGCGGTGGCTCCCACCGGTGAGGACCTACTGGCGGGTGGATGGCGTCGACGGTTGCAGATCACGTTGACCGACGGCCGCCGAGCAGTCTTCGTGGTTCCGCGAGTGGACGAACTGCAGGCGCGTCTTGCTGCGGCGCTGAAGCCGTAACTTGCGCGCCCTGGCAGGCCGCAACCCCCCGGACATCGCGGGATGACTGCGAGGTCGCGCACCCCCGCGCTTTGCGACAACTTTGAGGTCAGTGACAGTCCCTGAGCGTGCGCTACGCCAGGTGTCGTCATGCCTGGTCGTCAGGCTCTGGCGGCTCCTCGCCTGACGCTAAGGGCTTCAATAGACGGGCCTGCACGCCGAGCTTGGCCAGCCTCACCCCGATCTCGTGCGGGAGGATGGCGAAGTCTAAGGCGGCGCGGAAAGCAGGTCGCTGCTTCGCCGCCCCAGCTACTTCGTCGACGACGCGAAGGCCGTGGTCTGAGTACAAGAGCAAGTCCTCGATGGGGCCCGCCCCAACCCAGCCGGACTCATCGGCGTTGCGGTCGGCCATCTCGGCCAACGCGACGAGGACATCGACTACACCGGGGACGCCGCCATCGCAGGCAGCGTGGACGAAGTCGCCTGCTGGTCCGGACTCGCCGGCCCGCCATTCGCTGAGCCAGTCAGTGGCCAGGGCGGACAAGCTCGTCCAGGTGAACGCCTGTCGCTCGAGGTGGTCCGTCAAGTGGTAAGAGCCGTCCAGGTTGACGCTGATCTGGGTCGGGTCCACGCGGTGAGCGTAGGTGCGTCGAGCTGCGTGGCGGGGCTGGCTGCTTACTACAAGAAGACCAGCACGACGACCTCGTACCGCGCGCTCTTCGGCATGATCGGACATCGCCGGACGCCGTGGTCGCGGGCGACCAGCGGCATGAGAGGGCGATCAGCGGGGCAAGGGTGGGCAGAAGCAGCGCAGAGCTAGCAGGTCTGACGGTGGCCGGGGGGAGCGGAGACGCTCCCCCCGGGTGCCTGCACGGGCCCGTCTCGAACGGGCTGCTCCCCTCCACAACGGACGCACGAGCCAGGCTGGGCTACCCGTACGTCGAGGCCGCGGCCAAGGTCGTCGGGCCACCACCCCGCCAACCTCAGAAGCGTCGCCGCCAAGCCCTCGGCTCGTCAACTGCCTTCCGAGGAAGAACGGTCGCGCGACCAGCGGCATGAGCGCGCCGGCTCTGCGTCCGGGTCAGGTGTTGAGGTGATCGGCGAAGGCGGACAGGTCGTCGTCTTCGTGCACGGGCCACGCCTCGAGTGCCGGTGCGGCCAGCACGGCGTCGATCAGGTCGACGGAGCCGGCGACGAGGGTGGAGTCGAAGTCGATCTCGGTGGCCAGGCACCAGGAGCGGTCCGCCGGCCACAACAGGTTGGGTGACTGCGGATCGAACCACTCGTCGGTGACCTGTGCACCGATGCCGAGGGCCGCGTGCAGGGGACCGGTGAACAGCAGGTACTCACGTCCGGGCAGCGACAACCGTGAGGCGTCCAGGGCCTGCTCGAGCACGTCGGGTGTGGCGGCGCGGCTCGGCACCGGTGGTTCAGGGCCGCCGGCGGGGGAGGAGGTCAGGAAGACGCTGCTTCCGGTCAGCCAGCCCCATCCTTCCCACAGCGCGTGGTGGCACGGGTCGCGGGTGTACGGGCCCAGGACGTCCAGCAACGGGCTCAGCGCCTGCGGGCCGAGGTTGCCGCGTCGGACCTGGACCTCGGCCCAGCGACCCTCGCGAGAGACGGTGACCTCCCCGCCCGAGCGCGGCGGCGGGGCAGGGGTGGTGATGGATTCCCACTGCATCAGGGCGTGCGGGGTGCGACCGGTGCGGGCGCAGACCCCGGTCCACGTGGTCGGCCCGAGAACGGGTTCGGGCTCCACCGGGTGCAGCACACGGGCGTAGGCGAGGTAGCCGCGTGGGACGGTGCGGCACACCGCGCCGAAGCCGCCCCGCAGGCGGGGGGCGATCCAGTCACCGACAGCGGGGTCGGCTGCCGCCTGCAGGCCTTCCATGCTCATCCGGTCATCGTGCCCGTCTCGATCACGCGGCACCAGGAACACGGCGGACACCGGCATGACTCCCAGGTCGTGACGGGCGAGTCAGGTGCGTTCGACGAAGCCGTCTCGCCTCCTGGCGGACAGGAGTTCGTCGAAGCGCGCCTGGTAGGGCGTCGCGCCCTCGAGGCGTCTGCATCAGGTACCAGCCTGCTCCGCTGATGAAGGTGAAGCGCACGGCTGTGGCGCCCTCCCGCGGGTTGAGCCGGAGCGTCGCCTGGAGCGGTAGGTGCTCACCGCCTGACCACCTACCCCGCAGTCGCTACCTGAGGCGGCAGGAGCGCGCGTTTCGCGCGACCGGCGGCATGAGCAGGAAGTCGATGGCGCGCCACTCTCCACGGGGAGATGCTCTCCTCGTGAGCGCGGAGTCCACTCGGGGGAGCAGGCGGCGCATCACGGGCGCGTACATGGGACAGCGACTGCGACACCTCTCCTTCGCCGGCCAGGACCTCACGTCGGTCAGCGTCTCCGGTCTGCTGTGGCTCGATCGGTGCTCCTTCGACGGCGCCGACCTGCGCCAGGCCACGCTGGACGGCGCGCACGTGAAGTTCTGCACCCTCAGGGGCACGAACCTGCGGGGCGCCTCGCTGCGCCGGGTCCACTTCGTGGGATGCGACCTGACGGGGGCTGACCTGCGCGACGCCGACCTGCACGGGGCATCGTTCGGCGCCGTGAACCCCGGAGACGGCAGCGGTAGGACCATCTTGAGGGCGGTCCTCCTCGACGAGGGGGCGTTGAGCAACGCGGAGGTCGACGCAGGCACTGTGTTCCCGGACGGTTGAGCGGGACCCGGAGTCGGTGCGTCACCGGTCGACGACCGTGGACCTGAGCGGCAGCGCAGGTCAGGAGCAGACGACGGTGACCTCGACGGTCGGGGTGCGACGTGTCAGCCGGAGGCGAGACCTCCGCCCCACGACGGTGGTTCCCGTGCCGTCAACGAGGGGGGAACGGCGCGATGTCGATGCTCCACTGCTCCGCTGCGATGAGCAGCTGAGCCCGGCCGATCCTGAACGGGACGCTGTACCCGTACACGCCGGGGTTGGCCCCTGCGGCCCAGTCGGGTTTGCCTGGAACCGCCTCCAGGGACAGGTGCACGCGGAGCAGCGTCTGCTCACCCTCGACCGCGGCCACGCTGAAGGCCAGGTGGGGCTCGATGAAGGTCAGCGTGCTCACGGCGACGTCTGAGCCGGGGTCGTCCGTCGGCTCGAGGCGTCCTCCGGCCGCGGCGTGCAGCCAGTCCAGCAGCTCCTGCGCCTCCCCGGCGGTCAGGCTCGGTTCGTCGAACGTCCACGACTCCCCGGCGGCCGTGCGCACCGTGCCGCGGACGACGAGCCAGTCGGCATCCGGTTCGCCAGGAGTCGTGAGGGTCGGGTGCTCGTAGCCGCTGGGACACAGCCCGAACACGGCGCCATCGCTGGAGGTGAGCTGCACCTGGTCAGTGTCCCGCGTCGGGGCGGGCGGGGGGCTCGACGTGGTGCACCGGTCTAGCTGGTACCGGCCAGGGACAGCGGAGTCACGAACGGGCGGGCGACTTCGGCGTCCCCACGATCGTGTGGTGCGGCACGACCGGGCCCTGATCCTGGCGGTGCCCCGCTCAGGACGCGGATCCCTGGTGGCGCCGGTAGTGCCGTGCCGCACGCGCTCGGTTGCCGCAGGCCGACGAGCACCACTGCCGGCGCGGATGGTCCTGCGTGAAGTACAGGACGCAGCGTGGACCGTGGCAAGCGCGCAGACGCGCGGCGTCCGGGCCGAGGAGGACCGCGGTCGCCGCGGTGGCGATGGCGGCCATCGCGTCCTCGACCGTCGACCCGGGAGCGGCGTTCCGCCACTGCACCTGACCGTCGACCAGGGCGAGGTGACCGGCAGGGGCCGCGGGGGAACACTCGTTGATCACGGTCAAGGCTGCCTCGACGTCGCCGGTGGCGATGACCGTGGGGTCGGCCTCGAGCCCGCTCACCCGTGTCTCACCGGCGAGGTGGGCCGCGGCGGTGCGCAGTGCCGTGCGCAGTTCGACGACAGCTCCACGCTCAGCGGAGTTCACGCTCGCGGTCGGCAGGCCGTTGACCCGCAACCACGTCAGGGCCTCCTGCGGGGTCGCCAAGTCGTCGCGCAGCACACCGCGCTGGGACCAGACGGTGTTCATCAAGCGCACGGGCAACGGCTCCCCGGGAAGCGGGTACGAACTCTCCACCGTCGACACCACCGAAGATTATCACGGTTGAGCAGCTTGTAACCGTTAGGCCTGTACGGTAGGTATCTCACGCCAGAGCACGCTGTGACCGTTAGACCGCCAGGAGACTCCCATGCCCGTCACCCACCACCGCACCGCCGTGATCGAGGGACGCGAGGTCTTCTACCGTGAGGCCGGCCCCGCCGACGCACCGGTCGTCGTGCTCCTGCACGGCTTCCCGGCCTCCTCGGCGATGTTCCGCGACCTCATCCCGCAGCTGGCCGACCGCTACCGCGTCATCGCCCCGGACTACCTCGGCTTCGGGCACTCCGCGGCACCGCAGGTGGGGGACTTCGACTACACCTTCGACCACCTCGGCGACGTCGTCGAGAACCTCCTCGGCCACCTCGGGGTGGGCCGGTTCACCATGTACGTGCAGGACTACGGCGCACCGGTGGGGTGGCGGTTGTTCCTGCGCGACCCCGAGCGCGTCACCGCGATCGTCACGCAGAACGGCAACGCCTACGAAGAAGGGTTCGTCGACGCCTTCTGGGCCCCGCTGTGGCGCTGGGCCGCCGACGGCAACACCACCGACGAGGCCGTCGTGCGCTCCACCCTGACCACCGAGCTGGTCCGCTGGCAGTACGTCCACGGCCTGGACGACCCCAGCGTGGTCGACCCCGACACCTGGACCCGCGACGTCGCGCGGATCAGTCGCCCCGGGATGGACGACGTGCAACTCGCCCTGTACCGCGACTACCCGAGCAACCGCGAGCTGTAC
>Ga0160427_10001610_pt1 | contig 13818 bp, 17 predicted proteins | sample SolpanmetagenomL_FD_108194 | JGI IMG/M metagenome (GOLD analysis project Ga0160427, IMG submission 108194) | Solar panel surface microbial communities from Lawrence Berkeley National Laboratory, California, USA - L | ecosystem: Engineered > Built environment > Solar panel > Unclassified ...
TACAAAAAATACCGCATATCTTCTCGCTCACGGACATTACACAAGAACTAGGACTAACATCTCATTTGTTGCACAGGAGCGTCAACGACAAATATGGTGGTAATGGAGGATTATCATTGCGACGAGTTTCTGCCATACGCAAGGTTTTACAATTTCAAGAACGCCCTGTAAATGCCAAGCCAGAAGATGCATGGTTCGTCGAGCGTTTAGGTAATCTTCCAAACAGCAAGATGGCAAACAGCACTCAAGAGGCAGAATTCTCTGTTGAAGGTATCTGGCACGACTTTCCTATGGGCTACCACCTTGGCGCCAGTGGTAAACGACTACCAGAGGGCGTATGGAAAGACAAAGCCCAGCGAGATAAGATTTACCAGTATTGGTGGGTGGCAGACTATTCTCTTGCATGAACATGACTATGAGCGATTTTGAGGCTAATTCAGAATTTTACCTTCTCACAGTCCCGAAATCAAAATGATTATGAATATGAAGCTCGAACGAGAGAGGTGTACTGCCGACGAAATATCCCAATGGGATCAAGCGAAGGAAAATGAGGCCAAGAAGGCTCAAACAACAGCTGCTGCAACTCCTAAGCTTCTCAAAAGAGAGCTTGATCCTGTTCCTATTGCGATGTGGTAGACGGCAGAATTTGTTCCTCGTGAGCAAACTGGTCATAGTTCAGCTAGTTTTTCGATGCGATATTGAGCGCTTTCACAGAACAACAGATCTGAATTCCTCCTATATTGCCCAAGTCTCAGCAGCGATGTACAGTTTGTCATGACGTCTGATAAAATATAATTGACAGAATAATATTCAATTTTTTAGTTTCTTGAGCGGATGTATTTATTTATCTTTGAGACTTTTTTTTCCATTTCGATATTCTTGTATATACTTGATATGATTAATGCACATACATAATTACGCTATTTGACTTGCACTCTTTTTGTTCTTCCTAAGATATCGTGCATATATATAGCACTCAACATACATCTCTTTGAAGCGAAGCCTTATATTAAGAGAATCTGTACATATGAAAAGAACAACACCGTTCGAAATATTGAATAATGTTATTGTTGAGTCAGCATAATTCGAGCTAATGCGATTTTTTACCACTTCTCTACTGCTGGTCTTAGATCCAATTCCCAAGTCCACGTTGTCTTTGGCTGTGAGTGGAGATAAAAGTATGATTCCGCAATCTGCATGTTCCCAAAAAAAAAGGAATCTATTAGTTCTCATCCATTTGTCCATCATGTATATCCAACCCTCCTTAATCCAAAGAAAGAGGGCTTAAGGGTCTATCACTTACACCTTCTGTAGACAATTTTCCATCAACTTCAGTTCCCCAGCTCTTTGTTCTCTCTATATCAATAATCCCATCAATCACAATATGTGAAACGTGAACACCTCTGGGTCCAAACTCTTTTGCTAGTGACTGGGATAGTGAGCGAAGTGCAAACTTTCCGGGAGAGAAGGCGGCGAATTTGGCAGATGATTTGACAGACGCTGTGGCGCCGGTAAAGAGTAAAGTTGGCGGATAGGGAAGTGTCTCGCTTGTCTTGTTGTATTTGGAGACGGTTTCGAGGAGATGGGTTAGAGAGTTTTGGGCGAAAAGGAAAGCACCGATTCTATAATGGATTTTTTTGCAATTAGTGGATGGTAATTTTTTTTAATCAAGAGGAACCGAATGGTATAAAATGTCTCCTGAGCATTCAGGAGCTAGACTCCTCTTCCTTGATATTTTGGAAAAAATACGGGAGTGACATGCATCCCAAACTCAAGAGAGAAGAGAAGAAGAAGACGGCGAATTTGCGGAGGAAAATTGACAAAAAGAATTTCATAAATGTGTAAAAACTCACCCATTCGTCTCCAAATTGGCCCTTAAATCTTTAACCTTCAACTCCAAAAATGGGGTCATGGAAAGCCCACCACCAACATTGTATACTGCCGCTGCCAGTGGAGAATCTGGAAACTTTTTAGTCATTTCCTCAAAAGCGTTTGATACACTCTTTTCGTCCGTAATGTCGGTAGGTATTCCATGTGCTGACCCTCCAGCGGCTTCAATCTTTTTCAGAGTGTCATTGTATGATTCAGGAGATCGGGCGAGGAGAACGATATTGTAAAGTTTAGCAAAACGTAGAGCAACGGCTTGACCGGTACCAGGCCCTGCTCCTGCGACAATGGCTAGAGCTTTGGATGTCATTATTTCACTGTTTTTTCTTATATGTATCTAAGGCAATGTATATGTAAAAAGTCAATAAATTGTCCTTCTCTAGAGATTTAAAAATATAAGGGAGAAAAAAAATATCAACTATAAGAAGAATATGGATTTAAACATAGACTTTGCTTACCTTTCGATTTGTAGATAAGTGGTAAGGTGTATAAGAGTTGAGGTATATTTGGAAAGTGATATGTGGATATCTCTGTGTGTGATTACAAGATGTGCTATCGATATATGTTGTTTGGCTGCTACAAACAATTGATTGACGGTGGTGATGATGTTCGAGAGTATGGCATTCTTCTTTTATCTACAGGAGAGCCCTTGTATTTATAATATTCGTCGCTCTCCGTTCAACCTCGCAATGTAACATTATTGATACGTGATGTGGGGTTTTGATCTCACCACTCGACCCCTCTCTCTGTCTCTCTCATTACAGATCATGGAACGCGGTTTGACAGGATGTCGACATTTGTTTGCGCATCTTCTCGGCCGGAGGGGGAGGACAGTATCGCGACCTTGATGTGTAAATACCAAATATGATTACCAAGTTGAATTACCTCATTTTGATTTGCAAGCATTTTGGTGATATCGGCCGAGGAATCACAGCGAGCGAGCGACGGGAACCCACGGAAAAGTGATACACCGTGTTAAGGATATGAATATCTATCGTCGATAGGATTGACTGGCACATCATTCGGTCTACGTACGTAGTAGCCAGCTAAGCACTCTGCTCAAAGCCGTGGCATTTCAGGCTATATGTTCTCTATCAAGTTCGGGCCTCTTCATTTAGTATGTTTTGTTTACACCTTATGATACAGTAAGTTAGTTTGTTACAGTACTACTACATTTCTATCGCCATACTGCTGATATACTGCATCAATGCCATCATGATGACGCTTCATGAACATTGCGGTATCGCATCTTTTTGCCATGTCAGTTAAACATGATATAACATGATAACTAAGTAAGTTTTCACACGTATCTGATCCTTCAATGATGTTTATTAAATATGTTAAGTATACCATCAGCGTTGCATGCAATATTACTGTCCTCTTAATTATGTTGATATGAGAATTGTAAGATTGAACAAAACCCATGCATGAAAGATGACTCGAGTCGGCTTTTCATGGGATAACCGATTCTAAAATATTTATAGAGTCAGATTTATAAATCCAGTAAGTGTACTGAAATGTGATGGATTCAAATTGCAAATGTACAATGTATATATTGGTGTTGTTCAATTTCTCGACAATTGTTCATTTATGTTTACTTAAGTAACTGGAAGAGTAAATATTATCAACTCCGCGTTTCTGTCTACAAGCACATGGGCTGCTTTTGGGCCAGGATTACAACAAACTCTTGAAGAAAGATGCGGTTTGTATAATGCATATTCATATCTCTCATATATATATACTAAGTATATATATATATATCGCATTGCGATTTGAAAGTGCGACATCAGATTTCGTTGATGATGTATATATAGATTAAGCCGTTGAAAGTTGGTCGTTACCCCTTAAACCTGCACACGCTAATCCAATTGTATACATGTCATGAGCAGCGCCCAATCGATTGTCGTCTTGGAAACGCTAACTCCAATTCGCTCTCTTCTTTGCTTCACAACATTACATGGATCGCACTACGCTTGGTTGGAAACACAAATAGACTACCTCACTCTCCGCAACATCGACCAAGGGCACTCCAAGATCTGTTCAACTCTGCTCTGCTTCGTGCGCCGGGATATCTTCTGCTATTGCTGTACTACCTCACAACAGGCCAAAGATCACGCAAGGTCAACTTTTGGATTTGAGGAAGAAAAAAAGCAATAGAAACAACAACCTTATTCTCCGAGGCTGCGATCGACAAACCCACACGACTTCTTCCTAAAAACACATTCCAACACCACGGAAAAGGAAAGGAGCTCTGAAATAAAAATCTCCGATTTATAAAAAAAAAAAGGGTCGCGCCAACCAAATAAAACATGTGTCTCGTAAAAGTCAAAGGCGAAGTCGACGACGAAGTAGTCGTCCCCGCGCGCGTAGTCGACCGTGAAGTCACTACAGTAACAGAAACCCGAACACCCATGATCATCTCCGAAACCTCTCGGCGACGATCTCACGCCTCACGTTCCCGCCGTGCCTCGTCTTCATCTTCTTCGTCATCGTCAGCGTCATCCTCGGGATCATCGTCCCCACCCCGCAGTGTCCGATCAGCGCTCTCAAAGAAATCGAATCGGTCTACCAATTCTCGCCGCGAAGGCGGAGGATCGCAGTATGCTGGTTCAACATCCATGACTGCGGCGGAAAAGTACAAGCAACGGGTTTTGAGCGATGGTAAACCTAGACAACAGTATCGATATGTTGATCCTAACGCCGCTGGTGGTGGTGGTAGTGGTGGTAGTGTGTCAGGGGGAGGTCAAGAGGTTAGACGGGAGATATCAAAAGCGGAGGAACATTTGAAGCGCGCAGCAGAGTTGGAGGAGCGGGAGAGACGGTATGGAGGAAGTGTAAGTGGAAGGAGTGAGAGGAAGAGTATTCAATATGATCCTCGAGGAAGCCAGACGAGTTATCGATCTTATGGAGGGAACCAGGGTCGAAGGAGTGAGGTGGTGATTGTGCAGGAGGATTCAAGAACTAGAGAGAGATATTGAGCGATAATGTCATCTATATTCCTCTTTTTCGCTTTCGCTCTTGTTCTTTTTTTTCTTTCTAATCTTTCCACGCCATGTTATTTTTCCTTTTCTCATGTACAATCTTGTCACTGGTTCACTTCTCCTTTCATGTTATACATACGCATTTTAGTATTCACACATACACGCATATTATGTTTTCTATATGTAAAGTTTCCTAGCCAACATATTTTTGGTCGTGTATACGTCTTTATTATTTGTCCTTTCTTGGCATAACACTTTTTTCCTGTCGCTCTGTTCTTTCTCATAATTACTACCACCAAACGATCGGCCTTTTAATTTTTAGCACAGTTACCAATCTCGTCTTTGAATTCAGCAATGTCTATCTTGCTCGTTATGGGTCTAAACAACAATATATATGAGATAGGCCCTTTCACAAATATATAGCATTTTAACCATATATTGAGATAATCCGAGGACGCAACGCACATCTTGAGGTATAAGTGACTGGAAAATAGATCTTACCTGTATTGTATTCAAGGCGCCCCTAAGCGTGTTATATGAGGTTTATTATCACCATCTTTTTTGATATCAACAATCTGATGATAATACAACGGAGTCGCTTGCTTCAATTTTCAAAAAGATAGCAATAATTTTGTTTTCAGAGGAAAAAAGGAGCGCAAGTGGTTGCTATCAATAAACATTACAAGATATGCTCTATTTTGAAATCGCAGAAATTGTCATCTCAAACAAGTTCTCCTATGCAGAGGACGTACGGACTAGTCTAATTTTTGACCTCTGTCACAACGCCCTCATAGTCTCTTGAAGCAATGTACGCCAATGTTCGCTCGAAATGTGCTCTAGGACTTTCCTGTGATGCTGCATCTGTGCTATTGCCCAGATTTGAATGTATCAGTTCGATCAGGCCGTTGATGTATTTAACAGTAACCTGTGTCGCACATGTCAGTTTTCAAACACCATTTTGTTTCGGAAGAATTTTGGATTAAAAAATGATCCGAAAAATGAGGAGGAGGAGGAAGAATAGATAAGTGGAGACAGGGCTGAACATACAGCTTCGTTCTGATGGTCAAAGTAGTACACGTATCGGTTGAGAATCTCAACAAAGAGCTCGACAGAGACAGAGGCATCCATACAAGCATCTGCCACTCTTAGAGCGCGTTGCAGACATTCAAGCACTCGTTTGCCATCTCGATACAGCTTTCGACAAAATGGAGTTAGTGAACTGATATGCTGAGCTTAAAATGCGGGCAATACTAACAAGTTTTCCATCTTCTTCGTTTCTTGCTGGAATTTCAACCGCCCACCACAAATGACTTGCCAGGTATACCGCGCGGCATTGATCGTGCTAGAAGATAGATGTAAGCTAAGTGCTTCATCGTAAAGTCTGTTTAAGAATACGATGAACGACGAACTTTCTTTAACAACTTTGAACCATGTAGAGCGCATTTTGTGATTAATGTGTCGTAATTTTCCTTTGTGAAATTTCTTGTAGATTGTAACGCGCTAGCAATGACACACACGGCTTGGAATTGTGCTCTCGAGTCTGATATAGCTTCTTCATATATTGTGAAGGCCTGGGCAAAAAATTCATATGCCACCTCTTCAAATTCACCTTGATCCGCGATTTGACCACAGAGAATGAAAAGGCGCAGACACAAATCAGCTGCTCCAACACGACTGTATAGTGTACTCAATAATTGATGCATAAACTTGTACAGAGCTTGTGCCTTAGCTTGCCAGCCGTCGTCGTAGTGCTCACGAGACTTGTATCGTCGGGCGAGCTTAACACAAGAAGTGATCAATGCTGGAGTCGTGAACTTTATGCGATCACCACCTGCTGAATAAGCTTGTTTTGTGCTTTGTATGAGCTATTGCAAGATCAGTATATCAGCGAACTGTTTAACAGACTCCCTTTTACACACACACCTTGAATTGTATATCATTATCGTCACTTTGCATCAAGTGTACTAGTCTTGCAAGCAGTCCTTGTTCTTCAACCGTTTCCTCGGTCTCGGTATCTTTAGCTCGGCGGGCCTGCTGTGATGTAGGATATGCTGCCTGTTGTTGTGGTCCCTCTTGGATCAGGACCTTCACCAACTCCAGCACACCTTCAGCATGCTCCGACGTATCTATTATTACAGGCGTTGATATTATAGTCCGTATGACTGAAGATGCTATTGCTCGCCGCGTTGGATACGATTGTGCTTGAAGAAGTGGCAGATAGTTTGGTAGTACAAGAACGGTAAAGATGGAAGAATAAGATTTGACAGGAGCCAACATTAGATCAAGGATGTTCTTTTGCGTGACTGGTGAATGCAGATCAGCGCTATTGGCTAGCTCTTTCACCTTGTCATGTGTGAACCTGTTTAAAACAAGTCAGTATAGACACATGTTTGAACTGACATGATTACTGACCCTAATATCTGATTCACATACTCTAGATCACCCGTTAGTCTTAGGGAAAGAATGTCGGAAACAAAAATGCATCACAACTTACCTAGGCGATCTGGGTATATATTGCTACTTTCTATTAGCTTAATCTCTGGTCCGAAGAACCTCACTTACAGTGCCAAATTGGTAAGAGAGACTAGTAGAGCTGTGACGTCTTGGATAGGAAGCCTTTGCGCCTGACTCTTGTCAGTACTAGATTGAAACTTGATATTTAACGCGTTTGTCACTAACATTGATGAGGTTGAGAACTTGGTCGTAGAATATTTCGTACAGCTTTATCGAGGAGAGGATGGATTTATCTGATGTCTCGACAATACTTTCTGAATATCCTTCATCCTTCGCATCTACAGGCTCCTTTGCGGTTGCTTCGGTGCCATTAGATTCTTCAGGCTTAACTTGCTCGTCGTCAGGCGTATCAATCTTGGGTGCATCCGTTGTGTCCGTTGTATCCGTTGTATCCGTGGTCGTTGTCGTTGTTGATGTTGATGCCGATTGTTGTGGGGTCTCCTTAGCCAGGCTTAGTGTTTCAAGAAGTTTTGAGGCTGCTGCCAATTCTTTTTCTTGTTTGACTTCGGGTGATTCTACTGCTGCTTCTTGTGTTGCATAAGAGGCCAATCTGTCCATGAGTCCGATGACAATAGCCTTTATGTTGACATCCGGATTTAGTCGGGCTGTCGCAGAAAGGAATTCGTCAAGCGTGTGAAGGTGGAATTCGTCTGGGAAAACCTGCGTGATCACTGCCAAATATCAGAATACAGCCGTTCATACGGCGACATGCAGCAATGATACCTTCAAGCAGATATTCCTGTGCTAGTTTATCCCGACACTGGACCACTTGTTCTAATAAGGGTTGTAGTATAACATTCTTGTATGAATTGAGGTCAACCAGCTGACTGAGCCGCACTAAGTTACTTCCGACCAGCTGTTGTAGTTCCTGCCGCTCCTGTATCCTCTTCTCTCGTTCCCGTGAGTGCCCTTGATGTTGAAGACGCACCCAAAGCTTATTCATTTCGACAAAATTCGTAAGAACAAACGAGATGGAATCTTGTAAGTTGCCTTCCGGTCTAAGATAAGATTAGCTCTTTCCCTAGAATGAAAAACCTAAAGAGAACGTAATCAAGCATGCTCACCCGTCACCAAGCCCAGTCGGTAGATGGTCTCGAGCTTGTCCTGATAGATAAAACCGTAGAAACAGGCCCCTGTATTGAACAGTTAGCACAATGTTTCCAATCTTTTGTCCATCAATGGCGTTATACCTTATAGGGTGTTGTACACCTCTGCTCATCTCCATCATATCCTTCATAATTTCCTTCACAGGTGCGTCTTCAATACTCATGTAGACCGTTCCCACTGTGATCATCAAGTACAACCGCGGAACGATATTTCCTATAACAATAAAAAGACAAGACAGTTAATCACCAAAGGTTTACCCCATTGACTTCTTAAAAAAGATAACAGAGTTGTTCGGGATTTGACTAAGGTCGTACCAGCATATTGAACGAGCTCGTATAGATCCGCAAGATGATTGACAGGATGACTCTCTTTCAGGAACACCGACAAGTCCCTCAATGCGTCAAAAACTGCCATATATAATTCGTAGTATTGTTTCGGACCCAGGCTGCTCGTTCTCAATTCGGAGACTAGTGTAGAGCTAGATAGATGATCATTTAGTAAATTAGTTTTGTGACAAAGAAGGGGGGGGGGGCAGATATCTTCCGTGCGCAAAGGGCAAAGAAGTAGTGCAGAAATGATCAAGAACGAGACTTTCATACCTGCACTTAAGAGCATCCATAAGCTTGCCTGGAGTTTCTAGACACTTAAGCATCAATCTTGTCTGCTGTTTGACGACGGCCATAGCTTCGTCGAGCAGACGGACTGCCTCTGGTTCCATCCCCGACATGGTGAAGCGACAATGAAGCCTGAGAGCTTGCTCAGTTTGTAATGATTGATGTGTATGACGATTGAGCGACTTAGATGGGGGACCACTAGAAGAAGCTTGTTGGACCTGAAGCTACAATATCGAAGGTCAATTGTCGAGCTTGAATCGGCAGTCCTGCTTAGAGAATAACGTATTGTCGTTGTTGTTGTTGTTGCTGCTGATGGATGGGTGGATGGATTGACAGATGGGGGTTGATTGACTAGGAGGATGACATAGGATCCTGGGATGGTGGATGCGTGAGGGCCGCGTCGCAATTGAACGGAGAGACAGCCAGGCAGGCAGACGTACAAGTGTTCATTCATATGATTGATTGGGTGTAGCTTAGCTTCGATGCAACATTTAAGTAAGTAATTGTTTGTCACCACCAGTTTACTGTATAAATCATCTAGAACAGAGACAGTGACAGCAAAAGCTTCCGTGAAATCATCAGAATATATCTATATTCAGATTTGTTAGAATGAAGTAATCTCCTTGAATACCTGGGTATCTTTTGTTTCTTTCCTGACTTGCTATTACTCATGATCGTACACAATGTGTCAGTTGAAGTAATACCATACTCTTTCCCTCTCGCATTGAAGGGCAAGTTCATAAGATCAATGCCTGATTGCACTCCGTCTCTAAAATTCCAAGACACTCTTACATATTCTATCTAACTTGACTTTGTAACTCAGAGGAGTTGTAGTTAAACAAGTTGTATTTAAGAAAAAGATACACCCTTTTATTATAGCTAGGTACTTAGTTATAAATATTGGATATTATATTTTGTCAAAATTGACCAAGCTTGTGTAGAGAATAGATGATAGAGGCGGAATAAAAGTGAATATGAAGGTATTTAAACGGCAGTCATTGAAAATTCAGACCACCAGACAACAATAAGTCATACGTGTTGGACGGCTTTTTCTTCATATTACGCAATTGATTCAGTTTGTTTGCTTGTCGGTTTATCTTGTAAAGCAATCAGTTGTAATCAATTCGATGGGAGAAGGTTCTTGAATAATGATACATCATGCATGATGACTTATCAATCCGTCTCTTCGAAATGTGGCCAAGCTTACTTAGAGACGTTCAAACGAGTTAGTGAGGGAGGAAACTTGGTTATAAGAATTGAATAATTGTTAGGATTGGGAACTACAAATGGTAAAGACATTTTCACAGCACTTTGTACTCGAACAATGGTCAATGGTTAAGAGAAATGAAACTGTTCTATATTTTATCAGAATCCAGAAACTAACTATCATCTGTGGAAACAAAGAGACATTGCCTGAGAGAATTTTATGTGACATCAACTAAAAATATGTAATAATAAGAATACAAATATGAATAAAGAATTTGAGAAAAGAGAAGAGTTGCCCCTGCAGCATTAATAAGGTTTTAAAGAAGAGAGAGAAAGTAAGGAAGATCCGATCCACCACCCAAAGCAGTTTTAATCATTAATACCACCTTTTCATTATCGTAAACTACCCTCGAAGCCAGGTCGATTGCTTTTGGATTGCAAAGGGATGCATTTAAAGCATGGCGAAGAGGGCAACGGCGGCTCCCAAAAAGAGACCGGCACCCAACTCGAGCTTGTTACCGGCACCAGTGTATGCTGGTGGGGTGGTCATGTTACCGTTACCGTAAGGAACAGGTGTTGGCATACCGCTGGTTGACTTAGGGCATGTTGGGCAGGCAACAGTGGCAGTGGATGTAACTGGAACGTAGCTAGATGGGCATCCTGGGCAGACTGAGGTCATGGTGTATGGAGTAACTGGGCAGCTTGGGCATGCTGATGAGTAAGTTGTTGGTGGTGGCATTGTGATGACCTTTGAGCTGGATGGGACACTGTAAATGGTGGCAGGACCGGTTGGTGGGACTGCTGGGCCTGTTGGTGGGCAGGATGATGTGACAGTGTAGATGGTGTTTGGGCCTGTTGGTGGAACAGCTGGTCCAGTTGGTGGAGGGTATGATGAGACAGTGTTTGGACCGACTGGAGTGGTCATTGGTGGTGGATAAACGTTGGTAACTGTGGTGCATGCTGGTGTTGGGCAAGTGCTGCATGTTGGAACTGGAGTGTAGACAACAACATCAGTGTAGCATGTTGGGCAAGGTCCTCCGTATGGTGTTGGAGTTGCGTTGGCGTATGGGCAGGTTGTGATGGTCACAACTGTTGGAGTTGGTCCACAAACGTTGCATGTGGTGGTAACAACTTCCCATCCTTGAGGAACAGCATATGGAGCTGGAGCTGGGCAACCTCCTGGGCAGTGTTGAGTGAACTCATACTCGACAGGTTGAAGACCAGTTGGGCACAATTGCTGGAAGGTCTGGGTAAAGGTGATGTCGATGCTCAAGTTGACATTGACAGTGGTACCTGAACCTCCACCATTTCCTGCAACAGGACCAACAGTGACGTTTTGAGCTGAGGCAACGGCAGCGGCAGCGAAGAGAGTAGCGGCGGATTTCTTTGAGAACATTTTTGCGGTTATTAAGATTAATAAGTTGATGTCTTATAAAATTGATTTCAAGGTAGTCGATTGGATCGAAGTGATTTGAAAGTTTGTGATAAAAGTACTGAACAGTTGAAACTGTAAAGAGTGACTATTGTTTGTTGGTTAAAGAAAGTGGTAGCTGAAGAGCTTGAAGTGAAGAAGAAGGCTGAAGAAGTTGATGTGATGAGGAAGGAAGAGAAGAGTTGGATTTGGATGGCGGAGATGGTACCTTTTATGTTTCCAGAACGTGTGCCTTTTTTGTGTCTTCCTCTGTGTCCTCTACTTGCTTGCTTGCTTGCTTGCTTGCTTGCATTGGAGTACAGTAGAGTAGAGTGGGTGAGTGTAGTTGATTGGCGTCACACATTGAGGAGAGGGGTGTGTGCCCATGCACCACCCTGCTGCTCTCACTCACTTGCACACTCACAAACAGCTCATCAAACACGCACTTCTTCTGGCTGCGGAAGGAACACCACAATTTCTTTCCGTCACAGCCACCCCATGTGTTGGACCTACTCTGACTTGCTGCACATATCTCTGCTACCGCTGATCGTCTCGAGCACAGATCGTACAGAGGAATGAACATGCCTCCAATCAATTGAACGCACATATTTGGTTCGTGTTTAATTTTGCCTATTAATTTTTCTTTCCTCTTTGTCCCTTGTACAATTGAAATTTGGTAGCCGTTTTCGTGGCTAGTCGTGCAGTTGGAATGCAAGGGGTTTATTTGCAATGAACATCACCAGTTTGGCATTTGTTTGACTTCCGGATGCAAGCGATCCCGTTTGCTTTCCCCTGTCCCATCTTCTGATCCTCGTCTAAATGCAGCAACAACACACCACTGACACTTTGAACCTGCTGTCCTATCGATATCGTTAAACAAGTATTGCTAAAAAGTGTTTCCTTACTAAGTGCATGACTTAGTGGTAAGTCAACCATGTGTAAAAATGAACATCCGCCATTTGATTGGGTGTACCGAGATGAAAGAAAGAAGCACAGAAATCCTGGTGGGCAGCAGCTGCTTCAACGCTTGGGGGAAGATCAACGCAAGGGATAGTCAAATCAATCTCGCTTCAGGTGCCTGGCGTACTACTAGCATGCTTAGAAAAATCAATCAAATGGAAGAAATTTACCTTGCCCTGAAGGCCATGATGCTGGTAACTCACCACTCCTTACCGTGGAATTTTGATTGTGCTAAGCTTTGGGGTAATTATGTTTAAATCATGCCTGGTCCTAGCTCAGCATTCTTCTCTAAAGAAGACTATTGAATAAGCACATATAATCACTCTCGCACATACATGTGCATGCGCTTGTGCAAATTAGAATTTTCTTTAGGCAAAAAGTGCATGTGGTTATGAAAGCCATGTACTCTAACATCAGATGAGTCAAAATTGAGCATAACGCAGTGTGGTAACCATTTCGTAAGACCGTTATGTACATGTATAGAACGATATAGAAAACAAAGAAGAAAAACTCAAACGCTTTACAAAGTAAACATACAAGGGCAGAACAAATGGAGATGGCTATAGGGAGATCGAATATGAAGGGAAAAACCTGGTTCATCAAATTCCGCAAAACCACAATGGGTTGAGAAATGCAATTTACTCAGTGTTTCAATAAACAAGACAAGTATGCAATGAAGGCTCTACAATTCACCTCTTTCGTCCTATACTATTCATATTTCTCTTCGGACTTCGTGGCATACTTTGATCACCACCATCATCTTCCTCAGCATCAACTCTAACAAGAACTTCTTCCAGAAAGCCTTCTAGGAAACCATTCACTTCTCCACCCATCTCAACTGGATTGCTCGTATCCCATTCCTCAATCTCCTTGAATATTCCAGCAGCTTTAATCACCAATTTCCGTATCCTTTCATGCGCCTGCTCTCTCTGTAGTAACATCCTTTCAGCAGCAGCCTCAACAGACGGTGTAGCACTCGCCGAAGCTTTAGCCTTCTTCAATTGTGCTTGTAAACGATGCTGTCGGCGTTGTAGAGCAGCTTCCAAAGCTGGTAGGACGACACCATCCAATGCTGTGACTTCAGCATGTTCTGGTTGAGGATCTGGTTCGTTTAGAGTTTCTCTACTTATGACATTCA
>Ga0160427_10001611_pt1 | contig 13817 bp, 13 predicted proteins | sample SolpanmetagenomL_FD_108194 | JGI IMG/M metagenome (GOLD analysis project Ga0160427, IMG submission 108194) | Solar panel surface microbial communities from Lawrence Berkeley National Laboratory, California, USA - L | ecosystem: Engineered > Built environment > Solar panel > Unclassified ...
ACGAAGATGCTGGATACCTCCTCACCTACGTATTCGATGAAAGTCAACTCCTGCCTAATGGTGAACCACCACCTACTGCCTTCAGCGAGTTGTGGATTGTTGATGCAAAAGGGATGAGAGACGTGCTTGCGAAGATTAAGTTGCCGCAGAGAGTGCCGTATGGATTACATGGTAGCTGGTTTCCTGAGAAGGCGATCTTGGAGCAGAGAGAAGTAAGCAGCGTGAGAAGGCAGAAGAGTGTAGAGCAGCAGGATGATGAGATGACGTGGATGGAAAGGATGGGGAGAGGACTGACTGAGGCGGTTGTGAGGGCTATTGGTGGATGAGGATAATGCGGTGCTTTGTCAAACGAATAATGAGAAAGTAGAAACGTAATCACCTAATTTTATAATATCTTAATGATCTGACCTGAATTCGCTTATGCATCTCCTTTCTTGCCTGCCTGCCTACTTGTTAATTATAGCTCAATGAAGGGATCGAAGTGGAGAGTGCACTTTCCTCAACACTCAATAGCAATAGTGGCTACTGAAACATGCTAAATGAGGCAAAAACACTGTATCTCTCTCGTCCAGCTAGCTGTATTGTATATCGATTTCCGAACCCCTCGCACGTCACATCTTTCACTCAAAAGAAGCGCCAAAACACAGCTGCTTTGCTCAAAGGCCAATATTATCTGTGCACAGCATTGTTTCACACTACACTACCAAAGCACTCAGACTTCCTTGTTCAGGAAATTAAGCAAAAGCTGTTGTTATGATGGAGAATCACCCATTTCAAAACAGGCGGTTGGGATGTGATGTCCCCTCCTACCTACTGTACCGTTACAGTACATGTACAAGCTACCAGGCGGAATTGCTAGCTGCAAGGGGTATGTAACTACAATGGTACACAGCTCGCTTGGTCGAATCTTGATTTCTCTTCTAATCAAGTCTATAATATGCACACCTCCTCGTTGCAACCACCTACCTTAGCTACGAATCGCCAATAAGGTCCTCCTTGTTCGGCGGTCGAGGTGCTTAAGCAAGCAGTATTCTTCTTGTGATGAGGTACGAAGGACATTATTTTCTGTGACTTATCAGCAAGCACGATTCATATAAAGTAAAGAAAAAGCATCTCCTCTGCAGCAATCACTCAAACATACTAACTGCATTAGCAGCAAAAGAAAAGTTTCCACAAATATGAAACTATAGTGAAAGTAAGAGGTGAATATGATATATTATGCTTTGATTATTATTATGCTATGCCGACTCTTTCCTCATCAAAACCTAATTAAACAAATCTAATATACAAGGCTCAACCTGTTTGGGTATTGTTCTGGTATCTTGCCATACGCCACAGAAGCATGTGTAACACTGTAGACAGAGCTACCAATGATCATAAATTATTATTGCTCTAGACGTGAGCATCAGTGCCGACTGTAGAGTCGCCATTGCGGAGAGTCTGACGCATACCACCCTCGCGGTATCCAGCAGGACCCTCGGCTTGAGGCTTCTCGTACTTGGTGTCGCGAGCACCATACTTGTGAATAACAAGACCAAGGCGTTCAGGCTCAATGTTGCGGTGGCCCCAGATGAGAAGAGCACCGAAGCAGGGCTTGGCCAAGAAGTCGAGGACACCATAGAATACGGCTTCACTGTCAGGTGAGATAACGTTGCCACCCTCGCATAGACCCCAAGCGACAGGGTACAAGCACCACAAGAAGAATGTCCAGGTACCACAGAGGAAAAAGGTCTTTCCAATGTCGCTACCGAGAACATAGGCGTTCTTGCGGCCTTCCCAGACAAGGACATAGCCGATGTAGAAGAGCGCAACGCAGCCGAAGACGAAGTAGCCAAACTTATATGAAGAACTAACAAGCGCACCAATGAGACCACATACAATCATGATCTCATCGATAAGGATGACCCAAAGTATAGTAGGCGTAGGAAGACCTGCTGTGAGACAAAGATCGAGAAGGAGAAGGGGTGTGGTGATGGTCCAATCGATGTATCTGCGTACAGCTGTCAGTATTTTTCCGTATTTTGACTGAAACGCATATTGATACGTACCTGACGTAGAAGATCTCACGGTTGAATCCAGAGACTACGGGGTTGCTTCGCACAAACTCAACAGCGATGGGAGCCCAGCCGATATTCGATGCCATAGAGAAATATGCGATGGATGCGACCATGGTGACACCGGCAGTGATGTAGTGGAAAAGGCGGTGCTCGCGGGGCTTGGTGTAAGCAAGACCAAGGAAGACGAGAGTGGCAGTGGTCATGGCAGCGCAAATAGCCCAGTAGAAATCTGAACCATGCGTGGTAATGGCAATCTGAAAATGATTAGAGAAATGCGGTGATGGCGTAGAGATTCTCAAAACTTACACCAGCATGACCTCCGGAGAAGTCGATGTTGTTGCCGGGGTAGTTGACATTGAGAGCGTTGTTGCCCATCTTGACGGACTGTCTTAAGACGACCAGAGTAGATTGGAAGAGGTTATCGTTAGTGGTGGTGAAGGCTGATAGAAGATCAGAATCAAGAGCGTAGTGGAGAGGGGACAATCCTCACAATATATGGGACCTGATGCTCTCACGAGCAATAAAAAGCAGGTGCCACTTATCTCATCTCTCCCTCATCTTTTTCGCTTCATGACGTCCACCGTCACTGCCGCTATGATCCGAGCATGAAGTGGATCGCCCAGCCATTCGGAATTACGGCCCGCTGCGAAACAAGCGTTCTCGTCCTTTTGCTTGGCACAGACATCGAAAAGTGACTTAGATCGTCACCGTATTTGAGAAATTAGCCGTTCAACCAGGTGATATATGATATGACAGCTTCTTATAGCATCCTACGATCTGGGCAGATTGGCGAGTAGATCTTCAATCATCATCGAAGATCAATAATAATACTTCTTGTCTCCTGCATGCTCTTCCATCCTTCTTTCCGGGGCTTCTACGCCAGAACACCACACCAACCTAAAACACACCATCACGCCTCGTTTGCAAAGTGCAGTTGTCAAACCGAGCGTTTGTTTCCTTTCCTTGCTGCATTCCGATTATCGTGAGAAAGAACAGATGGCGATCCAAGCACTTTTAAGGACGATCTGAACATACCCGGAAACAAGCGTCACAGGATCTGTGCTTAAACTTTATTGTGATTACGATTCTTTACTCCCTGCTGTAGCTTTACCCTTTAAGACCCCTTGAGCTAACTTGAAAGCCACCTCGTTGCTGGTGAAGAGGCACGCGTAGCTCTAACGCGCAACTACTGCGTTAGTATCTCATACTTCTGCTCCCGTGTTAAACAAGGCACAGCATGGCATACATGTGTGACAAACCTTATATGTGCCATTATGCGCCATCTACGCCAAGGGGCTTACTGTGTGTGGATACAAACTCCGCGGCCAATGACAGAGCCTCATAGTTTCGGGTGTTTCGGCAGGCTGTTTCAGGTCGAGCTCAATCTATGTTATGAAGCTGTCGGCTTGTGTTGCTACAGCTAGTCCAAATCCACTTGTATTATTACGGCGCTTGACTCCTCGGCCTCAGCCTACAGCCCACCACACATGCAAGACAGCACACAAGACGTCCAGCCGCCTACTACTCAATGTACACCAATTCTCCATCCTGGTTACCCACCCTCTCATCCAACAGTACCTCAGCAGACCTCCACCCCCCCGCACCATCATTCAGTTCCGCTTGCAGCACTTTACCGCCTTGGACCAACCTCACATCCCGCGCACTAGCTCCAAAGTTACCCCCTCTTCCGACCCACTTGAAATGGCCCCAGTCGTTTCCAAGTACCTCGTTCAGGGATAACGAGGACAACTTGGCATGTCCATCAACCGCGCGGCACGAGGCAATAAGGTCGTGAGTTGCGTCAAGAGTGATTGATGTTGCCGTGACCGAGAAATTGCCTCTAAGCGCCTGGCCTGCTGTGTGTTTCGTATGCTTCTGCTTGTGGTCGCCGTCTGAAGAATCTGAGGATGATGATGATTTACTGCTGTTGCTGTCACGACGCTTCTTTTTGTCCTTCTTCAAATGATCCTCGAGCTTGCTGCCGGCCACAGCGCCGCCGATAGCCCCGATCACACCGTGATTGAGTTGATGGCCGCCGTAAGCGCCAGCAGCCCCACCTGCAAGAGCACCTGCAAAGCCTTTGTTGGCAGGGTCCGATGAATCTGTCGGATACTGCGGATATTGAGGATATTGGACTTGAGACTGGTCATGTGTTTGATAGCTGCTTTGAGGTGCTTGGTATGAAGTATGTGGCTGTGAGGAGTATGCTGTGTTGTTGTGATTGTTAAAGCTGTTGTGTGAAGCATATGCCATGTTCTGTTGTGCACTGGCATTGGGAGGTGGTGCATGATGTTGTGCGTTTAAATACTCTTGATAAGACGAAGGTGGTGCTTGTTGTGCTTGATAGTCATATGTTCTGCCACTAGGAGCGTTCTGGTCTGTCTGGAATTGCTGCTGATATGTATGATTCTGTGAGGCACTTCCATACATGTTTGGTGGTGGAGGCTGCTGTTGATCAGGCGATTGACCATGATATGGTTGATTCGATTGGGCGTTGTACGAAAACTGCCCTTGTCCCTGATAGTTGTTGTTGCCATTGCCATAGTACGAGGCATTCTCGCCTCGCGAACTCCATGATTGATTGTTGTACGACATAATGTGGTTTGCCCACAAATGTGAAATATTAAAGAATGGTCTTGAAGTACGTGATGATATTTTGTCAATTCTTTTGCGCAATTGGAGACACAAGTCAGTTTGAGATCACAGAAGGATAGTCAATGTGTATGTTGGCTAAGTGAGATCTCTAGCGTGTTGTTGTGATCTTATCGATGTGGCAGTGCCTATGGACGGACCCCAATGACTTGGCACGTTTCAGCTCTCCGAACACTTTGTTCGGACAACCCAGGTCATATTCCGACCTTCTACTGTGAAGCCAAGGCTGGCCACACTTTCCATCTTCTCTTAACCAGAGACAGCACAAAGAACAAGACCACGTCTGCGAATTTGTTCCCGCTAGAGATACCTTGGAAAATTCCCACTATGGAGGGCCTAGCCTCAGAGACTCCTTCCGACTGTCGGTCCGGCTTTTGAAGACTTTTCAGTCTAGCTCGATTTCCCCAATTTTCCTGTCAACTTGGTCAAGTCAATGGAAGGCTCGCGGGCTGCATGAGACTTTTTGGAAACACCATCAACAGCAGGCTTCTCCGGTTATCGGTCCGGCTTCGATGGCTTTCCCGTCTAGCTCGACTCCCAATTTCCCATCAGCTCGGTCAAGCCAATGGAAAGCTTGCGGGCTGCATGAGAGTGTCTCGTGATGGGACCACTTTCCAGGCCGGGGCACAGCACACAACCAATGGCGACGAGATACTCACGGCTGAGTACTTACCCCCCATCTTGGCGTATGGAGACATGTGCAGTTATGGGGTCCCCAGATGTAACAAGACTCAGATGAAGTGACTATAAAGTGCGAGATGTCTTGCCTTTGGGCCTTGCGTCTCAAAAAAGTTGTCTTTCCAACCAGTACTGCAACTTTGGCTTTTACTGTCCACTGTATACATTTGTTTTCGCAAGAACTTTTGTGAGTCCTCGCCGTGAATCTTCGATTTCATTCAAAATGGGTGGATTCTTGTTGAAACCTCCTCCGGGAACGCCAGGTAAAGCATGGCCTGCTATCTGCGTCGGTCTATTCGTTGCCTTTGGTGGTAGGTAATGATGGTGTCATTACATATATCACGATACTAAGCAGATTGAAATAGGTGTTCTCTTCGGCTACGATACAGTAAAGAATTTGGCCCATCTCCTCTCAGCTATTCAATTTTGACAATTTTACTCAGGGCACTATTGGCGGCATCTTAGCTATGCCATACTGGCTGGATCATTTCTCGACTGGCTACCTCAATCCTGATACTGGTAAAAAAGACATCACTTCCACTCAAAAGAGTACAATCGTGTCTATTCTGTCTGCTGGAACATTCTTCGGTGCTCTGACTGCTGCTCCCACCTGTGATTTTTTCGGTCGCCGTATAGGACTAATGTACGATCTGTCTTCCTCCTTCAAGAGATCCTACTGACATTGTTCAGGATCTCTGTTGTGGTCTTCACCTTTGGTAAGTTGCCCACTGGTCTCCTCGATTATCTTCAGATAGAAACTGATCAATTCTTTAGGCGTAATTCTTCAGACAGCAGCTGTGGATATTCCTTTGTTCGTCGCCGGGCGTTTCTTCGCAGGCTATGGCGTGGGACTGATATCAGCTTCCATTCCGCTCTATCAGAGTGAAACAGGTAAGTTCTTTCAAAAGACAATGATGCCTGCCTGCATCTAAAGCTTCTTCCTACAGCCCCAAAGTGGATCAGAGGTTCAATTGTCGGCTCGTACCAGCTCGCCATCACTATTGGGCTACTCCTTGCCTCCATCGTCGATAATGCCACAAAGGACATATACAGCACTGCGTCCTATCGCATTCCGAGTATGTGACCTCCACGAAATACCGCTTTCCGATTTTGCCACTGACACACAACACAGTCGCCGTTCAATTTGCTTGGGCGGTAAGTCAATATTGCCACAGGATTTAATTTGCACAGAGCTGACTTTTGTAGATTATCATGATGGCAGGACTCATAATCCTACCCGACACGCCTCGTATGTTCATCAAGCGCGGCAACCCAGAGAAAGCCGCAAAAGCCTTGGGCCAGCTCCGTCGCCTAGCACCAAACGACCCTGCTATCCAGGACGAGCTTGCCGAGATCATAGCAAATCACGACTACGAGATGTCTCTCGGAAAAGCGTCATACGTCGACTGCTTTAAAGGTAATCTCGGGTATAGATTGCTCACCGGATGTCTGCTTCAATCACTCCAGCAGCTTACAGGCGTCAATTTCATCTTCTACTATGGAGCTTCGTTCTTTCAAAACTCAGGAATAGCTAATGGTTTCACGACGTCGATGATTACAGGAGGAGTTAATGTTGCCAGTACGCTGCCCGGTTTGTATTTGGTGGAGAAATGGGGAAGACGGTAAGTACTGTCATAGTCATTTGCAAACGTGACATACTGAGGAACTTTGTGACAGACCACTTCTACTGACCGGCGCGATTGGAATGGCGAGTAAGTTCGATGTTTCTCCTACGATGATTCCCAACTTTTTATCCTTGCATCAACACAACAACTAATGACATCCAGTCTGCCAGTTTATCATTGCGTCAATCGGTACGGCCGTTCCTGTTACCAACCAAGCTGCTCAGAAGGTCATGATCGCTTTCGTCTGGTATGTGCCCAAGAAAGTACGCCGAATGCGCCCAACACCTGACACACCGCCAGTTTCTACATTTACTTCTTCGCCTCTTCTTGGGGACCATGCGCCTGGGTCGTTACTGGAGAGATATTCCCTCTTAAGTAAGTTGAAATGTCATTCAAAAGTCACTCACGAATATAACCACTAACGTTCTTAGGGTTCGAGCAAAGTCACTCTCGATGACCACCGCAAGCAACTGGCTTCTCAACTGGGCTATTGGTACCGTGTCCTCCTCTCAATACTACTGCTGCATCGCATCACTAACGAGCATTTTAGCATACTCGACTCCGTATATGGTCGATCCCGGCCCAGGCAACGCCAATCTCGGCGCCAAAGTCTTTTTCGTCTGGGGCGGTTTCTGCTTCATCTGTATCGCCTTTGTCTATTTCATGTAAGTCGAAGTTTTGTGTACTTTATATTCCAGAATCTTGCCTCCTTCTCCCCGGCCTTCTTTCCCTCCTTTCCTAGCTCAAATTATGCTAACACATCCTCCGCCCCATCCCAGGATCTACGAAAGCAAAGGTCTCTCCCTCGAACAAGTTGACGAGCTCTACGCCAAAGTCGACAAGGCGTACAAATCGCCCGGCTTCGTGCCCAGCGTGTCCTTCCAGCAGGTTCGCGAAGCGCATGATGATGGGAATCGCAACATGTCGTTGGCGGACATCGAGAGGAAATATAGTGTTGCGCATGAGGAGGTTACTTTCAAGCATGCGTAGATGTTTTGTGTGCTGTTGGCTTTCTAGAAGGACGGGAAGAGGAGGCGAGGAGGGAGATGGGCGAGAATTGTGGCAACCATGTCGGAGGGAACGGTATCCTGATCTGGGGCAATTGTTGAGAAGGTGACAATGTATGAGCAGTGAACGAATGTGATGTTTCGTCAACAAAGAGGCATTCCTCATCACCCATTAAGCTACGATGGTAGTAGTACCAAGTCTGCTTTTTAAGGTATCGGTCGCGGTAAGCTCTGCTAAAGTCTAATGTTATTCCATAGGTTTTACACTCTTCGGTAAGGTATGTTCTAAGCGCACCCTATCCATATATATTTAGGCGTTTTCTCATGGCTTTGAAGACAGCTACTTACACCTCACACACAATATCATCAATATCATGAAGAACCTACTACTGTTCGCCGTCGCGGCGTCTCTCATACAGCCTACTCTTGCAGACAAACCAACTACCAGGCGATGTGTCTGCGCCTCCGAACATTACATCGGCTACGTGAGCGAATGGACTGTCTGCGGCCACTCTATGGGCCTACTCAACGATAGCAACACTTTTCGTCGATACGAAACCTTCATTCGAGATGACAATATTTTCGACCAGCGAGCTGGCTATAAATGTAAACCTGGTGGTAGCATCACTTCAGAAAACTGCGTACGCATACCCGATATCTTCCAGTACGCGTCAGATCAGCAAATGACGCCGCGCTACCTGAATGAGAATTGCCATGAGCGCGATGGTTTCAACGTCTGTGTGAGCGGCTCGTTCATCGATAGGACGCATGGATCGATATGAACGGGACCGTCGGGGAGCTACCACGACGCCAACCTGATAATTCCATAGAGGATAAGGATTGTCAAGTCCAGTGCAGGACTTTATGGCCCACAGACAATACAATGGCTCTCATCCCCATCTGCACTACGTGGAAGAAACGCATTGGTACAAAAATACGAATCTTTACACGGATCATGGGGAAAGATGCTACACAAGCGAGTCCGGCGAGTGGCAGTGGCCTGTGCTAGTGAAGCAAAGAGAATGGGAGACCTCCAACCGAAAATTTGCTCTCGACCTTCTCAAGGATTTGTGGCCACTCTGGGGATTGCTTGGATTCATCATATTCTTTCCAGTCTTTGTCGGGGGTTTCTACCATGCTATAGTTAGGATCACTGCTGACATACTGCCTATCGAGTCTGGTCGCGAGGACGTCAGTCACTGTAAACCAATACCAATTCATAGAAAGGGAAAATCAAATTTGTACGAGATGGTTTAAGTTATACAACGCACCACGAAGGGGAGTGCTGCTAGTGATGGCAATCTGAAGGTTTGTCATATCACTATCTAGTCCTGTGTACATCAATTTCTAACTCCATTTCACAAGCTCACACCTTAGGCCTCTCTATCAGAATGTGGCGGTGTTGGTGCCAACCACCTCACGATCGTTATCATTGTTTGCCATACTAAGCGGCCACACGGGTGGGGCGAGTACCACCAGGGTTCGAGGAGGATTGAATAGTGTCGTCGGTCGGCTGGGGATCGACAATCAAGGCATGGGTAGAGGACCCTTCTAGGTCAGGACCTGGCGTGGGGGGCTCTAACGAGAACAAGCTACCGACAGTGCTCGCGGTGTACAGCATGTCCAATTTTTTGGACTGGTATCTATCGTAGATTCGGTCTTGGTCTGACCAGTTCCGGTTACAGCCTCGTAGGAAGTCGAGCTTATAAGAGTTAGCGTGAGTACTTGGTGTCCTAGAGCTAACATCGTTGGTGATGGGAATATCGTGATATGGCGCAGAGGAACCCAAGGGTGTGACGACATCCAGATAGCTCGTCTCATCAGGCAACACAGGAGAAGCCGTGGTCATCAAGGTAAGCTCTAGAAAGGTACTGTGATGCTTGCTTGCTTGCTTGTGAGTATGGTATGTAGACTATCGACCTTGTCTTGAGGGAGCGTCTGAGGCATGGTAGAGGTGGTGATTGTAATTTGTTGTGAATTCTCTATTCGTGGATCCCCAAGATGGCATCTTAGCCCCGCCTCACTGGCTTATAAGTGTGTTTATATAGTGTGTGCTGTAGTGCTTTCCTTATTGTCATCAAAGGCAATATCAATATATGACATATCTACCACAACGTCAACTCACCACACTCAACCCTACATCCAAGACTAACTCAATCACTCCCCTCTCGCCCTTCTCACAATCCCTTCTCAACACCCCCGACATCCTCGTCAAATCTCTCCCTCACCGGCGTCGTCTCCATCGCCTTCCCAATCCTACCATGCAACAAATGCCCCCACGTCACCTTCAAATTGCTCATATTCTCCCTCACAATACTCATCGTCGGCCTCTGGAAAATCAGATCAATCTCCTCCAACGTCCTATCTTTAGTCTCCGGCATGAACAGCGCTTGGTAGAACCAGCCTAAGACGGCGATGCCGCCGTAGAAACCGAGCGCGAGGCCGATATTGGACATGGCGTCTTGCATGCGTGTGAAGTTGTAGGTGACGATGAAGCTGGAGAGGAAGAGCCAACCGTCGGAGGTGGTCATGCCGTAGGAGCGGAGGTAGGTGGGGTAGACCTGTGTTGGGTTGTTAGTCTTGCTTTTCGATTTATTTGAAGTGTTGGTTTTATGGTGTGGTGGTTGGTTTTATGCTCACGAACGTACCTCTGCGGGAATAACCCAAGTCAAGCAGGCGTACCCGCCAAAGAACATTTCGTATATGATCAAACCCGTAAGATAAACGCCCTGCACCGCCGGCAAATTGTTCAAACTGATCTTATAACTCACACCCACCAAGATCAGACCGAAAAACGCACCGGGCAGCATCACCAATGCCCAGAATCTCCTTCCAAAGCGCTCCATTAGGAAACAAGCTGGGATCGTACCAATCAGTAAGGCACCACCGCCAACCAAACTCATATAGTTGGCTTGAATACGATCGAAGCCGACTTGGTTCATCAAGGTGGACATGTAGTACATGATTGCGTTGATGCCGGTGAATTGGCCAAGGAAGATCATGATGTTAGCGTAGATGATAGCGCGGCGAGCTCGGGGAACGGTGACGAAGTCCATCCAGGGAAAGCGCTTGGTACGGCCACGAGCGATCTCGGCTTCTTCCTCTTCCAAGGATACTTTCATGACGAAAAACTCTTCGCGAGCGTCGGCGGTTGAGATGCCGCGGATGGTTTTCCAGACTTTGTAGGCACGGAGAGGTTGGTGCTTGTGCATGAGGTAGCGGGGTGATTCGGGCATGAAGAGCATTCCGATACCCATTATTATGCTGAAAACAACAGAAGAGCCGAGAATGTATCTCCAATTACCGGGGACCTTGATGAAGATGGCGCCGACTGCGTAGCCTAGAACTTCTCCAAGAGCGATATTGAATTGGTAGAGGGAGACCATGTTGCCTCGAAGTCGTCGCTCAACAGTTTCTGCAACCTGCCAACATAGTCAGAATCATACCTACACAGCAGCAGCTTGAAACTTACGTATACCGGGACTGTGCCGCCCTCCAGACCGACGCCGACGCCTAGAATAAGGCGGGCGGCTATCATCATGCCATAGTTGATCGATCCGGCCTCAAGTCCAGCGCCGATCGTGTACAGAATGCAAGAGATGATCTACATAAGGAATCAGACCACTGTATTCAATTCACCTCCTTCAGACACTCACAATAGACCATCGTCGACCTAAATACTCGTTCGCAGGAGAAAGAAGAAGAGCTCCTAGCACAGCGCCCAGAGGCATAGACGAGTTGACCAAACTCGCCTGATCCGCATCCAACCCCAGATCCGCCGGCAAGAACAGATTAGCACCAGAGATGAGCGATTGGTCAAGTCCAGAAAGGAGACCACCCATACTGGCAAATGTCACGAGTAGAAATGTGAATTGCTTGGGGCTCTTGAAATTAATGTCCAGCCAGGTCCGCTTGTAATCTGCGTTGGCAAGCTCAATTTCCATGGAGTCAATCAATGCATCAACTTCCCAGCCGCCTTGCTTTGCAATGCCCATAGCTTCACGCTCGTTGTGGACACTGGAGGTATGGCCATCTGGACCAACAAAATTTTCAAGTTGAATATGTTCGCTCTTGTTTCCTGTAGCAGCTGGTGCTGGTGTGATCTCTACGCCTGAAGAAGACATGTTGTATGCGTTGATGTGTCCAGCAAGCCTCACGATAGTTGATGAAGAGAGGATGGAAGTAGAACGAAGATTTACAACTTTTTTAGGAAAAGAACAACTGCGGCCCACAAAGCGACCCAGCATACGTCGTTTTACATCATGGCCCGAGCAGGGATTTTGGCATATGGTTTAGACAGTTATAGTCACAAACATAACAAGCTTGGCATAGAAAATGAGTGCCCATGTCAGGAGGATCATGTTCACTAGTTTCGGGCTCTCCGGGGCCTGCCATTGGTCACTATTAGTCATGTTACATGAAAAGTGGTGATAAGCAGTGCCAATCCGCGGTAGCGCTGGGATATCCTTCGCTCATCGACTCCGAGGACGAGGTTTGCCGCAGATTTAGGGACCTCCGACAACGCAAGTTCGTAGCTAGCATTAGAAGAACTTGCTGTGGTGTTCGTAAGCAGAACGTTTGACCGGTGCCGACGTGGAACCGATGACCATGAATTGACTCGAGCGCGAAGCATTTGAACCACTTGTTTCGAAGCTTGGTGTCAGCCACACCTAAGGTTTTGCCTTGTCTCGTCTTTACTATCTGTAGTCTCACAGATGGCTCACTTCTTGTAATTCCAGTAGCATTCTCGCAGGGTTCTTGTTGAAGGATTCAATGTCGTTGAAATATAGCAGACCCACTGTGACGATCACCGTTTCGGCTTCGGAACATCTTCGACCAACTCGGTTCATCCGGCAGTAAATAGAGGCAGAAGCACTTGCAATACTCGTCTCTACTTGTGATGGGGAAGAAGTCGTAGTAGACAGCTGCTGAATACACCATGGAACAGCTTGGACGGCACACAGACAAAGGAGTTCGAAGGACGAGATTCTCGTGAGCCTCTACAACGATACAGTCGTAAAGTTTCAATGTGAAAGAAGCATAGTATGCAGCAAGATGGCTCCGCCGATACCTGTTCAACCTGTCGTTTTGTAGAAATACTGCTTCTCGATCCTCACTCCTACTGCCTTGGAAGGCTTGAGATGATAGTGCCGGAGGTCAAAGCACAATCGATGGAGGTGCTTAAGCAAGAAGCAGTGCCAATTACTCTGATATCCTAGGGAGCTGCAAAGATTGCCTACCCAGTAATAAAGTCCAATGTTGAGTATGTCGAGTACGGCCGGCAAATATTCCTTTGGTCTCAACGCTTGAGCCAGTAGTGTGAGATTTTATCTGAGTATGCGTGTGTTCAGTACTTGAGCAGTGCAGGACCACTACCACGGACAGCTATAGAATGAGAGTACATTGTTAGCCTTGATTATCGCTAATATGCCAGACTTGCAGAGTTCGACGACCGTCCTGTAGATTACCTTTATCGAGTTCGAAGCAAAGAGGAGCTATGGTATATTGTAGGATGATTTAGAAGGCCTTTTTCTTGTTTCCATATTGCATGGTACAGGTCGGTCCTCTTTCTTCCCCATTCGCAGCTCTGAGTCACCAACAAGGTCGAGAAAGAGGAAAGAGGAGGATGAACAGCCATCATGCAGAGATCACAGAAGTTGTAAAGCGAGAAGAAAAAGCGAAGAGTATTTCAAAACAACAAGTTCAAAGATCAATGGTTTGTCATGCTTTTATCCCCCTTATTGTCGTAACAGGGCATTCCTTCGCCATCGCCTTGGGCGCACTACTGTACAAATGCT
>Ga0160427_10001613_pt1 | contig 13813 bp, 11 predicted proteins | sample SolpanmetagenomL_FD_108194 | JGI IMG/M metagenome (GOLD analysis project Ga0160427, IMG submission 108194) | Solar panel surface microbial communities from Lawrence Berkeley National Laboratory, California, USA - L | ecosystem: Engineered > Built environment > Solar panel > Unclassified ...
CCCTCTCTCTCTCTCTTCCCTCTCAAACAGCCAAGCAGGAGTGCAAGCAACAACAATAACGACAACATACATCTTCTTCTCTTCATTGTCATCATCTACTTAGCGTCAACAAATTGACTATTTAATGTAAGTGCTCATTATATTACTTGGTGCAGTTGGTGCAGCATCTTGTCCTCGCGTACATCTACTCTGTCCATGTTCTGTTGCATAACTTATATTGATTTCGAACTTATGTTGCACCACCATCGTCACTGTCTCCCATTATGTGTATGGATCAGTACTAACTTTGGGAGCAATTCATACAGACAAGACAATCTTACCACTACCATTCGCTTTCCACAGATCATTCTCTTACATTCCAGACTACTGCGTTCTCAATCTGAACGCCATTACCATTGTGTTTGAGTTCCAGTAACTTCCAACTAGAACACATCAGTCAAGATCACCAAGAATCGTGATCAAGTGACAGTCACTCCCGTTCCTCGTAGTACGAAGAAGTGTCTTGGATAACAGACAACTGTGGGGTTGGGGAGGGAAGGCGTCTACAATAGCAAACTTGAAACTACAATCATACTCAATTCGTCTCGCACTTGCATACTCTCTCATCGATCACTCGAACAAAACTGTTTCTCGTAACTTAGTTTTTTGCAGCTCTTGTATTCGACAACAACGACACTATCACCACTGAAAAGGCATCCCACTGTGGATTCAATTCTTGAGCTGTGAGCTGGCCCCACTGGGCGCCCCCACTTTTGCTGGACAGTCAATATGAATCATTCTTATCCTCCTATACCACAAGCTGTGTATCCCCATCATGTTCCTACAGCAGCAACAAATCACCACGGACATGCGCCATATCCTCCACCTTCAAACATTGGACAACCATTGAACGACGTACAAAACCAAGCTGGACATCAATACCAAAATGGACCTCCTCATCCGCCAACCAACACCGACTTCCAAGGACACTATCATACCCCTACAAGGCCTATCATCGTGTCCTCCACGCCCGCACCTCCATCTGTCGTTATGGCACCACCTTTTGTTCCTGCTCATTTTCACAACATTCAAAACATGATGCCCTCAATGCCCTACCGACAGATACACATGCATACGCCACCTCCTCCGCCTATGATGCATCACCATACACCAGCTATACCACCACCCTTCTATCGAGGCCATAGTCACACATACAGTCAACCTCTGACCCCACCACCGGCTCAGTATGAACAACCGTCATACCATGCCCCTGTCACAAGCATAAACGCAGGTCCTGTATCAGTTGAAGCAAGGTCTCCGCCAACCCCTGTCATACCACCCGTTCGACGACCTGTCTTTATCCCACCTGTAAGTTGAGCCATCCGTCTTGTCAAGGATTTATACTAAATCAGAGACAGCTTCCTTGGTATTCTGCTCCTGGCGAGCCTTTTCCTGGTCGTGTCAGAAAGATTACTCGAAAAAGGTTTCCTTCACCTTCACAGATGAACCAGGGCATACAAGACAAACCATCCAATCTTAACATTGCCCCTGTTACAGCTATCCATGCATCAATCAATGGTTCTACCGAGTCAACAGCATCAAGACCCTTGTCTCCTGAAACGGTGGTACCCTCTACAACTTCTACTGTAGACACAACTACGCCACCTCCGGCTTCAGGTTCTAAATCATCCTCGGAGATCCAGGAAAGCGTACAGTCAGCTACGCCTTCTAGTTCACCACAGGGCGCAACTCCATCAATCAAATCCCCTGTAGCAGTGCCATACATCCCCCACATCGCCGTTCCTAGAACTCAAACCAAAGTCGACGATACAGCTACAAAGGCTGTAAATGGTCATAGTGAGGAGGTGAAAGAGAGTGATCCACAGAAGTCAACAGAAGACAAAGCTCCTGAACCTTCAGTACCCCAAGCTCCGAAATCATGGGCAGATCTTGTCCGAGCCAAAACAATCAAGAACGAACAAAACGATGCTGCGAACAAGATTAATGCGGCACTACGAGCTGTTAATACTAATGTGAATGGAAAACCCCAGAGCTTGAGTGAGATGATCAAATCTTTTGATATTGGCAAACCTCAAGACACCCCTTTCCTGCAACCAAGAGGGCTAATCAATACTGGCAACATGTGTTTTATGAACGCTGTAAGATGACATAAATTCTACCATAAATTTTCTCTGCTAATCACTATAGATATTTCAAATGCTCGTATTCTGTGGACCATTCTACATGTTCTTGGATCAGGTCGGCAAGAATGTTGCTCATAATTTCAAGAGCGAGACGCCCTTAATGGATGCGATGTAAGTTTTTCTCAACCCGCATCACAATCTTATACTAATAGTTACAGGATTTTGTTCATGCGTGAATTCAGACCCGTTGAACCTGGCAGTAAAAGCGGTGTCAGTACACCAAGAAGTACCAGGAATGGCACGGATCCTAATCTTGCTGGCGAACCTTTTGTACCCGAGTTTGTTTACGAGGCTTTGAAAGGCTTGAAACGATTTAGTTCTATGCGTGTAAGTACGCCTAGATTGTATTTGTCTTACGTCTTTAACTAATATGCAAACAGCGAGGTCATCAACAAGATGCTGAGGAATTCCTTGGCTTCCTTCTCGATGGACTTCATGAGGAGTCTGTCCAAGCAATGAAGAGCATCTCGGAATATGAGAAAAGCCCAACAAATGCATCGGAGGCATCAGAGGACAGCACAGGTTGGCTTGAAGTAGGTCACAAACAAAAGACTGCCACGACTCGAACTGTTGGAAATATCACTGGTGTATCCCCAATCACCAAGATTTTCGGTGGATCTCTTCGAAGTGAACTTCGAATCTCTGGTCAAAAAAACAGTGTTACACGAGAACCTTATCAGCCACTTCAACTCGACATACAAGCTGCGCACATCAACAGCATTGTCGACGCATTGCGTCATCTAACAACTCCTGAAACACTTCAAGGAAGTGAGTTCAAGTCTGCTAGAGGTACAAGTGCTGCTGTAACCAAGCAAATCTTCATTGAAACCTTGCCCCCAATCCTCATTTTACATCTCAAGAGGTTCCAGTACGACAATGCTGGAGGCACACAAAAAATCTGGAAGAGGATTGGGTATCCTATCGATTTAGAGATACCAAAGGAGGTCATGAGTCCAGCCAGAAGGACTGCACAACCAGAGAAGTACAAACTTATTGGTGTCATATACCACCATGGTAAAAGTGCCAGCGGAGGTCATTATACCGTAGATGTACGACGTCAAGATGGATGGATTCGAATGGATGATACCATCGTGAAGCGTGTCTCTGAGAAAGAGGTCGTTGTCGATATTGGCACACAGAACACCAAACCAAGTAAGGAGAAGACTGAGGAACTTCAGGAGGGAGAATGGGAGGAAGTCGATGGCTCTTCAGGCAAATCCAGCAATGGATACACGTCTCAGGGTCTTGGAAGCGACAAAGTCGCCTACATTTTGTTTTATTCACTAGCAAGCTGAATCTAGCATAATTGGCGCCTTGCGTACTTCTCACTGGCCTCTCCTTCTGGTCCTCCGTTTCTGTCGTTATCCTCACAAAGAGCATTATTTGGTGTTAGTTTTCATGGGTCTCAAAAATCCACAACACGTTTCTCCACCTGGCAGGCTTCTAACTCTAGGTTCGAGACGACTTTCATTGTTTTTTTTTCTATTTCTTCCCCAAAAAATCGAGAGCGGCTATGTCACGACATTAACGACTACAATCGATGCTTTATCCCATTCTGTATGTAACATACCCCTTTCTTCAAAGTGGCGTTTGGTTGAGGTTTGTATAATCTTGTTAAACTTTGTTCTTTGTTCTACTGTATTCGCATCCGACTATTTTCGTCCGACTCGATCTGACGGTAAAAAAGGGTTGTTGTGTTTTTTCCCCTCAATTTTCTTTTCCTCGGGGGTTGTTTCTCTTCTTATACAGAAAAGTATTTCCAATGCAACATCACATCTATCTCATTCGAACTTGTAAATTCTTGATACTTACTTTAGTCTATAATTTTTACTATTTACATCTTCTTTTCGCTTTCTCCCTACCAGATTTGTTCTTTTTTACAAACAGTGGTGCTCCATGGGGTGTATAATGAGGCCACAAACATATATATCTAATCTTGAGTGTTAGAATGATCTGTATAGTCTGCTCCTTGTCTTTTCCTACAAATATGTTGTCGTATCTGAAGGCACTTGTGGCTACTAAAGTACTTACCTAGGTTTTTCATGCATGTAGATAGGATTATACTTCTCCTCACCCTTTTGGTTTAATCATTTCATTTTTCACATACATGAACAACCTATGTGCCAATTATCATCTCTTGATGCTTTATGCTGAATTCCTGAAGTCAATCAAAAATCAATAAAATTGTATATAAGACAACAATAAATTCTCACAAAAGAATCCGTGAGAGTAAAATGAGAAATATGCAAAATATAAAAAAGGCCATCCTTATTTTTTTAAAAAAAAAAAAAAAAGAAAAAAGAAAGAATATAATAAAGAAATTTTTAAGGAGGAATTGAGAAATAAAAGACGAAAGAGGGAAAGAAAACGGTCAAACATCAACTCCATTGCATTGTTAAGAAAAAAAAAAAAAGACAGAAGAAAAATCCTCAAAGCTCCTCTCCCCCGCTAAAATAGAAAAAGAAAGGGAAAAAAAAAGGCTTAGATACATGGATTGCTATGATAACGTGTAGTTTCGTATTTACTCTCACTATTTTTTCCTGGCAAAAAAATTCCCAAACAAAAAAAGTTGAATGGATAAAAACAGTGGAATACAGGAAAAAGAAAGTAGCATCTTTTTTTTGATAATAATATAAAAAAAACGCACACCTTACATATTCAAATATGTTGTGTGTAAACCAATCTCGAGTTCCCTCTTAGGAAAAAAAAAAACTCCAACACTTCGCTCCCAAAGGACTATCAAATTCGAAAAAGTGTGTGTGTGTGTGTGTGTGTGTGTGTGTGTGTTTTTGAAGAAAAACAGGTAAAAGGCAGGCTTGGATTATTGAAAGAAAAAAGAGGAACGACGGATAAGACGGTCTTGTGTTTACCTGCTATATCCTTTCCCTGTCTTTTCATCTCCATTCCCGCTCTAGGTTGTTATGAATACTATGATTCCTTTTCTTCTTTTTTGAATCGAAACCCAGAGATCACTTCTCTTTTCCTCCCCTTTGATCATCCCCAAAGATAAAACAAAGACCAAAGACGCTTGCAAAGTTTGGGAGAAAATGACATCTAGAAGGGAGGGAAAAACAGGAGACTATAACGAGAAAAAGAATGGGAGGGGAAGGGAGGGAAAGGAAAGAGAAACAGGAAAGAACAGATTTATTCACGAGAATGTTGTTCAATCTGACTGAGCGCCTGCTTACATCTCTCCCTCACATCCAAACTAATCCTTCCATGTGCTGCCGCCAACAACGATGACTCTCCTCCTCCTACAAACACATTTGACGATGATGACAACGATGTCGCGGTATGACCACTACCACCACCACCATCAGCAGTATAATCAACCGAATTTGTCGATCCAGCCGCACCACTACCATTACCGCCGCCAGTCGTTGTCGTCGTACTACCACTACTCTCAACACCACCATTTTCAAGATTATTAATCTTATTCCTCAACCCTTCCAACGCCGAGATAAACCCCAACTCTCGCAACATTTTCACTCGCTTCCTCGCATCTTCGCGGTCGCCATTATCCTCCGCCCAAGTCAGATTAATCGCCAACCACGCCAGTCCACTACGAATGACATTGAGTGGGCAGTCAAACAATTTGTTGATCTCCTTGATCAAATCCTTCTTCTCAATCAGCATCATTCGATGTTTATTTTCTGAGGCGGAGATGTTGACTAGGATGTAAACAATGGAATGAATTGTTTGTGGCGGCGGATTGGATGCTAATTTTCGACAGAGGACATCGAAAAAGTTGGCATTATGTTTAAGTAGGAGATTGATCATGGGGGTCGAGGCAGGGGTGATGACGAGATTGCGAATGAGGTCGAGAGCTTGTTCTTGTAGATCAATGAGCGATTTACGAGCGTTGGTTTGGGAGTTTTGAGGATGCCATTGTGATGCTAGGCGATTCAGGACTGGTGGTGAGAATGGAATGTCGTGGCTTTCAAGGGCTTTTATACCATCTTGTGTAGACGTGTGAGACGTTGATGGAATAACTGTACCATCGTTTGCCCTGTCGTCGTCGAGCATTACAGTGTCCTGAGTGACTGTTGGAATGGTGATATCATTCGGATCTCGATCAATCAATCTGACGATCCATTTCGCATCCAACCTTTCTAGACATTCTGTTTTGGTTTCTTCGTCTATTTGTGTTACTATATGTTTCAGTGTCCAGAGCGCCTCCAATCTTAACGCCTCCTTACTTTCATCGTACTTTTCCTTGTCAGACATGTCAATACCATTGCAACCTTCATCGCCTTCTTGTCCTTTAATAAAATGACACATTGTGGTAATGATATTTCTTTCGATGAGAATTTTCCTCAAAGGACTGAACGACATGGCAAGATTTGCCATGGCTGCTGTCGTTGCAATTCGAACCCGCATGGATGGATAGGTTAATAGTTCGCATAGCGGTTCACAGATCTGAGAATCTATCAAAGACGTACTAAGAATTTTGACAGATCGAGAAAGTGATCGTATCGTAGCTGTGGCAGCAACAAGGACAGCTTCTGGATTACCTCTTGAGGTCACTGGTGTGCTTGAAGCTGGGCCTTTTGCGTTGACATCATCACCGGACGAGGTACTCGCTGGTTTGAGACTCTTCTTGACATAAGTCATAGCACCGCTCTCAATGATTTGTGCTCTATATTCATCCTCAAACAATGCAATAGCAGCAAAGGCTTTTAAAGTAGCCTCGCGGACTCTAAGAGTGTGTTCTCGGCACTTTTCCAACCATATATAGTTTCCTTCATAAGTGGTCGAAGCATTTGGGTTGTCTTCTTCGTCATCCGAAGCCGATCCATCGTCATATGTTCGCTTCAACATCAATGAAAGTCTTTTTACAGCACCGGCGTCAACGGCCACCTTTTGCATCTCTGGACTGTCTGTGACGAGATTTGCCAAGATTAGAGGCGCCCTTTCCCGAATCTTTAGCTGTACATCTTGAGCCTTGGATCCTGCTCGTGAAAACTTTCGAGATGAATACGAGAGTCCATCGGAATCGTCTAATAAGGAGACCAAAATTGGAACTATAAGCAGACTCACAACTTTGACTCTGGCTTTGGAGACACAACCAGCCCTCACAAAGTCCGTCAACAGGTTGATTGTCATAAGCCTGTTTAGTGGGTCTTTTTCCTCTCTCACATAGCGAATAAGCCACGGAATGAGTGGTGATTCGGGATCAGCTTCGGATTCTCCTGTATATTGGAGACTAGGTTGCGAATCACGCGGCGGTAGAGGGGGATCAACCGTCTCTGATTGAGGCGGATAATGGGATGTGGGTAGATGTGACTGCTGGTTTTGAGCATTGGGTTGTCTTGAGTTCCATACTCGTTCAGCTGTAGACGATAATGGAGGAAACTCTTGGTTGTGGAGAACAGATTGACGATTTGATGTAGACTTCTGTGTCTCTACACCATCCACCCCCGTTCTACCATCTTTCCATGACACGATAGAAGGCAGTCGAGCGTCGTTCGTTGACTCGTCACCTAGTATATTTGTGATCCAACCAGCAAACAGACATTCACTGCAGAGTAGTTTGCTCTGTCTGCATATTACTGATACAGCATCTAGGAGATTGTCAAAGTTTGCCGTGGATAAGCTGGCCTCCACTTCAAACCTGCTGTTTGAAATTCTTGCTTTTGCCGCCTCTGATATAATTGGTTGAGTTAAAGATACCATGCTTGAACTTTTTGATATCGACAAACGTTCCAAATTGGAAGTTTCCAGCCGTAACACGCCTGCATTCTTGCTTGTTCTAGTGCTTTCATATTTCTTCACGACCATGGCTAATCTGAAGACTACTCCGGCCAATACCCCAGATTCCACCAATAAATTTTGACATCTTAGGTCTCCAGGAGTAGTTGTGAGAGCTATCAGCCTGCATGCTTGCATAGCCAGGTTATGGTTGTGAAGAACGTGCTCATCACGAAGTATTGAAGCAATCGACTTTAGAAATTGTTTCGTGTATAGTTGGCCTTTCAGGGTTTGATTGTTTGCTGAAGATGGTAATGAAAAGATTGTGGTCAAAATTCTCAGCGAGGTCAATACCAATATCGGTGCATTCTCGACTGGATCAACAACCTCAGACAGTATTGGTAGAAATTGCTGGATTTGATGAGCAGATAATTTGGCTGTTCCTCCTGTCTAGAGTGAGCTAAATCCTGGTGATGTGTCACAATGAAGAAAAGGAGCAGGTATTGGGCGGTGGAAGGCATTCTAACTGACCATGCGCAAGACTGCCTATAATGGTAATAGCTTCTGCTTTTGCCTCAACGCTGATGACATCTTCTCTATAATCCAATATGGAGAATATAGGTTCTACAATGCCTTGCTGTACAAGCAGTGTCTTTTGCTGTTCATGACCGATGATGGAATGTTTGAGTTGTCGAAGAATGTTGACTTGTGCTTGGGAGTCTAGCGAAAGAAACTTGTCGAGAGCAAGTTGAGCAACAAGACTTTTCGTGTCCATTTCAGAACCTTGAGAAATCATTGTCAAGTGTCGATTCCTAGATTTTGAATAGTGTGTTGTAGGAAGATACTTTGTATCTTTGAAGACGGAAGCAGCAGCAGCAGCAGCCTCAAAGCTTGACTCGTTGTACAAGGATAAAAATTGACTTCAAGTGTTGCGAGAATTGTGTGGAGCGCGAATGATGGAGAAACTTTATTATTAAAAATAGATTAAAAATGAAGAAGTAAAAGCGCCTGTACAAGCAAGGATTCAATCCGATAACAAAACGTATGAGCGATTCAAGTGTGTGAATGAGCGAGATAGCTGAGCATATCGAGGATGGCGATGATGATAATGATTAAATGATGATGATGATGATGATGATAAAAGGTTTAGCAAAGGATGAGCTTGTTGCAGGATGGAGATTGAACTGATTGACGAGAGTTTGGATAGATGGATGGGTGAAGGATGTTTTCTTTCTTTCTTTCTTTCTTTCTTCTGGGAGAGATGGATGGATTGGGAGTTTTTTCTGGGGAACGTTGCCACGAAGCAAGGAGATGAAGTCCAACTGTTGCATATGGGTTCATTCATTCATTCATTCAGCCTTACCAAAACAGCCAGCATGCATCCACACACATATGCACAACAACATCATCATACGGCTTATGGGGCGCCTTCGAGAAACTGAGAATAGATATGTGATTATGTAGACATCAGTTCGTCTACTCCAAGTATCCAAATAGACACTTATTCGAGAAGGCATCATCAGCAGTCTTTCAGATCTTTGTATTTCGGTCGCTCAAGGGACAAGTAACTAATGCTTCGATCTTCGCTGAGTCAGCGAATGGATGAGGTCTCCAACATACTTAGAGTGCCTCATGAACGACAAACATCTTCTTCTTCAACGATGCATGAAAGAACAATAATAATGGCTATCGTTGAAAGATAAGCACAAGTTTGACATTTTTTGGCTGTTGGGCAGAGCCTCTTCTTGATCTTGTCATCATCCTTCCTCACATCTTCTTCTCCCTCACTAAACACGCAGACAAACAAGCAAGGCACCTTCCCTGTTGGCTTTTCCCTTTCGTGTTGATGCTGCTGCTGGTGATGCTAGCGCGATATATACTACTCAAAGGATTCATTTAGTATAGGAAGGCAATGGAAAAGAAGAAACACCGGCATCATCATCTCATTTTGTTCTTATTTTATCCCGACTGATTAAGCTGGCCGCTCTATCGTTTTTTCACACCTTACCCTGTGTGTTTATTGATTCATAGCTTAATTGCCTTCGAAAAGTGCAATTTAACATAAATTTGATTTTTAATATTTTTTTGCCCATTCTCCTTATCCAAACACGTGTGCTATATCAGCCAGCCAGGCATACACATACACACGATAGAGTGTGCTACTTGAACTTCTTGTATACCATTCCCCTGTTTAATCTTATTCAAACTTTTCCGTTGTAAACAATAACATCTGTTGGAGTCGACGGTTTACTTTTCCTGCATCGTCTTGGTAACTTGCTATTCAGCGTAACACATCTTCAGTCTGTATTTTGGAGCGGGATCACACCTTTAGGAACTTCTGAGTTTAGTTCTTTTACAGTCCACCACCAACAATGGCTTCTACGGGCGCTCGAGTGACGCGCAGCATGAATGGCATCACTCCAAGTAAGTTCTTTTCCTTTTCACTGTTGTCGTACTTGTCATCTTTCCACAGCTCTTGTCATGCTATTCACTCTCTTTTACAAATGTAAAAAACTACATCCTTATACCCAGTACTAATAACAAGCAAAAACAATAGGAAAACCTGTAAATCCAGGTTTTGTCGACACCCTCCAACCAACAAAGTACAGACGATCAATGTCACGGTCTGCCTCCCCCGAAAAGCGATCCGTAAGCTCTTCACGCAATGAAAGTGCAGAAGAGACTACCCCAGCTTCGTACAAACGTATAGCATCTCAATACGAAACAATGGCCATGCCAGAGCCACTTTTCCACAAAGACGAAGAAACGAAGACGGCTGTCGACAAGAAGGAGATAAGTCTCTCTAATGTTGTGCCACCAGAAGGAGCCGATATCAAGAAGGACATAAGTGGCCATTTCGAGTTTGGCGGTACACCTGGGGTCACGGCGATGATGATTGGCTTCCCAATGTTGATGTGGTATATGTGGATTGGCGCAACATACTACGATGGGAAATTTCCAACACCAGCACAAGGTGAGAGTGCGGCCGACTTTGTGAGCAAGTTGGCACACTACGTTCAAACTGTAAGTTACACATCCAGACTTTGGTTTGTTCCCTTTTTTTGACAATTGTAGGGCGCCTTCCCAACTTTGCAAGCTTGGACGATATACTGGGTATTTCTCGCATGGCAAGCCGTCATGTATGTGACACTTCCCGGTGTCTGGATTAAGGGCAGCCCCCTACCTCACTTAAACGGTGAACGACTACCTTACTTTTGTAACGCCTACGTCACATTCTATGTGACTGCAGCTACTCTCGCCGCTCTACACTATACAAACTTGTTTCCCCTCCAAACTGTGATTGAACAGATTGGTCCAATTCTGACGGTATCAATCATTTCTGGATATCTGGTTTCAATCTTTGCCTACTTCTCTGCTCTATCCCGTGGGGTTGAGCATCGAATGACTGGACAACCCATTTACGACTTTTTCATGGGTGCAGAGCTAAATCCACGACTCGGCGCCATCGATATGAAGATGTTCTTTGAAGTCAGACTACCATGGTTCTTCCTTCTCCTTTTAAGTGTTAGTACAGCTGTGAAGCAGTACAATGAATATGGTTATGTCAGTCCTCAAGTCGCCTTTATTGTGCTTGCTCATTACCTTTACACGAATGCTTGTGCTAAAGGTGAAGAATTGATCACCACCACTTGGTAGGTTGCTCCTCAAACCTTTCTACTTTCGAAGCTATTCTAATGTCATATCGATAGGGACATGTTTCACGAAAAGTGGGGATTCATGCTTATCTTCTGGAATATGGCTGGTGTGCCATTAACCTACTGTCATTGCACTATTTTCCTGGCCAAGCACAATCCTGCTGAATACCAATGGTCAACAACTTACAATGTCGCCCTGTACGTGACTCTCATTGTAGCCTACTATATTTGGGATACTGGGAACAGTCAAAAAAACAATTTCAGACAACAAATCGCCGGTACATACGTTGACCATAAACGCTTCCCTGCTCTTCCATGGAGAGCTATCGAGAATCCAACTTATATCAAGTGTGCAAATGGGGGAACACTTCTTACAAGCGGATGGTGTAAGTATTTGAATCTTTATTGTATTCTTCTGCGATATGCTACGCACACAAATGACTTTTTTTTTATTTTTATTTATAACAAATTATACTAACCTTACTATGCATAGACGGATACGCTCGCAAGATTCACTACACCGTTGACATCATCATGGCACTTTCATGGGGTTTCATTACCGGATTTAGCTCTCCCTTCCCATATTTCTTCCCAGTCTTCTTTGTCTGTGTCAATATCCATCGAGCCACAAGGGATATCCAACGATGCCAAAAGAAGTATGGTGCTGTAAGTATTCACTCCACTTTTGTTTGTTCTACCTTTCTATCTTTCTTGTGCGTGCCTTTTTGCCTTGCGTTGCATTGATACTAATATGCTGTCTTCTCCACAGGATTGGGATGAGTACACCCGACAATGCCCATACCTATTTATCCCATATGTTTGGTAAACAGTCCTGAAAAGCATATATATCCTCTTAGATCCCTGAAAAGGTACCCTCAATTTTGCCATCATTTTGGCAGTCTACCTCATAAGTCAACCAAAATTATCAGAGTCATGTTTAGACTATTACTATATCAACCTGCCCTTATTTTTTTCTCTTTCTTCGTATAAAACAGGTGATGGTAATAGGTAATGGAGCGAGTGTACGATAAGCGGTGGTCTTCTAGTATAACAAATAGAACATAGACTTAATCTACAATTTGGGCAATGTTGATTTTTTGGGGAGCAGTGAAAATATTTTGATAAGCAAGATACAATAATAAATACGAACAACTTGAAACACGATTCATACATATCCTTACAACGGAAGAGGAGTCGTGAAACAACGTCAGCTACCATTTTTCTTGATACAAAATAACCACAAATTATGGTAACCTCGCCAGAATTGCATTCTGTGTTTAACCACAGATAATGCGGTTCATAATTAACTCATGATATTATAATATTATGAAAGATCATACGATGTATCAAAATTGTAGAACGACAATTCCAACAAACTTGATTATTGATGATTGTTGTTTGGTCAAATTTAGAATTATTTTTTGGAATTTCCTCCCAATAACGTTAACCGAGAAAGATGAATGATATGATCCATCACTCACTCACTCACTCAGTCCACCCAATTGAATTGAGCGTAGAGACACACAAGAGACATTATTGATCACAACCTCCAAAACGTCAACCATCGATTCCTCTCCTCTCTCACCTTCACAAGAAGCAAAGAAAACACACCACTACTCCCTCTTGTGAACCAACAACAAACCCGACGTCATCTCAATTGCATTTTCAGAGGCTTGTTTAAGGCAGTCTCTACCACTTGCGTATAGTCTCATCGCTCAATTGCTACATTTTCTTCGACTTTGTTACGGAGAAACAACGGACAATCGAGTAACGTTCTTGAAGAGTAGACAGGGAAGAAAAACACATCGAGCCTTAACATCGACAACAGCAAACTCAAATTCAACAATCTTTCCGTCTCCCTCATTGATACAAAAAACGAAACCTCATTCACCATGTCAATCCTCCGTACCCGAGCCGCAGCCAATCTGCTACGTGGTGCTACTTCAACCACCTCGTCCATCATCCGTCCAGTAGTCGCCGTCCCACGATTCAACATTCAAACCCGTCAGCAAAGTAGTGATTCTACCGCGATATCATCCGGTGGTAGTCACCCATCACATGCGGTTTCAGCACCAGTGTTGGCGGATATAGAGAAAAGATGGGAGTCTATGCCACCACAAGAGCAGGCTGAGTTGTGGATGGCATTGAGGGACCGAATGAAGGGATCGTGGGGTGATTTGACATTGGCGGAGAAGAAGGCTTGTACGTTTGTTTGTTTTTCCTTTGGTTCCATTGGAAGAAGAGCAGTCCCCTTTTCCCTATTCTTTATCCCAAACACTCGCA
>Ga0160427_10001614_pt1 | contig 13811 bp, 10 predicted proteins | sample SolpanmetagenomL_FD_108194 | JGI IMG/M metagenome (GOLD analysis project Ga0160427, IMG submission 108194) | Solar panel surface microbial communities from Lawrence Berkeley National Laboratory, California, USA - L | ecosystem: Engineered > Built environment > Solar panel > Unclassified ...
AGCGCGTGCAGGCCCTTCCACTTCGAGCCCTTGTTCTCCACGACCAGCTCGGCGGTCCCGTCCCAGCGGCCGGGGGTGTCCCCGTAGTAGTCGACGACCAGGTCGAAGTTCCGCTCGCCCTGGGTCCAGGTCGGGTGCAGCGAACCGTCGCCGACGCGGACGACCACCAGGTACGGCCTCGGGCCCGCTGCAGCGCCGTGGGAACTGGTCATGCCCGTCATCCGATCTCCTCCGTCAAGGACGCGCGAGAGAGCGCGTTGTCACCCCATCGGCTCAACGGGCGGCCGGCTTGAGCCGGGCTCGGGCTGGACCTTGAGCCGCCACCGGGCCACACCACCCGGATGGCTCAAGGCGAGCGCCCGTCCGGCCGATGGGGTGGGCAGCACCGCCCACCGGACGGCGCGACGCCCCGGGAGGACCTGTGCCGAGTCATGCCAGCCGCGACGTGGTCGTCGTCTGCGTCGAGCGCGGCGGGCAACTGCCGGCGTGGTCCCGCGAGGACCGCGGCTACGACGTGGTCGTGGTGCCCGGTACCGGGAAGTGGCCGCTGCTCGCCCGGCTGCTGGCCGAGGAGCCCGAGCTCGCGGACGGCGAGGGGTCGGTGTGGTTCCCCGACGCCGACGTCGACGCCACGCCGGAGACCGTCGAGGCCATGTTCGCCCTGCACGCCGAACTCGGTACGGCCCTCAGCCACCCCTCGCTCGACCCGACGGGCGCCCACCGCTCGGCCGTCACGCTGCAGCACCGCGGGTTCAGCGTGCGCCTCACGTCCCTGGTCGAGACCACCGCCCCCCTGTTCAGCCGCGCAGGACTGCGGCTGTGCGTCGCCACCTTCGGGAGCTCGACCGACGGTGCGGGCCTCCCGCAGGCGTGGCAGTCCCTCCTGGCGGGGGCGGACCTGACGTCCGCCGTGCTCGACTGCGTTCCCGTGCGCTGCAGCGGTGCCTCCCGTCCGCGCCCGCCGCGGCACGCCGGTACCGCGCTCGCCGTCGAGCACGGGGTCGCCGTGCCCGGGGCCCCCGCCGTCCTGGGGGGCCTGGACGCGGCCTTCCGGCCCCTCGACCGTGCGGCGGCGGTGCGCCTCACCGCGACCCATCTGGGTCTCGGGCCGCGACCACCGGCGCCCGCTCCCGCGGTCGACGGCCTGGACCCCGACGGCAGCGCCGCGGAGGCGTACGCCTCGGCGGTGTGGGTGGACCTCGCCCTCTGCGACCTCGACCTCTGGAGCTCCCGGTGATCGTCCTCCCCGCCTCCCTCGTGGATCGACGACCGGGGCGTGCGCCGTCCGCGGCGTCGAGGAGCGAGACGACGGAGGACCGCTCGGTCCCCGGCCCCACCGCCCCCGCGGCCTACGGTGTCCTGCTCCCCCGTGGAGCGAGTCGCTCCCACCTGGACGGTCGGTCGTCCGCACTGCGCACCGCGGGGTGGGCGCCGCAGGACTTCGTCCTGCCCGGCGGACACGGCGAGGCCGCCGCCCCCGACCTCGACGCCCTCCTCGCCGCGCTGCACGACGCCGGTTGCTCCAGCGTCGACGTCTGGGCGGGCGAACCCGAATCACTCCTCGAGGTCGTCGAGGCCCTGTGGCACCGCAGCATCGTCACCACGGTCGTCCTCGACGCCGACGTCGTGACCCACCGGGGGCGCGAGGCCCTGGCCGGACGCTCGTCGGGGCGCGCGGCCCCTGCGCTCCTGGAGGCGGTCGCCTACGCCGACGCTCTGGTCCTCGACGAGCGCCTCCCGGTCGACCTGCTGGCGACCGGACGGCTGCCCTTTGGCAGCATCGCCGTCACGACGCTGGCCGCCCCCGTCCCGGCCCCGGGCCGGGTCGTGCTGCGACCCGCGCCGGAGCTCACCGTCGTCGTCAGCAGCTACGACCGTCCGCAGGCGTTGCGCGCGTGCCTGGAGGGCCTGACGCGCCAGTCCCTGCCCGCGTCGGCGTTCGAGGTCCTGGTCGTGGACGACGCCTCGCCCCACCCGGTGACGGACCTGGTCGCCGGGTTCAGCGAGCGGCTGCCGGTCCGGTTGCTGCAGCTCAGCGAGAATCACGGTCCCGGCGGGGCCCGGACCCTGGCCCTGGAGCACGTACGCACTCCACTGACCCTGCTCATGGACGACGACGACCTGCCCGAGCCGCGGTGCCTCGAAGAGCACCTCCTCGCCCACCAGGAGCACCCGGCGGAGAACGTCGCCGTGCTCGGTGGGACGTCGGTGCTCCCGGGCGGCGTGATGACGGCCCTGTCCCGCCACGTGATGACCGTCGGCCGCCAGTACTTCGCCTACCCGACGGTCGCGGCGGGCGAACTCAACTCCTGGCGGGCGTTCTGGTGCGGGCGCAGCAGTGCGAAGACGACGCTCCTGCAGCGCCACGGCCTGCGGACCCCCTTCATGGAGGACGCGGACTTCGCCTTCCGCGCTCGTGACGAGGGGTTGCGCGTCGTCTACGCCAAGCGGGCGGTGCAGGTCGTCAGCGAGAGACTGGACCTCGGCAACTTCCGCCGCCGGCAGAACCGCATCGGCCACGCCATGCTCGACCTCGCCCGGACCTGCGGCGACGACGAGGTCTGGACGTGGTTGGGCGTCGAGCCCGTGACGCGCCAGCTGGCCCAGTGGGTCGGTCAACGTGAGCTCGTCAAGCACATCATCGACCAGCTCTCCCCGTTGCCGTTGGCACGTCTGCGGGAGACGCCGCACGAGGGCCGCGACCTCCTCGCCCTCCTCGACTCCGCGCTGTTCATGGACCTCGACGCGCACTACGCCGCAGGGCTGCTGGCCGGTCTGCGCCGGCAGCAGGCCCTGGTGCAGGCCCGTCCACTGCTCGTCGGCGTGCGGTACGACGATCCCGAGGCCCTGGCCTGCGTGGCCCGGACCGCGAGCGAGGACTGGGTGCGGGCCGTCGTGCTGCTCCCCGACCACGACGCCGTCCGCGAGTTCCAGGCCGTCCTCGCGGCGGCGGGCCGGTCCGTCGGCGACGTCGACCTGCGGATCGCCGCTGGCGCCCTGGAGGCTTTCTCGGACCTGGACCTCGTTCTCGCCGGTTCCCTGCCGCCGCACTGGCGCACCGGCATGGCCGTACCGCTCATCGGCCAGGACGTCGTCGCCTGGATCGACCAGCTCCACCGGGTCCGCAGCCCGCGCGGCGCACTGCGTTGACCGACCACCACCCTCCTCGATCCCTTCTGGAGCTCGACGTGACAGCCCAGCCCACTCGCCTGACCGCGGTGCTCGCGGTCCGCGACGCCTACCCCCGGCTGGTGGAGCACCTGCTGCGACTCGACGAGGCGCAGCACGGAGCCGGCCTGGACCAGGGTGGGACGGAGATCGACCTGGTCGTGGTCGACGACGACTCCGGAGACGGGACCGCTGAGCTGCTGGCGCAGGTCGGGGGGGACGCCGTGCTGGTCCGGCACGCCTCCCCCCTCGGGTTCCAGCGCAGCGCGCGAGAAGGCGTCTGGCTCGCTCGGACGGACCTCGTCCTGCTCCTCGGGGCGTCCACCGGTCCGGGCGGGGACGGGCTGGACGAGCAGTGGCTCGACGACCTGCTCCGCGCCTCGGTCACCGCCGCCCGTTCGCCTCAGGAAGGCACTGCGGTGCAGCGCAACGCCTTCGGTACGGTGGCGCTGCCCTCGCCCCTGCACCTCGACGAGGCCGTCCTCGCCGCCGGACCGGTCCTCACCCGCCGCGACGTCGCCCTCGAAGCCCTGTCCGAGCCGGCCACGTCCGCGCTCCCGAAGGAGGACCCCGACGGTCCTGCTGCAGCGGGAACGCCGGCGCCGCCCCTGCGCGTCCTGCTCGTCCCCAACGCCTACCCGCCCTCCTCGCGCGGGGGGATCGAGACCTACGTGACCCTGCTGGCCGAGGAGTTGCGCGCGCAGCACGTCGAGCCGCTCGTGCTGCACCCCCACCGCGACCTCAGCCGCCCCGACTACGAGCTGCAGGACGACGTCGTCGACGGCACGCGGGTCCTGCGGATCAACCGCCCGGAGAACCTGTGGCACCAGGAGTACGGGGACCAGCGCTTCGAGGCGATGTTCGCGGAACTCATCCGTGAGCACCGCATCGACGTCGTCCACTTCCACCACCTCTGCGACGGACTCTCGCCCTCCCTCATCGAGATCGCCCGGCACGCCGGCGCCTCGACCGTCGTGACGCTGCACGACGGGTACGTGTCGTGCGCCAAGGGCCACGCCGTCGACGCCGCCGGGCTCCCCTGCAGCGGCGCGACATCGGTCGCCAAGTGCGTCGCCTGCGTCGGCCGCGGCGCCGAGCGCGACGCTCCCGTCCGGCTGCAGCTCACGCAGCGCGCCGACGTCCGCAACCGGGTGATGGCCGACGCGCTCGCGCAGGCCGACCTCGTCACAGCCCCCAGCCGCTACCTCGCGGAACTCACCCGTGCGGCCCCGTGGGCGGTTGATCTCGCTGTCGAGGTGCGGCCGCTGGGTCTCGACCTCGCGAGCCTGGGCCCCCGCCGGGCGCCGCGCCGCCGGTCCCCCGGCGCCCCGCTGCGCGTCGTCGTCATGGGCAACGTCCGCGTCCACCCGTCGGGCACGGACACCAAGGGCGGCGTCCTGATCGCCGCGGCCGCGCAGTCGTTGCCGGGCCTGCGCGTCGACGTGTTCGGCGACGTGGATGCCGTGTTCGCCCAGGTCCTGGCCACGGCCCCGAACATCACCGTGCGAGGTCGCTACCGCGCCGAGCAGCGGGCGGACATCCTCGCCGACGCCGACGTCCTGCTGATCGCCTCGCCCGTGGAGAGCTTCAGCTTCGCCGCGCGCGAAGCGCTCGCCCTCGGCGTCCCCGTCGTCACCAGCGACGGAGGCGCGCTCCCGGAGGCCGTCACCGACCGGGTCGACGGCCTCACCTTCCACGCCGGCAGCGCGCGCGACCTCGTCCGCGCGCTGTCGGAGCTCGACGCCGACGAGGACCTCCGGCTCCGGCTGGCCTCGGCCCCCGTGCGGATCACCGGCATCGACGACGACGCCCGCGCCTGGCTGAGCACCTACCGCGAACTGGCGTCGCCGCCTGTCCCGTCGGAGGCCGTGCAGCCGCAGGGCGGGCCCGGCCTCGCCGTGGTCGTGACCCGCGGCCCCGCTGCGAGCGACGAGGACGTGCGCCGCACGCTCGACGGCCTGCACCGGCAGTCCACCGCGTCGACGGACGTCGAGGTGGCCGTCGTCGACGCGCCGGCCGGCGGCTGCCCGCAGGCCTGGGCCGCCGCGCTGCGCGCCACGCGCTCCGAGGTCCTCGTGCTGGTCGACGCCGGCCAGGTCCCCGGCCCGCACTTCGCGGCCGCCCACCTCGCCGGCCACCGGGGTCGTGCGTGCGCAGCGGGCGCCTGCGCCGTCGTCGGGCGCGTGGCCCTCGACGCCGCCGCGCTGAACGACGCGGCGGCCCGGGCCGTCGTGCGCACGACCCCGGGCCTCCTGGACGGGAGCACCCTGAGCGACGGCGACGTCGTCGACGACCCGTGGACCGTCGTCGTGGGGGGCTCGCTCCACCGCGGCACCCTGACCGGTGTCCTGGACGGCGCCCCGACGGGCGCGGAGCTGGCGGCGCGCCTCCGGGGCGCCGGCGTGCGGGCGCGGTTCGCCGCACGCGCGGTGCGCCACCTCCCCCGCGTCCCCGACGCGGTGGAGCACGGAGCCGCACTCGTGGAGTCGGGGGCGGCCGCCTGGCGGGCCGCCCACGGAGCAGGCCACGACGGCCTCGACGCGGTGCTCTCCCTGGACGAGCTCGACGTGCGGTGGGGTGAGGTGGAGCTGAACCACGCCGCGGCCTCGGAGACCATCACCCGCTTCCACGGCGTCCCGGTGGCGCAGCTGCGGGCCACCCCGGTCGACGTCGGCGGCGTGGTCGCCGTCCCCGCGGCCGACCTGCTGGACGGTGCCTTCGACCTCGTCTTCGAGGGTGAACGACTCCGTGGTGCCCTCGCGGCCCGAGCCGCGGCAGCCCGCCCCCCGCTGGCCGTGCGGTGAGCACCGTCACCCGTTCGGGCTACAGCCGGAGCCGCCACACGCCGATGGAGACGCCATGCAGCTGACCGACCGCCCGCGCACCCCCCGCGTCTCCGTGATCATGCCGGTCCGGGACGGAGCGCGCTTCATCACCGCCGCGGTGCGCAGCATCCTCGAGCAGACGATGGACGACCTGGAGCTGCTCGTCGTCGACGACGGGTCGACGGACGACTCGGTCGCCCGCGTGCAGGCGTTCGGGGACACGCGGGTGCGGGTCCTGCGAGGTGAGCGCCTCGGGGCGAGTGCCGCCCGGAACCTCGGACTCGACCACGCACGTGGGCGTTGGGTCGCCTGGCACGACGCCGACGACATCGCCCTGCCCCAACGACTGGAAGTGCTCCTGGGCGCCGTCTCCGACGGCGCCGACTTCGCGCACTCGGACATGGTGTTCATCGACGAGGACGACCGGGCTACCGGGTACCTCCGGTCCAGCTGCATGCCGCAGCAGAACATCCTCCCGTTCATGCTGCGGGAAGGAACCCCCTACAACAACCCGACCATCATCATCCGACGCGCCGCGGTCAGCGCGCTCCGGTTCGACGAGTCGCTCGTCATCGGGGAGGACACCGACTTCGTCCGTCGCCTGACCAGGACCGCGAGCGGGGTGCATGTCCCGGAGCCCCTCACCCTGTACCGCAGGCACGGAGGCAGCATCAGCCTGGGGACCGGGCCGGACGCGCACTGGGCCCACGTGCAGCGCATCGTCGAAGAAGAACCCCTCGAAGCGCTCGTGCCGGAGGCCTTCCGCGAGTACCGGCCTGAGGACGCGGCTGCCGTAGCCCGCTCCGTCGTCGCCTACCACCTCCTGCGACGGGGGTTCACGACGGGAGGTGTGGACTGGTTCCAACGCTCCCTGGACGCTCGACCGAGCCCTGACGCCGCGCAGGTCGTCGCTGCGCTGGTCGCTCTCGCCCAGCAGGACGTCACAGGGGTCCTGCAGTCGCTCGCCTCCGCGAGGATGACCGGCATCGCCCTGTGCCTCAAGGCCCAGGTGGCCGTGACGACCGGTCAGGTCGGCGAGGCGAGCGCCCTCTACGCGCAGGCCGTCATGACTGACGCCGACTCCTTCGACGCCGTCGCCGGTCTGCGAGCGACGAGCGAGCTGCTCGGACTGAGAGTCGTGGACGATCCCCGCCGCCGGCTCCTCGGCGTCGGTGAGCGCTGAGAGGCCGATCGCGACGAGAGCTCGAGTGCACGAGGCTGCGACCGTCCCGGACGAGGCTCGGCACCGCAGGCGCCGGCCCGCGGACCGCCCGGGTCACCGCGGGTCGAGAGCTGCGGAACCACGGTGAGACGGGTGAACACCCCCACCGCACGCAGCGGGACGCCCACCCCGCGGCACCGGGGCGGCGCGACGAACGGCGCGGGGGCACGGGTGGAGGGTGCCGGTCGCGGCCCGGACCACAGGGGAGCCGCGAAGACGACGTCTGTCCCCCGGTCGCCGAGGTAGCTGCGGGCACCCTCAACTCGGTCACTGCCGTGATCGACGGCGCGGTGACCACCGCCCTCGGGAGTCAGCCCGAGCGACACCTGCGTCGCTGCACCCAGGTCGCCGGCAGCCGTGAGCTCGCAGCGGCAGACCTCGCAGTGGTTGCGGCACGAGGACTTCACACGTGACTCGACTCCCCGGCCGGCGTCCGTCGACGAGGAGCCGAGTCAGCTCCCGTCTCCACCGGGGCTCCGGCGGCGAGGGACGCGGAACCTCAGAGCGGCCCTCGTGCGGTCGCCCGCAGCAGGTCCACGCCACCCCTGGAGACCCCATCGCGTCAGCGACCCGGGGTCCTCGCGCTGTCAGCGATGCCCTGCTCAGCAGGACTAGCTGACGTAGAAGGGGGTGGTCACGCCGTCCGAGTAGTGGTCCGCGATCGCCCGCAGTTCCCGACCCTGTGAACCGTCGAGGTCCCGGGAGATGTTCGCACCGCCGGCGTTGCCGGCCCCGTAGCGGTTGACCGTCCCGACGTGCTCCAGGTAGACGAGGAGGGGTTCCTCCAGTGACAACCGGAGGTAGAGCTCGAAGTCCATGGCGGCACGCAGCTGCGGATCAGGCTGATGTCGGTCGTACACGGCCCGCGTGAAGTAGATGTTCTGCCAGCCGACGATGGTGCCGTGACGAAGGAGCGATGACCGGGTGAACTGAGGTGCGAGCGGCTTGCGGAGGATGCACCGGCGCTCGTCCTCCCACCAGACGTAGCTGTCGAAGTAGATGCCGTCCGAGTCGATCACCTGGTGCAGTTCGGAGAGCCGGCCGAACAGTCCCGGCATGAGGAGGTCGTCTGCGCCGAGGAACCCGACGAGGTCACCGGTGCTGCTCTCATAACCCTTCGTGAAGGCGTCTGAGATGCCGGAGTCCTGCAGCCTCACCCAGCGGATCGTCGGACTGACAGCACACGCAGCCCGGATGATGTCGTGAGATCCATCCGTCGATGATGCATCGACGATGATCAGCTCCTTGGGCTCGTGGTCCTGGCGGAGGAAGCTGGCGATCGCCTCACTCAAGTACGCAGCACCGTTGAGGTTGGGCAGGATGACGGAGATGCGCGGCGAAGGTCTCAACATGACGGGTCCTCACTCCCTCGGATCGCTCGGCACGGCGGCCCGACGCCGGCCCGCACCCCAGGTCTCGTGCGTCACAGCGACGTCAGGGCATCGACGACAGCCGGTACGGCGTCGCCGATGTCGTAGTGGTGGTTGCCGAAGAAGAGGCCTTCGCGGTCGATCTCCTCAGCGGCGGGGAGCGACTCCGGGCACTCAGCCTCCATGCGCGCCATCACCGGGTTCTTGGTGAAGTTGCCGGCCACGATGGGACGGCACTCCACACCTCGGGACGTCAGGGCGGCGACCAGGCTCCTGCGTCGACCGGCGAGCTCGCCTTCCAGGACCAGCGAGAAGCCGAACCAGCTGCTCTCCCCGACCTCCCGCTGCAGGCGGACACCGGGGATCCCGCCGAGCGCTCCGGTGACCCGCTCGGCGTTGCGGCGCCGACCGGTCACGATGTCGTCCAGCTTCTTCAGCTGCTCCTGACCCAGCGCGCCGGAGAGCTCCAGCGGACGCAGGTTGTAGCCGGGGAGCACGAAGCGGAAGGAGTCCTCGAAGGGGTCACCCGTCTTGTCGTGGACGTGGTTCTTCTCCGGGAGGTCCCGCGTCCAGCCGTGTGCCCGCAGCGACAGCAGGTAGTGGTGCAGGACCTCGTCGTCGGTCACCACGACCCCACCCTCCATCGTCGAGATGTGGTGGGAGAAGAAGGTGCTGTAGGTGCCGAGGAGGCCGAAGGTGCCCGCGGCGCGGCCCTGGAACGTCGCCCCGAGCGCCTCGCAGTTGTCCTCGATCAGCAGCAGTCCGTGCTCGTCGCAGATCGACTGCAGGATGGCGAAGTCGTTGGGGTTGCCGAGCAGGTTGACCGCCATGACGGCCTTCGTCGCGGGACCGCACGCGGCGCGCACCGCGTCGAGGTCCAGGTTGAGCGTCGAGGGGTCGACGTCGACGAACTTCAGGCGCAGGCCATACTGCTGCAGCGGGTAGTAGGTCGTCGACCAGGACACCGCGGGGACGATGACCTCGTCACCGGGGGCCAGGTCGACACCTGGCGCGAGCACGGCCGCCGCCACCGCCAGCAGGTTGGCGCTGCTGCCGGAGTTGACCATGACCGCGTACCGGGCGCCCACGGCGTCGGCGAACACCCGCTCGAAGGTGCGGACCTCCGCCCCCATGGTGAAGTAGCCCGAGTCGATGACGCGCTGCATGGCTGCGCGCTCGGCGTCGTCCCAGGTGGTCGTCGCCAGCGGGAGCCTCGTGCTCGTGACGGTCATCGCAACCTCTCCAGGTAGTCGGCGTAGGCGAGGGCCATGCCCTCGCGGATCGCGGTGGACGGCGACCAGCCGAACGGCTCCGCGAGGGCGGAGCTCATGAGCTTCTGGCGCATGCCCACCGGCTTGGACACGTCGAACTCGAGGTCCCCGGCGAACCCGGTGACCTCGGCGGCGTAGCGGTGGTAGTCGGCCACGGAGTGATCGACCCCCGCCCCCACGTTCAGGAGGGGCGGGAGGTCGGCGAGGCGGTCGAGAGAGCCGATCATGAAGTCGGCGAGGTCGTCGACGTAGGTGAACTCCCGGCGGGCGGAGCCGTCGCCCCACACCTCGAGGGTCGGCGCCCCGGAGGTCACCGCGGCGTGCGCCTTGCCGAGTGCCGCGGCCACGAGGTGGGCCCGTCCGGGCTGGAAGTCGTCTCCCGGTCCGTAGAGGTTGGAGGGGACCAGGACGCGGTAGTCGACGCCGCGTTCGGCGCTGGCCAGCCGGCAGAAGCTCGCGCCCGCGATCTTGGCCAGGGCGTACCCGTCGTTGGTGGGCTCGAGGGGCCCCGCGAGGACGTCGCCCTCGACCAGCGGCTGGCGGTGGTCCTTCGGGTACATGCAGGAGCTGCCGATGTAGAGCACCCGCCGGACGCCCTGCTCGTAGGCGGCGGACAGGAGGTTGGTGTCCACCTGCAGGTTGTCCATGAGGAAGCCGGCGCGGTCGGCTGCGTTCGCGGCGATCCCCCCCACCCGGGCAGCGCAGTGGACGACGACCGTCGGCGCCACCTCGTGGAGCAGTTCCCGCGTGCGCACCTGGTCGGAGAGGTCTGCCTCCTTGCGGCCGACGGGGACGAGCCGGCTGCCGGGGGCGGCCAGGACCGGCCAGCGGCGCTGCACCGCGCGGCCCAGCATGCCGCCGGCTCCCGTGAGGAGGACGGTCTCCGCGTCTGAGAGGGTCACCGGTCGATCCGCACCAGCCGGCCGGCGAGCTCGTCCTCCAGCGTGCGGCGGTCGGCGTCCACCATGAGCTTGGCCAGGTCCTGCCAGTGGGTGCGGGCGCTCCAACCGAGAGCGGCCTGCGCGCGGGCCGGGTCGGCGATCAGGGCGTCCACCTCGGCGGGGCGGTTGTAGCGGCGGTCGTAGCGCAGGTGCTGCTCGAAGTCGAGGCCGGCGTGGGCGAAGGCGACCTCGGCGAACTCGCGCACCGAACCCGCGGTCCCCGTGCCGATGACCCAGTCGCCCGGCTCGTCGTGCTGCAGCATGAGCCACATCGCCTCGACGTACTCGGCGGCGTAACCCCAGTCGCGGACGGCGTCGACGTTGCCGAGGAAGAGCTCGGTCTGCAGACCCGCAGCGATGCGGGCCACCGCGCGGGTGATCTTGCGCGTCACGAAGGTCTCTCCACGCCGGGGCGACTCGTGGTTGAAGAGGATGCCGTTGCTGGCGAAGAGGCCGTAGGACTCGCGGTAGTTCACGGTCGCCCAGTAGCCGAACAGCTTCGCGACGCCGTAGGGCGAGCGCGGGTGGAAGACGGTGTCCTCGTTCTGCGGGGGTGGCGTGGAGCCGAACATCTCCGACGAGCTCGCCTGGTAGAAGCGCGTGTCGACGTCCGCCGCGCGGATCGCCTCCAGCAGCCGGATGGTGCCCGCGCCGGTCACGTCCGCCGTGTAGTCGGGCATGTCGAAGCTGACGCGGACGTGGCTCTGCGCCCCGAGGTTGTAGACCTCGTCGGGACGGACCTCACGCAGGAGGTTCACGAGCCCGGTGCCGTCGGCCAGGTCGCCGTAGTGCAGCCACAGGCTGCGGCTCACCTCGTGCGGGTCCTGGAACACGTGGTCCAGCCGCTCGGTGTTGAAGGTGGACGCCCTGCGGACGAGCCCGTGCACCTCGTAGCCCTTGCCGAGGAGGAGCTCGGACAGGTACGAGCCGTCCTGGCCGGTGATGCCGGTGATGAGGGCCGTTCGCGCTGCACCCACAAGGACTCCTTCGACTGGCTGACCGCGGTCACTCAGGGCGAGTGACATCACTCCATCGGCCCAACGGCGCGAACCTTGAGCTCCGTCTCACCGCCCGTCCACGGTCAGCCACTCCCTGGGCAGGAGGTCCCGCGTGTCGTGGTCGGCGGTGAACCACGGCCGGGGCGCGAGGGTGGCGCCGGGGTCAGGCCGCAGCCAGGCCCCCCACCAGCTGAAGGTGCTGTTGGCGAGGACCGCGTGCCGCGCCAGCGACAGGAGGTGGATGTTCTCCGCCGGTGGAGAACCCGGCGGTGGGTCGACGACGGTGACGGTGCGCGCCCGCGAGACGTCGACGTTCTCCCGCGCCCAGGCCGGGTCGTCGGAGAAGAGCACGACGTCCAGTGGGCCCGCCAGCTGGGAGAGGTGTTCCAGAGCGCGCTCGTAGTACGCCGGCGAGCACGTCCCGTGCACGGCCTGCGCACCCGGGTCGCTCACGTAGTCCCCACGGCGCACGTGCACGCTCGTCGGGGTCGGCAGCCCCCGGACGGTGTCCGCCGTCCTCGCCGCCCAGTCCGACGCGGGTGCTGCGAGCTGCAGGTCGGCTCGCACCGCGTCCTCGTTGCCGCTGAAGTAGTCCGGGCTCTGGAAGTAGCCGTCGAGCAGCAGGCCAGGCTGCTCGTCGACGAGCTGCGGGTCGAAGCGGAAACCCGCCTCTCGCCGGATGCGCTGCGGTAGGACGTGCACAGCTCGCGGATCCCTGTCGTCCACCTGGCGGTCGATCCGCACCCGGTGCTGGTCGAGCCCCCAGCTGAGGTGAGCCTCGTGACCGTGGTGCACGAACCAGCTGCGGTCGGCGATGAGGTCAGCACCCGTGCGGTCGGCGAGCGAGCGAGCCGCGGCGTACTGGAACAGCTGGTTGCCGAGGCCGCCCATCACGCGGACCCCCACGACCCGATCGGCTCCCGGTCGAGCACGCTCACGGACGCGCCGGTCGAGCTCTGCGAGGGCGTCACCGAGCCGGCTCAGGTCGACCACCGGTGCGGCGAGGTGGGCCGGCAGGCCCGGCCCGTAGGCGTGCGTGCCGCAGCGGAGGTCGTCGAGGTCGGGCGGGGCGGCGGTGACGAACACCGGCGGGAGCGCTCCCCCGACGGCGCGGACCTCCTCGGCGAGGAGGCGGCCCGCGTGGTCGACGCTCGCGAGCGTGCCGGTCCAGACGACGACGCGGAGGCCGGGGTGCTGCGCGGAGCGTTGCACCGCCTCGTGGACGACCCTGGGCGTGTCCTCGTCCCAGCGCAGCCACAGCGATCCGCCGGGCCACTCGCGCACCGGCGCGGCCGACGCCGGGGTGGACGTCAGCGTGCTCACGAGTCGAGGTACCGGACGAGCTCGAGGATGGTGTCGGCCTCGTCCGACGCCGATCCCGTCGCCTCGACGACGACGTCGACCGTGCCGTCGAGGCCGTCCTCGTCGGCGACGAGCTCCATGTCGGGCAGCGCCGCCCGGTCGTCGGTGATGAGGGGGACCAGCGCCACGAGCGCGTCCGCCGTCTGGCGCGTGGGCTCGCGCTCCCCGCGGACCGCGAGGAGCACCTGGCTGCCGGTGGCCGCGGAGCAGAGCTTGACGACGCAGGACAGGAGGGTCGCCGACGACGCCGGGTCGCCGGCGAAGCGGACGAGCAGGCGCACCGGGAGGCGGCTCCGGGCGCTGCGCGGGGCAGCTGCCGGCGTCGCCTCGTGGCCGCCGGCGACCTCTCGGGGCAGCCACTCGGTCAGGGGGTGCAGGGTGCGGTCAGTCGCCGAAGACACGTACACAGAGTGCCACTGGTGCTACGCCGCGTCACCCGATTGGCTCAGCCGGGTGCTCCCGGACCTGTCCGACGTCGCCCGGTGACGCGGTCCGACAGCCTCAGGCGCTGCGCGCGACCATCCGGGCCGTCGCCGCGGGCGCGGAGAACGCGGACAGCGCGAGCCGTGCGCGGAAGTCGCTCTGCGACCCGACGGCCGCGAAGTAGGCCTCCTTGCGCCGCACGGCGGCGCTGGAGCCGGTGGGCGAGCCGAC
>Ga0160427_10001616_pt1 | contig 13803 bp, 15 predicted proteins | sample SolpanmetagenomL_FD_108194 | JGI IMG/M metagenome (GOLD analysis project Ga0160427, IMG submission 108194) | Solar panel surface microbial communities from Lawrence Berkeley National Laboratory, California, USA - L | ecosystem: Engineered > Built environment > Solar panel > Unclassified ...
CGATCATTGGCATAGTTGTGGCTGCTACTGGCTTCTCATCAAAGCCTGGTGGAGCTAGTCAAGAGTGGAAGCACGAAAATTGGTTCGCGGGAAGTTCATCCAATGTCGGAGATTACGCAATTGCTTTGTACGCTGGGTTGTGGGCTTATGATGGATGGGACAATGTGAGCCACTGCTTGATCGATTATGATCCCATCAAACGATACTAACAGGGCCAGGTCAATTACATTACAGGTGAAATGAAAAATCCGACCAGAGATCTTCCCCGAGTCATCCACCTCGCTATGCCCCTAGTCATCGTTTCATACATCCTTGCAAACATTTCATACTTTTTCGTGCTACCATCAGCTGTCATCGCGTCGTCCAATACCATCGCTGTGCGATTTGGTACCACAGTCTTTGGACCCATTGGTGGTGTCTTGTTCGCCTTAACTGTCTGTATATCATGTCTTGGAGCCCTCAACGCATCGACATTTACTAGTGGTCGTTTGGTCTATGTAGCTGGAAAGGAGGCTTATCTGCCAAAAGTCTTTGGAACTCTTGGTCTAAGAGGCGGTCGCAGCAGTAATTCAAACGAAACCACGCAGCAGAATGTCATTGCGCGCACAGCCAAGAAGGTGTTTGGAACATCTTATACACGTACGCCGATATATGCTATGCTGCTTAATGCAGTGCTTACTGGAGCTTATGTTGTTGTTGGAGATTTCTCCGTCTTATTGACGTTTACTGGTGTTGCTGGGTACACATTTTATTTCTTGACCGTGCTTGGGTTAATTGTCTTGCGAGTAAAAGAGCCTGATCTAGAGCGGCCGTATCGTTGTTGGATTTCAACTCCAATCATCTTTTGTTGTGTTAGTCTGTTTCTTGTAAGCAGAGGTTTGTTCCAAAGACCAATACAAACGCTGTTGGTTGTAGCGTTTGTTAGTGCTGGTGTTCCGGCATTTTGGTGGCGTGTAGGTATGCCCAGATGGATGAAGCAGATACTGGGACGGGGAAATAATGTTGTTAGACGGTAGCAGCACGTATGTTTGTTGCTTTTTTCCAACATGTATAAACAAAAATGTTTGTAAAATAATAACAAAGAAACAAGTCTGCAAAAATATATGGTATAAATGCCAAGACCATCCAGTGAATGGTTCATGAGAATTATATGCTTCACAAACTGACAGGAATTTAAATCTACAACTCCTCCATTTTTTGAAAAACGCCTACGAGACAAGGCATCTTACGAGGCTAAGCTTTGATTTACATGGACGTCTTCGATTAAATATTGAGTTTACGTGACATGTACATTTTTGTCCGCGAAGTTTGAAAGTGAGGCTGAGTACAAAGAACCCCATGTTGACAGGGAAAAAACAAAGGAGGTGGTACCATAGAATATCGAATACTCAACAGGCTATTAGACACCAACCATAATTTGCTAAAGAACTGACCATTTCTCAAAGCTTGACAGTGTTATCCGTATTATTATATTATACTGCTACTATAGGTAGTTGACGCGTCACCATGCAAGCCCATTTTGTGAAAAATGGAGAACGGGGTCTACGAACGCATCGAATGTTGTTTTTTTGAGTACGTACAACTAAGCTTAATGTTCTCAACATGCAGCTTACTTTCTCGTATTGACATGACAGGCCGCATTTTTTTAAACGGGAAACATTGACAGGGTCAATATTAATCGCGAGCCGTCATTCGCATTTCAATGTCTTGGCTCTTTTCCAATCTAAATATAGATAGGGAATATCTTCACACTGGCACCAGACTCTCTCCTTCTGTTCCATCTTCATAAAGTGCCAGTTTGTGCTCAGGATTATAATTAAACAAGAAACCAATTCTTTCTTCATCTGATAGTGGTTAACATTGCATATTGGACAAATAGACCAAAACATTCAAAGTCGCTTGATATCTTTTCACAATATCTCAATACGTTATCAACACTTTTTCAATTGCGACAAAGAACGAAATGAATAATGCATCAATATCGTTAGTTAGCACTCCTTTAGAGTCTAACACGCGACAACAACAATATTACACACCAAATGATGAATCATATGTAAATCATCACAATGTGGATAACCATGAAAATAATGTGCTGCCTCCAGCATATGACGAAGGTATTTAAATCGAATAGACAATTGACATTCTTTTTTTTGTAAAGAAAAATATTGGCTAACGTTGTATAACAGTCTGTGACATGCCATCAACACCACAGTCTAGCGTACCATACATAACCACGACTGCTGCCTCTCACACACGCCAACGGACTGTTTCAGCTCCAAATATTGTCAATGGCGAACATTACTCAACAGCCGGCAGCCAGATTCAATACGAGCGTTATCAAGAACCCCAGAATGTTAATGAATACTATAATTCAACATCACTAGCATCGAAATTTAATCAGCAGATTAATATCTGTGATCGCACTCGTACTCATAATGATAATGATAATACTCTATCATTATCGCTATCGAAATCTATTTCCACTTTGTCGACACCGACATCACGGAAAGAGATTAAGCAAACACGCAAGGATTATGAGAAACATGCCAAGATATTGAAAAAGTTGGAGAAATGGCATAAAAAGGAGGAAAAGTTACATAGACGGGGAGAGAAGAAGATGGAGAAGGGAGATAAAGATGGGGAAAAGATTTTGAGAAAAGAGGAGAAGATGAGAGACAAGATTGTCAAGTTGGAGGCTAAAGTGGATAAAGAGTTTGAGAGACGGAGATTGTGAGAAAAAAGTGTGATTGTTTTACAAATTGATTCATCTCTTTTTTTCCCTCTTTTTCCCAATGGTGAATTTGTTTTTGTGCATTTTTGTCTGGCGTTGGTGGGATTTCTAAGGTTTTTGGTTTCTTCTAGTTGTTTGCCTCTCTCTTCTGTAGCGATGTTTCTTCAGTTAGTATGCGCTTTGGAAATTTTGTTATTTCATATAAGGAAACATATATTTCTTTTTACTATAATTAGCTATAGCACTTATTGAATGTACCCCGTATACAGAATACAAAGTTTTCCATGAAATAAAATTGCGTGAGATTTGTATCATGGCAAAGTCATAAGTCGGGTCGGGCTCCTAGATAAAACGACAGATGGTAACAGTTCTAGGACAAAATATCAAGATCTCGAAATTTTGCTTCTGGGTATTGTTGTCTATACGCTATCAATTAGCCTCGGTCACACTAACGGCAGGATAAATTGTTGTTCGGAAACAGCAGCGCACAGTACAGTATGTGGAGATATCAAATTATGAACTGGAAATAACCTTTCGATCGAAACAGTAAAACATGGATGTCCACGCGAGCAATCTGGTGATGAAACACAAGGGTTGTATCTTGCTATCGTGGGGTTGAAGCAATCTTCTAAACCTTTTAAGTTTTGGTCTCCTTTACGGGATTTCGCTAAAGGCACTCCCATATTACCAGAAAGGGTGTTTTTGCCCGTTTTGTCGAGAAATGCTACACTACACGTCGCATAGAGTCTGTATTGTTGGAACCAAGTTCTGATGGGAAACACATGTACAAGACGGTTGTCAAACGAAACCCTTGGGTAAGAATAACACGGAGGTTATCGCCGGCTAGCTTATGGTACCAAATTGTAGTCTCCGCCTCTGATATTGAACATCATGTGTAGATTTTGGTTGTACGAAATATTTATAAATACAGCGTGCTTGGCTCCTCAAATATCTCTCCTCCATCATCATCAATCATCTCAACAATCAATCCTCCAAACAACCTTCTATTCTAAACTATTTGACATAGTTCGGCCCGGTGCCTTTTTACAACTTTTTTCAACTTTCAACTTCATTTTCTACCAACTACTTTTTCCACCCTTCTATCCAACCTTTTTAATTTAATCTTTTAGATCAACAATCAATCAAAATGGCCAGATTCTCATTCATCGCTTTCCTCTTCTCTGCCTTCCTCTTCATGTTGGTTTCATCTGGTATGTATAACACGCATTCCTTTTTCCTCGCATTCTTAGGCTAACCAAATTGAATAGCACCAACAAGTCTTGAAGTCCGCCAAAAGGGAGATTTGACATGTAATTTGAACCGTTTCGGAATTGTATCCGAGATTGCCGCCGCCAAGAAGACACTCACTGCAATCAAGTCTAAGGATGCTGCTACTGAGGCAGCTGTCAAGACAGCTGAGGATGGCTTGACCACTGCTAGCAACGGCATCAAGAACATTGGCGCAGCCATTAAAGCCAACGCCAACGCTGGACAAGCTGATCGTGATGCCGTTGCTACTGGATTGACAGCTGCTATCACTGCCCTCAAGGGTGTCAAGCCGTAAGTCATTTTGTGCAACAATTTCCTCCTCACGTTCCTTGCAACTAACGGGTATTTACAGAAGCGCTGCCGATAAGGCTACCAACAAGGCTATCGCAAAGGCCGAGAAGCAATTGGCAAAGGCTGGCAACTTCGGTAAACAAGTTGTTGCTACCTGCAAGTAAGCGTTTTGGCTGTGGATAACTTGAATGTTTTTCTTGGAAGTTCTTGGGTTATCTGATTAGTCTTATGATAATGGAAAAAGTCAGTTTATGAAAAATGAAGGGGTGTATGTAATTAGATTGATTAGGTTCAATATAAACGCAATTCATCCATGAAACACATTGAATAAGTCCATCTGTGAAATCTACAAACATTGAAAACGGAGCGCCATATATACTTTTATGGATGGGTGGCTTTAGTGATGAAGGATTGTCGGAAATTTCGAGATCAACAGACAACTGAATTATCAAGCTTCTTCGCAATGCCTAAGGCTTGGCTTTTCCCCAGTTCACTAAATAACCGAGTCGATAATGCTCTCATCATTTGCACGCAAAAGCTATCACTTCTTTCATTGAAAACCAAACAATATAGTTTGTCAAATATCTTACAAAAGACGTGTGTTGAGCATAGGCAGTATCCAATTAGATACTATTCTCCTGATACAGAGAGGAAGATATGTGGTCAATCTTGAGCTATCTTAGGAGCCTTTTTCTCTTTTAGACCATCTGGTTTCCATGTTTCCCAACCTGTCCTCATCTCGCCTGGTTTCAATTCTATCACCTTTTCCAGCTCCACCTCATGTGCTGCGACCACCATGACTTTTTCGTCCATATGCATTCTTGTCAATCTGCCAATAGTCTCATAACTAGTATCGACATCATCATACATGTAGTGAGTTTTACCATCTCCCATATCAAACTCGCCTAGATAACTTCGGAGCTCCGGAGGCGGTGCAGGTTGATAAAGACGTGAGGAGTGTGCAGCATCTCCAGCAAGTAGTATATAGGTCGCGGGCGATGTTGTCACTCGAGCAATTGCTACAATATGACCAGGACAATGGCCAGGAGATTGAACAAGCCAGAAACTGCCATCATGGAAGTAATCTAGTCCCTTTGTGAAAGCGCCAATGGGTTGCCAATGACCATCGAGTTCTTGCAGTTCACGATTTTCGAGATATCGTGAGGGAAAGCTTTTGACGCCATCATCGGTCTGATCACCGCCTTTGATCCAATCCTTCGTTCCTGGTCCGACCAGAATAGGTACACGCGGAGAGAAAGCATTCATGTCTCCATAGTGGTCCAAATGGCAATGTGACAGGAATATGCCATCTAGACTGTCAGGATCGATTGGAGGGTTGTGATTGTGAAGTTGTTCAGGTAATAAGGAGCCTTCAGGTACATCTGGACCGAATCGAGTGGTGACTTTTCGAGCCGCCTCGGGAAGTTTCGATACGTCCTAGTAACCGTTTGTTGAGTACCATGCACACACACACACAAGTTTAGACAATGAAACTGACTCGAAGCATTCCAAGATCAAACAAATAACGTTTGTCATCCTTCTCAATCATCCAGCCGTACATAGGAACTCTTAATTCTTCGTCTTTCCGCTGTTGTATTGCGGCCTCTCCTTCCTGTACATCCGTACTCATCATACCCCTGCATGTCTTTAGATGACCCTGATGGATCAGGGCCAATTTGACTTTTGCTGATGCTGAAGCATTTTCGGGGAGGTCTGTGTACGTGAATGAGTCAGGATCACGATGCTGGTTTCTGCGTTCTTGATGTGGTGCCATTGTAGTTGTTTGGTACCATTACCTTCACAGCATGAACAAGACCGCTGGTAATTAGATAAATTCATCTCTGTGGCATTCGATGTGCTGATGTCATCTGCGCTACGCCACTAGTCTGTGGATCATGTTCGAGTTCTCGGAGGTCTCAAGGTCCTTGACAGCTCCGCTTCCACAATAATTTAGTGGCAGCTACAGACTGGCAAAAGTGTTTTGTTTTGTGGAGCAAATATAGCGTGAATGAGAAACAGCGCTACATGCTACACAAAACTGAGATTGAATTGATTGAGCAAAGAAGAATCATAATTGTCACAAAATTAATCAACAAATTAAGGACAGCATCGATCAACAATGACTCGAGACAGGTTCATCATTGCTGTCAGCTGCGGTTGTCCGTCAAGCTTAAGTAATCGGTTGGAAGATGATTACAAGTTCATCAACATAGTCACAGTCGTCAAAATCATTAGCTATAAGTACCCACTCGTGTTAGCAATAGATTATGAAATTTAGCAAGATACCAAAAAGTTCAAGGCTAAGGCATCTATCTGCCTTAAGCTTGTCTCGCTTGTAAAAAAAGCTTAGCGATTTGATGCTCCGCCCGCAGCGCAGTGCAGCGCTGCGACGGGTTTGGGCTGGGTTCAATCGATGCAATCTATATTACGCAAAACATAGGTAGCTATAGACAGCCAAAACCGAAGACTGCGCGAAAATGAATGACAAAATAACGGAATCCATTTTACGCTCAGACTTCATGATCACTGAGAAATTACGCCCATCATCCAGGCATCATGAAACACAGCTTCGTGGACAAAGGAGACATGCCCGCGTCCTTGCAATCAGCTCATACACGGCATTCCCAGATCCACCAAGTCCAAACAATCGCAATCTGCGAATGAGTCAACGGCATGTTCCGATACACATCTTTGATCACTTACCTATTATATGTCGGGTTGAGAAGTGACCCTGACTCAAAATCTCAGAAAAATAGTCGCACAACCATTGCACTGTACCCGAGTCTTTGTCAAATGTTGCGACGCCCCTGAAGCTTGTAATGTAGGAAAAAACACATGGTACTCTTGACCTTGTGCTTTTCAGTACTTGATCAATTGCAATCAGCCGTGGGATTTTGGACTTATGCGAGCAAATTATAGACTCATTCCGACATCAGTTGGCATTAGCAGAATCTGATTGCATGCGGAATTTGACCATATAGCCAAGCTTAAGAAAAGGCAGCACCGAATCTTGGAAGGTGTATCTATATTTAAAATACGCTTGGGGCGCATCATTAGTGCTTAAGCATCCACATATTATACTAATCCTGAGGCAGACGACGAACAATAGCTGGATGAAGCCATTTTGTGGATTTAAGCCAAAGAGCATAAAATTTTCACCCAAACCTTGTTAAGGTTGTCTCACGCCCTTCCGCAACCCCGAAATATTGAAAAGGACTTTGCTCGTCACTACCCCTTTCACTTTACAGTATATAACTATCCTTCGCAAGGACGTTACGGACATGATGATCTACAACTGTTCATTCCTGGAAATCAGATCTGTAGATCACCCAACTATACACTAAAGACAATGTTTCCATCACTCTTTAAAGCTCTACTATTATCAAATCTGCTGGTATCATCAGTCTTAGCCTGTCCAGCTGCCGCAGCCCCCAAATCATGGTGGAAGCCAACATTACAAGATTCATTCCAAATGCAGTTGGACGGTACTGTTGATATGACTCCTACAGTCACAGTCTACGAAATTGACGCCGACAACACAAAAGACACAGTACAAAAGCTCAAGGCAAAGCTACCAGGCAGAAGAGTCATCGCCTACATCGATGGGGGGTCATTCGAAAAGGGCCGAAGTGATGCCAAGATGTTCCCTCAAAGCGTCCTCGGCAACACTATGACAGGTTGGCCGGATGAGAACTGGCTTGATATACGTCAGCTTGATGTGTTGAGACCCATCATGCAAGCTAGAGCTCTCAAGGCGAAGAAGGCTGGCTATGATGCTATCGATTGGGATAACGTTGATGGTTGGGATCAGGATAAAGGCGAGACTGGATTCCCGTTATCTTACAACGATCAACTCGCGTATAACAAAATGCTTGTCTCTATCGCTCATAATCTTGGGATGGCCGTTGGACTTAAAAACAATATACATCAAATCAAGGATTTGGCACCATTCTATGACTTTGCGACAAATGAACAATGTCAGCAGTATGATGAGTGCGATGCGTATAAAGCATTTACGACAACTGGAAAGCCTGTCATTGGCTTAGAGTATGAGAATGGCCATGACAAGGTTTGCAGAAATGCGCCAACGAAAGAACCTCATGTGTACGTTCTCTACAAGACTTATGATTTGAATGCCTCCGGATGGGATTGTCAATTGGGTGCAAAAATACCAACATAGGGCCGAGCACATTTCTCCTCAAGTTATGTTATAACACGACATACTTTCAGCAGCTGTGCTGCATATTGTATTTTTAACATCCTGGATTGATGTATCAAATACACACTTTCTTCCATATTTTTAGCTCAAGTATTGTTATACCAACTTGCAAAAAGTTTCGTGGTGATTATGAGGCATCTGATAATTCGATGCTGGCTTGGTACCAATTTCAATGATCAAATTGTCAAGATTCGTCTCTAATCTTTGTAATTTCGAATTCTGTTGTGGCAGAAGAATGTAGTCATGTTGCATATGTGGCGAGGAGCTAGAACGGATAGCTTATGCTTGTGATGTTTACTAGTACTCGCCATCGATACGACTGGATGGTTTGTGTCTTGGGCGTCGGCCAATGTACGTAGTGGTGACTAAGAGTCTTCAGTACGTAGATACAAGCACAACGACAGCTTTAAATGACAGTGTAAATACTGCACAGCATTAAGAATACATGCTAATTGAGAACACGACACTGACGCTTCAGCACTATCATTTTGTGATTATGACAGGATTTCGAGCTTGTGATATGCCCGCAATTATATGCAGGAGTGAGCTTGTCGCCCTGTTCCCGCAATTGCATATATATATATCTCAAATCACATCTGCAGTTGCATACGATTCTAAATGAGCATATTGTTCATGTTCAAACACTTCGCGATCGAAAACAAACAAATTTACAAACAGAGACTGAAAATTAGCACAATATTAATGCGATTTAGCGTGCTTCAATGAAGGCGGCATCACGGCTTCTTCGAGTTTTCTCTTCGCTCAGCCCATCGGTGACATTGGAAACCGGGCACCGATACTGTCGACTCCACACCAAAAAGAGAATTCAGTGTCGTGAAATCCGAAAAGAGGGCGTGTAATTCTGGGACCATCGTCATCATCTTGAGCTTAACTTTGGGCGCTCTCGATTATCGAAAAAAAATTGCCAAGCGCAAACTGACTTAAATATTCTGAGAATGAACCATCAAACACTTTGGAGAATGAATCAAAGCAGCCGGAAATATAGATATCCATAGCCAATTGCAAGTGCATTAGCGACTGCAGCTGCCAACCATCCACGAATAACAACAAAATTCAACATGGTAGGCATTGATATCATTCGTTCTTCAAACGCCTCATCCAAATCACCTAAGAATCTCGTAGCTTTATTTGGTATTTTCCTTGCGAATCCTCCATGTATCATCATATAACATATATCATGATTCTTGATTATAAACAAATGCATATTACACAAATCTAACACAACATTATATAGTCGGTGGAACGTCAGGTATTGGCGAACTCACTCTTCGCCAATTCTACAAACAAACCGAGAGCCCTCGAGTCTATTTCATCGGCCGCAATCAAACTGCAGCAGATAAAATTATCCAAGATTTGAAGGCATCAAATCCGACTGGAAAGATTGAGTTTCTTAAATGCGATGTGACTCTCCTCAAGAATGTCGATCATGTGTCTGAGGAGTTCAAAAAGCAAGAAAAGACACTAAATGTCCTATTCATGACACCAGGTGTATTGAGCTTCAGTGGGAGGGATGGCATGTTACAATGATCCTTTAATCTACATGTCAAAGTTTATACCAGATTTTAAGCTGGTTACTAACATTTTGACTTCTTTTTAGAGACATCTGAGGGTATCGACAAGAAAATGGCCTGTAACTACTATTCGCGGGCTCGCTTTATCGACAATCTTATGCCGCAACTTAACGAAGCCTCGTCCAGTGAATTTGGTTCTCGAATCATTTCCGTTCTCTCGGCTGGTCAAGAGGGTCAATTGAATATGGACGACCTAGATCTCAAGAAGACTTATAGTCTAGCAAATGCTAAAACACATGCTGTAACCTTTAATACTGCAGCTTTTCAAGTAAGTACCTGGTCTACAATGCCGGAATATATGGACTAACCCAACGGGATCAGTATTTACAGACAAAATACCCAGAAATCGCGTTTATACATGATTTCCCTGGTATTGTGCAAACACCAATGCACACAAACTCTGACCTACCAGCAGTCATGAAATTTGGAATGAAAGCGATGGCTCCAATTCTTGGTCTGTTCCCTATATCCGTGCCTCTTCAGGACTCTGGCGAGCGACACATGTATCTTGCTGTGAATGACAAGTTTAAAAAGGGTGTATGGATGATGTCACAATCTAGTGACCAAAGTGCTGCAAGCCAGAAGTTTGTAGATAAAGGCTGGTGTGATGCTAAAATTGGAGAAAAGGTTTGGGAGCATACTAAGGAGGTCTTCGCCAAATCAGTGGCTGCTTGATGATGTGAGATTGACGTTGACTGTCGAGCCTTGTTTTGACCCTGAAGAGACAACATTAGGCGTTTTCTTTTTGCTCCCTGAAGGAGTATATACAACGCTTTACATTCCCCTTGCTTATTCGTTATTTCTAGTCATATCTAATTCATGTATACATCGTCAACTGCGGCCCCGGTCTTGAAAGCTTAATTGATAATCAAACCCATCTTCAGATCAACTTTTGTCTAATAAGATTGCTAACAGACTAAGAAATATATCATACTAATCTGCTAGTCACAGATTTGGTTAAATGTAATACTACTTACTTCATTACTTTATAAATTCAATAACTTGTTCTTAAGCTAAAGTCCTATGGTACATTTCGTCCGTGGCTGATGCATTATCAATCGCAACAGTCCCTCAAAATATTAAAAAACATATCATCGCTAGTAAGACCGCGGACCACGTATATATGGTTGAAATATCTGGAATCACTGTTAGCTACAAACACATATCGACGGGGTGTTACAAGTGTCCACACAGGCAAAACAAACATTACGGCTGACGCCTGATTTTTGGGATAAGTTTGCATATATTTCTCGGTACCGGTAGCCGGAGTAGTCAGGGTATAAGCTAACCTTAATCTCACCGAGCTCGAGCCTAAATTTGGAGAAGGACCGCGATTGAACAAGTACACAATTAAAGGCTCCATCATGACGAGCGGAGAAGAGCTGCGGCGATTAAGGAACAGTTGACTTCACACCATACTCTGAAGTTTTACTGCAAATCAGCACGAACTAGTCTTCAAACATGTTAAAAAGGATAACGTAATACATACGTCAGTCAGGACAATACAATGTCGAAGCGTCAAGATGGTGAACCAATGTCTTTACATCCTACACAGGATTCAAACACTATATAAATCAGATCCATTCATAGTCAAACAACAGCCACAAGAAGCAATCTCACAACAAACCAACTTTTGTCACAAACCTGAGATCTTTGCCAAAATATAATCACCATGAAGCTCGAGGATGTTCCAAAGGAAATGTTGGCGGCTCAATTAGTTGAGGTAACAAACCACGTATATTGGAAAGGCATTAAGAATCAGTGTACTGATAGAAGACAATTGCACCACAAACAATAGTTTGATAAACCATACAAGATTGACAAGATACCAACACCAAAGGACTTGGAACCAAACCAGATTCTCGCTCGAGTAGCTGTAGCGTCATATTGCCACACAGACAGTATGGTAGCTGGCGGAACATTAGCAGGAAAACTCCCATGTATGTTATTTTTTCCACATTTTACTTAACATCAGATATTGATGATTTCATAAAGTCACAGGAAGCCATGAAGGAGTCGGGACTGTGGTTGCCGTTGGTTCAGATGTCAAGAATTTCAAAGAGTCAGACCGCATCATGTTTGGACTATGGATGAATCGCTGCGGCAAATGTACGGATTGCAAAGGCCCGGAGAACTACCAGCAATATTGTGTCAACGTGAAGATATGCGGCGTAAACACCGATGGTTCTTTTGCAGAATATCAACTTGTTGATGCTCGTGAAGCAAGTCGCATTCCAGATAACGTGAAATTTGAGGATGCAGCTCCTTTGGCGTGTGCTGGGAACACGGTGTTCAGAGCGCTGAAGCAAGCTAAGCTCAAGGAGGGAGAGTGGGTTGCATTCGTCGGAGCGGGAGGAGGACTTGGACATCTTGGCTGCAAATTAGCCAAAGTCATGGGGCTGAAAGTGATTGGGATTGATGCGCGTGATGAGGGATTGCAATTAGCAAAGGAGTCTGGCGCCGATGTTGTGATTGACGCGAGGGAAGACAAAGAAAAAGTCACAAAGAAAGTACAGGAAGTTACTGGCGGAGAAGGCGCCGACGCTACCATTAACCTTAGTGGAGCAAAGACTGCTGCGGCTACTGCGTGTGCAGTGACAAAACGACATGCAAAGATGATTCAAGTTGCGCAGGTAGGTGATTCAATCCAAAGATCATTGATACAGTCTGACAACGTAGACAGCCTGACGAGGTCATTATACCATTCGAAGAATTGATATTCAGAGACATTCGCGTTGAGGGTTCCCTTTGTGCCTGCAGAAGCGAATCGCAAGAGATGTTGAACCTTGTGTCTAAACACAATATCACTTCCAAGACCAATGCAGTCCACGGACTCAAAGAAATTCCAAAGTTGCTTGAACTAGTGCATGGAGGCAAGATGTCTGGAAAGGGAATTGTGATAATAGACCAGGAAGCGATTGATAAGCAAGCTTAGGATTGGACTTGTTCATTGCCTAGCTATGCACGCAACACTAGTTTATCTTGGGTTTAGACGATGAAGATGCCTTGAAAATGAGATGAATGGTACTTTGTTTGAAGATAGACCAATATGTTACTTGTTTTAGTTTTCTGGTAAAAACTAAATCCGTGTAGCCGAACCAAATGAACATTACGGCTCCATCCATAACACTCAGCTATTGTGCCAAAATGTGTATGGCAAACTTTTGATGATTTGGGATATTTAGTTTTGAAATGTAGAAAGTACCAATATTGCAATTGGAGTCTATAATCTGAGCTTAGTTTTCTCAAAGCAGGATATCTCCCAGTTCTCTCCCCTCCCTTTTCTCTTCTGGGAATTGAACTCTGGAATTTTGTGCAAGTTCTTATGAACCATGCAATGTTCAATGCCTGATATTAGCTAATAATTGTTAATTTTTATCAATAATAATAATGATGTATCATGCCTTGTTGTGATTATGTTGTTGTTATTGTTATTTATCTTGCCGAGAGCGAGCATACTTGACAACCCTCAATCACAAGCCAAGGACAAGGATCATGGTCACGACTTTCCCCCTTCCCCCAACATTCATCCACTGGGTTTCGTACTTCACCACTTCTCTCATCATCTCCAACCCACTCACTTAGATCAACGGGGGAACATATATATCAGGTTTACATCTGCTGGTGAACATTCAGCCATATAAAGGCTTCAGCATCAAGTGTTGCTGTTAGCACACCCTTCAGGAACAATCCAAACTTCA
>Ga0160427_10001617_pt1 | contig 13800 bp, 11 predicted proteins | sample SolpanmetagenomL_FD_108194 | JGI IMG/M metagenome (GOLD analysis project Ga0160427, IMG submission 108194) | Solar panel surface microbial communities from Lawrence Berkeley National Laboratory, California, USA - L | ecosystem: Engineered > Built environment > Solar panel > Unclassified ...
CTTCTCGTCCCCATAAACCTGTAATCGTATGGCTTAGCCCCACATGCGGCGGGCGATGTCTTTTTCCTCGGCACCGACTGCATCAGCATAGATTGCTGTCGTGGTGAGTTGAGCATGTCCGAGCCATTTCTGGACCAGGTTGAGTGGGATGCCGGCCGAGACGGCGGCGACCCCGAAGCCGTGCCGCAGCCCCTTGGGCGAAGCATGCGGCCCCTCGAGCCGGGCGGCGACCATGACGTCGTGCACGGCCCGCCAGCCGGTCATCCGGCTCCAGGGCCAAAGTAGAACGCCGCGGCTGTGTCTCTTGCCAGCCTGCTGCTCGCGGATGCCGTGCACCATGTCGAGCGCCTCAAGCAGAGCCGGGGGAACGGGAACGCTACGGTAGACGCCGTCCCGCCGCTTCTTGAGGCTCTCGAAGGTGAGCACGCCGGCGGTCAGGTCGACCCGATCGACGGTGAGGGCCAGCGCCTCGGACAGCCGACATCCGGCATAGGTCAGCGTCATGCATAATGTCCTCACCGCCCGATCGGCCCGGTCGGCCTCGCGCAGGAAGGCTTCCCGCTCCCCCGCCGTCACATACTTCCGCAGCCCCTCGACCGTATGCAGCCCCATCCCGGTCGACCGCACCGGGACGGGAGCCGTCGTGCCCGGTCCAATGCCGGCACGGCCCTGGTGAGGCTTCGGAGACGATGCTCCCTTTCCTGCCTTCCGCTTGGCCGGACCGGCAGCAGGCGCCTTGCTCATGCGGTGTGGTCCCGATAGCCACGGCGGCGCTTGGCCTGGACGCGTGCGGCAAGGGCATTGATGGCGGCACCCGGATCAGGATGGGGATCGAGGCGATGGCATCCGCTCGTGCCGCTACGGCTCCAACTGCAGACGAGCAGGGCGCGGCCAAAGAGGTCAGGCCAGACCTCGAGACGGTAGTAGCGGTGCTCCTCCTGGTCGGGCAGCGTGCGGACGAGGGTTGCGGCTTCCGCGAAGAGCGGGAGCTGGATAGGAGAAGGCCGGGCAGGGGCGGATTTGCGACGTTTGGGCATAAGTTCGGGAGAAGTGTAACGCGAACGCGTATTGAGTGACAGTCAGAATATTTGTGAAACCTTGGATTTGCTGGTTTCTGGCAAAAGAGCCAGAAGCGGAGAGGGCGGCTACGGGCGCTGGCGTGATACACTATTGGCAATAGTGTAACAGGATTGCTGGACCTTTATTACAGTGCGTCTTACTGATACTGGCTAAAACCTCGGCGTTAGACCGAGGCAACAAGGTAAAACTAATTCACCACGCCGCTTGCTGTCGTGTCGCTGCTGTGTTCGTCTGACCACTCACTCGGCATTCTGGCCAGCTTTAACCCCGCGGGTGCGGGGGAGCCCCGTCTCCAAACGGCACATGCCGCACGTCGTCGGGTCCATCCCCGCGGGTGCGGGGGAGCCTCGGCATAGGCGCCGCATACCGGCTTGCCGGTGGGTCCATCCCCGCGTGTGCGGGGGAGCCGATGGCATGACCAATCAGACCGGGCCGCAGCAAGGTCCATCCCCGCGTGTGCGGGGGAGCCCGCGCCATGAAGGCCGCCTGGCGCTGCGCCTTGGGTCCATCCCCGCGTGTGCGGGGGAGCCGTGGTGCTGGGATTGAGCGGGCTCGCTGGCACGGGTCCATCCCCGCGTGTGCGGGGGAGCCCCGGCGAACGCGCTCGCGAAATCCCGGCCGATGGGTCCATCCCCGCGTGTGCGGGAGAGCCAACTCGTGAGGCCGCAGCTATGTGCATGGGCGGGGTCCATCCCCGCGTGTGCGGGGGAGCCTCTAAGAGGTAACAAATTCTTAATTCACGATTTTTAAGGAGCACGTCTACTTCGCAGCACGTTCATCATGCGCCAGAGCGCGGCGAACGAACAGCATCGCGTTGTGTGTTACTATCGTTTTCGGCGGCTCGCCGAACGTGCGCAGGCCAAGGCCACCATTGCCGGACGGCTCGGCCCAGCAAACGACGATGCTGCCCCGTCGCAACTGCCCGTACCCGCCCAAAACGCGACCGCGCACACCGGCGCTCAACCTAGGTTGGGCATACATGCCCGGAGCTAATTCCAACATGATCGAGCCGAGAAAGCCCCGATAACGATCTTCGACATCGCGGGTGATCACGACGGTGAACGGCATCACGTCTCGCTCTGCGCGTTATCGGATGTGAGCAACGCCTTGATCCGATCGCCTAGATTGCGCCACCGCCCGCGCGGCTCCCGCGTCGGGTGGTGCCGTGGCCGCTGTTTATCGTCAGGTCCGCCGGGGGACGCGATTAAGCTTCAGGAGCGTGGCGCGCTAGCCAACGACAACGTTGTCGCAATCCATGCGAACAATACCTGATCTAGATGGACAGTAGCGTACGACGGATGCCAGCGCGCCCAGGTGGACCGGCCACGTCGGCCCTATACACGTGAGCGTCACCGAGATGGTCACCCGCTCCGGTGACGCGGCCGAACTTCACCCTGCTTTCGCAGCAAAGCCGATCCTGTGATCGCCCCGCCGATCGTGGGTGTCGACGCCGCTACTCCGAACCTCGTCGCCTATATGCTCACCAGCACCAAGTGACGGGGAACATCCATGCGTGAGGCTGAACGCGTCGAGCACATTCATCGACTGATTGTCGGCATCGGGCTGATCGGGCCCGGATCTATGTTTGAGCGCTTCGGCGCCAAGTTTCTCGATTACCATCTCGAAGCGCGATTGGTACATCGCGGGCTTAACGCACAGCTTAATCCCGTGCACGGCACCGTTGACAGCGTCGATGATCTCGGGCGGATTGCCAGCGAGTACTCCATCGAGAAGGACTACTTTCAGGCACGGTGGGTCAAGCCCACCAAAGACCTGCTTCACGTCGTCAAAACTCATCCAGATGTTAAAGACATCTACCTCGTGTCGTCGCAGCTCACGACAGCTGCGGGGATCAAGGCGGCGAAGGAGGGGGTGGGAGCTTGGCCTGGCTTTCTCGGCCGCACGATCCACTTCTACGATGCCCGCCGCATCGCCGAAGTGATCGTGGACGAGTTGCTGCTCGACGACGGAGCAGTGAGAGCACTGGTGGAGCATTTGCCGGTCCTCCAGCGGATATTGAACGAGCATGGGGCGACCCTTACGCTGCCGACCGTCGATTCCCGGCGCGTTGTCTTACCCGCTGTCCAGGCGGCGCTCGACACCGCCTTGAGCGATGACAATCCTGTTGTCGCAATTTCAGGCGTGGCTGGGACGGGCAAATCAGATGCCGCGGCAGCCTACGCTGACAGTCGGCGCGACTTCTACAAGGTGGCGATCTGGGTTGAGGGCTCCGAACTTGCAAAGCTGGCCGATCTCAGTGCCCAACGTCTCTGGCGGGGTGGAGCGCACCTAAACGTCGCCGGGTTGCTGAAGTCGAAGGCCTGCCTCCTGGTCATCGACGATCTGCCGCCAGAAATCTCGCTTGCGGAGCTGAAAGTCCTCTGCGGCCGGGGAAGCCGGATCGTGGTGACCCGGCGCGAAGCCGCGAGTGGCGACGTTTTAATTCCTGCCTTTAGTCCGACTGAGGCACGCCATATCCTAGATCGCGACCTTGCGGAGTCCTGTCCCGAGCCGGTGCTGAATGCGTTGATGAGGACGGTCGGGGGTCACCCGCTGAGCTTCGCACTCGTGAACAAGGCTTTGGCGACGGGCGTCACGACATGGGAGGAAGTCGGCGAGGACTGCGCCAGCATCGCCGAGTTCAGCGACGGTCGCGACAGACTTGCTGACAGGGTTCTCGGACGGTTGAAGCAGCCGCTTGGGACGGAACTGACCGTCTTTGACTGGCTTGGTGCGCCGAGTTGCGATCGACGCTTTCTCAAGGCGGCCATTAAGGCGCCTGGCATGGCGAAAGTTCAGGGCCAAGGCCTGCTTGCCGCGGATCGGCCCGCCGTAGCCCGCTTGCATGACATCGTTTATGCCAGCCTCAAGGTCCAAAACTGGCTCACGAGCGAACGTGCCACCACGCTGGATCGGCAGTTTGACAGTCATCTGGCGCATTTGGTTGCGGAGGAGAGCCTGGCGCTCTTCGTTCTCGCCACGACCATGCGGGCAAAGCTCGAATCGATAGCCGCGATACGGTTCTCTCCGCCGGTGCTGCTGGCGCTCCTGCACCTCTGGCGCCCCGAGGAATTGAAGCGCGACGTGATAGGCGATCCGGAATCCCGTTTGGCAGACTTTGAGGCCCGCCGAACTCCAGCAACGCACGTCGAAATCCGACTTATCCTTGAGTCCATCGAGTGCCTGTATCGCGCCGATAAGCTCGGCTTGATCGACGACCGTCTCGCCAACCGAGGCCGGCGAACGCCTTTTGGGCACGGTCGGGCCCCGCTTCGAGGAGGTCGATGCCGAGTTGGAAGCCGTCACCGCGTTGCGAGAGAAACCTGCCGGCACCATCCGCCTGACCGCCACCGAGAACGCAGCCGAGACGGTTCTCTGGCCGACGCTCGAGCGGTTCCTCCCGCAATATCCGGACATCAAGCTCGAGATCGTCATCGACTACGGCCTGACGGATATCGTGGCCCAACGGTTCGATGCCGGCGTGCGCACCGGCGAGACGGTCGCGGCCGGTATGATATCGGTGCCGATCGCGCCCGACATGCGCATGGCGGTCGTCGGTGCGCCCGCCTATTTCGCCCAACGCAAGCCGCCAAAGGTGCCGCAAGACCTCACGGCCCATAGCTGCATCAACCTACGCCTACCGACGCATGGCGGCCTCTATGCCTGGGAATTCGAGAAAGCCGGCCGCGAGATGAACGTCCGTGTAGATGGACAGCTCGTGTTCGGAACGGCCGCGCTCATGTTGACCGCCGCGCGTGCCGGGTTCGGACTCGCCTATCTGACCGAGCAGCAAGTACGGGCGGACCTAGATGCCGGACGGCTCGTCCGCGTTTTGGCCGACTGGTGTCCGCCTTTCGCAGGCTATCACCTCTACTACCCAAGCCGCCGTCAGTTAACGCAGGCTTTTACTCTTTTGGTCGACGCGCTTCGTTATCGCCGACCAACTCGGGCCGAAAAATGCTTGATTTAGCGACGGATTTTGCGGCAAAGCACAACACCCGGGTAAAGTAAGGTCTTCCTCATATATTCAGCAGTCTAATGTAATAAGCTGCACGCCTGACTAGCTGATTATGCTGGTTCAAGTGACGACTTTTGCGACGTATCAAATCTTACCAACTCAGCGACAAGCCCTTGGCCGCTGTCGACGCCTAGCGGACCTACACGCCATTCTCGGCTTCACGAACTACCGCTCTTGGAACGCCAAGCAGATGCCAAGCCCGAGAAAAATCGTGCCGACGATCCGTCCCTAAAGCCAGGCTCGTTTGCTGTTGGTAAGCGACGCTATCGAACGAGGCTCCACGTTCGCTGCCACCCCACGCTGGAGCGTGGTCCATTGTTACATCGTTGCAGACAGTCGGCAGTCCAAGCATGTGGGTGAAATCGATGCGGCCTTCAGGACGAAGTAGTCGATCCCGTCACATCGCTACTTCGGCAGACCTTGTTGCGGCCGCTATTCTTGGCTCGATAAAGTGCCATGTCCGCCCGCTCGATCAGATCTGCGGGGTGCTCAGTCACGCCCAACGCTGCGACACCGATCGAGATCGTAATTCCTGTGAGACTTCGGCTGTTGCCACGGTCTAGGAGGCGCTTGCCATCGAGGGAAGCGCGGATCTGTTCGGCAACCCGGCTTCCTGCGTGCTCATCCGCCCCGGTTAGTATGATGGCAAACTCTTCGCCGCCGTAACGCGCGGCGGTATCCTTACCCTTCACGTTATCGGCGAGTAGGCGCGCAACGAAACGTAGAACGAGGTCGCCGGTTTTATGGCCGTAGGTGTCATTGAACGTCTTGAATCGATCGACGTCGGCAAGGAGCAAGCACACCGGGGCGTCATCCAGTTTACGACGGGCGATCACACGTTTCAGCCGAGCGTCGAAGCCTCGTCGATTTACCAGGCCGGTCAACGCGTCGGTCGTCGCGTCCTGCCTGACTTCAACAAGGGATTGCCGCAGCCGCTGAACTTGTGAGGCTGACGATTGCAGCCGAGCCTGCAATGAGCGGTTCAGCTCACTCGCGCGCGTCGTTTCAGCGACGAGGGTGCGGACGGTTTCGAGTAAGCTCGCCACCGCTTGCCGATCGCCGAGTTGCGTGCCGACGCCGGCAAGCACACGACCGTAATCTTGCAGATAACGTTGACCTGCTGCCAACTGGCTGGCCGTCTCTTGAACCACCTGCTCCATGGTCTCGGCGCTATCTTCGACGACATCGAACCGGGGATCCTCAGGCCGAGCGACGCACTCTGTATAGATCAGATCAAGCATCGCGGCCTCTGGCCGGCATCCAGGCTGAAGCAGCTTATCCATTCGTTGGGTCAGTTCAGCGTCTTCACCGCTGAGGTAGATATACCAGAGACCGAAGTTCTGTGGCGTAGGGGGCACTTCGATGGCTTGAAGAGCGAGCCACGTCTGAGCAGCAAGACGGGAGACCTTTCCGTCAGCGCTGCCCCGTTCAGCTCCTGGCCTGGTGTTCTTGGCGGACTGAAGATCCATTGACGCCGGGTCACTTGCTTGCTGTTCAGAACAAATCATACGTTAAGTTCTGGGTGGTGAGAAGTCGGCTTCGGAATTCGCGATCAGCGGATGTCAGCATCTGTGCTTTTTGATTGAACTGTTAACCAAATACTCCGGGTGCCTGAGCGGCTATGGAGTTTGTTCAGATAAGCATTAATCGCAACCCCGGCGAAGTGAGTATAATACTCAGGTGGACTTAGTCAATCCAAATGTTTAGACGGACTACTGCAAAAGTAGGATAACAAGGTTTCGATTTGCGAATTAGATCAAAATAGACTTGGCAAATTGGTTAAAATGTTCAACTCTGTTTCATCATCAGTGTTAGCGCATGGCTATGAGCGCGAATGAGAGTGCATTGCCATGCCTAGGTTTTATTTCGATGTCTATAATGACGTAAGCACGCTAGATGACGCTGGAAGCGATTTAGCAGATATCAATACTGCTCGTGGTGTTGCGCTAGATGTTCTGTCCGATCTCGCACCTCATTTTCCGGCCGATGGTGCCATACAGCACCATCGGGTCATCGTGCGCGGGCAATCCGGGAAGCGTGTGCTTGAGGCAGTGCTAACCTATCAATGTGTCATGATGAGTGATGAATCCAACTGAATAGCAAATATTCGAATAAGTTGAATTTGATGGGAGCTTCCTTCAATTTAATGGCGTTTTTGTGTTCAATATTGCAATATAAAGTACTCCGTCAACTGGTAATGTTTGTTACAATATTATCTTTGACGAACTGTAATTCCTATTACGAACCCGCTTATCTTTCAGAAACTCACAAAGCGAAAGAACGAGCGCTTGCGCCACCAAACGCATTGCCCCGCAGCGATGAGAAGGCAATGCAACTAGATGGTATGACGGCGGCTGGCACAAACCGACGTCCGCTCGTCATACATTGCCGACCATTCCCGCTTGGTCTCGAGGCAGATTGTGACCTGGAATAGGAACTCGAGCGCATTGCAATGCCCTTTTTAGCGCGGCAAAGCATTGAGTGTGTCCCCTGCCATGCTCGTTACCTCTGCCACCACCGTGGGAACCGCAGCTCACGTCGGTCGCAACGCCGCTCACGCTAGCGCACTATCTTCGGCAGGATAATCTCAGCCAGCGCGCTTCATGAGGAAGTATAGCGAAGGAACAGGTGTCTAGGGCTTTGTGGGATCGAGATAGACAGGCTACGGTCAGGAACTCGGTATCTTCTTGGAAGTGTCTGTCCCGCCAGCCATGTAATTTGGTGCAAAGCTCGGATATTCGCGATGTATCGAAACTCACCAAATTAGCGACAAGATAGGACCCAGGGGCAACGCATAAGATTTCAGCGTAGATTCAGCGGGGACTCGCTTCGGTTTTCCTACACGTTCTTGCCTCGAAACTGGAGACAAACCCTCCTCGAGAAAGAGATAACCCAATGATTCAAAATGATTGCTTTACCTTTGAAGGAGTGTTGAAGACTCCCGTTGTAGCGGCAAGGTGGAGCACCAGCTGAAAAACGTTCTGGTCATCGGATTTTGCGCGGTGATCGTTTGCGCCGAGGGTTGGGAAGACATCGCGCTGTATAGCCGTAACAAGCTGCCTTGAGCGGGGCAGAGGAAAGTAAGTGGCTTAGAACGACAAATATATGCTTCATCTACTCCGCAAATAGCATGTAGTCAGAAGGTCAATCTCATGCGTTGCCCCTGAGATAGGACCAGAACTAATACATGAAAGCTGGGATAGACCCGCAGACGACGCCTCGCATCGCGATCGCGCCGTTGCACGGTGAATTGGCGGCCTTGCACCGAAGCCGCCCGGCTGTCGCGATCGAGCGGTACAAGCTACATCCAAATGGGGCGAAGATCAGCCTTGCGGGTGCACTGCTTCTACCCGGCGGCGCCTGATGACGGCACCTACGCCCAACAACCCGGTGATCATCAGCGTTATGGTCGCGGGCTCCGGCACCTGTGCGAACACAGCGACGCAGCCCAAGCTGCAGCCCGGAATGGACGTCGTTCCCGGCGCGGTGCTCGTGGCGCCATAGGCGACCAGGACTTCGCCGCTCACCGGGTCGACCGCGACGGAATGGTCGTTGTTGGTGATGCCGATGCTTTGGAGGAAGTTGCCGCTGCCGTCGAAGATACCGAGCACCGGCGTGCTACCGCCGGCGCCGCCCGGAAGAGCGAAGCGCGCGGCCTCGAAGTAGAGGTTGCGCGAGGTGTCGTAGGCGATCTGATCGGCGCCGGTCACCGCGGTCGAGGCGGTAAGCGCCCCCTTGCCGCCGTTGGCAGCCGGGTCGAGGAACAAGGTCAGGCCGGGATTGGCTATCGTGCCGGAGTTGCCGCAAGCGACGCCGATGACGCCGTTGGCGCCCTGGACAATGCCGTTGGGGTTGCAGCCGGTGGGCGCGCCGAGCGCGTCGAAGCTGAAGGTGCGCAGCAACTGCCCGGTGGCCGGGTCGATCTCGAGCACGCCGCCGCCGCCGGTGCCGTTGCCCTGCGCGTCGGAGGTGAGGTTCGGGATGGCGATCATGAACGTCTTGGTGGCGGTATCGTAGATCGGGCCTTCGACGCCGTTGCCTTGACCGTTCGGCAGGCCATTCTGGCCGTTGAGCACGAGTGTGCTGATGATCTGGCCGGTAGCGTTGTTGACGACCGTGATGACGCCGGGCGTCGATGCGTTGTTGGCGGCCAGGATCGTGTTCGCGAGGGGCGAGTCGGCCACGCCATCGACCCGGTTGGCGGGCAGCGGCGTGCTGGCGTTCAGCGTGGCGATGGTGCGGGTTTGGTTTACCGTCAGTCCATTGGAGGCCAGGTTAAAGGCGATGACGTTGCCGGTCGTGCTGTTCGGCGCGGTGTTGCCGGCCAGCAGCAGCTTGCTGCCATCGGCCAACGTGCTGATTGAGATGCCGTTGGGCCCGGCGGTGTTGTTGCCGGTCGAGACGCCGCCGAACAAGCCGCCACCCTGGCCGATGCGTTCGACGAGGGTGTTCGTCTGGGTCGAGATGACATCGACCGCGCCGGCGGAGCGATCCGTCAGATAATAAAGCTGCGTCGACGGATCGATGATGCTGAGGTCGTAGCCGGTGAACTTGTTGGTGCCGACGTTGATCGGGATGGTGGTCACCAGGCTGTAGGTCGGACTGGCGAACGCTGGCGCGCACACGAGGCTGGTAAGGACAGTTCCAGCGGCAAGGACCGCACGTGCCGAACGGGTCATGAGTTTCTCCCAAACCATCTTTTTCGTTGGATAAACGGTCGCACACTGTCGTCGAACAGAGTAGCTGAATCTAACCGACAAGTATGGATTGCCAGAAAAAAGTACAGAGTAAGCGCGCGCAACATTGGGAAAGACCAATCTTCGATCAACATCGGCGCAATCTCGACGGGCCTATGAACGTCCTCATCAAAGCAGACACCTGCCGCATGACTGGCCCGAGGCGAACCATGTTGAACAAAGTCCCGGCCGCGACCGCCATCTTTTGGACCATCAAGATCATGGCGACGACCGTCGGCGAGACCGGGGCGGACTACCTGGCGGTTCATGTCGGCTTGGGGACTGCGCTCACCGGAGCGATCATGGCCGCCCTTCTGATAGCCGTTCTGGCAGTGCAGTTCAGCGCCGACCGGCATCGGCCCTGGCTCTACTGGCTCGCCGTCGTGTTGATCAGCATCGTCGGCACGCAGATCACGGATGCCCTGACCGACGGACTGGAGGTCAGCCTTTACGTCAGCACAGCGGCGTTCACCGTCCTCTTGGCCCTAACATTCGGGGCTTGGTATGCGACCGAACGCACGCTCTCCATCCACAGCATCGTTACAACCCGGCGCGAAGCGTTCTACTGGACCATCATCCTCCTCACCTTCGCGCTCGGAACGGCGTCGGGCGACCTGGCGACCGAGGCGCTCGGCCTCGGCTTCGAGGTCGGCGTGATCGTGTTCAGCGCCATGATCGCCGCGGTCTACGTCGCCTATCGCCTCGGCGCGAATGCCGTGCTGACGCTCTGGCTGGCCTATATCCTGACCCGGCCGCTCGGCGCCTCGCTCGGCGATCTGCTCTCGCAGGCGCGACCCTATGGCGGGTTGGGGCTGGGCACGATCGCCACCAGCGCCGTGTTCCTCACCGTAATCGTCCTCCTGGTGGCAACGCTTACCCTCGGGGAACGACGGATGACGGCGCGCGCCGACTGACCCGATCCGATGTCCCTTTTGTTCTCAAGGAGACCAGCCATGACCCTTCGCACGATAGTTTCCGCTTGCCTGGTGGCCGGTGCGGCCATGATGGCCTCGCCGGGCCTACCGGGTCTGGTGGGCTCGACCATGCAGGCCGCGGCTGCCGCGGCCACGCTCGGCGACCTGTCGAATTTCCGCAAGATCGTCGTCGACACCCAAGCCCTCGTCGAAAAGGGCGACCTCGCGACGGCCAAGACGCGGATCAAGGACCTGGAGACGTCATGGGACGAGGCTGAGCCGTCGCTCAAGCCGCGCGCAGCTTCCGACTGGCACGTAGTCGACAAAGCCATCGACCGCGCTCTGGCGGCGCTGCGCGCGTCCTCGCCGACCGTGGCGGACTGCAAGGCGTCCTTGGCGGAGCTGTTGACCAAGATGGATGCGGCCTCAGCCGCGAGCTGAGACAGCCCATGAAAGTGCTCGTGATCGAGGATGATCTGGAAATGGCCGCCTATGTCGCACGCGGCCTGCGCGAGCACGGCCATGTCGTCGACCTCGCCGCGACCGGACGGGATGGCTTGTTCCTGGCCAGCGACGGCGACCATGACGTTCTGATCGTCGATCGCATGTTGCCGGGTCTGGATGGGATCGGCTTGGTCACGGCGCTGCGGAGCGGCGGCGTGAGAGCGCCGGTGCTGTTCCTCACGGCGCTGGGCGGGGTCGGCGACCGGGTGCGCGGCCTCGAGGCCGGGGCGGATGACTACCTCGTCAAGCCGTTCGCCTTCGCCGAACTGCTGGCGCGCGTCAACGCGCTGGCCCGTCGCCCCCCGCTGAGCGACGCCCCGACCATCCTGCAGGCGGGCGACCTCGAGTTGAACCTCCTCAAGCGTAGCGTGAGCCGGGCGGGAACCCCGATCGACCTGCAGCCGCGCGAGTTTCAACTGCTGGAGTTCCTGCTGCGCCATGCCGAGCGGGTGGTGACGCGGACGATGCTGCTCGAAGCGATCTGGGATTTTCACTTCGATCCCAAGACTAACATCGTCGAGACCCATATCAGCCGCCTACGCACCAAACTGGCGCAAGGGGGGGAGACCGACCTGATCCATACCGTACGCGGAGCCGGATACGTGCTCCGGGTCCAGCAGAGTTGAGCGCCGAGCGGATTTCTACCGGCGCATGACGATCGAGTGGCGATTGGGGCGCCTGTTCCGGTCGGCGAGCGTCAAGTTCGCGTCCCTCTACGTGCTGATGTTCGCAGCCTCAGCGCTGGTGCTCGGCGTGGCCGTCTTCTTCGTGACACGCTCGGCACTGGAGCAGCAGCTGACCTCCCGCATCGAGACGGAGACGAACTTCCTGGTGGGCGAGTTCCACCTGGGAGGGCTCGACCGCCTCATCACCGTGGCACGCGCGCGAGGCCACGGACCGACCGCGCTCGACTACCTGATCCAGGACGCCTCCGGCGCGCATCTCGTCGGCGAGATGCCGGCCCAACCCGGGCTTCGGCCGGGATGGGCGACGATCAACGTGGCCGATGCGGTCGAGGATGGCGGCGGTCCGGAATGGGTTCGCGCGCTGGTGACCGATGTAGGCGACGGGATCCTGCTCGCGGTGGGCGACGATCTGGCGCAGATCGGCGAGGTCGAGAAAGCCATCGGCACTGCCTTCGCCTGGGTCGTCGGTTTGACGCTGTTGCTCGGCATGGGCGGCGGGGCGTTGCTCAGCCGGGCCTTCCTCAAACGCGTCGACGCGATCGGCTCGGCAGCAGAGGCCATCATTGGCGGCGACCTAGCGCGGCGGATCCCGGTGCGCGGCACCGGCGACGACCTCGACCGGTTGGCGGTCACGCTGAACCGGATGCTCGACCGGATCAGCGGCCTGATGGACAGCTTGCGCCAGGTCAGCAGCGACGTGGCGCACGACCTGCGCACCCCGCTGTCACGGCTCTATCTCGGCCTCGAGGACGCACGGGAGCATGCGCGCACGGCGGCGGATTACGACAGCGCCGTCGTGGCCGCGTTGGCCGAGGCGGAGGGTCTGCTCGCCACGTTCTCCGCCCTGCTCCGGATCGCGCAGGTGGAGGGCGCCTCGGCGCAGGACGGGTTCGGCCGTGTCGACCTGAGCGGCCTTGCCGAGGCGGTTGCCGACGCCTATCGCCCCGACGCGGAGGAGAGCGGGCACAGGCTCGACACCCGTCTGTCGCCCGACATCACGGTCGGAGGCGACAAGGAATTGTTGACCCAGGCGCTGTCGAACCTGGTGGAGAACGCGCTCCGGCATACCCCGTCCGGCACGGCCATTCGCCTGTCGGTCGCGGACACGCCCGACGGCCCGCGCCTCGCGATCGAAGACGACGGACCCGGCGTGAGCCCGGGCGACCTGCCGCGCCTGACGGACCGCTTCTATCGCGGCGAGCGCAGCCGCACGACGCCCGGCAACGGGCTCGGCCTCAGCTTGGTCAACGCCGTCGCCGAGCGTCACCTCGCGGACCTGCACCTCGAGCGGACCGAGCCCGGCCTGCGCGTGTCGATCGTCTTTCGTTGCGGACCACCCACCCCACCCAAGAGGAAGACTTCAGCATGAGCACCACGCTGCGGCAGGCCGTCGCGAAAGTACCGGCCGTCACGTTCGGTTTCTGGGTCATCAAGATCCTGGCGACCACGCTTGGCGAGACCGGCGGCGACGCCGTGACCATGAGCCTCAACCTCGGCTATCTGATCGGAACCGCCATCTTCGCGGCGATCTTTATCGTCGCCGTCTCGGCGCAGATCGCGGCGGCGCGGTTCCGCCCGTTCCTCTACTGGTTCGTCATCGTCGCCACGACCACGGCCGGCACCACGCTTGCCGATTTCTGCGACCGCTCGCTCGGCATCGGCTATGTCGGCGGCTCGCTGCTGCTGTTCGCCTGTCTGACGGCCACGCTGCTGGTCTGGCATCGCACGATGGGCTCGGTCGCGGTGGACCAGATCCGCTCGCGCAAGGCCGAGGGCTTCTACTGGGCGACCATCATGTTCTCGCAGACGCTCGGCACCGCGCTGGGCGACTTCCTCGCCGATACCGGCGGCCTCGGCTACGA
>Ga0160427_10001619_pt1 | contig 13788 bp, 8 predicted proteins | sample SolpanmetagenomL_FD_108194 | JGI IMG/M metagenome (GOLD analysis project Ga0160427, IMG submission 108194) | Solar panel surface microbial communities from Lawrence Berkeley National Laboratory, California, USA - L | ecosystem: Engineered > Built environment > Solar panel > Unclassified ...
ACCAGCGAGCAGCAGGCCCTGCTGCTCGGGGCCCTGCAGCAACTCAGCAACCGGCACCGCGAGGCATTGCACCTCAAATTTTTCGATGGCCTAGCCTACGACCGCATTGCCGAGATTATGGAGCTCAACCAGCAGTCGGTGCGCAACCTGGTGCACCAGGCCATTAAGCGGCTGCGCCAAGTGCTGCCCCACTCGCTACTGGTGCTGCTAAATGGCTTTTTGCTGAATTTTTTACTCTGATATTTATCTGAAAGTCAATATTTTAAGAAATAATTAATAAAAAATTCGCTCGGAATAGAGTACAAAACGCGGTTACGTACGTGGTCAGGAAAAGTTTAATTGTTTCCTGAATTATTCCTCTATGGTCTTTACGAACTACTCGGTTGATGATTTCGTAGCGGATGATTCGTTTCAGGCTTTTGTCGCCGACGCCGACTCGGAAGCGGGTCGTTTCTGGCAGGCGTGGCTAGCCGCGCACCCCGCTCAGAAAATCGCTGCCGACCAGGCCTACGCCCTGGTGCAGGGGCTGGGGCCTAGCCAGCTGTACCCGGTGCCGGCCAGCCTCAAGCAGCAGGAGTTGCTGCGCCTGCGGCAGTCGCTCCAGGCCGCCGGCCGGCAGCCCTGGCTACGCTGGCAGCGGCGCACCCGGCTGCTGGTGGGCACGTCGGTAGTGGCCGTGCTGGCGGCAGCGGGCTGGTGGCAATGGCCCACGGCCACCGGCCCTACCACGCACTACGCGGCCGGCCCCCACCAGCAGCGCACCCTCACGCTGCCCGACGGCTCGGTGGTGGTGCTTAATGGCCGCGCGACGCTAACCACCGCGGCCCGGTGGACTACCACCGCGCCCCGCGAGGTGTGGCTGACGGGGGAGGCCTACTTCCGGGTAGCGCACCTGGCGGCCCCGGCCGTGCGCGACATCGCCGCCGCCCCGGCCAGCGCCAAGTTTGTGGTGCACGCGGGCGGGCTTGATATCGCCGTGCTAGGCACCCAGTTTAATGTAAACAGCCAGCCGACCACCACCAAGGTCGTGCTCAACTCGGGCAAAGTAGCCGTGGACCGCCCCGGCTGGTTTACCACCGAAAACCTGCTGATGCAGCCCGGCGACCTCGTCGAAACTTCCGCCGCCGCACCGCACCTGGCCCGGCGGCGCGTGCAGCCGGCCCTGTACTCGGCCTGGACCCAGGGCGAGCTGCGCTTGCAGCAAACTTCGGTGCGCGCCATCGTGCAGCTGCTGCGCGACGCCTACGGCTGGCAGGTGGAAGCTACGGACTCCACCCTTCTGCACCAGACGCTCACGGGCGTCCTGCCTGCCAATACGCCTGACCTCCTGCTGCCCGCCCTGGCCAAGTCGCTAGGGGTGCAGGTAACGCGCACCGGCAACGTGGTGCGCTTCGAGCCGCTAGCCTGGTAAAGCTGGGCCTGGGCTTCTATTGTTTGCTTTCCCTTCTCTTTTCCCCACCCATCATATGGCAAACTTTACCCGCTACATGCGCTTGGCGCTGCTGCTGGGCGCCGTGCCCAGCGGCGCCAGCCGGGCCCAGGCAATTCTGGCCTTCGCTAGCCAGAGCCAGCATCCGTCGGTGGCTGCGGGCCGCGCCTCGGCGGCGGCCCAAGTATCGCTGGAAACCTTCATCCAGGAGCTGCAAACCACTTACAAGGTCAATTTTCTGTACCGCAACCAGCTCATCACGGGCCGGTACGTGGCCAAGGCCCACCCCGCCTTTAAGTCGCTGCCCGAAGCCTTGCGCTACGTGACGCAGCACAGCGGGCTGGAGTTTGAGTTGCTGCGCACGGGCCTCTACATCATTGTGCCCAAGCCCACGGCCAGCGCGGCCATACCGGCCATGCCCCTGGCCGGGGCGCCCGAGTCGGTGCCCAGCCTGCTGGCCTCAACCAGCAAGCAGCTGGTGCTGGCCGACGTGACCGTGACCGGCCGCGTAACCGATAGCAAAGGCGCCGGCCTGCCGGGCGTAACTATCGTGGTGAAAGGCACTTCGCAGGGCGCGACAACCAATGCCGAAGGCGGCTTCAGCCTGCAAGCACCCGAGAACAGCGTGTTGGTATTCAGCTTTGTAGGCTATACCCGCAAGGAGGTGCCCATAACGGGCGCCACTACCAACCTGGCCGTAACGCTCGCCGATGAGGCCCAGGCCCTGACCGACGTGGTGGTGGTGGGCTACGGCACCCAGCAGCGCGCCAACGTAACGGGCGCCATTAACACCGTGAGCGGCGCTACCCTCGAAAACCGCCCGGTGGCCAACGTGGCGCAGGCCCTGCAAGGCTCGTCGCCCAACCTCACCATCCAGCAAAACAGCGCCGAGCCGGGCGCGGGCCTCAACATCAATATCCGGGGCGTGGGTACGCTGGGCAATGCGTCGCCGCTGATTATCGTGGACGGCATCGCGGGCTCGCTCAACGCCATTAACCCCAACGATATTGAGAGCGTGACCGTGCTCAAGGATGCCGCCTCGGCCGCCATCTACGGCTCGCGGGCGGCCAATGGCGTGCTGCTGGTAACCACCAAGCAGGGCGTGCTCAACCAGAAGCCGGTTATCAACTACAACACGGTGCTGGGCTACCAGGCGCCCAACTTCCAGCGCCGGCCCGTCACGGGCATCCAGTTTATGGAGCTCAAGAACGAGGCGCTCGTCAACTCGGGGCAGGCGCCGCAGTTTTCGCCCCAGCAGATGCGCGACTTTGCCGCCCAGGGCGACTACGAATGGCAGCTCAACGAGGTGCTCAAAAAGCAGGCATTTCAGCAAAACCACAGCTTGAGCGTGAGCGGCAGCTCGGGCAAAACCCGCTACTTGGTTTCGCTAGGGTACGTGGACCAGAACAGCCTGTTCTTCGGGGATAACTTCGGCTTTAAGCGCCTCAACGGCCGCCTCAACCTCACCACGCAGGTCACGGACCGGCTCAAGCTGGGCGCCATTGTGTCGTATGCCCACGTGGGCACCCGCGAGCACGCCTTCGATTCGCAGTGGATTATCAGCGACGCGGCCCGTATTCCGGTTATCTACCCCATTCGGGATGCGCAGGGCAACTACGTGACGCCGGCCACGGCCAGCGACAACTCGGTGAACCGCCTGCTCAACGGTGGCCTGCGCACCAACTCCAACGACAACGTCTTCGGCAACCTCAACGCCGAGTTTGAGCTTGCCAAGGGCCTGCGCCTGCGTGGCTTGGTGGGCGGCGACTTGTGGAGCTACCAGAACGACGAGTTTACGCGCAGCCTGATGTACGTGACGCTCGACGGCTCGCCCACGGCGGGCGGCGACGGCAACAACTCGGTGCAGAACCGCAACCAGCGCACGCTGCTCACCAACTACCAGGCGACGCTGAACTACGACCGCACCTTTGCCGACAAGCACAGCGTGCAGGCCGTGGTAGGCTACTCGACCGAGCATTACACCGACGACCGCCGGGGTATCCACGTTATCAACGTGCCGGGCAACGATTTTGGCGTCATCAACAACGGCACCACCTACGCCGGTGTTTTTGACCCTAGCGGCGGCTTCCACGCCAACGGCACCTACGGCAACCAGGAACAGTGGGCGCTGAACTCGGTATTTGGCCGCGTGAACTACGCCTTTGCCGGCAAGTACTTAGTAGAAGGTAGCTTCCGCTACGACGGCTCGTCGCGCTTTGCCGGCAACCAGCGCTGGGGCTTCTTCCCCTCGGGCTCGGTGGGCTGGCGCCCGCTGGAGGAGAATTTTCTGGATTTTCTGAAGCCTACCTTCAGCGACCTCAAAGTGCGGGCCTCGCTCGGGCAGCTCGGCAACCAGAACATCGGCCTCTACCGCTACCTCAGCACCGTGAGCCTGGCGCCGGGCACGTACTCGTTCGGCGGCGTGCCGGTATCGGGCTCGTACTTCAGCACCTCCAACGCCAACATTACCTGGGAAACGGCCACGATGGGCAACGTGGGCGCCGACTTCGGGTTCTTCCAGAACGCCTTGTCGTTCAGCGTGGACTACTTTGACAAGCGCACCAGCAACATTCTCATCGACCTGCCGGTGGCGGGCGTGTTCGGGGCCGGCGCGCCTACCCAGAACGCGGCCAAAGTGCGTAACCAAGGCTGGGAAGTGTCGGCCACGTACCGCCTGCGCACCGAGCGCGGCTTCAACCAGAGCCTGAGCCTGAACGCGGCCGACAGCCGCAACACGGTCATCGACACCAAGGGCGTTGAAACCATCCGGGGCGGCGACGCCACCAACATCATCCGCGAGGGCTGGCCCATCAACTCGTACTTCGGCTACCGCACGGCGGGCCTCTACCAAACGATGGAGGAAATAAACGCCGGCCCCGTGCCGTCGTTTGTGGCCCCCGGCACGGTGCGGCCCGGCGACATTCGCTACGTAGACCGCAACGGCGACGGCGTTATCAACCAGGACGACCGCTTTATTCTGGGCAACCCCTTCCCACGCTACACTTTCGGGGCCACCTACACGGCCGACTACAAAGGCTTTGACCTGCTGGTGTTTGTGCAGGGCGTGGGCAAGCGCAGCCTCTACATCCGGGGTGAGGGCGTGGAAGCTTTCCACAACAACTGGGAAAACGTGTACCAGCAGCACCTCGACCGCTGGACGCCTACCAACCCCGGCGCCAGCTACCCGCGCCTGACCATCGGCACGGCCTCGACTAACAACAACCAGGGCTCGGACTACTGGCTGCGCAACGGCGCCTACGCCCGCCTCAAAAACGTGCAGCTAGGGTACACCCTGCCCGCTACGCTCACCAAGCGGGCCTACATCCAGCGGCTGCGGATTTTTGCCTCGGGCCAGGACCTATTCACCATCAGCCACTTGAAGAACATTGGGTTTGACCCCGAACTCTCGGAGTTCAGCGAGAGCGTGGGCCAGGGCGGGGGCTCGGGCAGCAGCGGCCGCGTGTATCCGGCCGTGCGCGTGATGACCCTCGGCGTTGATATTACTCTCTAATCTCTATCCCACCCCCTCAGATGAACCGCAATCTTCGCCATACTTTACTGCTCGGGCTCGGGCTGGGTTTTGGCTTCTCGGCGTGCCAGAAGCTCGACCTGCCGCCCACCGACCGGCCCACCGATGCCACCTTCTGGCAGCAGCCCTCGGATGCGGCCAACGTGCTGACCACGGCCTACGAAAACCTCTACAACTCGGAGTATTTCTTCTTCAACGAAACGCTCTCCGACAATGCCTATAACAAGAGCGATGTCAACGGCTCCAACTCGCGCAACATTGCCGAGGGCGCCTACGGCACCAACCAGGCACGCGTCACCAACGAGTGGGGCTACCACTACAGCGGCATTCGCAAGTGCAACCAGCTGCTGGCTAACATCGACAAGATTAGCAGCCTCGACGCCGGCCTCAAGGCCCGCTACATTGCCGAGGCCCGCGCCCTGCGCGCCTACCAGTACTTTCAGCTGCTGACCTGGTACGGCGACGTGCCCCTGATAACCACTGAAATCAGCGTAACCGATGCGGCGGGCGTGGTGCGAGCCCCGCGCGCCGAGGTGCTCGACTTCGTGCTGAAAGAGCTGGACGCCGCCGCTGCCGCGCTGCCCCTCAACACGGCCTACGCCGCCACCGACCGCGGCCGCTTTACCAAGGGCGCGGCCCTGGCCGTGAAGGCCCGCGTGCTGCTCTACGAAGGTCGCTGGGCCGACGTAACCGCCGTAACCGAACAGCTGCTAGGGGGCCAGGCCGGCGCCTACAGCTTGTTTTCGAGCTACGCCGGCGTGTTTGCGCCCGGCAACGAGGGCAACAGCGAGGTGATACTCGATTTGCAGTACCTGTTTCCGTCGCGCACGCACTCCGAGCAGCGCTTCTTTATTCCGCGCACCGAGGGCAAGCTCATCTGCGCCATTGCCCCCACCCAGGAGCTGGTGAACGACTACGTGATGGCCAATGGCAAGGCTATTACCGAAAGCGGCTCGGGCTACACCGAGGCCACGCCCTACGTGGGCCGCGACCCGCGCTTTGCCGCCACCCTGGTGTATGATGGCTACCGCTGGCAGCGCCCCGATGGGTCGAGCATCCTCATCCGCACGGTGCCGGGCACCGGCGACAACTCCGTAGACCGGGCCGACGCCAGCCCCACCGGCTACTACTCGGCCAAGTACTTCGACCCCACCGCCGACGCCAACCTCAACTCGGGCCTGAACCTGATTCTGGTGCGCTACGCCGATGTGCTGCTCATGCACGCCGAGGCCAAGAACGAGCAAGGGATGCTGACCAGTGGCGAGTGGGACCGCACCATTGGGGCACTGCGCCGCCGGGCGGGCTTCACCGATGCCGCCGCGCTCACCTTTCCGGGAGGCGACAAGGCTAGCCTGCAAACCATAGTGCGCCGCGAGCGCCGCACCGAGCTGGCCATGGAAGGCCTGCGCATCTTCGACCTGCGCCGCTGGCGCACGGCCCAGGCCGCCCTCACGGGCTTTGCGCACGGCATTAAGGCCGGTGACCCCAGCGTGGACAACGGCTACCTGCGCGTGGACCAGCGCACGTTTGACCCCGCCAGGCACTACCTCTGGCCGGTGCCCCAGCGCGAGCGCGACATCAACCCCAACCTCACGCAAAACCCTGGCTGGTAGTCTTTTTCTCTCTTCTTTGCAATTCCCTTCGCCTCTAGCTCCATGAAAAAGTTTTCCCACCCCCTGCTGCTCCTCCTGCTGCTGGTTGGCCTGCTGGCCAGCTGCAAAAAAGACGATAAGGCGCTCGATGATACCATCACGCCGGTATCGAACTACATCTCGCCCGCCGACAACACGTTTTACAAGCTCGACCCGCCCTCTAACGCGGCCGTGACGTTTGAGTGGGGCCAGGCCCGCGCCGCTGATGGCACGCTGGTGCTCTACGAAGTGGTGTTTGACAAAGCTGATGGCGACTTTTCCAAGCCCGTGTACAGCACGGTGTCGGGTACCAACGGCCTCGATACCAAGCTGGTGCTTAGCCACAGCGACCTGAACAAAATAGCTAACCTGGCCGGCATTTCCTCGCAGAGCCAGGGCAAGCTGAAGTGGATGGTGAACGCCTCGAAGGGCCTGAACGTGATGCCCGCCGCCAGCGCCCGCACCATGACGGTGGAGCGCCCCGCCGGCTTCTCGGTTATTCCGGGCAACCTCTACCTCACTGGCTCGGGCACCGAGGGCGGCGCCACGCTAGCCCAGGCGCTGCCGTTCAAGCGCGTAGCGGCGGGTGTGTTTGAGCTGTACACCAAGCTCTCGCCCGGCGAGGTGAAAATTGTGGATGCTACCACCGGCACGCCCACCGCCTACTACATCGACGGCACCAAGCTGCTGCAAGGCGCCACGGCCACCAACCCTACCACGACCACGGGCGTGTACCGCATGACCCTCGACTTCAACGCCGGCTCGGCCGTGCTCACCGAGATTCAGTCGGTCGGCCTCTGGATTTCGGCCCAGAACAAGGTGACTGCCACGTTGCCCTACGTGGGCAAGGGGGTGTGGCAGATTGAGAATACTCCCATTGAGTTCTTCCAGTTCAGCTGGGGCCGCGACGAGCGCTACAAGTTCATCTTCACCGAGAAGGACATGGCCGGCACCGTAACGGCGCGCCAGTACGGCAGCCCCAACGTGGACAACTCGGCCCCCACGGCTACCACGGCGGCGGCCTACTACACCATTGTGCCGGTAGCCAACGACCAGTGGAACAACACCTTTAAGTTCATTGGCACCGCCGACCGCAAGAACGTGGACATCATGGTAATGATGCAGCCTGCCGCTTACACCCACCAGGTGAAGGTGCGTTAGGGAGTTGACTGCTTATTAATCAACTCATTAAGGTTGTAGCTATGACTTCTTTTCGCACCGGGGCCAGCATGTTGCTAGGCCTCACATTTCTCTCCGCCTGCAACGAGAAGGTGGATGACGCCATTACCCCGCCGGCCCCGAAGCCGGTAGCGGTAGTGGCCAACTGGAGTGCCCGCGCCGACTCGGCCCAGACGGCACTTAATCGCTCGTTCTGGGCTAGCGATAATTACTACTTGCAGAATAGTGCTGGCAACCCCGGCTTTAACTACTGGTGGCAGGGCCACGGCCTTGATATTCTGCTCGATGGTTACCAGCGCACCCGGGTGCTGGACTACGTCACCAAGATGCAGCAGCTGCAGCAGGGCACCAAGAAGAAGAACGGTAACACGTACTACAATAACTTCTACGACGACATGGCTTGGCAGGCCCTGGCCAACCTGCGCGCCTTTCAACTCACGCAGGACCCCTCGTACAAAGCCACGGCCACGCTGCTCTGGGCCGACCTCAAAAACGGCTGGAACACCAACCAAGGCGGCGGCATAGCCTGGAAAAAAGACCAGCGCGACTACAAAAACACGCCGGCCAATGCGCCGGTGGCCATCCTGGGCGCCCGCCTCTACCAGCTCGATAAGAACCCCGACGACCTGGCCTGGGCCACCAGAATTTACGACTGGCAGAAAAAGACCCTCGTGGACCCCTCCACCGGCGCCGTGTGGGACGGCATCAACCGCCAGGGCAACGGTCAGGTTGACAAGGACTGGCGCTTTAGCTACAACCAGGGCGTGTTTTTGGGTGCCGGCCTAGAGCTGTACCGCGCCACCAAGCAGAGCACCTACCTCGACGATGCTACCCGCACGGCCGGCTACGTGCTCAACGACAGCCAGCTTTCGCCGGGCGGCGTGCTCAAGGACGAGGGCGCCGGCGACGGGGGCTTGTTCAAGGGCATCTTGGTGCGCTACCTGGCTCAGCTCGCTACCGAGCCCGCCGTGGCAGCCGCCACCCGCGCCCGGTACGTGTCGTTCCTCAAGTTCAACGGCGAAAGCCTCTACCAAAAGGGCGTGCGCAAGTCGGATTATCTCTTCAACACCAACTGGACAACCCAGCCGGGCGCCACTGTCGATGGCTCGACCCAGATGAGCGGCGTGATGATGTTTGAGGTAATGGCCGACTTGCAGGCCCGCAAGCTCCTCTAGGGTTTCCGACGGCAAAGAGGCCGGGCTGCGTGGTGGGCGCGCCTTGGTCCGCCCGCGTCTGGCCGCTAGGGCCGGGCGCGGGCATTTTGTTGGCGCCCATACTTCTTAAAACTCCTGTATGAAATTGACTTTCACGACCGGCGCCTGGTCGCTAGCCTTGCTGCTGGCTGCGGGCGGGGCTAGCGCGCAAAGCGTGCTCAAGTACGTAAACCCCAATATTGGTACGGCGCACAGCCGGTGGTTTTTTTACACCCCGGCGGCCGTGCCCTACGGCATGGCCAAGCTGGCGCCCTCCACCAACGGCCACTATGGCAACACTTCGGGCTGGGAAGCCGTGGGCTACGACACCCGCCAAAACTCCATTGAGGGGTTCGTGCACTTCCACGAGTGGCAGGTGGGCGGCGTCAGCTTTATGCCCACCACGGGCGAGCTGCGCACCCAGCCCGGCGACCTCGACAAGCCGGGCAGCGGCTACCGCTCGCAGTTCGACCGCAAAAACCAGGTGGCCGAGCCCGGCTATTACAAGGTATTGCTCGACGACTACGGCATCACGGCCGAGCTCACGGCCACCAAGCGGGTGGGTTTTCACCGCTACACCTTTCCTAAGAGCGACCAGGCGCACATCATCCTCGACATCGGCAACAAGCAGGGCGAGAGCGGCGAAGTAACCGACGCCAGCATCCGGATGGTGGACGCCACCCACGTGGAAGGCTTCGTGAGCACCTACCCCAAGTACGTGAAAACCTATGACCCTAGCGGCAAGGTCAACATGTATTTCTACGGTGAAATCAGCAAGGCGCCAGCCAGCGTGGGCGCCTTTTCGGCCGCCGGCCCGCAGCCCAATACCAAGTCGGCCACGGGCAAGGGCGCGGGCTTGGTGCTTGATTACAAAACCAGCGCCCAGGAAAAAGTTGAGCTGAAAATCGGCCTCTCGTATACTTCCATCGCCAACGCCAAGGCCAACCTGCTGGCCGAGGCCAAAAGCCTCACCTTCGACCAGGCGCGCACTGCCGCGCAAGCCACCTGGCAGCGCGAGCTGGGTAAAATCGCGGTCGAAGGCCCCGACGAGCAGAACAAGACCAAGTTTTACACCGGCCTGTTTCACGCTCTGCTGGGGCGCGGCATTGCCAGCGACGTGAGCGGCGCCTACCCCAAGCACGGCGGCCAGGTCGGCCAGCTGGTGGCCAGCGGCCCCGGCCCCAAGCCCGAGTTCCTGAACACCGATGCCATCTGGGGCGGCTACTGGAACCTTACCCAACTCTGGGCGCTCTCGTACCCCGAGTGGTACGGCAACTACGTGAACACCCAGCTACAGGTGTACCGCGACAAGGGTTGGTTTGGCGACGGCCTGGCTAATAGTGAGTACGTGTCGGGCGTGGGCACCAATTTTGTGGGGCTAGCCGTGGCCGGCGCCTACCAGGTAGGCATCCGTAACTACGACGTGAACCTGGCCTACCAGGCCGTGCGCGCCAACGAGCTAGGCTACCGCAATCGTGCTTTCGGCTCGGGCAAGATGGATGTGAAGGCCTTCACGCAGTACGGCTACGTGCCTTTCAAAGAGAATTACAAGGAGTACCAGGGCGAGTGGTACAAAACGGACTCCACGGGCTCATACTTCGCCAATTCGCACACGCTGGAATACGGCTACAGCGCCTTTGCCGCCGCCCAGATGGCAAAATCACTGGGCAAGAAATCTGATTACGAGCAGCTTATTAAGCTCTCCAACGGCTGGCAGAAGATTCTGAACCCGCAAAACAAGCTCATGCAGCCCAAGCTGGCCGATGGCACGTTCGTGAGCAACTTCAAGCCCTTTGAGCCCTGGCGCGGCTTCCAGGAGGGCAATGCGATGCAGTATACTTTCTACGTGCCGCAAAACCCCGCCGGCCTTGTGGCGGCGCTGGGCCGCGACAAGTTCAACAACCGCCTCGACAGTATCTTCACTGCCTCGGCCAAAACGGGGTTTGGCGGCGGCAAGGAAATCGACGCCTTCGCCGGGGTCAATGCCATTTACAACCACGGCAACCAGCCCTGCCTGCACATCAGCTGGCTGTTCAATTTCTCGGGTCAGCCCTGGCTCACGCAGAAGTGGACCCGCCAGATTTGCGATGAGTTCTATGGTACCGAGCCCATCCACGGCTACGGCTACGGGCAAGATGAGGACCAAGGCCAGCTAGGGTCGTGGTACGTTATCACCGCGCTAGGGCTGTTCGATGTGAAAGGCTTCACCGATGGCCGGCCCATCATCGAGTTGGGTAGCCCGCTGTTCAGCAAGTCTACCATTCAGCTGGGCAACAAAAAGCAGCTGGTTATCGAGGCCAAAAACACCGCCAAGGCCAACGTGTACGTGCAGTCGGCTGCGCTCAATGGCAAGCCGCTGGCCAACTGCTGGCTCTACCGCGACGAGCTGATGCAGGGCGGCCGGCTGGTATTCACGATGGGCCCGCAGCCCAACAAAACCTGGGGTACCAAGACCCCGCCGCCCTCGGCGCAATAGGCGGAAGGCTTGACAATCAGCTAAATGAGAAGTGCCCCGCAACCAAGCCAGGCTTGGTTGCGGGGCACTTGCTGTTGCTAGTGAATGGCCCCGTGGCTGCCACGAGCTGCCGAGCAAGACCAAACGGACTGTCCCTACTACTTCAGGGCTTCACCACCAGATGCTCCTGCACAATCTCGAAGCCGCGCTTGCTGATGGCCCAGGCCTCGGGGTTGGCCTGCTGCGTAAAGCGCGTGTTTTCGAGCAGCACCCAGTACGTGCCGGCGCGGGCCAGCAGCACCTGCCGCTCCTGGGCGGGGGCGCCGGCGGGTACATCGGTTTGGAGAGTGAGGGCGGTGAAGACCTGGTCGAAGGTGCCAAACTTCGGGGCGGGCTCAAAGTGCGCGGGCGCGAAGGTGAGGTGGTCGGCCTGCTGGTAGCCCTGGCGGTTTTCATCTTCGAGCCGGCGCATCTCGGCTTCGCTCTGGCCGGCGGTGAGCATGAGGTTAACCTGGCCGATGCGGCGGCCGGCCAGGTCCTTCGTCAGCTTTACCTGGTAGAAATGCTCGTCGCTGCGCGGGTTTTCGCGCTGTTGCCACGAGAGCGGGAAAACCGTAGCGACCCTCGCCGGCACGGCCCGTACCAGCGTGCGCAATTGCTCGGCATAGTCCCAGTGCGTTGAGTGTAGAATATCGAAGTTGTTGACTGCTAACAGAAATACATCGGCAAGTTCGGCTGCGTAGTTGATAGCCAGGGTGCTGGCCTGTAACACAAAAAAGTGCGCCCCGCCCGTGGCTGGGGCTCCATCCTTGAGTACCACCCAGCGCGAAATACGCTGCGGCCCCGGCGTGGTGGAAATGGTGAGCACGTCGGGCTGTCGGCCGCCAGCCTGCGGATACGACTGCGCTTGCAGCACCTTTTCACCGCGAACGGCCAGTTGGTTGGCTAGCCAGTCGTCGGGCGACACTTCTTCCGGCACGTACACCAGGGTCACCTTTATTTCGGCCAGCGGCCCCTGCGTCGATTTAAGCAGGCCCTGCTGCTGCACCGGGTGCTGCGGGCTGACCCTCTGCCGGGGCGGCAGCGTCACCTGGGCCCAGGTTTTGGGCATCATCACTTGGTAGTGCAGGGCGGGGTTGGGGTCGTTTCTGTCGTAAACGATGCCAAACAGCTGGCTAATCTGCGCGGGCGAGTAGGGCATTTTGGTAGGAAAAGGGTACGTTACGCGCTGGCGGGGGGGCGCCACCGGGGCCGCTGGCTGCTCGGCCGGGGCGGCCTGGCAACTGGCTAATCCTCCCAGCACGCTTAGCAGTAGATACTGTTGCCTCAGGTTGGCTACTATGCGAAAACTCATGCCGATTGTAGTTGCAATAACGCGTCGGCCTCGGGCTGCTCGACCCACACATCGACGCCCTCAACGGTGAAGATACAGTAGGCGTTGGCTAGCCAGGATGCTTTGTGGCGCGCCACCAGCGTGAGGCTAGTGGCGGGTAAAAAAAGGATGTCTTTGTTCAGCGCGAAGGAATCGCGTTGCAGGTAGAGGCCACCGAACTGCACAGCCACGTTCATGGTGTTCTTGTAGGTGACGGCGCCCACGCGCACCGAGCTGCTGTGCCAGCGCAGGCCCAGGGGCTCGCCGAGCATAGTGTGGCGGGCCGCCAGGTCGCCCCAGCCGCCGTTGTAAACGGACAGCCGCATCCGGCGAAAGTAAAAGCGCAGCCCGAAGAAGGTAAGCACCAGTAAGCCGATACTGCCAATAATGGCGGGAATGTCGGGCATAAGACGAATTGCTTGAATTAACCAATCAGGACGCGCATATTCCCCATTATGATGGTGCCGGGCAATCCGCCTTTTCCGAAGCCGGGCGTATTTACGTACGGGTCTGCCTTGGGTGCGGGCTGCGGGGCAGGTGCATCCTCGGGGGCATACTCCTGACCAATGGAGATTTCAAATGCTCCTTCCAAGCCTAAGCCGATTGTCAGGCCCACATCTAGTGAGGCATAGAGCCTTTTCTCTTTCTTGTGGTAATAAAGGCCAGCCCTGGCAGCGGCTCCAACCGATTCTACGGACCCTGATGCTTTGCCAGTAACCTGCATGTTGTAGCCGTTGACCGACATAGTTGTGCCGGTAGCCGCCATCTCGCCTTTCATCGTCTCGTAGCCGGCGCCCACATCCACCTTGGTGCCTACCATCTCGTCGTTGTTGCCGCTAAACGCATTGGCTTTCAACTCGGCGTGGGCTACCTGGATAGTGCTCGACACCTTCATGGCGGCATTCTTGCCATCGCCCGGCTTGCCATACGTATTGCTGGCGCTGGCCTTGAGGCCGGAAAACTCCATGCTGCTGTTGGAGCTAAAGGAATCGTTCGTCCA
>Ga0160427_10001620_pt1 | contig 13785 bp, 14 predicted proteins | sample SolpanmetagenomL_FD_108194 | JGI IMG/M metagenome (GOLD analysis project Ga0160427, IMG submission 108194) | Solar panel surface microbial communities from Lawrence Berkeley National Laboratory, California, USA - L | ecosystem: Engineered > Built environment > Solar panel > Unclassified ...
AACAACAACAACAACAACAACAACAACAACAACAACAACAACAACAACAACAACAACAACAACAACAACAACATCACCGCTAGCGTCGTCGCTCAAAAGGTTTCCAGATCTACAGTGTTTGGGGGCAGTTACACTCAAATGTTCTTCTAAGTGCAGCATCTCTTTATTTCTACTCGAGCTTCCACTCTATTGTTGCTAGAATTCAAAGCTCTATAAATTTCCCAGGGATTGCGGTAGAAAACATGTCCGGCAGCGCTCCGAATAACTCACTTTCTGTGAATGAGGGCGATTCGCAACAAAAATTTACTTTCAAGCAAACACAACAAGTATCACGCGCTCTCCAATATGTGCTTTCACCTCAAGAATATCGGATTGTGAGGGAGAAAGTGCTTCTTAAGATACCCGTGCTACAAGACAAAACGCCTACAGAAGATCAGTTCAGCTCCCAAGGCACAGATGACGACGAAGTTCTTGCAGCCACTCGTCTTGCCACACGAGTGTTTCTTGCTGGAACGGTTGGTCTTAATCTTATCGATACTTTGCGGCGTCAGTTGGCGAAAAAAAGAGCAGCGTGAGTGTATCTGTTCGACACGTCCGACAAGCATCTCGTCCGACTAATTTCAAGCCTTAGACAGGGGACGGTTCCTACACCATCGCATAGGGTACCGCTCTACATAAATGCCAATTTCACTTTCCCATTGTCAATATCCGCCGTTCTGCTTCTCCACAGACTTCTCTTTAGGTTCTTCCTTAAATTGAAAGCAAGTATTTTGTCACCAACAAGTCCAGAGTTCAAACAAAGGCACCCAAGACTTTCAAGATTATTAAGCCACAAACTAGCACCACCAATTGGAGCATCGCTCGCTGGATTAGCGCTCACCATTGGGCCTGCAGATGAGCGAAGATTGACTATCACTATTTACACTTTAGCAAAAGCTTTGGAGTATTTATATAATAGGGTGGAGGACTTGGGTCATATGAAAAATAAGCCATGGGTAATATTAAGCAATTTGACTGCTGCGATGCATCTGCTGACGTGTAGGGATTTAGTGGTTTGGTGCTTGGCTCTTGTTCCCATTGTCATCGGCACAATTGCTACACTCTTTCGTCTTTGATCGAGACTGTTTTCCTGCCGTAAGTTCCTCTACACTACCGGCTGTTAACATACATGTGTATTGTACTTAAATTTGTTCCATAGGGATATGGTAATGCCATCATGGGTTATTCCAAGACATATGTACACGATAGACCCACAAACTATCCCGCACATCTATCGTGGCCATCGAGAGACGATATAATTGATGGCATTGGAGAGATTGCACATTTAAAGTATCCGTAAGAATAGTTCAACTCACTCTACGGCTGCCAATTACTGATGGTTGCAGATCATTTAAATCTCCAATATTGTTTCCAACAAGCTCAATCCTGCCTCAGACATTGTCTTCCGTCAGCCCTATTATCGCGCCCGCCCATCCAGGCATAAAACAGCTTTCTTGCGCTCTATTACATCCTTCAGAGCCATCCTGCGCTCGATCCTTCTTTAATCACCAAATATCCGAGATTGGCCGTGTAGGCAAACTCATTCTTAGCATATATACGGTCATTTCCCTTCTAAAGTACAAGACATTGATGAAAGATCCCCTTTCGTCTGTTATCAAGACACTCATAGAAGCATTGAAGACATCATCCTTTATCACTACCTCAATTGGATTGTCATGGGTTTCAATATGTGCACTGCAAAAAGTGCTACCTGGAAGCCTATTGACTACTCAAAGGTTCTATCTCTCTGGTTTTCTTGGTGGTCTTGCAGCGTTTCTCTCACAAGACTCTTCGAGTGCCTACTTCTTCTATTCTGCTCGAATAGGTGCGATCACTTGGTGGAAAGCGGCTGTTAAACACAAGCGGGTAAAGCCAATCAAGGGAGGTGATGTGGTCCTGTTTGTCGCTGCATTGGCCACCATCAATGTGCTTTTGGAGCAGAGCCCACAAGCTGTCTCTGGTAAGATGGTCAGGAAGGGAATGAGTGTATTGCGGGGTCAAGGTTGGACTGATCCTATTCAAACAAGTGAGGAGCTACTGAAAAAGGAGGCTGAAACTGAATCAGTCAAAACTGAGGCGAAGTCCAATTAGTCTAGAAGTGTGATTGATTCTTCCTACATCCTGCTATCATGTTGATTATATCTTTAATTATACCCCATTTTTTCTTTGTTCTTTACTATAGCATCTTGAGTTGTAAGTGTTCGTCGAATGGTGCACTATATTAAAGCAGATAAGATTTCAATCTGTGACAACTAAGTCTTTTCCACCATTTGCCAAAGCTGGGTTCTTTTAGACTTGTACAAAATCATCGCATGCGCAGCCGGATAATAAAAACAATATTATACCAGTTATGTGGGAGGACTTAGCCGAGGCATGATACAAAAAAACTCAAGGCCAAAATAGCAGTGTTTACTAATAGAAACTAGGATATCGTCGCACTCAATCACTCTTATTATACTGATTAGCTAGTGAGTGAGCGAGTGAGAGACTGACGAAGAACATATACTTTCAAATCCGTTTCCTGCTTTCTCATCAGATCTACGAATCCTGTGTATCTAGAATCTTAGGATATGTTTTAAACGGCAAACATCCATGAATCAAACTGGTCAGTGACGTACGAGATTTACAACAAACACTAGTCCAGGATACATCTTTTCCATAGACTATACTATGTGTATTACTCTGATTTCTACCGCTCATCCCAAGTATTGTTTGATATTGCTTTCGAATAGAGATGTAAGTTCATCAGTAATCTCTGTAGAAGGCGTTTTCAGCATTCGCAGTGTTTGTTTAAATTCTCATATAAATTCGATGCATGTAGGAATTTACAGACCGACCGACAAGCAAGTTGGCAGCGTGGGATCCACCATACTCACATATATTCTCAGGGCATGACCTTGCCCGTCCTGAACATGGTACGTACATTCTAAATTCAATTATTAAGATATGATATAAATCTCTTGCACAAATCATACATCCATATTCAAATTCTCAATTCATATCCTAAACAGACCATAATGTTTGAACGTCGAGTTCATATAGGATACATGAAAGTGAAGATAATATCAGTACTGTGTTTGACTGTTTTCGTTTCCTCATTCTGATTTATACAACTTGTATCATAATATAGGAACATGGCTTGGTATAACGCGTAATGGCCGTATCGCTGTCCTCACAAACGTTCGCGAATCTGCCACAACGGCCGCAGATAGCAGTCGGAGCCGCGGTGCGATTGTCAATTCGTTCCTAACTACCGACCCTACTCGTACAATCCAAGAGTGGCTCAAACAAATAGCAGACCAGGACGGGAGCGATAATTTTAGTGCTGTTGGCGGATTCTCTCTGCTTTGTGGAACGATACGTAATCGCGATATCGGTAATGGTAAAACATTGGCCATTTTGTCAAATCGCACGAACACAACAGTACTGGCTACTGACGTAGATGGAAGTAAAACTACTCATGTCAACCATGAAAAGCATCAGGAGCGGAAAGGTGACGACTTGTATTGGCTAAAGAGTCAAAACAAATTGACTGTGCCGTTGACTTTAGGCTTGAGCAACTCGCTCCATCATGATCCATGGCCTAAAGTCCATGTTGGGCTTGGCGACTTGGAGAGTTTGATCAAGATGGACACGTCTAGTGAAGACGAGCCGAAACTGATAGAAGCGTTGTTCAAAATACTGAGCAAGGATAACATGCCGGCTGTCGCGAAGGGATCATCCATAGAAGCATACTACGCGGCGCTCACTCAATCTGTGTTCATACCAAAGTTTGTGTCATCGCCGCCGGATGCCAGTCAACACAAGCCAGCAAAGATATATGGTACCACTCAACAATCGATCATCTTGGTCGATATAAACGGACACGTAACTTACGTCGAACGTACATTATATGACGAGAAGGGGAAATCAATGTCACCAAGCACTCGAGATATAAAAGTAAATTTCCAGATTGAAGGTTGGGAGAGTACATAAAATTCAATTTTAGCATTGGCAACCAAGTTTTTGTGATTCTAGAGAGAACAAAATTTATATATAGGTACCTTTTTGAGAGAACAAACATTTATGTTAAGTGCATCTTGCTCCTAAACTCCTATAAACGAGAAACACAAACACAAACACATCTTCTTTTTCCTCTTCCTTCACATCTTCCCTATTCAATAGAATAAAATACCGTTTTTCAAGCTCTATTAGGACAAGCTCATTTTCATATTTGGCCATACTTTCAATCCCTTACATTTACAGGTCCAACGTGATGTGCATCAACGATCGTATAAATTAAGCATATGAACGAGCAAGGTTTCGAAGGTACCAATCCACAAGCTTTCTCCCAACTTTGGCTTCTGACAGATGAATAAGATCCTAAAAAATGGTAATTAGCATTAAATCTGAATAGAACTCGGCTAAAGAACTTACCTGTTCAAGCGCAAAGTCAAGGTCAGACACATTCACAAGTTCTCCATTCAGGAGCCCACCCTCATTCCACCTGTATTGTCGTGACCTTTGCTTGAAGACCAAGAGGGCCATTCGTAGATCTTCTGGACTCATCTCTAAAAATGATGATAGCTTGGACAAATCCATGGTTGTGTAAAGCTTCAGGTAGCTCCTCAAGGTTGGGGCAAGCATATTGTTCTTAACGTCAGTCATAAAAACTTGCAGATGGTGCTGTGTTGGTTCGACGTTGTTCTCTGGGACATCGAAATCTGGTGGAATTGGTGAGATGAACTTTGGACACGATGAGAGGAAGAGTTCTTCAAAGACGGGCAAGCTCTCCTCTCCACCTCTCTGCAACTTGGACAATTGCTCTCCATACTTCTCGCGAAGTGTCGTGTGTATCGTGTCATCCAATCTGGTTGGGCAGAGGGCAACACACATTCCCAACAAGGCATACATTTGATCCATGGTTTTTGATATCTTCACATATGGTAAGCAATTGACTATTTAGTTTGGATGAAAAACAACTCACAGAGTCGAACTGAGCATTCTTGTTGTGGAAGTTTTTCGTTCTTGAAACATATAGGAGAATATGTGAGAAGGACTTGATGGCATCCGCGTATCTTCGCATCATCATGTAGCAGAACCCAACATAGTAATATGTGGTAAAGTGTGCTGCCATGACTCTAGCAAAAACAGCCTTCTTGTTCAACTCAATGTCATCCAAAGTCTTGAGTGCAAGGGTGAAGTCTCCAAGTAGACAATGGACTCGGAGCAGTCCAATGATACTGAAGTAACCCAACATTCGGTACAATGGTCGAGATCCATATTCACCGGCAACCTCATTTGGATCATCACCACGCTTGATAGCAGCAAGCTGCTCGTTCATTTGTGAACGCTGAATCAACGAGTACAAAATCTGTGTTTCGAGATATCAGCAACAAATAAGAAAAGGAGGTTCAACGTTGGGACAGCACAGGCCAATTACATACATTTAATACACTGTAACAACCCCAGATCTGTTGGTTGTCCTTAAGAGATACGATCTCCTCTAGGTTTTGACCCTTCTTTGCGACGCGATTTCTGTAGGCACAGAAGTTACTAAATTGATAGATGAACTCGTCAATGACGTCCCATGCCCAATAATACTATATGAAAGCTCAGATCAGCTTTCCACGTTCCATACAAAACTTGGCATCTATTTCCCATCTTACTGTTGGTAGATCTAGCTCTACGGGTCCATTTGAATTGAGTACAAAGTGAAACAGGCTACAGTAGTTATCGTAAGATGCGAAACGAGCTTCCAAGCTGGCTTGGTATTCTAAAGGTGTAGCAGCAGCTTGTAATCTAGTCTGCAGGTTGTCTTCTCGGTCTTGAATATTTTGTAAAAGGGCTGAAGGATCTTCACCGCTGTTTTGCATGGCCTCAACAGCAGAAGTTGTTAGGAGACCTTCGTCATCAGAGTCGTCGTCCTGCTGTGCCCCGTCCTGATAGGTGTTTCGTGATCTCATCATTTTTGCTAATTTGTTGGCTATTTATGCACAGTTTCGAATCGGAACAACGTGAGAATGTGCCACAAGGTGCTGGGTGTATTTTTTGGTTCGGCAAGTCTCTGAGCGGGATGAAGTCTGCGTCAATTGGATCGTCGATATCGAGACTGGGGAGGTTGAAATCGAACAAGCAGGTCAGCAACCAAGTAAATCTTCTTCGCTCTTTTTTTCTTCTTGTTGTTTTGTTTGTTCAGATTTGTGGGTTACAGGGCACCCCACTAATCATGAGCTCCCACGTGACTCGTGATAGCTTCCTGGTATCGAAGTACTATAGGTACCTACTTAAGTACTTTGTCGGTAAGTACTTAAGTACTTAGTACTTACTTAATGTCTACTTAAGTACTTACTTACATAGGTACTAAGTAGGCACATAGTATAGCAGTTCTACAGTATCAAGTACTCAAGTATTCATTATGCGACAAAATTTGTGATGAGATGTTTAACAGATTAAATCAAGCAAGTACAGACACGACACTAATAGTAGTCTCTTAATGCCACGTATGCGAGAAAAAAATATAGTGGTCTAGGTTGGGTAACGACAAGAAGTAATCTATGATATTTTATTTCTAGATATTCAAGTACTTGTGTACCTAGGTATACTTAGGTAAGTATTTGTCAGCAGAATGGCAACTACTACCACTGGAACATAGTTTTATACGTGAGAACACGAGAGCCCAAGATGTCGTATTCCTGCTGTCTAATCCAAGTATCATTCGTTCCAGTCAACTTCCCAAAGACGCTCGCCCCCTTCCACACAATCACTTGTGGATCGAGTTCTCTTGGTGGCACGCTGATGATGATATTGCTTAAGGTTGGCTTGAGTACCATAAGTCTACAGACATGTTAGTCGATCAACTTTGGAGATATGATTCGTAGATCAACAATATATTTACCTTTGTTCAAGTAGATGATAAAACCCTGGAGTCAAACTACCGCCCCCAACCACAAGAACGCCCGTGAAGTAGTCTTTGCTCTTCTTCTCATCACCTTTGGCCGCATGCTTGATACTTTCAAAAATTGCTTTATCGAGCGGAGCTATGGGTAGAATCGAGTCGTCTTGCTTCTCAGCAACATCGTTCAAAGAAATGGAGCTAAGAAAGTTCACACCATTGGCTCCTGGTACAGGCGTGGAAGCACCAAGTAAGGGCGTACTAGCTTCGGGACCTGGCGAGCCTGCGGTTGACGTCCTTGGTGTACCTTCGTTATTAACGTTATTGAAATGTGTGATGGGATTCAGAGCAGAGCCTTTAGGTACCGTGTTTGGAACGGCTAATGTGGTTGATGGGATAGAAACATTTAGGGTTGGGAGCTCGGCGTCGTCGCTACTTGATACGTCTGAGAATAGAGCGGTTTGAGCTATCGATACAGGATCGTTTGGAATATCGTCATATAAATCATGCGATTTAGGCCATAAAGAACGACGACCTTTTAGCTTGTCCGACACGTCTATGATTGATGGCTCGAAATACGCCATAGGAGCTAGGTAAACTTCATCATACGTTTTGAAATTGAATTTGTTTGTTTCTTTGTTGGGCGCACGAACGTGAAAATTGTATGTCTGTACAGCAACATCTGCTTCATTCAGAGTTGCATATTTCGTCTTGAGTTCTTCAGCAAGTAGATAATCGTAACGTCGCCGAAGATCTATATCCTCATAAGGGAAAGAGTTGTAGAGGAACATCTGAGTCAGGGTGTTCGTGATGTCATCCCCTCCATATTTTAGATTTATTCGTGAATCTGGTACAATCATGCCTTCGTCGACACATGATATTGATGTCTTTTGTGCGCCGATATCAACAATACAAGCCGATGAAAACCCTGCACCAAAAGATGTAGCCATGGACTCCTGTTGCAGACTTTAGTAAACTCCCATATGCGAATAAATAGTACTTGCATATCTCACCTGAAAAATGCAGACTTGAGAGAATTGAAAATCGCGTAACAGCATCTCGAGCATTTCTATAACGTATACTTTATCATACAGATCGGGTATCACCAAACAAGCCCAGTAAGTCTTCAGATCCTTCTTTTCTATATTGAGTTCATTCTTCATGACCACTTTCAATATAGTAGAGACGTCTTCTAGCCATGTTCGTTTAGACTGGTAATCATGCTCATTCATTACACCATCCCTTATGGGCCAGAAGAGCTTGTAACGAGGTTTTGTAGTATCTTGTATTTTCAATGCTTCGGATCCAACAATGAATTCGGGGGATTCACTGACATCTGTCCATTCAGCTCGATTAGGATCGTTGTGATCTTTAATCGTCTCAGGTGTCATTCTCTTGTTGTAAGCGACAGCACTCTCTCTCGAATTTGGCAATATACGTCGCTTGTTCTGTCGCATTTGAATCTTGAGTTGCTCAGAGAGTGTCTTGAAGGTCTGTTCAAAAGTCGAGACTACTGGTATCGGCTCTTTCTCAACGCTAGTCGCGCGCTTGGCAGCTCCACGAGTGCGCCTATACGTGGTCCCTTCTTCCTCGGGTGTATCTTCTCGCATATCCACATCTTCTGTGTCGACCTTGAAGCGTTTCGGCCTAGGACCACCATCTTCCTCCTCAAACTCGGCGTGTGAAAACCGTCTTGCGATCACATTGGGGATTGTCTTTGGTAAAGCATCTGAAGCTAGACCTATTCGCAAATTTCGTGATCCGGGATGTATCACAAGGATTTTGGAGCCCAAGAGTCCTGTCTGCTCTCCATTCTCGCCATCTGTATCCATGGCGTCGCCATTAATGTTTCTAAATGATGTACCATCGTCGTCCCCAGCTGCAATGGCATTCTGTCGCTCCTTCTGTTCTCGGGCAGCTTTCTCTTGTGCACTCTGCTGTCGGTAGACTAGGGATTGATCGTCTCGCTTCAAATAGTCCCTAGGGATATGTTAGTTGCGGATATCACCAGCTGGAGCATCTCCTTTCCAGCAAAGTTATTGAACGGAGCGCATACGTGTAATAGTTCTTTTGGTTTATGGGGGCGATGACAGGCCAAGAATGAAGCTGAAGATTGTTGTCTGTCCTTGCAAGACCTGTATCAATGTTAAGAGTTTAGCATTGGCTCCTGTGAAATTGCTCCATCCAAGAAAGCTGATCACAAAACGCCATTCGGAAAATTATGTAGAATTCATTCACGTTAGCATACCTTCCTCCCTCTGAAGAGTACGACCGCTCTTTTTGACCGGCATGTCGTAAATCTGTTCTATCTCATCCTATGTTGATCGTTCGTAATATGCTTTGCGGACATTAAAGATGGTGATAAATCCAATTGTTTGTATGTTCATCAAGAGCACATGCTGTTTCTAGACGTGTGTACTTAGAAGTAGCTCCATTCTGCGTAAATTCACACTTTTGACGCGCATGACGTGGGAGGTGCATACATACACATACACATAAATACACACTGCATCGAATGTGCCAGATTGTACAAATTTAAATTGCAAAACGCTGGTAATCTTCTCTCTGAAGTTGCAATCATGATTTTTCATTCTGAAAAAACCTTTCCATTGACTCCACTTCCAAGTTATTCCCCTTTTATGTCATCTTAAGGTTGTAATTCTAGATCGCTCAAGATGCCAACATTGGATTTTTTTTCATGCGTCAAAAAGCATGTTGGTAAATATATCTCAGGAAACAGCTCATGAATCACCCTTGAAGCTATAAGCCTTGAAATTTTATCTTTTAAGTAGTAAATTAGATTTCTAGAATATTTACAAAGGTATGTGACTTTGTTCTATCTAACGCCGACCTTTCATAAAAAAAACCCGAGCAAAACATATAGGAAGAATAGACGAGGATGTATTGAACAATGTGTTATATACTTAGTATCTTACAATCCAAGACCATGAACCAAGAAACAAAGGGAAAGAAGGAGAAAGAACAACACCACAGGGTCCATCATGTCACATTGTCATATATTTGGGCTGAGCAAATCATACTTGACGCAATTTTCCACATCATGAACAGAGCTTGTAAGAAATTCGCGAATTTCCAAACCAAGCCAAACCTTCACCATGCTAACATCCCCCTTCCTCAGCATACTACCACCACTAGAGGCGCCAAGCTGTCTCAAGATAGGAAGAGCACTCTTGAACAAATCGAGGTTAGGATCCAAACGCCGTCCAATGCCCTCAAGCAAGAGTATACTGAGCACTACATTTATGAAATCTCCTTCCAATCGCACATGATGCCCTCGAATCATATCGAGCACTTCTGCGAGTACATCTCCAATCTTGATATTCCCCAATGCAAAAGTCTTTCCCTTTACACCCAATACTAGATGTTGCATGCGCAGGCAGAAAATCTCGTTGTTGATGACTGCATCAGGTTGACGACAACGCTCAATCATCAACCTTCCTGCTCTGTAACCATCAAATTCTGCGACGGCGGTGAACAAATCGAGGAAATTCTTTCTGTTTATTGGTGATAACTCTGTGACTAGTCCAGTATCTATGAAGATCAATTGTGGACGATAACCCTCCGCATCTAGCTGCTCAAGCTCCTGTTGCCATCTTGCAGGATTATCCTTGTATGGCCTCAATCTTGACAGGACTTGTTCCGTGATCTCTAAGATTTCATCTGGCTCATTAGGTGCAGGTGGTTCGTCCGATGGTGGGGTAAAGAATGGGAATTGGAAGTCGGAGAAGATGCCAACCGCTTGGGGCCTGTAAAAGCGTACCATAATATTTCCAGGATGTAAGTCAGCATGCGCAAAATTATCGATTAGAAGCATATGTAAGAATGCGTCAAGGCCCATATCAGCGATTTCATGTTGGAAAGGGCCGCCACCTGCTTCTAAGAAAGAGTGAAGTGGTATACCGTGTGCGAATTCCTCTATCAGTACTTGACGGGTTGTGTATTCGGTATACGGAACTGGGAAAGCACAGGTATTTCGGTACTGAAAGTTTTCACGAAATTTGGTCAAGTTTGCAGCTTCAATCCTCAAATCCAGTTGTAGACGCATCATCTCTCCAAACTGTTTGACCTCGTCCGGCATGGAAAGCCACTCAAGAGTTGGGACCGCATTTATGAGTCTTGCAAAGAATCCCATAATTTGTAGATCCCGGTGCACCATTCGGTCAACATGAGGATGACGCACTTTGATAGCCACCCAAGTGGAAGGTACCTTTGGTGGCGTTGATTTCACAAATGCGTCTACTTTGTTTCGCAATCCAGGTGCTCCTTTCGTGCTTCCATCCGCCCCTTTAAGAGATGGAGGTCGAAGTTCGGTATTAAGCTTTGCTCTATAGACCTGAGCTATTGCTCCAACACCTAGAGGTTTTTCATCAAACTCGTCGAAGATTGTATCGAAAGGTCTGCCATTGAAAGCCTGTTCTATGATTCTTTTTGTGTCCGAAAGAGGATGAGCGACCGCATTAGAGTGTAAACTAGACATCATTTTACACATCTCAGTGGGAAATATGTCTGTTCGCGAAGCAGCCCATTGGCCGAGCTAAATTGGGCGTTAGTCATTGAATAAAAGCACGTCAAATTCTTTTGCCCTGAACTACAGCAACACACCTTTATGAACGTTGGACCAGCTCTTTCCATCGATCGTATGAGAAATCCATACCACCATATTGTCCCAGATCTCTCATGATCCTTGTGTGGCATTCTACCACCAATCCATACCAGTGGAATAAGGACAATGACAGGTATGAAAATTGCTGCTAAGTGAACAAATCGAACACCTGTTGCGGCGGGCTCCCATATCCAATCTCGCAAAGTGTATTGAATTGTCTTAAAAAATCTCCGTAACCAAGATGCATCCTTTGGTATACTACGACTGTCTTCGTATTCTTGGTCTGACACCTGAAGCATTCGTAGCTCAGTCGTAGTCTGATCCTGGTCCTCTACATTACGATCGTCCTTTGCCTTTATCTCAGCGGCAAGCGCTATGGGTGATGTAGCTAAAACGGACGTACCAATCAGTACATACCCTCGGCGGCGACTACCATTACCGTCACCCGCTCTTCTAAAGGCTCTCCATATTGTGGTAAATTGAGGTTTCGAGGTGTGTTGTGAATTGCTTCGTACCGTAGTGTGAAATTGTTTAACAATGGGTTCATTACCAAAGTTAATGTATGGCGACCTAGGCTGAACAGACTTTAATAATCTAGTTGGGGACAAACTCGTATGCTTAAATTGACAAAGTCGAAAGACTTGTTTTGAGACGGTGTCTCTCATTGTGGACTAAGTGGAACAAAAACTGCTCCTTCACCCTCTCTGTACTTGCTGATAATTGGATGATCCAGGATATGACCAACAAAATCCCGATGCTATCTGTTGTGAGACGGACACCCGTAATACTAATAGATGATAATGGATTTTGTTATACAGCGCTGTTCATTGTCTTTCTTCTTTCCCTCGAGCTGGCCTGAACAAATGTCTACAAGCTGCTGTCTTTCTGTTGTCAATGTTGTTGGACTATTGAATTTCGAGAGGAGACCTATTCAACGCACGAAATGGTCGACGGATGGATGATTTGCCAATATACTCTCCCATCCATCAAACGTCCAAGATATGGGGAAAAAAGCTGTCTATATGGTTGACAGGAGGATGTTTTGAAAGAATATGAATATGAATGTCGGATACCAAAAGCGACCTGTCGAGCGAAGGCACATGCAAAATTGACCAGCATCATCGGTTTTTGTCTATGACGTCCTTTAGTCCTTCCTTTTCTCTTTTCCCTCCCCCAAAGTGTCTCTAAGTACCTAAGTACTTAAGTACTTAGGTACTTGATTCAAGTATTCTATCCCCACCACGAAAAGAAAAACATACAACGGCACGTGTATGGATTTAAAAACATTTTTTTATTTACTTATGCTTTTATTTTCGAGGCACATTATTATCAGCATTTACTTAGTATGGAAAGAATACAGTTGAATAGCGGCTGAGGAGACATGACACTATCAAGTGCTGGAAAGGCAATAATAATTTAGGCTCCGGTTTATGATCATATCCATTCCAAGCCTTTCCATCTACCAATTTAGCTTTAAACTAACTAGACGTATCCTCATATCGAAAATTATCTAGCCTTTGGTTTTCTCTTTATCTATTATTTGTTTAACTTTCGTAGGAGAATTGTATTCCTAATAGCTGAATGCTGGATACCCATCCGTCGTCTTCTCAGTGCTTGCGTTTCATATTCGGTGATCCTGTAAGACTTCAACTAAGTAATCACTTTGGAAGCCGGGGTGGAGTTTATATCAACCAGTTAGCTTAGGTACTCAATTGACGGATTTTTGATGACATTATTCTGTTGGATCTCAACATTCAGATACTTACACAAGCAAGATTAATGAATCAAGTTTGCATGTATACTTGACTTTGTATACTATATTCATTTGGGTACTACTTAAGTACCTGGTAGTACTTAGAAGACTTATATAGGCCATCCTTAGATCCTTATTTAACTTACTTTGCAGCATAGTTGCACAAACATATCGTTGACGACAAACATACAAATTTATTTTGCGCTTCATGGAGGAAGCTTGCCTTTATAAATATCCAGTTACGCCTTATCACTTTGTTTAAGCATTGCGACCGGAACAAATATCAAAGTTGGTCGAAACAATCTCCAAACATGGCAACCAAACTTAATGTGCTCGTCTATTCAGGTCGATCATCTGTTGGCACTTCTTAAAGAGACGCTTCAGACACTGACAACTTGCTGAGGTCTATAGGAGCCGGGACCACCACCGAGTCTGTCAGACATTGTTTATACACATTACGTCGCTTACTTTCACCTTACTACGCTGTTACGCCTG
>Ga0160427_10001621_pt1 | contig 13781 bp, 12 predicted proteins | sample SolpanmetagenomL_FD_108194 | JGI IMG/M metagenome (GOLD analysis project Ga0160427, IMG submission 108194) | Solar panel surface microbial communities from Lawrence Berkeley National Laboratory, California, USA - L | ecosystem: Engineered > Built environment > Solar panel > Unclassified ...
CACCGGGTGGGGCTCCCGGCCCAGCGTGTTCGCCGGACTGGCCCTGATCGGGCTCGTCACGCAGCTGGCGGCCTATCTGACGGTGGCGCAGCCGGTGAACCGCACGCTGACGGCGTCGGCCCAGCAGGGCGTTACACCCCCGGCAGCCCACGCTCTTCAGGCCCGCTGGGACAGCGTGATTCTGCTGCGGGTACTGGGCATGACGCTGGGTCTGGCCGGGCTGGGTCTCTGCGCGCTCGTGGTGCGCTGAGGACGTGCAGTCTGCACAAGAGTCAAGTCCATCCCGTTCATCTTCTCAGCCCTTTAAACCAAATGCCCTTTCCCTCTCTACCCAAATCTGGAGGTACTCCGCATGACCGATTCTGAACTGCACGCATCCCTGCCCGGCGACGACCTGAACCGCGCGCTTACCCATGTGCGTGCCGACAGCCCGGACGTGCCGCACGTCGGCTTAGTGGGCGACACCTACACCATCCTGCTCAATGGTAAAGACACTGCCGGGGCTTTCACGCTCATCGACATGCATATCCCGCCGGGCGGCGGGCCCGGCCCGCACCGTCATGACTTCGAAGAAGCCTTCACCCTTCTGGAAGGTGAGATCGAGGCGGTCTTCCGGGGGCAGAAGATGACGGTCCGGGCGGGCGAGACCATCAATATTCCGGCCAACGCACCGCACATGTTCACCAACAAAGGGCCGGCCACCGTCCGGATGTTGTGCATCTGTGCCCCTGCCGGATATGACGAGTTTCTCAGAGAGAGGGGTGCACCGGTGAGCAGCCGCACCGAGGCGCCGCCGGAGCTGGACGAAGCGGCGCGGAAGGCGTTCATGCAGAAGGCGAGAGCACTGACTCCACGCTTCAAGGCCGAGTTGCTTAAACATCCTTGAAGATGGAGGGTTGTGTTGACGTAACCAGACCTAGGGAGGCTAACCCGCTTTAACTGACCTCCATTTTAGATAGGGTTTCCAGTTGCAACAGGGGTGGCCTGAAGTTCAGACCACCTTTCGCTCAGCCTGCCACGATGCCAGTCAAGACACCACTTCCGTTGTCATCAGCTCCGGCGTGTCCTGAATCAATGCTGGCCGTCAGGGAGTGTCGACCTTGAATTTATTCTCGGGGATCAGGCGCTTGAGCGTCTCGCGGATGGCTTCGCTCTCGCTCTGCTGTGCATGGTGTTGCAGCTGATTGAGGTAAGTCTTGAGCAGGCTCGGCTCGATCTGCCCAAGCGCAGCACTGAAGATCTCGCTGTGGGTGGTCGCGGTGGTGCCCTCGCTGCTGGTCAAGAGTTCTTCGTACAGTTTCTCACCCGGTCGGATCCCGCTGTAGACCACATCGACGTTCTGCGCGCCGCTCAGGCGGATCACGTCGTGTGCGAGGTCAGAGATCTTGACCGGGTTGCCCATGTTCAGCACGTACACCTTGCCGTTCTCAGCCAGTGCACCCGCCTGCAACACCAGCCGGGTGGCCTCCGGGATGGTCATGAAGTATCGCACCATGTCCGGATGGGTGACCGTGATCGGGCCACCCTCGCGGATCTGGGCCATGAAGGTCGGGACAACACTGCCGCGGCTGCCGAGGACGTTGCCGAAACGCACCGATACGAACGCCTGATGACCGCTGGCCTGGGCGGCTCCGTCAGCCACGACCATCTCCGCCACCCGCTTGGAAGCGCCCATGACACTGGTAGGATTAACCGCTTTGTCGGTAGAGATATTGACCAGCCGCTGCACCCCAAACTCCAGAGCGAGCCGCACGAGGTTACGGGTGCCTATGACGTTGTTCAGAACCGCTTCGGACGGTGACTGCTCCATCAGTGGCACATGCTTGTGCGCCGCGGCATGGAACACCACATTCGGATGGTAGGTCTCGAACACCGAACGCAGCCGCGCTTCGTCCCGCACATCGCCAATCAGGCCGATGTGGTGGATCTCCGGCCAGTTGCGGTCGAGCTCCTGCTGGATGCTGAAGATGCTGTTCTCTCCGCGACCGAACAGCAGCAGGGTCGTCGGCCGGAAGGGCAGCAGCTGACGCACGAGTTCCGACCCAATGCTGCCTCCCGCGCCAGTGACGAGCACCACCTGATCGCGCAGGTACTCCGCGATCTCCCCGGTGTGCAGCTTGACCGGCGAGCGGCGCAGAAGATCCTCTACGTTCACGTCGCGAATCTGACTGATGTTCACATCGCCGCTGAGGATCTCGTACATTCCGGGAACCGTGCGGTGCCTTACTTTGGCTTCGGCAGCCAGCGTGATCACCTTACGAACGAATGGCCCACCTGCAGACGGTACCGCAATCAGTACCTCCTGCGCGTCTTCCCGCTGGACCACACTGATAAGGTCAGAGACCTTTCCGAGGACGGGCAGACCCTGAAAGCGTTGGCGGGCCTTGCTCGGCGCGTCGTCGAGAAATCCAATTGGAACGAGGCCGGACTCGGGATGGCGCTGCATCTCACGCGCGATGATCATGCCTGCCGAGCCTGCACCGATGATCAGCACCCGCTGCCGGTGTGTCGCTTCGACCACTTGCCGACGCTGGCCCTCGTTCCAGAGCCGCATCGCCAGTCTCGCCCCACCAAGCAGGATGAAGGCCAATGCCCCGGTCAGCACCGGGATGCTCCGCGGCAGCAGCAGTTCGGAGCGCAACAGGAACCCGGCAGCGAACAGGATGAGGGTGGTAATCAGGACGGCGCGTGCCAGGATGGCCAAATCGTGCACACCCACCTGACGCCAGGCCTGTCGGTGCAAACCGTACCAGGCGTTGACGAGCCCTGCGATGATCACTGTCAGACTCAAGTAGACCAAGACTTTTGACGAAATGGCGCTTTCCCACAGATTGGTACGGAAGGCGTAAGCACACAGCCCGGCCATCCCCCAGGCAGCCAGGTCGATCAGCACTTTCAAGCCGGGACGTGGCGGTGTGGGCATCATGATTACCTCCTCTGGGCAGCGATCATCACCTGATCGACCGCCTGAGCCATCTGCTGCATGTCATCGGGCGCTAGGGTCGGATGGACCAGAAACGCCAGCGAGGTCTCGCCCAGCTCCTTGGCCACCGGGAGACGCTCCTTCGGGCCGTACCCAGCATCGGTAAAGGCCTTTTCCAGGTAAATCTCTGAGCAGGATCCACTGAAGCAGGGCACACCCAGCGCCGTGATGGCATTCATGATCCGGTCACGGTCCCAGCCGTCAGCGAGCAGTTCCGGGCGCACAAAAGCGTAATAGCGGTAGTAAGCATGGTGAATGGTGTCGTCCGGGAGGGTCAACCGCAGGGCTGGATGCTTTGAAAAGGAGCGCGTCAGCACTTCCGCGTTGGCGCGGCGGCGCTCGATCCAGTCCGGCAGCTTGCGGAGCTGCAACCGCCCGATGACCGCCTGAATTTCCAGCATGCGCCAGTTGGTGCCGAACGACTCGTGCAGCCAGCGGAAGCCGGGGGGATGCTCGGTGTTGTACACCGCGTCGTAGCTCTTGCCATGGTCCTTGTAGGCCCAGGCCCGCTTCCAGACTTCGGTATCGTTGAGGGCCAACAGACCGCCCTCACCGCCGGTGGTCAGGATCTTGTCCTGACAGAAGGAGAAGGCCCCCGCATGCCCGATGCTGCCGACTGGGCGCCCCTTGTAAAACGAGCCGTTGGCTTGAGCACAGTCTTCGATGACGATCAGGTTGTGCTCAGCAGCCAGTTCCATGATCGGGTCCATATCGCACGGCCAGCCAGCCAAGTGCACCACGATGATGGCACGCGTCTTGGCAGTAATGAGCGGACGAATCGTATCAGCCGTGATATTTTGTGAGACTAAGTCCACATCCGCAATAACTGGAACGCAACCGCGTGCTACTGCCGCGCTGGCAGACGCGATGTAAGTGCGGCTGGTGGTGATAACTTCGGCACCATCACCGATGCCATACGCCTGCAGCGCCAGTTCCAGTGCCAGCGTACCGTTGTGTAGAGCAATGGCGTGTTTGATGCCTAAGTACTCGGCATACTCGCGCTCGAACTCCCGGGCTTCTGTGCCGGTCCAGTAGTTGACCTTCCCTGAATGCAATACGGCCGTAACTGCCTGGACTTCATCTGGGGCAAAAACGGGCCAGCCGGCGAAGGTGGCATGCGGGGGGGAGATGTGCGTCATTTATTTCACCATAGCCCTATTGAAATTGCAGTTATATGACAACCTCAGAAGCCCAGCTAGTCACAAATCTACTCGAGGTGCCACCCTTCCGGCCTATCTTTGATGACCTTAGCGGGTACACCGACCGAGGTGGTGTTGGCAGCAAGAGATCGGGTGACCACACTCCCTGCTCCAACCACCGACCAAGCACCGACTTGAGTACCTGGTATGAACGCTGAGCTTATGCCCGCGAACACACCATCAGCGAGGGATACATTCCCCGCTAGATGACAGCCAGGAGCCACATGGACAAAATCGTTCAGCTTGCAATCGTGATCTACGCTAGAACTGGTGTTTACGATCACATGTGTCCCGAGTTGCGTCCCGGGCTGAATGATAACCCCGGCCATCACAACAGTACCTGCACCCACTTTGACGTCGGGGGAAATCCAGGCTGTAGGATGGATTAGGCGGGCCCATGTAAGCTGTTGGAAGCTGGCAGCGATGCGTTGCCGGGCTGCATTGCTTCCGATGGCGATCACTCCGTGTGTGCTAGGTAAATCCGGCACCCGACTCAGTGGAAGCGTTGGAACGTCCTCTAAAAGAGGTACGCCTTTGTCATTGGCATAAATGCCTGCAATTCGTATACCTAACGCTTGAGCTAGGGCTACCACTACCTTTGCATGACCGCCTGCCCCAAGAATATGTAACTCCTTTTTTCTCACAGCTGCTTTGTGCCTTCAAAGCGGGTCATGGTTGCCTCTCCTGCCGCACTGATGCCCTCGCGTTTAAGGACTGTCTTTACAGTCATCCACAAAATTTTGAGGTCGAGTATAAAGCTGCGATGGTCTACATACCAGACATCCAACTTGAATTTTTCTTCCCATGAGATGGCGTTCCGGCCGTTCACCTGTGCCCATCCAGTAATACCAGGGCGTACTTCATGCCTTCGCGCTTGTTCAGGTGTGTAAAGCGCAAGATACTCCATTAGCAGAGGTCTTGGTCCGACTAAGTTCATGTCGCCACGCACCACGTTGAACAACTCGGGAAGTTCGTCTAGTGATGTTGCTCTTAAAACACGTCCAATTTTTGTCAAGCGTTCACTATCTGGCAGTTGTTTTCCTAAATCATCTACAGCATTACGCATAGTACGAAATTTATACATTGTAAATGGTTTTCCATTTAATCCGGGGCGCTTTTGATGAAAAAATATTGGTCTTCCTATTGTGAAGGCTACCACGATAGAAAGAAGTCCCGCAAGCGGTAATATAATGGGGCTAAAAAGGATTACTATCAACTGCGAAAATATATTTTTCTTTACCATCTTCTAGCCTTTATTTTGATATCCATTGCTTTCTCAAGTATTTCGCTATATTGCTTTAGCACTGTATCAAGTGAATAAGAGAGTACTCTTTCTCGTGCTCTTGCCACCATAGCATCTACATCAAATTGGTTATCCATCATACTCATCATATTTTGTGAAAGTGCTACGTAATCACCAAGGCTATAGAGGATTCCGGCAGAATTATCTAACAAATCTGTATTTCCCCTAATTCGCGACGCTATTACTGGTATGCTCATCGCCATTGCTTCTAAAATGCAACGGGGTAAGCCTTCCTGTTCCGAGGCCAGTAACAATGTATCTGATTTTAGCATAATTTCTTTTACATTATTAGAGTATCCATGAAATGTACATACACTCTCAAGCCCCATCTTACTCACCATATTCTTCATATCTTTCAAGAGCGGTCCGTCTCCAAGAAAATCAATATGGAAGGAGTAGCCCGGAAAGCAAATCCTAGCTGCATTAATAATATCTGTATGACGCTTTCTATTTATAAACTCCGCTACTACTACGAAACGAAACACTCGATCAACGTTCGCGAACTTAGTTGTCAAGCTTTCTTGGCTTTTATATTTTTCTAAATCAACTCCAATGCCAGGAAGCAAAACTGCCAGCTTTCTGCTCATAAATGGAAATTTTTGTGAGGCGAAATAATCTGTTTGGTTTATTGTAATTACTATGTCTGTTACTAATGAGAGAAGGTTTTCTATGTAAAAATAAATTGCATTGATAAAAACGTTACCATTAGGGTGAAAGTGGAAGCCATGTGCTGTATATATGACAACTGGCCGACGTTCTCTGCTTATCGTTGCGGCTGCAATTCTTGTAAGTAGAGAAGCTATAGGTGTATGAGTATGAACTACCTTGTATTGATTTTGCAGCATCAGATTTCTAATTTTTAGAAAAGCATTAATTTGAGGTACGATCTTTCTTATCGACCGACTCCAGCCTACGCTAAACAAATTATCATACGCTGCTTCCAGATGTATATCTTTGCTAAACAAATCGGTTGCCGCATCAACTATCCAACCATCTTGCTTTGCCTTTTCAGCAAATGGTAATAAAAAAGCTCTATGAGTTCTTTCAATGGTCGTTGCTACTAAAAGCGATTTCATTTTTCTCCCATTGAATCTACTAAAAAATCTGCCGTATCACGAGATGCATGATTTCGATTAGCATGATAAAAACTAAACCCCAACATAATCCATGGAAACACAAAATTATTTATGCTACTTGGCCCAATCACCAAAAATGGAAATATGACCAGATATGCTGCAGATTCCAAGGTACGCATTGAGGCTTGTCCAGAAATAATCAATTTATATGCATTGACCAGCGATAAAGCTATAGGGAATACAAATAATAGGAAGCCTACTATACCATAGTTCAATAGTAGCTCAAGCCAGTAGTTGTGAGGATTTACATTACCTTGCGAAACTAAATAGGAGTTTTCTGCTAATTTTTGTTCTGCTGCGCCAGTACCATACCCTAAGAGAGGTGATTCATATGATAATTGAATGGCTATTTCGCTCGCGACGAAGCGAGAATTCTTATCTCTTTCTTCGCTACTTTGAGCTAATGTAGTGATAGAACTAAATTTGTCTACGAGTGCGCGAGGCAAAGTATCCAAAAAAACTTGAGAGCTAAACAAAATCGCCATTATGAATCCTGAGGCGACAATAACAGGTATACGTCTATATGTATGCCTTGCTCGTATTAAGAGGAGGATCGATAAAAAAACGATTGATAAGGTCGATATGAGGAGGAGTGTTCTGGAGCCGACGAATGGTACAATTGGGATTGTCATACAAAGCATAAGCAAATTTTTTGTATTTTGTTTCTGCTCATCAAACGCTATCCTGATAGATAGAGTAATTATAAAAAACGCTATAATGAAACCAAGATATAGGGGATTTGAGAACGCGCCTACAACTTCATTTGTAAAGTCCCATTGACGGGAAGCTGGAGGACGCCATTTGAAAAACAAATCGATATAGGCAAATCCTAAAGTTGTAAATAGTCCAAAATTATATATATATCTTATAAATAAATTATTTCCAGCTAGTTTATAAGAATAGATTAAACATATCACATTTACTAACAAATTTACTATATACCTGATGTTTTCGTTATCAATAGGAGACAAAAGTAAGTTAATAGCACAGAATCCAAACCAAATTATAACTATCCGTAATGGTGGAGCTATATTTAGTTTCACAAAATTCGATTTAATATTTATAATTCCTATAAGTAAAGATCGAAGTAAAATTAAAAAGATGAGGCATCTTCCTACTGACAACATCCCGAGAGATGGAATTTCGATAGGAATTATAAGGCTTTGATCAAATATCATAAAAAATAATGCAATTATTTGAAGATTTTCAGATCTCTTAATCATATTTCCACAGCCTCTTAAGATAATCCTGAAATTTTTCTAGGGTGTGATGCTCAATTACAAACATCTGTGCAGCCGTCGCGATTGAGGTGCGCAAAGTGGTGTCTTCGATAAGATTCTTTATTGCACTTGCTAAGTTTTCACTGTTTACATCTATCAATAATCCTGTATGATGATCTACTATAATTCGGCTAGTATCGCCAACATCAGTGGCAACAACTGCAGCTCCCGACGCCATAGCCTCAAGAAGTGATTGACTTGGATAATTTTCGGTCGATTGAATGCTAGCGAATATGGATGCAGATTGAAATAACTTGGATGTGTCTCCAACTTTTGTAAAACGAACGCGATCATTTAAATCTAATTGCTTTACTTGATTCTTTAGATCAAATAGTAGCGGGCCATCACCACATATAACAAAGTGCCATTCTGTAAACCCTTTTAATATATTCGCTGCTTCAACAAATATTTGGGGATTCTTTTCTGGAATCAAGCGGCTACAAAATAATATAGTCTTTGTTTTTTTATCACTATCATAACTGTATTTTTCATAATCTGTAAAAGAACAAGGGGTAACAGTGATTTTGTCTCTATATTTTCTATATTTTGGATTCTGAAGCAATGAATAATACAAACTGTCGATTCTATCCGCCGTCATTGAAGCTATTATATTAAGTAGATTGAGTAAAGAATCCTTTTCCAAACCGTGAGCCAAGGTGCTCAGAGCTATCGTCTGAGTAGTTTTCAATCTTCGACGATTCCAGAATAGATATATATATAGTGGCAACAATGATTTTTGCAAAAGAGGAAGATGTACTATCTGAATTCTATACTTTTTAATTACTGAGATTATCTCAACTGATTGTTGCAGTTTTGAAGTGTCAGAAATAATTATTAAATTGTCTCTGCTTTCGGATATGACACCTGAGTCCATTGCACTTTTAAATAATTTATTATTGATTACCAACAGAAGACGGAACGGCAATTCTTGAGTGTTTAAACTTTTCCAAGCCCTCAGAAAGCGTCTTTCGGCGCCTCCGCCACCCAGTATAGATTCTCCAGTAAATATAATAGCGACTGTATTTTTTATCATCTTTGGGCCGCCTTACTAATTACTTTACCAAATAATGTAAGATATAATTTCGCAATCTCTTCAGGTGAATATTCGAAACTTGCATTTTTTGAAATAGTACTTCTATCAAAACTTGTGATACGAGAATCTATTTCGTCAAGCGATTTACAGAGATCCTCCAATGAATCTGAATTACTTAATACTCCATTCGAAGAGTTAATAATGGATTCGGGTCCGCCAGATCTAGTAGCAACTACTGGAAGACCATTCATAAGTGCCTCAACTATGGAAATACCAAAAGTCTCCACCTTGCTAGATGAAATAAATATGCTATTTTGCTGCATCACTTCGAAAATCTCGGAGCGGTTTAGCTTGCCTCGGAAATTCACTACCCTCGTCAAATCGAGTTCCACAACGAGTTCTTCTAAAGCGGTGCGTTGTGGTCCATCGCCTATGAGGGTCAAAATATGTGTTTTTCTTGCCCTACTCATACCATAGGATCGAATAATTTTATCTATTTGCTTATTTTTATTCATCATGGCTACAGAAATAATCCCAGTCCGCTGGAAATTCTTATAATCGCTCTGCAATGAGCTTTCCACTGTTACTGGATTTCCTATAGATGTTATATTCAAATCAATTGAAAGCAATTTTTTGATGGACTCTGCTAATTTCTCACTTACAGCAACAACTGAATCTGCGCATAAAAATGCTTTACGAGCTTCATTAATTTCTAATTCAGTCAACTTGCCATTGCCTAAAAATTTACTGTTGTGTTCAATCACGATGTACGGAATTAGAGTGCGTTTAGAGAGGCTCCGTGCAGCCACACCAGCCCATATGCTGCTTTGTGCGACTATTATATCTGGAATTCCGTTTTCTTTAATATATTTATTGTATAAAAAATTAGTCATTCGAATATAATACGCGGGCTTCAACCACTTGGGAATATTCGGAGAGCTAAATTTAATTACTGTAGCGCCATTTTCTCTAGTAATAGTTACTTTTATATACCGATAAAAGCGCATTAGCCGATATGTATCGCGCACACTAATAAGTTGAGGGGAGATTATCCCAACTTTGCATCCTGAATTCACTAACATTTTTGCATAATCTTCAAAAAAAATACCATTCACATCATTACTGTCAAGTGGATACCAAGATGGAATCATTAGAATATGCATATTACCTCCCTCAGTTAGTTTTCGTGAAAATAATCAAATAATATGACGCGACAACCAAATATAAAATTATAACTGGGAGCACACACTTTGTTGCATCAAGTATGTTCAGACCAATCATCTTCATGACAGAAAAATAATAAGCCCAATTTAGAAGACTAGATGCAAGCGCAAATACAAAAATAAAATATATACTTTTAGAATAATGTAGGGGTACAAGAATAATTAAAGGGCGCAATACAAATTCAAAACCTGTGAATATAAGGCTGAAACTATTCCTATTCATTACTACGGGAATAGAGCTGATTGGGCTAGTAATGATGTTAATCACAAATATTAAAGACAATAGTGGAATTATCTTGCTTGCCTGAATCCAACCATTTCCGAGTAGAAGTGGAAGGTAAGGTGCCAACAAAGAAATAAACAAAAATCCAGCTACGGATAATATTGATAGTTTTCGAACTAGTCGATTTGTTTCGAATTCAATTTCATCCTTATTACTAGAAATGATGCGAAGAAATGCTTGGCCAACAGACGCTCCTATAAGACTGAGTGGAAAGCCAATTAATCTATAACCTAAAGCATATTGACCAGCGAGTACACTTCCATATTTGTAAGACAAAAGGATCGGTATTAATTGCAAACTTGCAGTACCAATTACTGCAGCCGGTGCAGTATATCTGATTATACCTTTATTCAAAGAAATGGACAACTTAATGCTTAACCAGTCAATCTTTTTAAGCTCAGGATAGATGAAAAGCACACTACAAGCACAAATGGTAAGCGCAAATATATTTCCATATATCAGTGCATTGGAAAAATTCATTTTCAAGAGAACACATTGCACTATGAACTGCATAATCACGATTGAAAGCCTGAATATATTAGTGTTTTTCGGATCTTTAAATCTAAGCATATAATACTGAAGAAGTGTAGTCACTGAAATCCCCAAACTCAGTGGTAAGGATAGAATGTACAGATTTCCTATAGCAGTATGATAATATTTAAGAATAGCAAGAACGCACATCAGAAAAGCAATTATAAACCCTGAAAAAATTATGCTAAACCATAATGTTGCGATTGCATGAGCGGAGTCATTTGCTGATCCAATCGCCATTTCTAGCCTGAGAGTCATAAATACCGATAATATTGTTGCTAGAGATAAGGAAACGCTAAATTGGCCAAATTTTTCAGGACCAGCTAATTTTGTAATTATCAGTAGCGCAACTGACGCCAATATCTGAGACAGAATAGATCCGGACATCAATTTCACGTACATTGATGAATTTAGTCTTCCGAAAACAGTTTTGATCAAAATAAGCATGTCAAGTACACAGCTATTTATCCCGTATAATGTTGATCACCCTGTCAACATTTTCATCAGTCATATACGCACTGATAGGTAGACTAAGCACTGCCTCCGCTACCTGAGAACTATTTTTATATGTAGGATACAATCCTGCGTATACCGGAAGTCTGTCTTGAGGAATAGGATAGTAGATTGCCGAACCTATTCCATGCCCTTCTAAATAGCTTTGCAATTGATCACGTTTCCCCTCTGTAACTAAAATCGTATATTGATGAAAAACATGGCCCGCCGAAATAATGGGCAAACGAATTCCTTTTACCGTTGCTAGACCCTCGTCATAACGCAAGGCTACTTTCCGGCGTAGTAAATTCCATTTCTCAATGTATGGTAGTTTTACTCGTAGAATAGCAGCTTGGATGGTATCTAGTCGACTATTATAGCCAACAATTTCGTTATGATATTTCCTTCGGCTGCCATGCGTGCGCAACATTCGTGCAATATCAGCTAAATTGTCATCGTTAGTCACCAGCAATCCTCCATCTCCGTAAGCACCTAAGTTTTTGCTTGGGAAAAAAGAATAAGCACCTACATGACCGATGGTACCAGTTTGCCGTCCTTGCCAATGTCCCCCGAAGCTTTGAGCACAATCTTCAACAACTTTTAAGTTATGCTTGTTAGCAATCATCATGATGCGCGTCATGTCCACCGGATTACCAAATAAATGAACGGGCATAATAGCCCGGGTCGACTCAGTGATAGCAGACTCAATCAACTCAGTGTCAATGTTCATAGTCAATGGATCAATATCGACAAACACTGGCTTAGCACCTACCATACTAATACTCTCAGCCGTGGCGAAAAAAGAGAACGGCGTGGTGATGACTTCGTCACCAGGGCCTATACTCATAGCTCTAAGGGCGATGACGAGAGCATCAGTCCCACTATTCAGGCCGATCGCATGCTTAACTCCTAAGTGAAGAGCAACTTCTTCCTCAAATAGATGAACATCTTCACCCATAATAAAGTCAGTGCGGCGAAGAACCCTTTGAATTGCAATATTCAACTCATCCCATAATTCGTCAACTTCGGGGGCAAGATCTAACATTGGAACTTTTTCATTTGCTGTGTAAGTCATGTAAGCCTCCTAACTTCATCTTCGCTAACCTTCTGATATTTATGATTGGTGCTGTCAGTTACAATCATATTTTCTGAAAAATCCAGTACATCACCACTGGCACTCATCCAACCAAAGATACGTGCAGGGACCCCTGCCACCATCGCATATGCTGGCACATCCTTAGTTACCACGGCACCAGCCGCAACGAAGGCTCCTTCATGCAGTACAACACCACATATAATGGTTGCATTTGCCCCAATACTGGAACCTCGCTTGATACGTGTCCTTAAGTAATCTTCACTACTATTACGAGGGTATTCACTTCTAGGCGTAAGAACATTTGTAAAAACCATGCTAGGACCACAGAAAACATAGTCTTCTAATATAACACCCTCATACAAGCTGACATTATTTTGAATTTTAACGTGGTTGCCAATTTCGACTTGATTGGCAACAAAGACGTTTTGACCCAAAGAGCAGTGATCACCAATGATAGCCTGGGGCATCACGTGGCTGAAGTGCCAAATCTTGGTATCATGGCCTATCCGTGCCCCATCATCTACGTACGCGCTTTCGTGTTTCCAGTATGACATTGCGTCAATTCTCCACAATGTCTAAGCCTATCGGTACCTTATTTTTCACACGGCTCAGATGATGCAAATTCCCAGGCTGAGCCTTCACTAGCGGTAGAGTCCGAATGCGAGTCACCGTTTCAATAGCTTGAGCAGTGTCATCTAGGCTAAATCCTTGACCTGCTAAGGTACGCTGATAAACCGCGTTATGCAGATCGGTGAAACCCTCGCTGAATTCAATTTCTTGCCCATCCATAGTGATGGAGCGATACGTACGCTGGCCTTTGGCTCGCAGTGTCGCAGGAACGTCATTAATGTCTATTGAGAGGGACCAGCGTACATGCGCCTGTTCCAGCTCTAAATAACCGGAACAGGCTGTCGCATGACGCTCATACACTTCAACATGTTTCACGTTGCCGAAGAGCCACGTCAGCATGTCGAAAAAGTGAACACCTATGTTGCTGGCCAAACCACCGCTCTGCTCAGTTTTACCCTTCCAGCTACGCTGATACCAAGTGCCGCGGCTAGTAACATAAGACAGCTCTACTTCCTTCACGACGGATGGCCCAGCATCCAGTTGTGCCTTTAAGGCCAGGAGTGCACCATGTGTCCGAAGTTGCAGAATGGTCCAAACCCGCTGCCCAGTCTCCTGCTCGACCTGACGGAGTGTGTCAATGTCAGAAGGATGC